>SAMEA104315435__coassemble_924_pt1 | contig 15692 bp, 15 predicted proteins | sample SAMEA104315435__metabat2_high_PE_028 | metagenome-assembled genome bin SAMEA104315435 (sample SAMEA104315435) | gut metagenome | biome: Monkey gut; feature: monkey-associated habitat; material: faeces | place: China | collected 2013 | reverse complement strand
AAAGTACCGACTGGCTTAATCATGGAATGGAGCAACTGACAAATACAATAGGCTTTTTTTGTGGAGAGTTGAATAAATACGAAAACAAAAGAGCTTATCTTTGCAATTCCAGAAGACCATTCGTTCCATCAATTCATAAAATTGCTCAGCAACAGTTTATGCAGAAAAATAAGATTGTGCTTCGTGTTAAGACGGATATTGAAGAGTTAAAGTAGAAAAGGATAAAAAAAATGAACAAACAGCAGCTTGCATCTAAAATCTGGGAAAGCGCAAACAAAATGCGCTCAAAAATTGAAGCTAACGAGTATAAAGATTATATTTTAGGATTTATCTTCTATAAATTTCTTTCGGACAAAGAAATTGCCTACCTAAAATCTCAAGGTATCACAGATGAAGAACTCAAAGAAATAAACGAAAATGACAAAGAAGTAGTAAAAAACATTCAGGATAACCTAGGCTACTTCATAGCCTACGAAAATCTTTTTACAACCTGGATTTCAAAAGGAAAAGACTTCAACATCAAGAATGTCCGTGATGCTCTCTCTGCATTCAGCCGACTTATTTCATCTAACCCGAATCACAAAAAAGTTTTTACAAACATTTTCCGTACTCTCGACACTGGTCTTTCAAAGCTGGGTGACAGTGCCGGAAGCCAGACAAAAGCTGTAAGTGACCTTTTGAATCTTATCAAAGATATTCCGATGGATGGAAAGCAGGACTACGATGTTTTAGGCTTCATTTATGAATATTTAATTTCCATGTTTGCTGCAAATGCCGGAAAGAAAGCCGGAGAGTTTTATACTCCTCACGAAGTTTCTGTATTGATGGCAGAAATTGTTGCAAATCATATTAAAGACCATAAGCAGGAAACTTTTGAAATTTATGACCCAACCTCTGGTTCAGGTTCACTTCTCATCACAATTGGTAAGGCTCTTTCAAAGCATATCAACAAAGAAGACAATATCAAATATTACGCTCAGGAACTTATTGAGTCTACATACAACCTTACCCGTATGAATCTTGTAATGCGTGGTATAAATCCAAGCAACATCGTAACTCGAAACGGAGATACGCTTGAACAGGACTGGCCGTTTTTTGATGAGTCAGATCCAGAAAGTACCTACGACCCCTTGTATGTGGATGCGGTAGTTTCAAATCCGCCATATTCTCAGCACTGGGACCCGATAAACAAAGGAATACAGCCTCGTTATGAATATGGCCTTGCACCTGCAAGCAAAGCTGATTATGCTTTCTTGCTGCACGATTTATACCACATTAAGCCAAATGGAATTATGACTATTGTTTTACCACATGGAGTATTGTTCCGAGGTAAGGCTGGAAAAGACGGCGCAAAGGGTGAAGACGAATACGAAATCCGAAAGAACCTTATAGAGAATAACAAGATTGATGCAATCATAGGACTTCCTGCAAACATTTTCTTTGGTACAGGGATTCCTACAATCATTATGGTTTTAAGACAGAACCGTGAAAACAATGATGTTCTGATTATTGATGCATCAAAGCATTTTTCAAAATCAGGTAAACAGAACAAACTTCTTGCAAGCGACATTAAAAGAATTATTGATGTCGTTACAGAAAGAAAGAGCGTAGAAAAGTTTAGCCGTGTAGTCAGCAAGGAAGAAATCCGAAACAACGACTACAACCTGAATATTCCTCGTTATGTAGATTCCAGCGAAGACGCAGAATACTATGATATTTTTGCAACAGTTTCGGGCGGAATCCCGGCTCCCGAAATTGAAAAGTTTGAGCCTTACTGGAATTCATTCCCAAGTTTGAAAGATGAGATTTTTGTTCCAGCCCATCATGCTGAACTTGTTTCAGCATCTGCTTATTACGAATTGAAAACTGAGCAGATAAAAGAAGTTGTACTTGCCAACAAAGATGTAAAGTATTTTGAAGAAGACTATAAAAAATCCTTTGAAACTCTAAAATCTTTCTTAAAGTCTGAACTTATAAATAACCTTAAATCTCTTAATGCAAACAAAGAAGAAGATCTTATTGCACAGCAGATTTTTGACCGTCTTCAGAATGTATCTCTTGTAGATAAATACGAAGCATATCAGAGTCTTGATGACGAATGGCAAAAAATCGCTATTGATTTGGAAATCATTTCAACAGAAGGAATTGAATCATGCCGCAAGGTTGAACCAAATCTTGTGATGAAAGGAAAAGACGAAGTTCAGGATGGTTGGAAAGGTAGAATAATGGATTTTGCACTTGTGCAGAAAATGTATTTTGCCTCAGAACTTCAAAATATTGAAGAACAGAATAGAAAACTTGAAACAAAAATTTCCGCTCTTGCAGAATTGATTGGAGAAAGTGAAGACGGCGAAGATGATTCGGTGATTGAGCCTGTCGAAATCACAGCCGAACAGAAAAAGCAGCAGAAAAAACTGAATGAAGAGGCAAAGGCAATCAGAAAAGAGATAGCCAAACTTGCAAAGGAGCTGGAAGAAAAAACTATCAAAAAGATTGAAGGTCTGACAGATTCTGAAATAAATGCACTTCTCGAAGAAAAATGGATTTTACCGCTGTGTACTTCTTTGAATGAAATGCCTGGCAAAGTCGTAGATGATTTTATAAGTTCACTTACAAAAATGACAGGAAAATATTCTGAAACACTGGTATCAATTGGAAAAGAAATAAAGCAGACACAGAAAGAACTTTTTGAACTTATGGGTGAACTCACTGGAAATGATTTTGACTTGAAAGGTCTTGAAAATCTTAAGGGGATTTTGGCATGAGTGATATAAAAAATCTGATAGGCGAAAGCTCTGAATACGACAAAAAACAAGCTGTCGAAGCAAAACGACCTAAAAGCTGGCTTAAAAGCGTGAGTGCGTTTGCAAATTCGTTTGGCGGAAAACTGATTTTTGGAATTGCTGACGATGATTCTGTTGTAGGGCTGGAAAACGCACAAAACGATGCAGAAAACATCAGCGAGATAATCAAAATGCATTTGAATCCAATCCCAGAATTCAAACTTACATTTGAGCAGATTGACGGAAAAACGCTCATTCTCCTTGATGTTTATGCAGGCAATCAGACACCGTATTATTATCAGGGAGACGGACATCTTGTTGCATTTGTACGAGTTGGAAATGAAAGTGTACAGGCTTCTCCATCGCAGCTTCGTGAGCTTGTTGTTAAGGGGTGCGGACAGACTTATGACAGTTTAAAATCTCCGTATAATTTTAAGGACATGGCTTTTACAAAACTGCGCTCGGTTTACTTTAAGCAAACTGGGAAATCCTTTGAAGATACAGATTATGAATCGTTTGGCATTATAGACGGTAGCGGAAATCTTACAAATGCAGGATCTCTTATTGCAGACGATTCACCTGTACGCCATTCAAGAGTGTTCTGCACAAGATGGAATGGACTTACAAAGGCTTCTGGTTTGACGGATGCTTTGGACGATGCAGAGTTTTCTGGCAGCCTTATAACACTTCTTCAGGAAGGACTTGCATTTATCGCACGTAACACAAGAAAAGCTTGGAAAAAGCTTCCCACTTCCCGGCTTGAAATGCCGGATTATCCCGACCGCGCTTATATGGAAGCCCTTGTAAATGCTTTGATTCACCGAAATTACTTTGAACTTGGAAGCGAAGTTCATATCGATATGTTTGATGACCGACTGGAAATTTTCTCTCCTGGTGGCATGGTAGACGGTTCTACTTTGGAAGGCAAAAATCTGCGGGCCATTCCCTCAATGAGAAGGAATCCTGTGCTTGCGGATATTTTCAGTCGCCTGAATTACATGGAACGCCGTGGCAGCGGTTTTAAAAAGATTCTGGACGCATACTCTAGTTATGAAAAGAAGCCTGTATTTTTAAGCGAGCACTGGGGCTTTACCATTACATTCCCGAATGTGAACTATGGAAGTGTTCACGATGACCAAGAAAATGTCCAAGAAAATGTCCAAGAAAAATCACGCGAGAATAAAATACTCGCTCTTATAACAGACAACAATAAAATTTCAATAAAAGAAATCGCCGAAAAGCTGGGAGTTACACCAAAAACGATTCAGCGAGATTTGGACAAAATGAAAGATAAAAATATTATCAGTCGCATAGGAGCTGATAAAGGCGGATTCTGGGAGATTTGTAAGAGGTAAGAAGTATGAATGAAGAAGTAAAAGGTAAGATGGAAGATTGCCACACGAATTCGGAATTGCTAACGCAATTCCATAAGAATACACCGCAGTTAAGATTCTCTGGATTTGATGATGATTGGGAAGAAAAGAAGATTTCTTTAGCTGTTGTTCTATGCCTAGAAACCGCGAAATCATGAGAGTTTTTCATGATTTGGATATGGTAGAGCAGCTTGGAAGCGGAATGAGGCGTATTTTGCGCACTTATAGTGAAAACTCTTTTTCATTTACCGACAACTTTATGCGCACTTATTTTTACTTTGACGAAAAAGATGTTGATAGGATAAATGATAGGATAAATGAGAATAACACTTTAAATCTGTCGGATAAAGAACTTGTTGTTTTTAACGAGATAAAACGAAATCCCCCTGTTAGAGTGCCAGAACTCATTGAATACACTGGTTTTTCAGAAGCTACCATAAACCGTGCTTTAAAGACTCTTCGTGAAACTGGTTTGATTGTCCGAGTCGGCGCAAAAAAGAACGGACACTGGGAGTTGGCGATTAGCAATTTACAATGAAAAGGGAAAGGAAGATGGAAGAAGTAAAAAGAATGGGTAGTGAACTTGAGAAAACAGAAAATACTTTTGTTTCAGATATAAAAAAGATTATTCAAGAAGCTCAGATTGCTGCTAATGGAGCTGTCAGTGCAATTTCTGTAGTTGCCTATTGGAACGTCGGAAAAAGAATTGTTGAGCAGGAACAAAAAGGAGAGAAAAGAGCGGAATATGGAGAACATTTAATAGATATTCTAAGTGAAGAGCTTGTAAGTTCCTTTGGCAAAAGCTATGGAAAAAGAAATTTACAATACTTCAGAAAGTTTTATCTTCTTTTTCCTGATGCCAAAATTGTGAACGCATGCGTTCATAATCTTACGTGGACGCATTTTAGAAGTCTTTTGACGGTAACTGATGAAAATGCTCGTCTTTGGTATGCAAAAGAAGCAAGCGAGCAAATGTGGTCATCAAGAACTTTAGACAGAAATATTGGCACTCAGTATTACGAGCGTCTTTTGCTTTCTCCCAAAAAAGAAAAAATCATTGCCGAAATGAAAAGAAAGACAGAAAACTTTAAAAGCACACAATATGAACTTTTAAAAAGCCCATTGATTGCAGAGTTTTTGGGATTCAATGCAAATACAGATTATTCAGAAAGTAGTCTTGAAAGTGCAATTATCACGCATATACGAGATTTTCTTATGGAAATGGGGAAAGGTTTTGCCTTTGTTGCTCGCCAGCAGCACATAGTTACGGAATCAGATGATTATTTTATAGACCTTGTTTTTTATAACATTGAACTGAAATGTTATGTCTTAATTGACCTCAAAATTGGCAAGATAACTCATCAAGACATAGGTCAGATGGATATGTATATCCGAATGTATGATGATTTAAAACGAAAGTCTGATGACAATCCAACTATAGGTATTGTTCTTTGCTCACAGACCGACAGCGATATTGCCCGCTATTCAATTCTCCATGATTCAAAGCAGATATTTATGGCTAAATACATGACATATATGCCGACACAAGAAGCATTGAAAAATGAAATTGAAAAGGAAAAATCTAATTTTTATCTGCAACACCCAGAATTGAAGCAGGAAGAAAACGAAACTGAGGAGGTAAGGTAAGATGGAAGATTGCCACACGGATTCGGAATTGCTAACGCAATTCCATAAGAATACACCTCAGTTAAGATTCTCTGGATTTAAGAAAATTGAAAATGAAAAATTGAAAGATGAAAATTGGTTCTCTGCACCTGCTTCAGAAATTTTTATTTCAGTAAATGATAGAAATTATCCAGAATTACCAGTTCTTTCAGCCTCTCAAGAATTGGGTATGATTTATAGTGATGAAGGTGGAATGAATATTTTTCATGATGTTGCAAATGAAATTAAATACAAGCGTGTAAAACCGGGACAGTTTGTAATTCATCTTCGTTCTTTTCAAGGTGGATTTGCTCATTCAAAAGTAGAAGGAATTACATCTCCAGCTTATACAATTTTAGATTTCAAAGATAAAAATAAACATAATGATTTATTCTGGAAATATGTTTTAACTTCTGAGGAGTTTATTAAAAGACTCGAACTTATTACTTATGGAATCAGAGACGGTAGAAGCATCAATTTTTCTGATTTTTCAACTCTAAAGTTTCATTTTCCATCTTATGAAGTTCAGCTGAAAATCGGCGCATTTCTTTCTCATGTGGATTCTCTCATTCAGGCAAAGACAAAGAAGCTGGAATCTCTTAAAGCGGTAAAAAAATCTCTGCTGCAAAAATGCTTCCCGAAAGCTGGCGAGAAAGTGCCAGAAATGCGGTTTGCAGGCTTCAAAGGAGAGTGGGAAGAAAAGGAATTTATAGAACTTGTTAGTAGAGAATCAAAAACAAAGATTTCTGATGAAAATAATCCTTGTGTCGAATATGAAGATGTTACACCGGAAATTGGAATTTTGAACAATGATGTTTATAAAAAAAAGGTTAGGAAAACAGGTATCTCTTTTGATAATGAAAATATTTTGTATGGTAAACTTCGACCATATCTTCATAATTGGTTAAAGCCTAATTTTGAAGGAGTAGCCGTAGGAGACTGGTGGGTCTTAGAACCAAATAATGTTGATAGAGATTTTTTGTATAGATTAATTCAAACAAAAAAATTCGATGATATTGCTAATCAATCATCTGGTTCAAAAATGCCAAGAGCTGATTGGAATTTAATCTCTCATTCTACATTTTCTGTACCCATGAATATTGAAGAACAGCAAAAAATCGGTCAATTCTTCTTAAAATACGATTCTTTTATCAGCGCACAGCAAAAAGAAATCGACAAACTCAAAGAGATAAAAAAATCACTTTTGCAGAAAATGTTCGTGTGAGGTATTAGAACTATGTTTCAAAGATTTTTCTTTTTAGCGTTTTATGTCTTTGTTTTAGATGTCATTTTTTTCTCTTTGGTAATAATTTTCTGCAAATATAAAATTAAAAAATATTCATTTCGATTGTTTTTTGTTGAGGTTATAACAATAATATTTATTTTTGGTTTACCCAGATTCATTAAGTTTTCAATTAATCTTTTCCATATCACCAATATATCAGACAAGATAAACTTATCAGCTGTAATCATATATGGATTAACGCTTATTTTAACTGCTATTATTGCTATCTTTGGAGACTCCATAAAGACATGGACTCGGCATCCTGAGTTAGAGTTAAAATTTGATATATCTTTTCCTTCTGTAAATTTAACAACTGTAGGGGGGTATGAATACCAATGCCTAGCTCATGGAAATCTTGGATTTCAAATAAAGAATAATTTTGCATCTCAATTATATACTCGTACTGAAGTTAAGTTTTTTTGTTATTATTTTAGATTAAAACTATTAAATAATGGAAATATTGATGCATTGAATGTTCAAATAATGCTGAACAATTGTGAGAAATATGATGATGTTTCTAAAAGATATTTACAATTAAATAATTTTTTGCCAATGAATTTATGTTGGTCATATCATGATAAAAGAACGGCTGTTGAAGAACGAATTGCTCCAAAAATGGAAAAATATTGTGATTTAGTTCATATTATAAATGATAAACAGGATGAAATGATATTTGATACTCTCTTATGGGTAGATTCAAATCATAAAGCAAGTAATATTTTCAAAAAGGGAAGATATAAAATTGAATTAATGTATGGTGCATCAAATTTTCCGACTAAATCCAAAACATTTGAATTTGAATATTCAGGTAATTGGAATGATGGAATAGAACAAATTAAAATAATTAATAAATGAGAAGAATTTTATGGCAGATGAAGGAATTGTATATGTATTATCAAATGAAGCAATGCCAGGTCTTATAAAAATTGGTTTAACAAAAAGAGATGAATTAGAAGCTCGTTTGAATGAGTTATATTCTACAGGAGTTCCACTTCCCTTTACTTGTGAATATGCCTGTCGGGTAAAAGATTGTAAGGCTGTTGAAAATGCTCTTCATACTGCATTTACAAAAGACAGAATAAATCCAGCTCGTGAGTTTTTCAGAACTTCAGTTGAATATGTAAAACCGATTCTTGAATTATTGAAAATTGAAGACATCACAACAGATGTTGAAAATGATATGAATAAAGGAATTAACAGTACAGAAATAGAAGCATTAAATAATTATAAAAAAAGAAGACCTCAACTTAATTTTGAGGAAATGGGAATTCCGGTAGGTTCTGAATTGGTTATGAACTATAATGACCAGCAGTTTATTTCTGTTGTAAAAACTGCAAGAACTGTAGTTTATAACGAAGAAGAATATTATCTTTCCGCTCTAACAGCACAAATCATGGAAACAAAACATCCTCATGTACAACCAACGCCACACTGGACTTTTAATGGTAAAGTGCTGAGTGATATATACGATGAAACATACTCATATTAAAACTAGGAATAATTATGGCTTTTGATGATGAACTTCAATTTGAAAGTGAACTTATAAATCTTCTCTTTGAAAAAGGTTGGGAACGAGAAGTAATTAAATATCCAACTGAAGAAGATTTGATTCAGAATTGGGCTGATATTCTCTTTAAGAATAACTCCGGCATCGACCAGCTGAACGATGTTCCATTAAGTAGCAATGAAATGCAGCAGCTTGTTGACCAGATTACAAAACTCAGAACTCCACTTGCATTGAATCAGTTTATAAATGGAAAGACAGTAAGCATCAAACGCGACAATGATTCAAAGGATATTGCTCACAGAGGAAAAGAAGTAAGCCTTAAAATTTATGACCGTCTTGAAATAAAAGCTGGAAAAAGTCGCTATCAAATTGTTGAACAACCAAAATTCAAATGCCGTGATGATATTTATCCTAATCGCCGTGGTGATTTAATGTTGCTTATAAACGGAATGCCTGTAATTCACATCGAATTAAAAAAGACTGGTATTCCTGTAAGTCAGGCCACAATGCAGATTCAAAAATATGCACATGAAGGAGTCTTTACAGGACTGTTCTCTCTTGTACAGATTTTCGTGGCAATGAATCCTGAAGAAACTGTTTATTTTGCAAACCCAGGACCTGACGGAAAGTTCAATGAAGATTTCTTTTTTCACTGGGCTGATTTCAATAACGAACCAATAAATGACTGGAAAGATATTGCATCAAAGTTCCTTTATATTCCTATGGCCCATCAGATGATTGGCTGGTATACCGTTGCAGATAAAACTGACGGCATTCTAAAAGTAATGCGCAGCTATCAGTACTATGCATCTAGTGGAATCAGTGATGTTGTTGCAAAACACGATTGGGATAACAATGAAGTTTCTACAAAAGGAATCCTCGGTGGCTATGTCTGGCACACAACAGGTTCCGGAAAAACAATGACTTCATACAAGACCGCCCAGCTTATTGCCGATTCTGGCCTTGCAGATAAAGTTGTATTCTTAATGGACCGCATTGAGCTTGGTACACAGAGTTTGTTGCAGTACCAGAATTTTGCAGATGAAACAACAGAAGTTCAGGCAACAGATAATACAAGACAGCTTGTAAGTAAATTAAAGAGTGACAAGACAAATGAAGTCTTAATCGTAACATCAATTCAGAAAGCAAGTAATATTGCAGAAGATGGTCCTGTTACTCAAAAAGATTTGGAAAAGATTAACTCAAAGAGAACTGTCTTTATTATTGATGAATGTCACCGTTCAACTTTTGGTAATATGCTGCGTGATATTAAAAAGACATTCACAAGAGCAATTTTCTTTGGTTTCACAGGAACACCTATCCATGATGAGAACTCAAAAAAGATGAGTACAACATCAAGTCTGTTTGGTAATGAAATCCATCGTTATTCGATTGCAGACGGTATTCGTGATGGTAATGTTCTTGGATTTGACCCGATAAAGGTCTGTACTTACAAAGATAAGGATTTGCGTCAGGTAATTGCACTTGAAAAGGCAAAGGCAAAAGATATCCAGGATGCAATGAGTGATGAAAACAAGAAAGCTGTCTTTAATAAATACATGGACCAGTCACAGGTTCCAATGGCTGGTTACGAAGATGATTCAGGTAACTACATCAAAGGAATAGAGGACTATCTTCCTAACTCTCAGTACGATTGTGATGAACACCGTTCAATGGTAGTGGATAATATTCTTGAAAACTGGACTGTCCTGAGTCAGAACAATAAATATCACGCAATTTTTGCAACAAGTTCTATTCCGGAGGCAATAGAATATTACAGGTTTTTTAAGGCAAGAAATACTCGATTAAAGATTACTGCTCTCTTTGATCCAAGTGATAACAATGCACCAGGAACAATAGATAAGATTGACGGTATAAAAGAGATTCTGACAGATTACAACAAGACTTTTTCTAAAGAGTTTAAGATTGCGACTTACGCAGACTTCAAGACAGATCTTTCAATGCGACTGGCTCACAAAGATGTATACAAAGGAATAAATAATAAACTGGAGCAGCAGCTTAATCTTTTAATCGTTGTTGACCAGATGCTTACAGGCTTCGATTCAAAATGGCTAAATACTTTGTATATGGATAAGGTTATGTATTACGAAGGAATCATTCAGGCATTTTCTCGAACAAACAGACTTTCTGGAAATGACAAAAGACATGGAACAATCTGTTATTATCGTAAGCCTCATTCTATGGAAAAATATGTAGAAGCTGCATTTAAACTTTATTCTGGTGACAAGCCTTTTGGAATATTTGTAAACAAGATTGAAAAGAATGTGGCAGAGATGAACCGTATTGCTGATTCAATTGTTCAGATTTTTAAAGACAACAAAATAGAAAACTTTGATAGCCTTCCAAAATCAAAAGAAGACAAACAAAAGTTTGCTAAACTTTTTAATGAATACAATAAGTATCTTGATGCTGCAAAGATTCAGGGATTTGAATTTGATAAGTCACTTCCTCATCGTACAGAAGAAGTTGATACAGGAAAGAAGACTGCCGAAAGAACTCCAATTTTCGAAGAACTAGTTGTAGTTCCAGTTCCATCAGAAGCAAATCTTTCAAGTCAGAATTACAACGCATTGCTGCAGCGATATAAAGATTTGACTAAGACTCATACTCCAGGTTCCGGCACAGGTCCTGATGATGTTCCTTATGATATTAAGGGCTACATCACAGAAATAAATACCGGAATGATTGATACCGCTTATATGAACAGTAAGTTCGTAAAATTCCTCAAAGTTCTGGATTCTGACAAAGCAGAGCAGATTAAGGAAGCCCTAAATGAACTTCATAAAACCTTTGGAAGTGTAAGCCAGGAAGAACAAAAATACGCAAATGTATTTATTCATCAAGTACAAAGCGGCGATGTAAAAGCTGATCCAACAAAAACACTTCGCGACTATATCACCGAGTATATGATTTCTGATAGAACTAAAAGAATTACAGAATTTGCTTCAGCATTTGGGTTACCGAGCCAGGATTTAATTGATTTTATGAAACAAGATATTTCAGAAACAAATATTGATGACTTTGGAAGATTCTCTTCTTTGAAGGAAAAGGTAAATCGTGAGATTGCAAAGGTATATATTGAACAACTTGAGGGTGAACAAATTTCTGCATTTAAACTTTCAATGAAGATTGATTCTGTACTTAGGACTTTTGTATTAAGTGATGGAAAGGAATAAAAAATGGATAATGAATTAATGAAAGAAGAAGCGTGGGATTCAATGGAATAGAAGAAAATGAATAGAATATATAATGAAATAATAAGTAACTACATCTCTAAAGATTCTGATTTTGCAATTCAAATTGACGGTCCTTGGGGATGTGGTAAAACGTATTATATTCAAAATGAACTGCTAAATGTAATTCAAAACACAAACAAAAGGCCTATATATATATATTTCTCTTAATGGTCTAGAAAAGTTTAATGATATTTCTTCTTGAAGTATTAAAATCTAAAAACAAGGGAAAACTTTCAAGTCTAAATCCTTTGAGCGGTGGCAATTTAGATTACTTCTATAGCAGATTTGATGAACCTCTTGAAAAGATTTCTAAAGAAATAAAATGGGGAAAAAACAAGTGGTCTATATGGATAAAGAAAGTTTTGAAAAACGAATAGCAGATGCATCTGACTGCTACGATTTTGAAGAAATTGACGAAGAAGTAGAAAATCTATGACCTTATAGGAAGAAATCCAGAACAAAGTAGCACTTAAAATCAGAGGCAGTGAGTTTGTGACAAATTGTCACAAACTGAAATTGTCATCATCAGGAAGATAAGTGCTAATATTTTCTCATAAAATATGCAGATTCTTCAGCGATAAGTGTCAAAAAAAATGAAGTTATCGCTGAAGAATAATGTGTTTTTTCTATTTTCATAAGCCAAGTATGAGTTTTGTCCCGAAAACCGTATGATTTTAGGGACAAAATAATTTTTACATCAATAAAGATTATTAATGTATTTCATCAATTCACATCGATAACTTTATGCATAACCAATAATATGTTATAATCTTTTACGGAGGATGATATGGGCATTTATTTAAATCCTGGAAATGAACTTTTTGCACAAATTTCAAAGAATAAAATATATGTTGATAAGTCAGGTATGATTCCAGCCCTTATAGAAGTATTTGAACGATGGAATCAATATGTATGTGTCAGCCGTCCTCGTCGTTTTGGTAAAACAGTAATTGGAAATATGCTTTGTGCTTATTTTTCTAAAGGCTGTAATTCAAAAGAACTTTTTAAAAACTCTATTGGAAGTAAAAATCCAATTTTTGAAAAATATCTTAATAAAGTAAACGTCATAAAAATTGATTTAAATTCGGAATATCAAAATATTGAAGATAAAGAAAATTTTATTAGTATTATTTGTAAACGAATTAATAAAGAACTAGCAAATGAATTTCCAGAATGTAAAATCGATATAGCAGATGATTTACCATACAATTTAATTTATATTTACACTCAAACAAAAGAAAAATTTGTAATAATTATTGATGAATACGACATTTTAGTTCGCGAAGTTGTTTCTGGAAATATTAGTGATGAGCTGTTTACCAAATATCTTGCATTTTTAAATGGATTATTCAAAAATACGACTTTACAACCTGCAATTACTCTTGCTTATCTAACAGGAATTCTTCCTATTATCCGAGAGAAGATTCAGTCAAAATTAAATAACTATACCGAATACACAATGCTGGGATCGAATGGACTTGCTCCATATATTGGATTTACTGCAGAAGAAACTAAAGCGATTTGCGATAAAAATAATTTTAATTATGAAGAATGCAAACGCTGGTACGATGGATATAAACTTGAAAATGTTGAATTATACAATCCTCTTTCTGTACTTGAGTCTATAAGAAATAACAAAATACAAAGCTATTGGGGACAGACCTCAACTTATGAAGTAATTTCTGATTATATTGGCATGAACTTTGATGGTACTAAAGATGAAGTTATAAAGATGATTTCTGGCGACTACATTGATGTTAATGTCACTTCTTATAAAAATACAATGACCGGTTTTAAAACAAGGGATGATGTTTTTACATATCTAATTCATCTTGGCTATCTTGCATATAATTCAAAAAAAGAACAGTGCTATATTCCTAACAGGGAAGTTCAAGGTGAATGGATAAATGCATTAAAGATTTGTGCTGATTATTCAACAACAAATAAAATCATAGAAGCATCAAAACAACTTTTAGAAGAGACCTTTAACGGTAATGAAGATGCTGTCGCAAAAAGCTTAGATGAAAGCCATATACATGTAACTAGCAATCGCTCTTACAACAATGAAGACGCTTTACATTGTGCAATTTATCTTTCGTATATTTATGCCCTAAACAAATATAATGCATATCGCGAAGTTCCTGCTGGGAAAGGAATAGCAGATATGACTTATGTTCCAGTTTTACCTAATTTACCGGCTTTAATTTTTGAGTTAAAGCATAACGGAATTGCCGAAACTGCATTAAATCAAATAAAAGAAAAAAAATATTATGACTCGTTATCAAATTACTCCGGAAATTTGATATTTATTGGTATTAATTATGATGAGAAAACTAAAACTCACACCTGCAAAATAGAGAGATTTATAAAGGAATAATAATTTAATAACAAACTTTCCTGACAGATGACATCAAATACCATACGAGACGACAGCAGACGACAAGGAAACGACATCTTTATAAGTTGTTTATAAACTCTGGGAACATCTCTCCCGCAAATCCAAACTCCCGCTCCCCAAACAACACCAGCGTAATCTCATCAAAATCATCCTGATGCAGTTTCATTGTCTCATTTGCCACCCTAATAGCATCTCGCTGTGGGTAACCATACACGCCGGCAGAAATCAGAGGAAAAGCAATTGTCTTAAGCCCTTTTTCTTTTGCAAGATTCAAAGAATTTTCATAGCAGGAAGTGAGGAGTGTCTCGGCTTCTGCAGGTGAATGTTCAAAATAAATCGGCCCGACAGTGTGAATCACGAATCTGGCAGGTAGTTTATATCCTTTTGTGATTTTAGCTTCGCCAGTTATGCAGCCATGAAGAGTACGACATTCAGCCAGAAGTTCAGGACCAGCGGCATAATGAATTGCACCATCAACACCGCCACCACCCAGCAGCGAAGAATTTGCTGCATTTACGATTGCGTCACAAGCCAAAGTTGTGATGTCGCCTTTGATAATTTTGATTTTTCCCATATTGGAGCTGATGGGACTTGAACCCACTACCTCTACAATGCCATTGTAGCGCTCTAGCCAGGTGAGCTACAGCCCCGATATTTTTATTATATCACTAAAAATCCCATAAATCTCCATAAGAAATTCTTGTCTTAATATTATTAGCATAATGCCACATAGCAAAGTCTCTATTTTTTATTTCTTTACATTGTTGTAACCAGTCCTTTTGCCATTTTCGTTCTTTCTTTTTTGTCCAGTCATTACCGGAAATTTACTTCCTAAAACAATCTTTACAATATGGACAAATCCAACCTGTAGTTCTCCAAATAATATGTTGGCCTTTAGAATTCTTAGGTTGTTTTCCACATCTAATACAGGTCCATTCAGAAATCATTTCTAGTTTATTTTCTAATTCAAATATCTTTTCATTCCCAAAACTAGTATAACATCTAAAGGAATCGTATTTTTCTCTTGTATCTAATATCATAAAATCTTGTTTTTCTTTTTCATTTAATTTGTCATATTCAATAAAAAGATAAGTAAGATAACGTTTCCATATGTGTTCCCACCCAGAACCATTCCAAGATGTCCATTGATTATATTCTATATCTTCATCTAAAGTATCATGACTTTTTTCACCAGAAAAAACGTTTCTATATACAAGAAATGGATATTTTTTTAACAAGTCTATCATTTCTTCTCTAGATAAAGAATATTTCATTTCTTTTGTATTTCCATTCATAAAACCTCCAAGAAAATTACTCTAATTCTAGTAATCCCTGATATGTTGTGCCATTTGTCAATGACAAAAAAATAAAATATAAAAAAGAAAAGGCTTTAGAAATCAAGATTTTCGGCACTAGACCATCCT
>SAMEA104315435__coassemble_920_pt1 | contig 15792 bp, 13 predicted proteins | sample SAMEA104315435__metabat2_high_PE_028 | metagenome-assembled genome bin SAMEA104315435 (sample SAMEA104315435) | gut metagenome | biome: Monkey gut; feature: monkey-associated habitat; material: faeces | place: China | collected 2013 | reverse complement strand
CGAATATAGAAGAAACGGTGAAAGCACAGGTGGAATAATTGAATGCGTTGTTAAGGGTGTACCTGCAGGATTTGGAGAGCCTGTTTTTGACAAACTTGATGCAGATATAGCAAAAGCTATTCTTTCAATTGGAGCTGTAAAAGGAATTGAATTTGGTGCCGGATTTGCAGCAGCTGATTCTACAGGAAGCGAAAACAACGATAAAATGCGTCTTGCAAACGGGAAACCTGTTTTTGAAACAAATAACGCAGGAGGAATTCTTGGTGGAATTTCCAATGGCAATGACATCGTTTTCCGCCTTGCAGTTAAACCTGTTCCAAGCATTTTTAAAAATCAGGAAACAATCTGTAAAACTGACAATGGATTTGAAGAAACGGACCTTGAAATAAAAGGTCGCCATGACGTTTGCCTCTGTCCTAGAATCGTACCAGTAGTAGAAGCTATGACTAATATTGTTCTCGCTGATATGATTCTTAGAAACAGATGCAGCAAATGAACGAAGTCCGACGCAAGCCTCGGGGGAGCGTTCGTTCTCATAAGGTATCCCAGTTGGATTTAATACCCCTAATACAACCTGAAGGCCGGGGTATGAAATCCTCCGCAGGAATAAAAGTCAATTCAGTTTTATATTCCCAGTTAGATTGAGGAAAAAATGAAAATAAAAGATATAAAACCCAACAGAAAAACTGTATTCAGATTACTAGAATCCGCTGGTTGCACTGTGGTTCTTGCCTTTGCAATAACAACAGGAATAAGAACATATACTCTTCACAAACCAGTCATAACTGCCCCACTTTCAGAGCAACAGAAAGCTGAACTGGAACTTGCACTTGATGAACAATATCCAGAGCGAAGAAACTTACTAAGGAATCTTCCTTATCCTGTAAAGCCTGCAACCCTGGATATTGGAGCAAAATCCGCAATTGCAATAGATAAAGCCAACGGATGCGTTCTTTACGAAAAAAATGCAGATGAAATAATTCCACCGGCCAGCATGACAAAGCTGGTAGTTCTTTACGTAGTTTTTCAGGAAATTGCTACTGGCCGTATTTCTCTAACAGATCAGGTACCGCTTCCTCCTGAAACCTGGGCATGCAATATGCCTCCTCATTCCTCGCTTATGTTTCTGGGAAAAAATCAGATTGTTACTCTTGAAGAAATTATGCTAGGTTCTGCTATCTGCTCTGGAAACGATGCCGCTTATGCAATTGCAAATTATGTTGCAGGTGGCATGGAAAATTTTATAGAGCGAATGAACAAGGAAGTTCAACTTTTAGGGCTTTCCCACACTCACTTTGTAGAAGCTAGCGGCTACAGCGAAAAGAACACAACTACAGCCCGAGAAATGGCTGCTTTTGCTCGTGTATATTTAAACCGCTATCCAGAAGCCCTGTACAAATTTCATTCAAAACTGTCTTTCACTTATCCTCAGGAACATAATCTTCCATGGGAAGATAAAGCTTTACCAAAAACACAAGATTTTTCCCACGGATTACCAGAACGCATTACAATGCCAATATATCAGAAAAATACAAATCCTCTTCTTGGAATTCTTGAAGGCTGCGACGGACTTAAAACTGGTTACATTGAGGAAAGCGGTTACAATCTGGCACTTACAGTAAAGAGAGATAACACCAGAATTATCAGCATAACAATGGGTGGACAAGGAAATAATACAGCAGAAGGTCAGGCAGGCAGAATTCACGACGGAACAGAAATAATGGAATGGGCATTCGCAACTTTTAAGGATTACAAAAATCCTATGCTTTTCAGGAAATACAGCATTCCTTTAATCTGCTCCAGCGCTCAGCGAATAAATCTTATTCCAGCGTATGAACCAGAAGCTCTTACAGTTCCAATCGTTGCTTCTAAAAACAAAGAAAATCCTCTTGAAGACGTAAAAATAAATCTTGTTTTGCCAGAAAAAATGAAAGGTAAGACTGTGGCAGGCGAAAAATGCGGAGCAATCGAATACTGGATGGGAGAGCATCTTCTTGAATCTATTCCGCTTATTTGCGAAAAGTCAGAAAAAAAGGCGAACTTCTGGGTAAGTGCCGCAGATATGCTCGCCTCGCTAACTTTATAATTGTTCCTTCAAATATCGCACTGGAACAATATCAAACCCCGCATCCAGAATTGCACTTAAAAGCAAATCAAGACTGTCGTACAGATAACTTTCTCTTGTACCATTTGAAAGTCCTACTGTCACAGGAACAATTCCTCCTCCGTTAGATTTAAGGTGCTTCATGTAAACATCAATTATCTCAGAAGGAGATACATATTTTCCTTTTCCGTTCACAACATCTTCAAGAGAAACTGAATCTCTTACGCCAAGAAACGGCATAATGTAAGCATACCCGGCATTTTTACCAGCTTCTATAATTTTATCAGTTCCTTCATAAAAAGGATCATGCCACATCAATGAAAGTTCTTTTTTTGTACATGCAAAATATTCATCTTCATTTCGTGCAAGGCCACGCCGTATATAATTTTCATCAATTACAAAACCGGACTGCGTCAATTTTGATTTTGTAAAGAACATTGATGCAACTTCATTCTTTGATACAGAAATCTGTCGTGTTTCATTTGGATAACGACGGATAAATTCCCCGTTAATGAAAACTGTACCAGTAACATTATAAAGTCCCATTTCATAAAGAATGCGGGTTAAACCGTCTGCGTTGTCATAAGCATCAAATACTAAAGCAACCTTTTTCTTTTCTTCGATTTTTTTTGTACTTTCTGAATAAACAGGATTTGTAACAGCTTTTCCTGTTAAAGTGCGCACATACAATGCGTTTTCATAATTTTTATTCGGAGTGTCGCCGCAGAAAAGACGATATCTTCCGTTTCTAGAACTGTTTATATGCTTTTCCTGGAGCCCCATAGACTTCCAGATTCTCGTTGCCGGGTCAAAGGCATAGGCATAACCATTGCCTGCTTCTGCAATAATTCGTCCAGATGCACCATCCCAATAACCATTGAACGCAGAAGAAGCCATCACTGCATCAGAATATGAATCAAAAATATTCCACTTTCTGATTGTTTTTGAGCCTCCAATATAAAGCGTATCAAGATTTACCCACGCAATTGAATAGACCTGCTCTCCTGTAAGGTCAGCAAGTTTTTTCCAGGTTGTCGTATCATAAACGTGAACAGTTGAACCAGAACTAAAAGCACATTTTGACTTATCCTTTGAAAGGATTGGAAGTCCTGAATCTTCAACTTCAATGATTTTTGTAAGATGCTGATCCAAACGGTAAACCGATGATACAATCTTATCGCTATTGTAAGGAAGACTTCGAGTCCAGATGAAAGGAGTCTGATTTGAAGTCCACATAATTTCTGCTTCAAGAAGAGAAGATTTTAAATCAAAAAAAGGACCAGAATAGATTACATCAAAAAAGTCGTAATTCTGGCTGTTTATTCCGTAATATGTAAAAGTTTTTCCATTCTGAATAAAAACAAATGCAGAAACTTCATCATTTACGCTGAAAGTATCACGACTGGAAACAAACTGACTTGGAAGACGACCGATTGCTGTTCCTTTTCCGATAATGTTTGAATACAATCCCAAAGTATAAAGTTCTTTTGCGTTTATACGATAAACCAGGTCCCTGTCAATATAAATCAAATATTTTCCGTCTGCCCAGTTTACAGCATTTATAGTTCCTTCACAAATAAGACGATATTCTTCACTGACTTCTACACCGCGCATAAGTGCATCCGGGTTACAGAAATAAATATTTCCATCTTTTGCGTATACAAAAACAGAACTGTCACTGAGCCACTTTACTGGAATAGATTCATAACTAAAGCTTGATTTTTCATCCAAAACAATTTTTTTATCTCGTTCTACACTTTCAAGAATAAGACGGCCTGTTGCATAACCTGTCTTTTCTGAATAACATAGCCATTTGCCGTCAGGACTTACGCTCATAGGAGCCAGACGCATGGAATTCAATGGAATTTTTGTAGTAAATTTTCTCCAGTTAAATTCTTTTGTTTTTGTATTCATCCAGGCAATTCCGTAACGGTTTCTTATCTGAAGAATTGAACCGTTTGCAAGCATTTCCATTTTTTCCGGAAAACAGGTAACCATTTCTGGATCACCGCTCATAACGCCATTCTTTATGTCTGCTTTAAACAAGGATCTATATGAAATAGTTCCAGGCAGTTCATGGCGTACAGTATAAAGAACCTCATCTTTTTCATTTATATCTGCATCGCCAAATTTAATACCGGCATGACATAAACCAACAGAGAAAAACAAAATAAAAAATACAAAAAATGCTGACTCTTTTAATTTCATCTATGCAACTCCGCGCTTAAAACAAGAACATCCAGTTCCTGTTCAAGTTCATTAAGCTGTTTTTCAACTGCCCTGAACTGCTGATTCCTATATTCTCTATGCATTTTAGAATATCTTTCGTATATCATATCGAAATATTTCTGGCTTTGATTAATCGATTTTTCGCCACACCAGGGGCAATATGCAAAATCCTTTTCAATATCACGTCCGCAACCGTTACAAATCGATTTCATTTTTTTCCTTTCCTATAAAGATTTAAAAATTATTTTTAACTAGCTTTATTTTATTAATGTCATAGGATCAACAAGTTTTCCATTTTTATAAACTGTAAAATGAAGATGAGGTCCAGTTGAATAACCTGTTGAACCAACAAGCCCGATTCTGGTACCCTGACTCACACGCTGACCTTTTTTTGCAATAATCATAGACATATGTCCATACAAAGACTGATATCCGTTAGCATGCTTAATAATTACATAATTACCAAAAACAGGATTTACACCAGTAAATGCTACAGTACCGCTGGCAGTTGCGGTAATCGGTGTTCCTGTAGGACAAGCCATATCAATACCCGTATGATTTGATCTTGCACCAGAAAATGGATCTGCTCTAGGACCAAATCTACTTGTAAGTCGATATTTTGCAGAAATCGGACATTTAAACATTTCACCCATAGCCTGCTGAAGCTTTGACATATCCATTTTTGCACCAGGAATAAAAAGAGTTTGACCGGCATGCAAAACTGCTGAATCAAGATCATTAACATCCAGCAAATCTTCTATAGTTACACCAAATCTTGTAGAAAGACCAGCCAGAGTGTTTCCTTTCTGAACAGTATAAACAAGCCCGTCAATGGATGGAATTTTAAGCTTCTGACCAGAACACAAAGTCCTTACATTATCTATGTCATTTACAGCAATCAGAGTAGAAATATTTTTTAATCCAAATTTTTTTGTAATTCCGCTGATAGTATCTCCTGGTTGAACTCTATAATTTACAAATGTAACAGGTTTTCTGAAAAGTTTTTCCAGTTCGCTTTCAGAAAGAGCTTTTTCACCTGTTAAAGTTCCATCCAGAGAATACTCCTGTGTTTCCTCAAGAACAAAATCGTTCATAACTTTTCCTAAAATTTCCATTTCGGAATTATATGAATCTTCAAAAGGAACTACAGAAGCTAATGTCTGAATATAACTATGAATTTTTACAGAAACAACACAGATTAATATCAAAAAAGCTAATACTCCAGTTCCTGTTATAATCTTTCTGGCATTACTTAATAGAAAATCACAAAACCTTCCTGCAGATGAAAGGAAACAACTGATTTCAGATAAATCAATATTACATCCACGATTTTTTGCAATTGAAGATGATACTTCCGGAAATTCACCTGGAATGTTCAAAAAGCGTGAATTTGATTTATGAGACGCCTTACTTTTGAATATTTTTTTTAAGTTTTCCAGCTGATTTGCAAGAATATCGGTTACATTATCTGTTTTTGAATTATTGTATCCTACGTAACTAACTATTTCCATACGTAGACTATCGACAGAAAAAGTATAGCATATTAGAATATCTTTAAATTTAAGATATGAAAAAATCAACTGTTACTTTTTCTCCATTTCTATATATTATTTCCGGAATAATAATCGGATTTTTTTTAAAATTCTTTGTTTTTGACATACTGCATATCTCCGGACACTCAATGGAACCAACCTTTATGAATAATGACTCTGTTGTAGTTTTTAAACTGGCTTACGGGATTCCTTCCCCATCTAGAAATTCCTTTTTGCTCCAATGGGCTGTCCCAAAAAGAAATGATATAGTTATTTTCTTACATGACAATAAAATAGTAACAAAACGCTGCATAGCAGTTTCTGGTGACCAACTAGATTTTTCAACAAATTCGGGTTATATTTTAACTGTAAACGACAAAAATATTTTTCTGACTCCGCAAGAATATGAAAAAATGAATAATTACGAAAAAGTTCCAGAAGGCTATGTACTTGTACTAGGAGATAACCTTTCAGATTCAGTGGATTCAAGAGATTATGGATTTGTTTCAGTAAAAAATATAACAGGAAAAATTATAAGTCGATGAATGAATATTTCAAAAAGCCAGCGTTAATTTCCTTTTTGGTTTTTATACTTGTTTTCTTCATTTATGTTTTTTCAAAATATGCAGCGCTGGCATATACTCCAATGAACAAAATTGTCTCAAATGTTCAGCAGATTGAACGGGGTTCCATTGTAGACAGAAACGGAAAACCACTTGCAGTTCAGACAAATTTCTATCATGTTGGAGTTACTCCCCATCTCATAAAAAACAAAGAGCTGTTTGCACAGAATGTTTCCGGGCCATTAGGAATGAAAGCTGACGAAGTTTATAATATTATTACTCAATCAGATAAAGCCAGTTTTGTTTTTCTTAAAAAAAAGGTTGATCAAACCGTTTATACAGAATTAAAAAAAATAACAAGCGAGAACAATTATCTTTACGTCGCTTTTGACAAGATTCCTGGTCGTGTATATCCAGAAAACGCTCTTGCAAGTCAATTAATCGGATACATGGGTGAGGAAGGAAAAGGTCTTGCAGGAATAGAATATTCCATGCAGGAACAGCTGCAGCCTTCTCCAAATGAAAACGGAACAAAGAATCTTCACGGCAGAAACGTATATCTTACTATTGATGCTAATCTTCAGTACAAGCTTGAAGAAATAGCCAGAGAAACAATGGAAACTACACAGGCAGAAAGCATGATGCTGATTGCCAGTGAAGCGAATTCTGGGGAAATTCTAAGTTATATAAGTTATCCTTCTGCAAATTTAAACGAATATAATTTTGCAGATACAGAACAAACAATTGACAGACCAGCTATGACTGCATACGAGCCTGGTTCTGTTTTTAAAATCTTTACAGTCGCTTCCATGTATGATGCAGGTTTAATAAAGGCTAGCGACAGTTTTCTATGTGACGGTGTTTTTGAAAACAGAATACGTGGTGGCGAAACAATAAGAATCAAATGTCTTGAGCATCACGGCTGGATTACACCAAGAGAAGCTCTCAAATACTCATGCAATGATGCTTTAGCCCAAATTGCCAGCCGAACAACAGATGAAAACTTCATGGAAATGGTTCGAAAACTTGGATTTGGGCAGCGCACAGGTATAGAACTGCCAAGTGAAACTTCTGGCTCTGTAAAAGATGTTAATAGCCGATTGTGGTCTGCTCGTTCAAAACCAACAATTGCTATAGGGCAGGAAATTTCCGTTTCTGCACTACAGATGATTCAAGCAGCAAGCGCAATTGCAAATGGCGGAATTCCTGTAAAACCTGCAGTTGTAAAGCGTATTACTAACAGAGACGGCTCAATATACTACGAACACAAACCAGAACTTAAAGAGCGTATTTTCAGAGAAGGTACCGCATCTTATCTTTTAAGCTGTATGGAAACCACAGCAACATCTGGAACAGGTAGCCGTGCGCACTTAAATGACATTTCCATCGGTGTAAAAACTGGTACTGCCCAAATGGCAGATAAAATTACTGGCGGCTACTCCACAACAGACTTTCTTTCTAACTGTATGGCTATTTTTCCTATCGAAGAACCTCAGATAATTCTATATATTGTCGTAGTAAAAGCTAAAGGTGAAACTTATGCCGGACGAATTGTAGCTCCTGTAATTGCAAAAGCTGCAGACGTAATTATAGACCATTTAGGACTAAGTCGAGGCGATGCAGCATCGCTTGAACATAACGGTAAAATTACAATTTCTTCTGCTAAACCTGTTAATGTTGGCACTGTGCTCCCGGATTTCACCGGAATGTCAATGAGAGAATTACTGCCTTTATTTAACAGAAAAGACCTTAATATAAAAATAAACGGCTCTGGCTGGGTAAAAGAACAAACTCCTGAACCTGGTACACCAATCACGGAGAATATGGTAATTGAACTTAATCTGGAATAAAAACATACAACTGTTTGAAAAACGTTTTCCACAGCTTTGTGAGCTTATAGCTGACCATATTTCTTTCTTCAAAAAATTTGCTGGAACAGATGATGAAATCAATCTTTATCCGTTCTGGAAAATTTCAGAATCAAAAATTCACACTCCCATTGCAGAAGAAAACGGACTGCGACTTCATTCTGCGTACAATCCCATTCGTGAAAGTGACAGTTTTATTACATCTCAATCAGATAAAATCAGTGAAAAAGAATCCATTGTTTTTCTTGGAATGGGACTTGGATATCCGGTAATATCCGCATGTGAAAAATTTCAGAAAAAAACAATTATCATAATTGAACCTGATATAAATCATTTTTTAGCAGCTCTTCTGCTTATGGATTTTGAAAAAGTTTTTTCCCACACAAATATAATTATTGCTCTTTCCAGTACTCCAGAACAAACTTTAACACTAATAAATCAATATTCCGTTGAAAACAGTATTTTCATTTCCATGAATGCCCATCAGACACATAACAAAGCTTATTTTGATACTGTTACAGAACTTATTGAAAGAAATCGCAAAAAGGAACAGATAAATAGCGCAACTTTAAAAAAATTCGGAAAATTATGGCACAAAAACTGTTCTAAAAATATAACCGTTGCAAAAACGCTTAATGGCGTTATAACGCAGAAAAACAAATTTAAAGGAAAGCCTTTTTTACTGGTTGCAGCAGGTCCATCTCTGGAAACACTTCTGCCTTATCTGCCGGAATTAAAAAAAAGAATGATTATAGTTTGTGTAGATACCGCGTTAAAAGCATGTCTACGGGCTAAAACCGAACCAGATTTTATTGTTTTAACTGATCCTCAATATTGGGCATACAGACATATTGCAGGCTTAAAATCTCCCTCTAGCGTATTAGTTACAGAACTTGCAGCATACCCTGCAGTTTTCAGATTTGAATGTAAAAAAATATTACTATGCAACTCGCAAGTACCAATGGCAAAAGATTATTCACTAGAAGAAAAAGGAGATTTAGGAGCAGGCGGTTCTGTAGCCAGTTCTGCCTTTAATCTATGTGTTTTGTGCGGTGCCAGCGAAATTTATGCAATAGGACTGGATTTATCATTTCCTTTCCGACAAACACACATCAAGGGCAGCACTTTCGAAGAAAATGTTCATACTGTTTCCTCAAGAATAAAGACTGCAGAAACATCATCAATGCCAATGCTTTTTTCCGGAAATGCCTGTCTTTCTACAGATTATAACAACAAACCAGTTTTGACTGATCAAAAAATGAAAATGTTTGCATGGTGGTTTGAAAGTAGAATTGCAGAGCTGCCATATATCAAGACATTAACTCTTGCTCCACAAGGTCTTAAAATCCCTGGAATAAAGCCTTCTACCACTGATTATTTAATGACTTTAATAAAATTTCGTTAATTCTATTATAATTTGCTAAAGAAAAAAAAATAAACTCCGATATTTAAAATGTCGCAACACTACAGACGGAATAAATCGACATCCAGACGCCTGTAAGAATTGTGCCTTCTTAAAAAACTTGAAAAATGTGTGAGATTTTTCAAGTTTTTTTTATTTAACGCCGATACTCTAAGGGGAGTATTTTAATGAGCACGGTTAAGTTGGAAAATTTAAAATCAGATCTCTCTTTTAACGGTGATTTGCAGCTTGATAAAAATTTTATCTTATTGCCAGCAAAAGCTATTGTTTCTGATGACCTTATAAAAGTATTGACCGACTGGAATTTTACTGAATTCCAGTGTTCAGAAGAAGTTCCAGATTTTTCAATTTCTCAGGAAAAAAAGCAAGACACTAAAGCATCATCTGAAAGTAAAGTATCCTCTGTAAAAGATTCAGTAAAACAAGCTCTTGCGAAAGCAAAAACTTCTGAGTGGATTAGCACAGAACGTTCAAAAATGAATTCTGTTCAGACCGTATACAACGAATACATGAATTACATCAATAGTGTTTATACTCATTATGCTACTCACAAAAAAATTGATTTTCAGGAACTTTCTGACACAGTAAAAGACTTGTGCGTTTTTATTAAAGACAACAAACGCTATGTTTTACGTATTACGCCATCTGCAGAGGCAAGAAGCAAGAATTTTCTGGTAATTCACTCAATGAGGTCAACGGTTCTTGCTATCACTGTTGGACTTGAACTTCACATGGCTCTTTCAAAACTCATCGAACTTGGAATTTCCTGCATTCTCCATGAAATTGGAATGCTGCGTCTGCCTCCTCAGCTTTATATGACAGACAGACCTTTAACAGCCGCAGAAAAAGCTCAGATTATGACCCATCCCCATACAGGTTTCAACATTCTTAAAGATCTTGAATTTCCATTAAGTATACTTTTAGGTGTTCTTGAACATCATGAAAAAGAAAACGGGCTTGGCTATCCTCGTCATCTTCCTGGGAATAAAATCACAACTTATGCAAAAATAATTTCTGTTGCCTGTTCTTTTGAAGCGATTACTGCGCCACGTGAATACAAATCTGAACGCACTACTTTTGATGCCATGGTTGAAATGCTTAAAAATCCAAACGGACAGTACGATTCAACAGTTATTAAAGCATTGCTATACAGTCTTTCGCTATACCCTATTGGAGCTTACGTATGTCTCCAGAATGGAAAAATTGGAATTGTAACAGATGTATCTCCAAACAATCCTAAAAATCCGATTGTGCAGCTGGCAAATGAACGTAACGAAGACGGCACAGTTAAAGCAATTCAAACAGATGATAACCAGAACAGAATCGTAAGAGTGCTTTCTAAAGAAGAACAACAACAGGTTCAGAAGGATATGGAACAAGCTCACGAAATGCGCAAACTTACACGAGCCTTAGAAGCAGCAAAAGAAGAAGAGGATACAAAATCCGGAGGATTTTCGTCTGTAGATTTAAGTGAATTTGCTTGAAATTAGTTAAAAAACTGACGTAATTTTTCAACATCTTTATGAAAATTATCGTCAATTACAGGCGGATGATCGTTAAAATAAAGAATCTGATCAAGCTCCTCCTGATTTTCTACGCCCCAGATTGGAACCACGTTTTCATACTGATGCAAAAAACCGTAAGCCAGCGGAATGTTTGAAACGATTCCACCACACAAAGGCTGCATGGCAATAAATCCAACGTCGTTCTGGTCGCAAAGCATAACCAGCTGACGGGTTTCATCTGAACTTAACATACTGAAAGGAAATTGAAGAGTGTCATAAAGTCCGCTCAAAACGGCTCTTTCTGCTACATCAAGATCTTGTGTGGCAATTCCAATTGCTTTGATTTTTCCTGATTCTTTTAACTGTTTAAGCGCATTGTATACGCCGTCTCTGCCATTTAAATCCGGCATAAAAGAATCTGATTCGTACTGATATAAATCAATGGAATCTGTGTGCATTATATTAAGACTGGCTTCAAAATCGCTGAAAACTTCTGTTCCGCTCTGAGCTGAAGTTTTTGTGGCAACCATAACATTGTTACGAATATCTCCAATTGCATCACCCAAAAGCTTTTCGCACTCCGGAGTTGTACGGGATGTATCAAAAAAATTGATTCCCTGCTCGTAGGCACTTCTGACAAGCTGAGCTGCTTTTTCATCATCACCTGCAGCAGTAAGATTCATTGCTCCCATGGCAACACGGGAAATCATAAGATTTGATCTGCCAAGTCTAACGTATTCCATTGAAAATTACCTCCGTGCTTTTTTCATAACTGACTTCTCTTCTAGTTATCAAAAAAAGCAGGGGACTACCCCACAAAGCGTTACACTTTCAAGATAGTCCCTGTTTTAATTAACGGTCTGTTCTTACAACAGGTTTGTAATTTTTAATTGCTTTCTGAATGAAAGGAACAAGATCATCCAAAGCAACGCGTTCCTGTTCCATTGAATCACGGAAACGAACAGTAACAGTTCCAAAAAGTTCATTTGCGGAACCGTCTTCTTTCTTTTCGTTGATTGTATCATAGTCAACAGTTACACAGAATGGAGTACCAACCTCATCCTGACGGCGGTAACGTTTTCCAACAGTACCAGAAACATCAAAATCAGTTACAAAATCTTCTTTAAGAATATGCTGGATTTCTTTTGCTTTTTCTGCAAGACCGTCTTTCTTCATCAATGGAAGAACAGCAACAGTTATAGGAGCAAGGCGTGGATCAAGGTGAAGAACAGTTCTGAAATCTTCCTGTCCGTCTTTTCCTACATTTTCTTCTTCGTAAGCTTCACAAAGGAACATAAGGAAGTTGCGGTTAAGACCTGCAGATGTTTCGATTACGTATGGAACGTACTTCTTGTTTCCGTCTTCCTGATCCATGTAGCTCATGTCTTTCTTAGAGAACTTCATGTGCTGAGAAAGGTCAAAGTCTGTACGGCTGTGGATACCTTCAACTTCTTCAAAACCGATTGGGAAGTTGTATGTAATATCATAAGCGTCTTTTGCATAGTGAGCAAGCTTGTCGTGATGGTGCCACTTGAGCTGTTTTTCTGGAATACCGTATTTAAGATAGAACTGCCAGCGGTCATTTCTCCAGCGTTCAAAAGTTTCATCTTCTGTACCAGGTTTACAGAAATATTCCATTTCCATCTGTTCAAATTCACAAGTACGGAAAATAAAGTTTTTGAAAATGATTTCGTTACGGAACGATTTACCAACCTGAGCAACACCAAAAGGCACCTTCATGCGGTTAGACTGAACAATGTTCTTGAAATCTGTAAAAATACCCTGACAAGTCTCTGGGCGAAGGTAAATGAGATGACTTTCATCAGCGATTGGTCCCTGATATGTTTTGAACATAAGGTTGAATTCACGAACTGCTGTATATTTTCTTTCTTTGCTTCCACAAGCTGGACAGTTGATGTGTTCATCAATGAAAGCTTTCATTTCTTCATGACTCATTGTATCAACAGGTTTATCTGTTGTAAAATCATTTGCTGCACACCAGTCTTCAATCAATTTATCTGCACGGTGTCTAGCCTGACATTCAAGACAGTCAATCATTGGATCAGAGAAGCAGTCAACATGACCAGAAGCCTTCCATGTTGTGTGATGCTGGAAAATTGCAGAATCAAGACCAACTACATCATCGTGAAGCTGAGTCATGTAATGCCACCATGCATTCTGAATGTTGCGTTTGAAATCTACGCCCAAAGGACCGTAATCCCAGGCACCAGCCTGTCCACCATAGATTTCAGAAGCCTGATAAACAAAACCACGTCTTTTACAAAGAGAAATGATTTTGTCCAATGTACACGCGTGTGTATTTTTTTCGTTTGCCATTTGTAATTTCCTCATGCCGCTGGTTTGCGACACTAATTATGATTTATATGTAAGGAATACAATATCACAAAGCAAAAGGTTTCTCAATCATTTAGATTCTGCAGAATCAGCAATATCTTCAAGATTTCCGGCATCATAAGAGTTCGTACCAGAATTTTCCCCATTTTGACCAGATTCAGATTCGTCCTTAATTTCTTTTGAATAATTCATTGTATCTCTTATGGAATTACTGATAAATTCATTCATCTTTTCCTGAAGAGTTTGTGCAACGAATTTTCTAATCTTATCACGTTCAGCAACTGATGTATTTTCATCAAAAAGAAAAACAACGATACTGGAATTTGTTTCTGGTTTTAATGCAAAAATATCTGCCGAACAAAATATTCGCCGTATTCCCATTTTTATATTTACACTGGTACATTTAATCCCTTTTTGAAAAAAAACTGCAAGATTATTTTCTATCCTGCATGAAAAACCTACATAGCTTATGTCTTCAAGTTTAGGAAAATACAGCCTGTTATTAAGCGCACATGAAAATTCTACATTATCAAGTGTGCTGCAATCAAGTCGAACATATTTACGTCTTCCTTTTGCACCATTTAAATCAAGAATCTTCAATATAGTTTCATAGGCGACATCAAGACTTTTCTGAGTGCTTATAAAACCACCTGCAAGCTTTGTCTTTAACAGAAATTCTTCTTTTTCATGTGGTCTGATTTTTTCAGAAATTACCCCAAGAAAAACCGTCTCAAGAGAAGAGTCTTTTTCAAAGGATTTTATAAAATTAAACCACTGCTTATAAGTTAACTGATCATCTATGTTTATAAAGCAAATAGAATCTTCGTATTCACTAAGAACAGGCTTAGCATCATAATAATGTTCAATCGTATAAACTTCATATTCCAGATCCTGAAGTTTACGAACAAACACATTCTGAATTGAAAGAGTCGGATTCAAAAAAAATACTTTACGCCCAAATATAGGATTCTCTCTATTTTCCATTTTTTAATTTTAGCACAGAAAGTTCAATCTAACTAACAAATTCGATTTAGTGAGCTAAAAAAGCTTCTATTGACTTAAACTGCGGAATCTATGAAAATTCAGCTGTGAAAAAACTGATTTTCTTTGCCTTTTTATTTTCTTTTGCCATGATTTTCATAAGCTGCAAGCGCACGAAAAATTTTGATTCTTTAAAAGCGTGGCAGAAATTTACATATTCTGATTACAACGGATTTTTATACATCCAGCATAACGAAAACAGAATGGATGCAGTTTTGTGCGCAGACGTTGCAGGAATTCAAGGAAGATTTAATCTTTCTCACGAATGTACAGACAGTCAGTTTTTGAAACTTAAACAGAATTTGATTGATTATGGCGCGGAATATCTTGGAGAAACAAAAAATCCGGAGGTAAAAAACTATCCGGATTTATCAATGTATTTAACTTTTGTGATTTCCAGCGATGAACTACATGAAATATGGAAAACGCTGGGACTGGAAAATGACTGAAGCCCGGCGCAAGCACCGGAAACTTTCATTAAACAAAATCCCGAACCAGCATACAGGTGCCTTCTATTATAGCCTCATGCTCCTGTGGAGCAATGCGGGCATAAAGGGAATCAGGGTCATCGCCAGGCATAACAGGAACTTTCTTCTGAATAAGAATTTTTCCGCCGTCACATTCGCCGTTTACAAGATGGATTGTACAGCCGCTTTCCTTTTCGCCTGCAGCAAGAACAGCTTCGTGTACGTGATGTCCCCACATTCCAACTCCGCCAAACTTTGGAAGAAGCGCCGGATGCAGATTGATTATTTTGTCTGCATACTTATCAATAATTTTTCCAGCAAGAACTGTAAGCCAGCCTGCCTGTACGATTCCGCAAATTTCATACTGCTCACAAAGTTCAAGAACTTTATCGCTTACAGCTGTACGTTTTTCATCACGAGTAGCTGCCTTTGCAACTTCTGCGCCCATAACCGCATAAGGACTTGTAATCGCTGCAGGAATACCAGCTTTAGCCGCTCTTTCCAGCGCAAAAGCATCTTTGTGATCACTGATTACTACAGCAATCTCATAAGGACAGTCCCCATTAACCTGCTGATAATCAATCAAAGCCTGAAGGTTTGTACCTCCACCAGATACTAATACTGCAATTTTTTTTGCCATAAATAATTCCTTATATAGTTCGAATTTCGAATTTTAATTGGTAATGCATAAAATTGATTTTTATA
>SAMEA104315435__coassemble_912_pt1 | contig 15913 bp, 11 predicted proteins | sample SAMEA104315435__metabat2_high_PE_028 | metagenome-assembled genome bin SAMEA104315435 (sample SAMEA104315435) | gut metagenome | biome: Monkey gut; feature: monkey-associated habitat; material: faeces | place: China | collected 2013 | reverse complement strand
TAAATGCATCAATTTTTCATCCACAACATTTGACAATTTCTCGTCATTTTTCAGGTTTGAATATTAAAATAAATAAAAAAACAGCCTTAGAGAAAAACCTCCAAGGCTGCCTGTACTTGTCAGTACTATTTGTTTACGATTCTACGCGTTTACGCTGTTACAATAACCGTTACAGAAGAGACGCATTTTTCATAGCGTTCGGTACCTGGCTTTGTTACAAGTTTTACCTCATAATTTCCTGCATCAATTCCCGAAGGAATATACGCTTCAATAATGCTTGAGCCGATTCTGTTATAACTTGCAACACGAATTTCGGTTTTGTCAGAAGCAACAAGAAAAACACCCTGCACTTCATCATCTGCATCAAAAGAAACATTCTTTCCTTTAATTCTGAGCATTGAACCTGAATCAAATTCCAGAATATCGCTTTCTTTTCCGTTTTTCAGAACAGAATACATCTCTTTGATAACCGGAATTAGAACATAACCGCTGCCTGCCTGTCTGTACGCTGCATTTTTAATCATCTCGTCTGCTGCATCGTCTTTGAACTTAAAGACAGTTGTAATTCGATGATTGGAACTTCCAGGCATAAAACCTTCGTTCAGTTTTGCGACAGTTCCATTTGCCTTGTTGAACATCCAGCCGAACGGAAGTTCAACCTTGTAGCCAAGATTAACAAAATGCTTGACTCTGTCATTCAAAACAGAAAGAACTGCACGGGCATCTGCTTCTGTAATCGTTGAATTGTAGCTGGTTATTTCCTTTATAAGCTGTTCATTGTCCAAAGTCTGGTCAACAACACTTCTAAAGCAATATTTGTCTTTACCCTCGCTTACTTTGAGGGAATTTTGATATGTATAAATCTGAATCATAATATTATTCCTTCTTCTGCAATTTTTTTGCGGCAGAAGTCGCTCATTAGACATTCCGACTTTGCGGAAATCCAGCGCATCTTTTCCTGCCAGTTTGCTAACAGCTTAGGCGAAAATCAGCGCATTGACAAAAGAAGAAGGATAAACTATAATTCTTTTAACATTTGAATAAGAATTAGTTGGTTTATCCAACTTCTTGTTAAGAGCCGTTTTAAGTTTTACCGAACTTAAGCGGCTTTTTTTTCGGCTGCATTTACAGCCATAAGCACATTCATAGGCTTACCTCCTTTACTTATTTACGATTCAAAATCGCATTAATTTCTTTAAGCTGCTCATCGCTAAGATTTGCAGCTTTTCCTGCAAAATTCAACACAACCTCTTTTGCAAGGCGGTTAGAGTTGATTTTTTCCATTTCAATCTGCACAAGTTTTCTGTCTTTGTTCAGTTCTGCTTCGTGTAGTATTTTACATTCTTCATCGCTCAAGTTGTATTTTGAGCAAATAAGTTCCGTTAAGGCCGGCGGAATCTCGCGGTTTCCGCTTTCTATGGCAGAAAGATATGAAGATTTTATACCCAGCTTATCCGCCATGTTCTTAAGCATTTCCCTTTTATCAATCCTAAGATGCTTCAAGAATTCACCGTACTCGCTTATCTGTCTTTCTTCTGCCATAAGAACCTCCGCTCCCCTCCGCTCTTTCTGTTCAAGATAATATTAACATATCTGTATTAAATTATCAACCTGTTAATAATTTAATACAGATAAAATTATTTGTCAAGTGGGAAAAATATTTTCTTTTAATTATGTCAAATATTTTTATGGTGGTAATCCAAAAATTCCAAATGCTTTTCTTCTGGCCAGCGTAGTTTCATAAAGGAATGAGTTATCCTTTATAAAATCTATTCTTTTAATCCAATATAATTCTTTAGTTCTTCGAAATTTTTCACCTGCTTATATTTTACGCTTCTTGTAGAAACTACATTAAACAGTTTTTCCGCGCACTTGATTTTGTTCTTTTCAATTATGCTAAGTTCCATGCTTTCAAGACTGTCAACACCCTTAGTTTCAGCAATAAAGAAAACATGCTTTACTTTGTCTTTGTCAAATGCAATGGCCCAGTCAGGAGCATAATTACCCACTGGAGTTGGAATCTGAAATGAACGAGGCAAACGTGCGTACACAACAACTTCCGAAGCTCCATCCAAATCTTCAGCAAACTTCCATTCAACTGTACTATCAGTAAATACCAAATCCTGAATACATTTTTTTGCAATGAAAGGTTCTTTATCCGGAAGTTTTGGAGATGTAAAAATACTAGAATCATAAGTATCTTCAAGTTCATGATATTCAATATGCTCAACAATCTTGGTAGATTTCTGAGCATTGATGATATTAATTACATCGCGAATAAACTTCTCAGGATTAAATCCAAACTGTTCCATTTCTTTTATAGTAAGTTTACTCAAAATAGTAGCAACAGTTTTACGAGTCAGCTTACAGCCCTTAGCAATATCACCAACCAGGTCATATTTTACAGAACTTGCAACAGCACGGCTCAAAGATTTTGATTCAGAATTTGCATTGCCAAAAGCCGTTCCAGAGCGAATATGGCTTTCATCAATCTTATCTTTCTGCTTACCAATTTCCAGAGTGTAGCGCATAGGCACAATTTTCAAATCGCTCTTAATAGCCTGAACTGCATTTGTAATCAATTCTTCGCTATTAAAATAGCAGCTGTAAGTGTACTTATGATTAATCTTCTTCCAGAGTTCCTGGAAAATATCTTTCTCAAAATTCTTATTAAGTGGATTTCCATTTTCCCACTGAGGCTTCTGACCGTTATCAATCATTCCAACAAGAACAGAAGGATTATAAACAGCCTGTATCAACTTCTGAACCTGTTCAAACATTTCAACACGTGCTTCCGCATTATCTTTTAGTTCGTCTGGTAATGTGTTTTCAAGATTTCCTGTAAAGCCTTGCAGGTTTCCAAGTTCAACAGCATTCTTGTAAATTTCTGTTGGTCTGTCTTCATCATCAATGTAATCATTTTTCAAAAGATACTGATAAATGATTTTGGCCTGTTTTGTATCAAGTTCAATTTCCTGTCCACAAACAGTAATTGTTTTACCTTCAAAATAATCTATGCTTGCAATCTTAGGTCTAGAATCACTAAGTTCAGCAGTAATATCTTTCTGAAGTCCATCAACAAAATCACGGTAGCTTTCACTTGCAATTACAGTAAGTGTGTTTACATCATGAATAGCATCTGCCAGAACTTCTTTATCCTGCCGCACACCATCTTCATTTACACAAAGGCGCATGCCACGTCCAACTTCCTGTCGGCGGCTGATGTTATTGTCAGAATGTTTCAAAGTACAAATCTGGAAAACATTAGGATTGTCCCAACCTTCCCGCAAAGCAGAGTGTGAGAAGATAAAACGAATAGGCATATCAAAATCCAAAAGCAAATCTTTCCGCTTTAAAATTAAATCGTATGTTGAAATATCTTCATCGCTGTCACCAGATGAATCAGTCAGCTTTCCTTTTTTATCACGGCTAAAATAACCTTCATGACAAGTACTGATTTCGGCAGAAGCTGGAAGCAGAACTTTTTGATAATAACTGTTAGGATTAATATCCACAAAGTCATTCAAAACAGTTTTGTATTCTTCTTCAAACATCTTGCCATACTCACCAAGAACTTCATTTCCGTCATCATCGTAAGCGCGGTATTTTGCAACTTCATCAATGAAGAACAAAGTCAAAACTTTTATTCTAAGACCTGCATCATAAAACTCTTTTTCTTTTTCAAAATGACTGCGGATAGTTTCGCGAATCTGAACACGGCGAATATCTTTTTCTGCAACGTTTCCAGTTATTTCTCCAACTTTAAGAACTGTAGAATCAGAGTTATCACTAACAGCTTTATTAAAGCGAATCAGGTTTTCCTGTGGCAAAATTTCTGCAATGTAAAGTCCTTTATATTCAGGAAGTCCTTTACTTGCTTCATCAAGTTTATCTCCCTGATTAAGTTTTACATATTGTCGTTTAATTCCATTTCCTTGTTTTACTTCAATCTCAAGCTTTACCATAGGAGCAGCATTTTTTGAAAGAATAATAGAATCTGCGTAGATATAAGTATTTGTTCCGGCAATATTTTCAAGTTTAAAACCTTTTACTTCAATCTTCTTTACAAGTTTCTGATTATAAGCATCCAAAGCATCCAGACGGTAAACAAGATTATGCTGAATCTTATGAGTAGCAGAATAGTTAATTACAAATAAAGGCTTAAACTGAGTTAAAGCTTTCTGTGTAGCTGACTTTTCATCTCCCATTCTCTGAGGTTCATCAAGAATCAAAATAGGTCTATTAGCTGCAATAACATCAATTGGGCGACGACTTGCAAACTCATCACGCTTTGTGTAAATAATGCGGGCAGCCTCGTTTCCCTTACGGCCTTCAACATTCTTATCTTTATTCAAAGAAGTATTAAAAGCCTGGGTGTTGATAATCATTACATTAATATCGCTACTGGCAGAAAACTGGTCAATCATATTCAAGCGTTTAGAATTGTATATGAAGAACCTGATTTTCTTTCCATACTGCTGCATAAAATGTTCTTGTGTATATTCAAGGCTTTTGTAGATTCCTTCACGGATTGCAACAGAAGGAACTACAATCATAAACTTACTCCAGCCATAAGCCTTGTTCAGTTCATACATTGTTTTGGTATAAACATAAGTCTTACCGGTTCCGGTTTCCATTTCAATATCAAAGCTTGGAACTCCTGCTGTATGTTTTACTTCATTTGTGCGGATAATGAAATTTGCGTCCTGAATCTTATGAATGTTTTCCAGAAGTTCCTTTTCACCAAGAATCAAATCTGCATTGCGGTAACCGTTATCTGAGAGTTCAAGTTCTTCGTCAAAATTGTCACACGGATTAAAAGCAACTAACGCCGCCTCATCAAACAAAGCGTTCTGTGCTATCTCAATTTTTTGAACCTGCGGCATAATTCCTTTGTCGCGTAAATACTGAACTTTATCTGCAAACTGCTGGCCTTCAAAACATTTTACAAGAGCATCTACAGCTTCTGTTTGATATTTTTGTATCTTAAAATTGAATTTCATGAATTACCTCTTTTACAGCATTTACAGTTTCTTGATATGTTATGTCTTTTGCATACGGAAATTTCTTCTGGTACTTTGCCCATTGCGATTGCAATTCCGAACTGTTTTCTATAACAGCAAGTCGATTGTTTGTTTCTGCTTCCATGATTGCTTTTGTTCCGCGATGTTCCGCTGTTGCAAAAATAGCTTTACGCAAAGTTTCTGCATTGTATCCTTGAGTTTTTGTCAGAATATATACATCGTAAAAATCACGAGGTCGAGTATTCAAAATGCCGCGTGTGATTATTGTTTCAATTTTTTCTGCAAGCACTGTTTCTAGCGGATAAGAACGTAAGGGAATGACATTCTCGCTATTAAAAAGCCTTTTATAGCCATAGTTCATCGGTTCAGGTGTTATTACATCTCCCGTTGAAATATCTATCGAAAGCGGAGTTTCTATACTCTCGTATTTTGCATCAAGCCTAAGGCAGAAACCGCCGTAAACATCATCTTTTCTAATAGGTTCAACAGAAACGAAATTAAAAACGACTCCATCATCGGCAGGAACGGCGATAATGGCATTCATGGCTTCCTTTATCTTTTCTTCGGTAAGGGAAAGATGAACAAGAGTTGTGTCCATATCCATGGTAGAGCGCACATCAAGACCTACAAGAGAGCTGACAAGGATTCCGCCCTTGATTACAAAATTATCCACATACTTTGAGCGTGAGATTCTATCCAAAAGGCAATCAAACATATAATTCTGCAAAACGACCTGTGCAAGGATTCCATGCTCTTTTGCGTAATTGTTTATCTTTGCACGAAGGCTCATTGCCTTTGCCGTTGTTTGTTTCATACAAGCACCTCCATGTATTTTCTGACCTGCTCAGAAACCTTGAACTTCTGCGCATATTCATAAAGACGAAAAAAATCTTTGTCTTTTGACAGCACATAGTTTTTTACAGCGGAAACAACTGTCTCTTCATCCATGCGGGAACGGCTCCGCAAAATGTCACAGACTGTTCTTTCTGCATTATAGCAGCGGACAGAATTTCCAAATGTCGTCTTTCGTTCTTCAAGTCCAAGTTCATATAAATCCGGCTGTATGTAAAAACAAGTACATTCACTTTTTATATCAGCAGAAACAGTCGCATTGGAAGGAATAGTTACCGTTGCAGAAAAAGGTGTCCTATCCGAGATGCCATTAAGGAAAAGTGCACTTCCATGGGAAAATACAATTTTCTGACTTCTGAGGTTCAAAACGTACATATCATCTATTACACTATCAGGCAAAGCGTAAACTCCATGACACACACGGATTAAAGAGCCAGAGTCCACATATTTTGACAGCATTGTATTAGACAGCCCGATGGAACGAACTTGTGCCGTAGTTATGAGATTTCCGTTCTGTTTTGCAGTCTCCATTATTTTCTCGTCCATGTCGCTACCTTCCGAAGTTTAGTTTCATATCGATATTATCCCATACTTCGATATAAAAATAAACCTGTTTACAGTATTTTACGTACTGTATCAGGACTATAAGTTGTAAATATCTGCTCAAAGTTAGTGATAAGGCTGTCACCATCTTTTGAGTTTGCTGGGTCACGCATTACAAAGTAGTAAGGCTTTTCTTTTGCAATTTCTGTAATTGTTGCTTCGTCTACAGAATCATCAAAGCAAGCCATAAGGTAGTTGCCTTCTACACAGAATACTTCTTTACCGTTAATCTTCTTTGTTTCGATTTTGCTACTAAGCATAATGCCAAGGTCGAGCATTGTTTGGAAAAGAAGATCTTCACCTGTACGGTCGGATTTGATGTTGTTTTTGAACAAGTCGTTTGTGTCGATGTGGTCAGGAGTGTAGTAAACATCTTCCATGTTTGATGTGTCGCATTTGAGGACGCGGAAGCCTATGTCGAGTTTTTTATTGTCACACGGATTGGAAAAATCTAACGATTTTTCTTCTTCATTTGAAAATAGAGTTTGCGTTAGCAAACTCGAATCCGTGTGACTTTTTTCTTTGCCATTCTGAACTTGCTTTAAAATCTGCTGACCAGCACGGCGGATGCGTTCTTTTCCGATTTCACAGATGTTTTTATAACTGGCTTTATAAGCTTCTGATTTTTCATCGCAAGATTCTGGAAGTTGTACCATGATGAATTTGCGATTTCCGCCATCTTCTGCATTTAGCTGCATTACTGCGTGGGCGGTTGTGGCACTGCCTGAGAAGAAGTCGAGGATGATGGAATCAGATATTGTTCCAAGTTTAATGCAACGAGAAATAGTTCCAATTGGTTTTGGTTTAGGGAAAATACGTTTATCGAAACCAAGATTAATAAAATCTTCAGTGCCACGCTCACTATTTACATCTTTAAAAGTCCAAGCACTTGTAGGTTTTACAAGTGCTCTCCCTTCCAAATAATCTTTTTGCATGACTCCCCAAACCTTTCTTGCTGGCATGAATTTAGGAATTAAATCATTTATCTGAGATTTTGCAGTGTCAATTCCCCAACGCCAATTTCCTTCTTTCCCATCTTCCCTCTGCGGTTTTATTCTTATGTAGCCGTTAATTTCTTTATCATCTTTATCAGGGAAAAAATCTCTTGTTGTTTCATTAAAATAGAAGTAATAGAAAAGATTTGGACGGTCTTCCCTCAAATCATTTTCACCAGTTTTTCTTAAATCAATTTCTCTATATTTTCTCCCATTGGAGTCTTCTTTATTATATCGTTTTGTAATTTCTTCAGTTGGTTCAAATCCAAACCATATCACGCTGTTAATATCCTTTGCATAAACACAAAGATATTCATGTGCTGTTGCAATAAATTTATCATCTGAGCGACCTTTCGGATTATTAATATTTGCAATTAATCCTAAACAATTTGTTTCTCCGAATATTTCATCACCAATTTTTTTTATATTTTCAATTTCATTGTTATCTAAACTGATAAAAATCACCCCATCATCGCTTAGCAAATCCCTTGCTAGCTTCAATCTTGGATAAATCATATTGAGCCAGTCTGTATGAAAACGACCGTTGCTTTCTGTATTTGCTACAAGGCGGTTTCCGTCTTCATCAGTCTGACCGCTGTTTGACAGATAATCATCTGCATCCTGAGAAAAGTCATCGTTGTAAACAAAATCATTTCCCGTATTATATGGCGGATCAATGTAAATCATCTTGATTTTGCCAAGATATGTTTCCTGCAAAAGTTTGAGGACTTCAAGATTGTCGCCTTCAATGTAAAGGTTTTCTGTTTCGTCAAAGTTCACGCTTTCTTCACGGCAAGGACGGAGAGTTTTATTTATAGGAGCATTTGCAGTAAGAATCGCCTGTTTCTTGTCTGGCCAGGTAAACTGATAGCGTTCTTCACGACCTTCAACCAGGGAATTGGAAAGTTCCTGCTTGAGCATGTCAAAATCTATCTTGTGGGTAATTTCGCCGTTTTCATCTTTTGCTTCGGTTACGCAGTTCGGAAAAAGATTTGCGATTTTGCTTATGTTTTCATCAATTTTGTTTAGTGAATGCATTTTTAAGTGTTCCATAAATTATTTATCCTTTTCGTGTATTAATTAAAGCGTTATATAAAGCATCTTTTTCTACATGAAATATTTTCGAATACAATTTTTCAATTCTTTTTTCATTTCCATTCATTTTAGGATCATTAAATTTTATATTTGTAATACTAAACTCAAATGGAGTATCTGGAAGTAATCTATTTAATATATCAGGAAATCCTATTTTTAATTTCAAGAATCCTTGAGTATTTAAAACATTAAATTCATATTCCAGTATGATTTCTTCTATCGTAATATATTTTTGATTTTCATCTTCAAAAAACGGAGTTTGATCTATTTCTTTACCAGAAAGAATCGTCTTTTTAACTCTATTTTCCATCCATTCCAAATCAGAACCAGACAATGATTCTCTACTATCTGCGCCAAATTTTGAATCGACTATATCATTAATTTTTAATCCCTCTGATATTATATTCTTAAAAGACAATAAAAATTTAATTCTCTCTTCATTGTCTTTAAAATCATCATATTTTATAAATTCAGCTTTCACATCAGAAGATAAAATATTTTTCTCTATTAAATATTCTTTTAAAGATGAAATTATATCTTCATTAATTTGCTTAGTAATTGGGGAAGTATACTCTGCTGTTGTTTCAATAGCCAGTTGATTTTCTTTCTTAGAAATAATTACTGCCCCTTCATGTTCTGTTTCTTTTTGACACCAAGCCTCATATTTATCAAAAGATTTTATTTTATATTCAAAAAAATACGCCCCATTTTCTTCAGTGGCTTCTGGACGAGTAATAAATTGATAATTTTTATTGGTCTCATTTTCTGCGGAATCGAAAGTAAAAAACGAAAGAGTTTCCATGAAATCTATATCTTTCTTTAAAGCAAAAGATTTGCTTAAACGTTTTATTCTTTCATCTTTTTTTGTCTGTTTTCCTACTAAGAATTTAAAATCTGTTGGCAATATCAACACCGTTTCTAGAATTGGTAAAACTGATTTTTTGTCATAACTATGCAAAAAAATTCCTTTATGGTTTAAAAATGCACGAAAATCATTTTCTGTTAAAGATGAACGAGTCATAAATGTTCTTAATGCAGAACCAAAAGGCAAAATATTTTTCACATTATTCATATTTAGGCATTCTCCATATCTTTAAAATCTAAAATTGTAAATTTTTCTATCTCAGTTTTATTAGATAATTGTTCTTGCTGCTTCATTGCTAACACTTCACTTACAATATTTTTGTGATTTCTCTCATTATAATCATAAAATTTTATTGTTACAGACTTAGCCCAGCTACTAGTAAATTTACAAGCAAAATAAAACAAAGCTTCAAAACTATCTTTAGAAAAAGATTCTAATGTATATAACACTAAACTTTTCCCATTATTATCTTCTACTTGCACTGGTAATAACCCCGATGTTAAATATTCAATAGGTAAGATAGTTCCATTTAACATTCCATCTATTGCTCCAATATTCTGTTCTGTATTAGAATATGCAAATCTTACTTTTTTATCAGTAAAATATTGTTGTGCATCCATAATTGAACTATATAAAAATGTAATAATTCTATTGTCAATCACATAAATCGGTTTATATTCAATTTTATCGGTGTTTCGTATTTGCGGAATCGTACTCAAAAAATCCGTATTTTTATCATCATCATGTGTTATATAGAAAATCAAACCAACATATTCAATTCTAGATAATTCTGGATAAATAATTTTTTTTCCTATAACCTTATCAAATGTCAAACAATGAATTGTATTTCCTAATTCTGTTATATAATTTTTTAAGGTATTATTTGTCGTTGAATATTTATCTCGATATTTTGCAGAAATTGAAACTGTTTTTTGAACATCAACAACCAATGGACATTTATATCTAAACAAGAAATCAAGTCCATGATCTTTTTTGGGAGCACCTTGCTTTGTTTTATGAAAACTCGTATCATGACAAGGAACTTCGACAGGATGTTGACAATTTTCCCAGCCCATTAATTCCAATATTTTACCTACTATTTTTTCACCATATTCACCTATTTCTTTAGATTTTTCACCACCCATCTTTGTCTCCTAAAACTTATATTTCAAATTAAATTCTATCATCTATCTATAGTTTTTTTAATTCTTTAAAAACAGTTCTTACATTTTCATATTTTTCCCATGGAACATTCGTTAACACATTTTGACGTTGACGAAACTGATTTACAGTTGGTTCAATTCTAATTGCAAAATAAGCATACAATCTTGCTTTTGTTACAAATCCTCTATGAGAAAGATATCTTTTTTCAGGATCTGCATTATCAACAAATTCTTTTGCTTTCTTAATAATCTCAGCATCATAAGTATTTTCTTTAGAAATTGATTCTAATAAAAAACTTTCCAATGCACCATTCTCATCAAATGGAATAATAAGAAGCAAAAGTTGAGAAGTAAACTGATTCTGTGTTGCATCCGTAAAAGATAAATCCGTCCAAGTATTGTTCTTTATTTGAGTAGAATTTCCTGATGCAGCATTCAATTCGGAAACTATTTTTGCTTCTACTCCTTCTTCATCATTATCAGTAAGAATAACAATTTTTGAATATCTTTCTTCATCAAAAATTTCATTCTGATTCTTTCTAATAACTTCTTCAAACACAGTCTTTATATTTCCGCAACCACCACAAGAAATGATAGTAAGCATATCTGCATTCTTTATAAAATCGCGACTGCGAGAATTATCCACACTTGATATAAAAGATGGATTTGGTTTTTGCTTTGAGTTATTCCAACCATTTACTTTTTTCATAAAATGCTGAAGAAACACAAAATCAGTTTCGCCTTCACAAATAATAATTGACTTCATTATCTAAGCTCCTGATTAAAATTTTCATCAGCTTCTATTGCTCGTTCTGCACTAAGCCTTCTTGCAATATTTTCACCATCTTTTCTATACAAAGTAAACAGAGTAATTTCGTCTTTTAACTCTGGGTCAGAATCCAATACAAGAACTTTCTGCAAGGCTTCCTTACTGTGAGTTGTCATAAAGAGCTGGACATTGAGTTTTTTACAGGTTTTAAGAATCCAGGCAAATATTTTATCCATTGCAGAGGTATGAATTGCAGTTTCAAATTCATCGATAAGAAGAACGCCGTTCTTTGCAGCAACTACAGCAGTAACAATCCATAAAGCTTTTTTTAACCCATCACCATATACGCTCAATGGAACAGCCTTTCCATATTTTTCCGAAAGAATCTGAAAACTGTTTTTCATCGGAAAAGGAATATCATATTCACGAACAGTCGGGGTTATCGTAATAATATCTTCATCAAAAATTCTTAATATTTCTACTAAATCTTTAAATACGGTTGTGTTATCAAAAACTTCCTTAATCATAGGACACTCAGCCTGATAAACTGTTGGAGAAATATATAAAGCTTCATATTTTTTATAAGGCTTTACTACATTTTCAACAAAACCATCAAACCTTGTAACATTAAAAACCTCAAATCCATCTTCAACAAGTTTTCCGTTATAGTAAATATCAGACTTCAATTTTATCATTTCTGCTTCAGAAAACTCTTGCCCTTTTTCACATTCAACATGAGCTTCCTTACAGTATTCCAGTCTTGATGTTTTTATTTTCTCAATATTTCCTTTGATTTCAACTTCGGAAAATCCATTCAAGTCATCTGTTATTGAATATGCAATTCTTAATTTTGGAGAGGTAAAATCATACAAATCTCGAATCTTTTCAAAAACAGTTCTTGTAGGATTAGGATATTTTTCAGTCCTTCCAAGACTGCTCCAAACAATAGGAGATGCTGGATCTCCAGAAACTTGTAACAACTCCAAAACACTCGTTTTTCCGCAGTTGTTATCTCCAGTTAGAATATTTATTCCTGTAAATCCATCAAGTTTGAGATTCTTAATTCCTCTGTATGTTTCAATATTCAATGAATTAATGTGAATGTTTCCCATATTTTTCCTCAATTTATTTATCGGTTATAACCTGTTTAATTCTTCTTCCAGTTTTCTTTTCTGATTCACAAGTTCAAACTTCTTTTTAGGTTGAACTTCCTTACGTGCAAGTTTTTCAAGCCGCTCAATTTCTTTTTGTAGCTTTTCCTGCTTTTCCTTAATCTCTATATTTTCTTCAAGAGTAAGGTCGTTATTCCATTCACCACCTTCTATCTTTTTGATGATATTTTCCCAAACGTCATCAAAATTCAAACCAGAAAGTTCAATTGTAGCCTTAGTTTCCGGCATCCATTCTGTAGTAAAGAGCTTTTCACAAAAGACTGCCAGCTGAATTTCTTCTTCAAACTGTAATGCAAAAATAAGATTCTGTGGAATCAGTTTTGCAATTCGTTCAATATTCTTTGGCTCATAGTCTTTTGTCTTGAGAGTAACGCTCAAAAGATAAAAACTTTTTACTTTCTGTCCTTCCTGAATTGCAGGAATTGTTCTGGTACTTACTTCGTTTACAATATCAATGCGACTTATGTCAGCATCAAACTTTGCGGCTTGAGCATTTGTAAGTTCAAACTTTCTGTATATCTGGGCTTTGGGCAATGCTTTTTTTAATTCTGTAACTTCCGGGAGATTAAACATTCTTGACCTCTTTTATTACTAAGAAACAGATAAGCTCAAAGTCATCAAGGCCTTTTATCTGTCCGTGCTTAAAATCTACTGTGTCACCACTAAGGAAGGAATCCATATCGCTTTCATCTTTTACTTCAATAATAGAAGAAATAGAATCACACAAAAGCTGGTTATAGGCTTTCATGTTTCTTCCATCTTTTGTTTCTGCATTAAATTGATGATAAACTTCTGGTAAAGGTTCGCTAAATCCCTTGCACATTAAACGCATTTTATCCAGCATGTTCTTTGGATTCAGATGATTACAAACAACATTTCCGTCTTTCCCAATATAGACCATATAGAAAGGATGAAGTCTGTTCTGGTTATCTATATTCACGTTATTGTTTCTATTTTTCAAAACATAGATTACCCCAGGAGGACAGTCCTCTTTTGACATGGTTACAGCATGTAATCCAAACGGTGTATTATCTAAGTCTCCGTGTTCTTTTACATATTCAAGTAAATCCAGGCGGAATTCATTAAGTCCTAAGTCCATAATGTTAATTCCGCTGTTCATTTCTTCAATATCAATTACTTCATCTTTAAGTTTCTGAAGTTGTTCTTTCCGGTAATCAAGATCTTTCTGCTCTTCTTCAAGAATGTTGTCATCGGCAGTAGCTGCCATATCAACAATCTTCATTCTTGTTTCAACTCGACCTTTAAGATTAATGTACTCATCAAGAGTCAAATCCGGCCAGAAGTTTACAAGCTGAATCTGTGTATTCTTGCTTCCTATACGGTCAATTCGTCCAAAGCGCTGAATTATGCGGACTGGATTCCAGTGAATATCATAGTTAATAAGATAGTCACAGTCCTGTAAGTTCTGACCTTCAGAAATACAGTCTGTTGCAATAAGTAAATCAATACTTCTTGGATCATCCGGATAAATTACATTCTTATCTTTTGAAAGCGGAGAGAAGTATGTAAGAACTGCATTCAAATCGCAGCGGAAGTTATCAAGTGTACTTCGTCCTTCTGTTGTACCGCTTATCATAGCAGTATTTAATCCATACTTTTCTTTTATCAGTCCGCTCAAATTGTCGTAAAGATAATCTGCTGTATCAGCAAATGCAGAGAATACAATTACTTTCTTATTATCACCATTTATTGGGTGTTCAATTTTGTTACAAATAACTTCAATAAGTTTCTGCAGTTTTGAATCTTTCTCTGGAGTAATGTCTGCGGTTAGGCTTTCAAGTCCTGCAAGAATCGCTTCATCAAGTCTTAAATCTGCAAGCCATGAAACATAATCCATATCATTTAAATCAATCTTAACTTTCTTACCAATTGCAAACATGTCGCTTGCATTCTGGTCATCAAAGTCATAATCGTCATCCATTGATATCTCTGTAAGATTGATATTTGGATTGTTTTTATTTTCAGTAAAATCTTCTACAAGTTTTATTGTATGATTAATATAAGAGCGCACACGCTGAGTTGTGAGTCTGAATGAATATACAGAACTTTCAAGACGTTTCAAAAGGTTAATCGCCATAAGTCTGCGAATACCACTTTCACGTCCCATCTGGTCAAATCCACCTGAACCTGTTTCTTCATCTACATTCAAATCATACTTTGAACGTTTACTTGGCAGAATAAAATGAGAAGGTACATAAACTGAAAGTTTCAGTTTATGTAATTCTTCAAAAATTAAATTGAATGTTGTTTCATTATCATCTTCAGTAAGAGGTGTTGAATATGAAATTGGATGTAGTCTTTTTGGGAAAGTTCCAATATCTTTTGTATCATAATATTTTTGGATATGCTTTCGGCTTCGTGCAATAGTTACGCTATCCAAAACTTCAAAGAAGTCAAAACTTAACATACTCAAAAGATTTTCTGTAGTTCGTTCTTCCTTATCAAAACGGCTCCACTTATTAAATGCAATCTGAGCTTGTCTGAATATATCTTCAATTGAACTTTTAGTTTTAAGGTTCTGATCCAAATTCTCGGCAGAACCTTCGTATGCAAGAGCCAGCTGGTTTCTTAAATCAATAAAGCGGTTATTAACAGGAGTAGCACTAAGCATTAGTACTTTTGTTTTCACACCTTGTTTAATAACTTTTTCCATAAGCTGCATATAACGGTTTTCTTTAGTATTCGCGTGAGTTCCTATACCGTTACGAAAGTTATGAGATTCATCAATAACAACAAGGTCATAGTTTCCCCAGTTAATGTAAGCAAGGTCATTTCCATTAGACTGGCCGTGTTTTCGGTTTAAGTCTGTATGGAATAAAACATCATATCGGAGACGGTCATCTGCTATTGGATTGTTCTTATAATTTCCTTTATATATATTCCAGTTATTAGCAAGTTTTTTAGGACAAAGAACAAGAACTCTGCTATTTCTGCTTTCAAAATATTTAATAACAGAAAGAGCAGTAAATGTTTTACCAAGACCGACACTATCTGCAAGAATACAACCATTATATTTTTCAAGTTTATTAATGATTGCAAGACAAGCATCTTGCTGGAAGTTATAAAGTTTATTCCAAATTGCACTCTGCTTAAATCCAGTTGCTTCTTTTGGTAAAACATCTTCACTTATATCATCTAAAAACTCTTTGAAGATATTATAAAGTGTAACGAAATAAATAAATTCAGGTGCATTTTCATTATATGCTGAAGTAATGTTTTCAATTACCTGGTCAGTAACATCCTGCATTATATCTTTATTCTGCCAGAATTGTTCAAACATTTGCAAAAAGCTAGTACTCATAGACAATATGTAGTGCCATCCAGTTTGTAAAAACGTGGATTTAGCGTCAAAAT
>SAMEA104315435__coassemble_904_pt1 | contig 16040 bp, 18 predicted proteins | sample SAMEA104315435__metabat2_high_PE_028 | metagenome-assembled genome bin SAMEA104315435 (sample SAMEA104315435) | gut metagenome | biome: Monkey gut; feature: monkey-associated habitat; material: faeces | place: China | collected 2013 | reverse complement strand
TCGAAACCACCACATTTAGTGTAGCAGTCATTTCGACGAGTGGTTCCTGAGCCCTACACTCATTACTTTTGGGACAGCCCCTTATTGATACTTTATAGAGATTTTCCGTCAAAAATCAGTTAGATTAGAACTAAATGGATCAAAAACCCGGCTGGATTTACAGATTCTTCTCTCAATCTGCAAATCGCCATCAGCGATTCAACAGGCGTAATGTATACCGAAGATAAGATAAAGTACTCCCCCCGAAGAGCAGCTTATCTTAAAAACTATCGACTACCAGCTAAATTATAAAATCTATATTTTTTAGCACATACCGCCGTCTACAGTAATAACCTGACGAGTAATATAAGAAGCTCCTTCACTCAAAAGAAACACTGCTGCAGCGCCAATTTCTTCTGGGCGCCCCATGCGCTTCATTGGAATTGTGCTAAGCATGATTTCTTTTGCTTCAGGAATAATGTTTGCAGTCATTTCTGTTTCAATAGCACCAGGAGCAATTACGTTACAAGTGATGTTACGCCCTGCAAGCTCAACAGCCAATGCTTTTGTAGCACCAATGATACCAGCTTTTGAAGCAGAATAGTTTGTCTGACCGCGATTTCCGATAATACCAGAAACAGAAGCCATAGTGATGATACGTCCACCGCGCTTGTTTTTGCGAGTAGCCATAGTCATAATAAGTGGCTTAAGAACATTGTAGAATGAATCAAGATTTGTATGAATAACAGCATCCCAGTCAGCATCTTCAAGACCTGCAAATGTGTTGTCGCGGGTAATACCAGCGTTGTTGATAACACCCCAGAGAATTTCGCCATTTGCAGCAAGTTTTGCTGTCAAGCCGTCAAGTTTTTCCTTACAGTCAGCACGGTCAGAAACATTGAACTGTATCAATTCGCCCTTTCCGCCAGCTTCTTCAACAAGCTTCATTGTTTCTTCAGCTTTAGCCTTACTTCCGTTGTAATGACAGATTACATAGTAACCAGCTTTTGCAGCTTCAACAGCACAAGCGCGTCCAAGACCACCAGATGCGCCAGTAATCAATACTTTCTTATTTTCGTTCATATATGTACCCCTTTCTTCCTTTCTATTTAGTAAACATGCCAACCATGTCTTCTGTTTCCATAACTGTTATTTTTGCAGTTGCAGCTGGAACTGCATCTCCTACAGATTCATAGATTGAACACAAATAACGGTAAGTATTTGTCTCTTCATCACGATAGTCTTCCGCAATCTTCATCTGAACTATTGTGCCAGCTTTAAAGAATCCGATTGAAGCCTTGAAATCAACAACGCTTAAAATCATTCCAGGAAGAGGAGTTCTTCCTTTAATTTTGTTTGTAATTCCAGTAAGTGCAGAAACTCCCTGTGCCATAAGTTCAAAACCAGCCCAAGTTGGAACACCGCCAAATTCTTCTTCATAAAAAATACAATTTTCAGTGATGTCATATTCACTTGTAATTGTATGCTTTTCAACATCATGCTGAGTTACACGTGTCAAAAGAAACATCTTTCCCTTATGAGGAAGATAATTAATCAGTTCATCATGATCAATAAACTGAGCCACTTCTTTAGCTTCTACTTCTGCCATATTAACCTCTTCTTTTTAGTATATGGAAAACTCAAAAAAGTATTTTTTATAAATGCCCTAATGTTCAAAATTTATTTCAATATTTTTTCTGCTCACTTTCAGCATTGTCATTTTAACTCCCGCTGACGCAAGCATTTTTTTAGAAGCAATTGTACTTTTTTCTGTAGCATATTTGTCGTAAAGATAAATCACTTCTTTTATTCCAGACTGAATGATTGCCTTTGCGCACTCATTACATGGAAACAAATCAACATATATTTTTGCACCACTCAAATTTTTTCCGCGGGCATTTAAAATCGCATTCAACTCAGCATGAACAACATAGCTGTATTTTGTGTCTTCCCCAGTTCTTGACCAGGAATACACATCATCAGAACAGCCATAAGGAAAACCATTGTATCCTGTAGAAAGAATAATATTATTCTGATCTACAATACAAGCGCCAACCTGAGTATTAGGATCCTTTGAACGCTTTGATGCAAGAATCGCAACGCCCATAAAATATTCATCCCAGGAAATATAATCTGTTCTTTTAGAAGTTGGAATATCAACACTCATATTAACCTCTACATCCAATAATCAAACTGGAATTAGCACCGCCAAACGCAAAAGAATTACTCATGCAAATCCGAACTTTTTTACAGTCAGATTTTTCACCCGCACTCACAATATTCAATTCTGGAATTTCTTCATCCTGAATTTTATCCCAAACCTGAACAGGAAGCTTTATTTCACCTTCAGATTTACCTGCATTATTTACAATTGCATTATAGCAGACAGCAGCCTCTAATGCACCTGCTGCACCAAGCGTATGACCTGTCATCGGTTTTGTTGTGCTGCAAGGAACTTTATACCCTGCAAAAACAGCAGCAACAGCTTTTCCTTCCATGGAATCATTGAATTTTGTTCCTGTTCCATGAAGATTTATATAATCAATCTGCTCCGGTTTTAACCCCGCTGATTTTAAAGCCTTTTCCATTGCTCGTTTTGCGCCATCACCGCTTGGATCAGGACTTGTCATGTGATAAGCATCAGCGCTCTCTCCGTAACCAAGCAATTCAACTGACTCTTCAGATTTTTCAGCTGAAAGCAAAAAGAAAGCACCAGCATCGCCAAGTGTAATTCCCTGCCGGTTCTTACTAAACGGATTTGTCTTTTCGCTGGAAACAGCCTCCAGCGCATCAAAACCAAGCAAAGTTGTGTCGCTGGCAATATCAATTCCGCCGGCAACAACTGCATCGCAAAGACCGGCTCTTATAAGCTCTGCACCTTTTATGATTGCACCCGCACTTGAAGAGCAGGCTGTACTGAACGTCATGCAAGGTCCCTGCAATTCGAACTTTTCTGCAACAAACGTTGAAACATAATCCGCGCCTTGAATTTCCAGCGAATAATCTGAATCAAAAACTCCATTCGCAAAATATTTACGATGCCCCGCAATAGAAAACTCTGTACCGTTATCACAAGAACCAACGCAAACGCCAATTCTGTTTGCGCCATAACTTTTCTTTGCCCCTTCCACAAGCTGCGCCAGCTGAGAAAGACACTTATCTTCTATGCGCATAATCCGCATATCAAAGCGGGCAGAACTTTTTTCCTGCAAAAGTTCATCAGAAATGCGAGCTGCAAAAAACTCTTTGCCATTCAAAGCTGTAACTTTGCGAATTCCGTCCTGGTTTCCGCTTATAACAGCATTCCAAAGCTCCTCAGAATTTCTAGCACAGCAACAGAAAACTGCTGGTTTTGACAAATAAACAGGCCGCATTATTCTGCCTCCTGCAAATTATATTCATAACCTCTAAGCATATTTTCTATTTTTATTGAACCAGATTTTTTTGTAATAACTTCTATCGTTTTGGAATTCATCATTGGCAGAATTGAATTGCTGCAAATTGTGCGCACCTGACTGCCGTCATTTTCAGATACTTCCATATACATGCCAATTGATTTTAGTGTTTCATTTATTGCTGGAATCTTGTAATACGCAAATTGTAAATCAGCAACAATATATTCAGCCTTTAGATTATTTGGAAATATTTTAGAATCAAAATTTGCGGTTATACCGTCATAAGTAAGATTTCCCATTCCAACACCAAAATCATTGAAAAGAGAAAGAAAAATTCCTTTTTCATCTGCCTGAAGCAAAGCCTGCATAACAAATTCGTTTTCACCAAATTTGCCATTCAAAAGCTGTAAAGCATCAATTTTATTTTCAATTTCTGCAGGACTCATCAAATAAAATTTTTTTGTATTTGTAATATAAACTGGCGCAACTGTTGAATTTTCAATCTGTTTTGTGCTTGCACAACCAAAAATTGAAAAAAGCACAGAAACAGCCATCATACAATGACAAAATTTCATAGTTTGTCATTGTAAACGTTATTTCTAATTAAGTCAAAGCATTGATACTATGAAGTACACAGTGCTATTCTATCTATCACTATGAAAAATAATATCAACTTAAGAATAGCATCTCCAGAAGATGCCCACAGTTTACTTGAAATTTATTCTTATTATGTAAAAAATACTTCCATCACGTTTGAATGGGAAGTGCCTTCAATAAGCGAATTCAAAAATCGAATTTCCAGCACTCTAAAAAAATTTCCTTTTATAATAGCTGAAATGGATAATACTATTGTCGGTTACGCTTATGCCAGCCCCTTTAAATCTCGAGCCGCTTACGAACGGGCAATTGAAACTTCCATATATGTTCACAAAGATTTTTGCCACCAGGGAATCGGAAAACAGCTTTTGTTCAAGCTTGAAGAACTGCTTGCCAGGCAAAATGTTTTAAACTCCAATGCTTGTATTGCCTACCCAGAAACAGAAGATGAATTTCTTACAAAAAACAGTGCACAATTTCATAAAAAAATGGGATATAAATTAGTAGGAGAATTTCACCAATGCGGTTATAAATTTAACCGCTGGTATAATATGATATGGATGGAAAAAATAATTGGTGAACACAAATCAAATCAGGAACCTGTAATTCCATTTTATAAAATTCAAAACATTGATATTAAATAATAAACGGTTAACTGCCATAAAAAAAAACAACAGATAACCGTTTAGTTTCACTTTTTTTTAAAATCAGTAAATGATCTGGAAAAGCAGTTAGAAATCAGCTCTAGTATAGAAAAAAGTACTCACAAAAGCTGTAACCAAACCAATAAAAATTGCCATTCCAATCATATGCACAGGAACAAATTTGCTTAATGCTAAAGCCCCAAAGGAAACCGCAGTCGTTACAAATGAGAGAGCAATGGCAAAAGGTTCAAGTTTTGCATCTGACGTTTTTATCTGCCGCTTTTCGTTTTCAATCATGTAAATAACGTAATCAAGCCCCAATCCGAATACAAGAATCATTCCCGTAATGGAGAAAAATTCAAAATGAATTCCACACATAGCAAAAACAGCTGCTGTCCATAAGACAATCAGCAAAGGAACTGAAATAATTTTACAAGTCTGTTTAAACGAGTAAAAGAATTTTAAAATAATGAATAAAATCACATAGACAATTGCAAATAATTTCAAAATCATCGAAGAAAGTCTATCCAAATCTGCATTCATAGAACGAACTTTACTTATAAAGAAAACGTTTGTATTGTCTGCAAGAGCTTTATAACCTTCAAAATCAAGAACATTCACTGGTAGAATTACGGAATAATATTTGCCTTCTATTTCTCCAAGCCATGCAGAATTTATCAAAGAAGAAAGATATTCCGGCACATTTTTACCGATTTCCACAAAATTTTCGCTGCCAGCTTCAAAGTCTTCTTTTAGATTTTTTGCCATTGCCGGGTTATACCCCAGATATTCGTACTGCTCCGCTGCCAATGACATAAGTTTTTTTGCAGCTTCTCTAGACTCTCGCTGATGTTTTATAGACGGAATGTACGCAGAAGTACATACAAAACCGCCCTTTTCCTTACCTGCATTCATAATCCGCAATTTTTCAGCAACTGCTTCTTCATGCTGCAATGTTTCTTCCGGAGAATTTCCGCTAACAATAAACCAGCCATTTGGATTATACTGAAGAATCTTTGCAGCTTCCTTTTCATTTTCCATTTCGCGCCCTTCCATCTTATAAAGACGCGAAAGATTGTTTTCTATTTTTACGTTTTTGTTACAAACTAATAAAATAAAAATGGAAACAACAAACATCACTGTTATAGAAATGCGACCAACAAATTTTTTATTGTACCAGCTTGGAGTTGAATAATATTGTATAAATGAAATATTACGATTATTCTCTGGAACCTTTATAAACGGATAAATACATATAACAGAAAGGAACGAAGAAATAATTCCACTCATGCTAAAAACGGCCATCTGCTTTAATAGATTAAATGGCGCAAAAACAAGAATAAAATAGCATAAAACTGTAGAAACTAAAGAAAGAAACAAACCTTTAACAAGATGATTTCTAACCTGATATCCTTTGTGACAAGAAAGATTTCCCTTCCAGTTAATAAAATAATGTAAACTGTAATCTATACAAGAACCGATTAGCGATGTTCCAAATACAAGCGTAAGAATATGCATTTTGCCAAAAAAAGCCAAAGTTGCAAGAATTGCAGTTATACTTGACCAGACGATAGAACCAAGACTAAAAACTATTGGTGTAGGACTCTTAAAAATCATAAGAAGAATTACAAGCACAACCACCATTGAAACTGATGTTATGATTGAAATTTCTTTAGTTGCATTCGAAGAGCTTTTATAGCTGTGAAATGTAGTTCCTGAATAGATAAATCTTGTTTCACCTTCTTCCAGTGAATCACAAACATTATGAATTTGAACTACAGCATTTGATTTACTTGCCAGTGCAGTCCCCTGTTTGTTTAGAACCCCCCGCACCATAACATACCATCTGCCATCAGCTTCGCTGGCAAGCACACCGTCTTTCAGCGACATTTTTGTACCGCTGTTTTGAAGTTGTTGCAAATAATTCAGTAAATCTGTTTCTGCAAGCATAAATGGATCATGTTCAAGATTTTCCAATGGCGTAATCGTAAATGCCCCGTAAGCTTTAGAAAGTGCATCCTGCGCAAAAGTTTCTGCGCCACCTTCTGAATTCAATTCGTCAATTGTATTCTGATCCAATAAATTATATTTGTAGTTATCAATGAACTCTAAAATTTTTCCAAAAGAATCTGTATCCTGATATAAACTAACTGATTTAAACTTATCACTATCCTTTAAATTATCATAAACAACAGATGCAACTCGTTTTGCTTCTGCAAAATCTGGATTGGAAACAAGTATAAAAACATTTTGTGCAGTTAATTCCATAAGCCTTTCATCAGCCGCTTCAAGAGCTTTTCCCATAACAGGTTTTGGAAGCATATTAAAAAGATCGCTGTCAATTACTATTGCTTTTTTTGTTCCAAACATAAAAGCAAAGCCTGCGAATATAAAGGCATGAAAGAAAAGCCAGATATAAAAAAAAGTTTTATTTTGCAGTGAAGTAAGCTTTTTCATCAACAGTTAATTCCTTTGGATATTTTTGCTCGGTAAATGTATATTCAATTTTATCGCCATTTGCTTCAGACATTACAATTTTATTTAAATCTGCTGAATCTGCTGCAATATTTCCAGAAATTTCCAGGGATTTTAAGATTTTTGCAACATCATTATTTTTAGGATTCAATTTTGCATTCCACAAATTATCTTTTACATAAAAATCAACATCAAAATTTGCTCTAAGTGTTTCTGCATTTCCCCCAAACATTGCACTTAATGTTGTAGAAATACTTGTAAAAATCTGATTTGAAGATGCATCTATAACAGTCTGCTTACCATTAGCAAGAGTCTGAACAACACTTGTCATTCCAACCACCATTGAAGATGCAAATGGTTTTTCTGTTTTCCACATAATTCCATCAAGGCTAAAAATAAAAGTTCCATTAGACTTCATCTGCCTGTTCACAGAAGAAATGGTTTTTACCTGGCTGAATCTCCCAGTCATAACAGGATGTTTTGAAAGGTTCTCGCAAACTGAATCAAATGTTTCTGCAAACAACGATGATGCAAAAATAACAGAAAAAATAAATGCCACTATTTTTTTCATATTTTATTCCTTATGCTCCGAAATATATTTTTCAACTCTCTGAATTAACCATGGAGAACTGACAAACAATGATTCATTTGTCTTTGAATTCATGCACATCTGTGTGGATTCTGCCTTTGTACAAAGCTCATTCTTTTCATTATATATTTCATATTTTATTTTAATACAATTTTCATATTCCGTCAGATATGTTTTTACTGTTATATTATCTTCAAAATATACTGAACGAACGTATTTTAAATTTATTCCTGTCACTGGATACACAAAGCCTTCTTTTACCATTTCCTTGTAACCATATCCTATTTTATTCAGTAAACGGCAACGTGCAATTTCCATAAACTTAACATAATTTCCATGCCACACAATATTCATTGCGTCCACATCAAAAAATTCAGCAGTTATAATAGTTTCTTCACTAACAAAATATTTATCTTTCATAATCCGCCCCGTCCAGAAGTTCTTCCTTATTCCTTCCCCTCCAGCCTTGCAAACTCAATCTCGTAACAGCCAGAAATTATAAAAATTATACCTGAGATGCCATTAAAAAATGCGAGTCTCGCAGCATTTTTTAATGCTCTGATTTTATAGAAGAACTTCGTTCAGAAGTTCTTCCTTTTTCTTCCCCCCCCCAGCCTTGCAAATTCAATTTCGTAACAGCCAGAAATTATAAAAATTATACCTGAGATGCCATTAAAAAATGCGAGTCTCGCAGCATTTTTTAATGCTCTGATTTTATAGAAGAACTTCGTCCAGAAGTTCTTCCTTTTTCTTCCCCCCCAGCCTTGCATGTTCAATCTCGTAACAGCCAGAAATTATAAAAATTATACCATTGAAACGGAAACCTTTCGCAGAACTTCTCCAGATTTCTCACAAATTCGTCACAAAGTTCTTCTATTCGCTGCTCACGTTCCTTGCGGGAACAGTCAAAACTCACTTTTGAACGTTCTACAAACATATGATATTTAGGAAATAAAGTTACAGTTTTATTTCTTAAACCAAAACAAAAATAAACAGGACACTTTAACAAAGCAGCAATTAAGAAAACACCATAAGGAAAATCCGCCTGATTGCCAAGAAAATCAGTGCGAATAAACCTGTCTCTAGCTCTGGCACTAGTTCTGTCTCCCGCAATAACTACCAGACCGCCTTTTTCGATTGTTTCCTGCAGCTTAATAATCGTATCCGGATTAATATCAGTAGGATTAATAACATCAATATCCACTTCAGGATTAATTTCATGCAAAGTACGGTTAAACATCTCTGTAGCTTTTAATTCCATTATTGTTGTAACCGGAATTGCGTGACTTACTCCATGTTCACCAAAACTAGAAAGACTTCTAAGAAGTTCAATATTTCCAAGATGAGAACCAATTATAAGTGCACCTTTTTTATTTTCAAGGCTACTTTTTAATTCATTTAAATCATCATCATGACAAATAATCTTGTCATATTTTATATTTCCCAGCCAGCCTTCCATCTTTTCCATTACGCAAAGAGAAAAAGAAAGAATTTGCTTAAAAGCACTTATTCGTTTGGGGCTGCATCCCTTTGTATAGGATTTTAAATTCTTTTGATACAGAATACATTCCGTTCTTGCTCGTTTTGAACAGACAAAATAAAAAAAAGCGATTGGAAAAATCAATATATATACAACAAAATTAGGAAAATGCTTCATCAATAAAAAAAGCAGCAAAAGAGGTTTATTTGATTTTATTACTTCTTTTTCATCAGCCCAATGAAGCTGTTTTTCTTCAATTTCTGACATTATTTATTTTTCTTTAAATTTCTATAAATAATAATTGGAAAACGTATAAACATTCCCAAACAAAGACGTGTATAAGTCCCTGCGATACGAAGATTATCACTAACCATACGGAAATTTGAAATTCCATCTGCAGGATAACTAACTTTTACAGATTCAGAAATAATTCGTATACCAAGCCAACTTAATCTGACAAGAACATCAATATCGCAACCCATTCTGGAATCAATAAAAGTATGACTTTTCAAGAGCTTAAGATATGGCGCAACGGGATAAACTCTAAATCCTATCATAGCATCTTTTATTTCATTAGAAAGACACACAAAATGAACCCAGCCATTGGCAATTTTTCTACCATTTACACGATGTTTTGGAGCATCCTTATCATATTCTGGATACCCACAAATTACAGCATCCGGGTTTTCTTTTGATTTTTCTATAAATTTTTTTACACGGTCAGTATCATGCTGCCCGTCAGAATCAATCTGAAAAACATGTGTAAGTCCTATTTCGTTAGCCCTAAAAATTCCACTGGCAACAGACTTTCCTTTTCCGCAATTTTTTTTATGCACCACTACATCTACAAGCTGATATTTTTCTGCCACTAATTTAATAAAAGCCTTATTATACTCATCATTACCATCATCAATAACGATTATTGGTAAATTATGAACTGTAAGTTTTTGTACAACTGCCTCTAATGTGGAACCATGGTTATAAACAGGAATTACAAAACCGTATCTCATAACTTAATGTCCTATTCTGCAATAACACTAAAAGAGCCAGAAGAATAAACATGTTCAGCATTATCAGAATCAGCCATATTAAAAGTAACTGTTCCTTTTTCTACTTTGTGTTCCAAATCAAGCTTTATCTTTGAATCTGGAAGAATTGGCGCAGAAAATTTTATACGCTTAATATTTGGAATATATCTCTGAGTTCCAAAATATTTACGAGAAAATCGTGTAATTACTTCAAATTGAGCAACAGCTGGCAAAAGCTTAAATTCTGGAAAATGACCATCAAAAAAATCGCTGGTTGCAGGAATAATGAATTCCAATGAAATTTTATTGTCTTCTCTTAATAAGATTTTTTCATTCGTAATGTCATGTACATTCTGAGCCATATAATCTCCCATATAAAGTAAAAATTATAATAATAACCTCTAAAAATTGCAATTTTGATTTTTAAATGAATGATTGCGATTTTTTAGACTACCTTTTTCCGCAGGTATTAAAATTATTTTTTATCATTAAAAAGTGCTGCAATTTCTTCTTTGTGCTTTTTCCCCTGAACATCTACAGGAATAAACTCCAAAAAACGCCATTTTTTAGGAATAACCACATTTTCAAAATACTGCATAAGATAATCATGAAAAAATCTATTAATAATATATTTTTCAGTATCTTTAAATTTCGTTTTTCCCTCTGCATTTAGAACTACCGCAGCAGCAAGATATTGCCGAACATCATTGCTAAGAGCAATAACTTTTACATCAGAAACCAAGCCAGACTGCAACAACCTGTTTTCAATTTCTGTCATTGAAATACGCTTTTCTTCTATTTTTACTATGGAATCTGAGCGTCCTTTCAAAATAAACCTGCCATCAGGGAAAAATTCTGCTATATCAGAAGTTGCAAACCCTTCTGGATTTTTGATGTAAGGAGAAATAATTCGCAGACAACCATCTTCTCCAAGCCATAATTTTGCATTATCAAATGGTGTAAATTTTTGCTGATCAACAGATTGCTGCCGATACGCAATTCCACTAGTTTCTGTAGAGCCATACACTTCAAGAGGACAAAAACCAAACACTTCCATTGTTTTTACCGCTAATTCAGGAGAAACTGCACCACCACTTGTAAAAATCCAAGGATTTTTTAGTCCCAGAACATTTTTTGGTTCCTGCAACCTATAATTTGCATCATAGTCGCCTATATACTCTACAGTTCTTTTTAGAAAAGCTGGTGTAGCAATAATCATGTATTCACTATCTTTAAGAGTTTCAAATTCTTCTGGAATTTCAATTCGTTTTCTACGGAATGGAACTCCAAGAGTAAACGGCAAACTCATGCTGAACAAAAAGCCATAAATATGATGCTGACTTACAGTCGTAACAACTTTTCTTTTTGTCCATTCCGCAGCCCATTTAGATATGATAAAAGCATTATCCAATTCAAATTCTGTCATACGCTGAGGAACAGCTTTAGGCTGTCCTGTTGACCCAGAGGTATACAAGAGAATTCTAGTAGTATCACTATCTATAACAGGAACATCTCTATAATATTTTTCAGAAGGAGCAGAAGTCATTTCAATTGTCTGAGATATAGAAATATAAGACGTATTTTCAATCACCTGATCTGTTATAAACTCAACACCCTCTGTTTTTATTTCCTTTATAAAACTTTCGCTAATATTTTGAGTAAGCAGAATTCTTTTATTACACTGAAGGAGAGCCACAAATGTACACAAAAAATACCAGTAATCCTCACAGTGCAAAATCCAGTCATCATTTTGATTTTTTTCAACAACTGCACGAATTTTTGCAGAATCAATAAGAAAATCTTTCCAGGTTTTATAATTCTTTTTTGACCATGATCCTTCAAAACAAAGAACATAATCATCTTTTCTGGAATCAGCTTTAAATTTAGTAAAAGAATAAGTTTTTACCATTTTTTTATCCACCTGCATCCTAACCAGATATTCAACCGCAAAAAGCAGTCCCATAAGAATATATGAAATTCCACCATTGTAAATGGACCAAATCTTATCGTTCAGTTCTGCATTACCAAAATTATAAAGAGCTGTAACAGCTGAGATTGAACCATTTGCAACAAAAAAAACGCACCACACGATAGTTACTTTTTTACAATAACTATCAACATTTTTTTCATAAGTTGAATTTTTTATAGATTTATCGCCAATACAAGCAAATCTAAAAATTATATTTGGTTTAAAAATCAAAGAGGAACCAAAAACACAAAGCAAGGTTGCATTTATTACAACCGAATACAATTTTAAGAATATTTTTTCATTAAAAACAAAACAGAGAATTCCTGCCAATAAAAAAAGCGCTGAACTTAGCATTGGCCGCCAGTCTAGCGCTTTCTTTTCTGAATCAGCGTCAGATTTGCGATTGCCTGTTGCGCTTAAGAAAAAAGCACAAGCCAAAACAACCACGCATAACGACAAAACTCTAACCGGCATTTTGAACACAACAATCATAGTGAACATCAATACCGGATAAATTGCCGCAATTACATAAAAAAGAACTTTTAAGAACTTTTTCATTAATTCTTTAATTAGCCCATGTATGGAACAAGAGCGTCTACTACGTCCTGAACAGTTTTTACTGTCTTGAAAATTGCAGGATCGAACTTTGTGCCAGCAGGCATAAATTCCTTCATTTTCTGAATCAAATCAATTGAATCGATTGAATCAAGTTCCAAATCATCAAACAATGTAGCTTCTGGAGTTACAGAACCTTCGTCAATTTCAAATTCATCAACAAGAATACCTTTGAGTTTGTCAAAAATTTCGTCTTTTGCCATTTTTTAACCTCTAGCCTGATTAATATATTCAGCCAAAGCATCAACTGATGCGAAATGCTTTTTATTATCTGAACTTTCAGATGAAAATTTTACGCCAAAATGCTTCTTCAAACCAACGCCAAGTTCCAAAGCATCAATCGAATCAAGACCAAGTCCGTCACCAAACAACGGTTCTGAATCCACAATATTTTCTGGTGTAATATCTTCTAACTGAAGTGTCGAAATAATTACTTCTTTTATCTCTTTTTTAAGTTCGTCCATTTTGACTCCCATAAAAAATCTACACAACTTCCAACTCTCCGAAAATTATGTAGATTATCATACTACATAAATATAAATAAAAAATCAACCAAAGCAAAAAACAGTTAGTTTTTATCTCTGTTGGTTATATATTTACCGTCGTTTTCAAGAACTGCAGCCGAAAGAACTTCGTCCATTTTATCTGTAAGACGTTTTGCAGCAATTGTTTCTGTTAAATTTTTGTATTCATCAATAGGAATTTCTGGCAAAAGCTTTAAGTCGTAAATATAACGTTCAGTATGATTATAAGACCAGAAAGGATCATGTTTTCCTAGTCCGTACTTATCATTTCCTCCAACAATTACAGGCTGAACACCACATTTTGCATAGTAAGCAATTCTTGCAGCTCCTTTTTTAAAAGGATTTTTTCCATGACGAGGTGTTCTTGTTCCTTCAGGGAAGATAATCACGTTGTTTCCCTTATCAATAGTCTGCTTACAAAGCTCGCACAACTGATTAAAATCAAGAGTATTTACAATGTAGCACTGACGAACAACGCCAGCCAGAATTGATTTTGCAAGTCCGCCCTTCACAATACAGTTTGCATTTGGTACAAGCGACATAATGAAAACAAAATCCAGCATTGACGGATGATTTGCAATTATGATTTTTCCATGAATATTCTTAAAACGTTCCCGCTCTTCCTTTGAAACAACAATTCTGAGCGAACCTGTAAAGCGCATTACATTTGTAAAAAATCTAAATGAACCAGATACAAATTCACGAGCTTTTATCTGAAAGGTTTCTTTATCCCTATGAAAAACTCTAATCCATGGAAACACAAAAAGCGCAAGAACAACACTACCTGTTCCAAAAAAAACATAGCAAAAAAGCTTCGCAAAGCACATGTAACACCACAAAGGAAAACGGTACCATTTTACAGGAGGAAGTTCCTTGTGATTGTACTTTGACTTAATTTCTTCTTTCGATTCTTTAGCCATTTAAAGTCACCTTTTTTATAAATTCCATTGGAGTTGCCGCAAAATCAGCCACATTCTCCACGCCAACTGAATTCTGATTTTTTTGCGAACTTAAAATACATGCAAAAGCCACAGGATTATTTTCCTTTGGCTGATGTTCACCGTAACAATCAGGAACATATTCATCAGCATAAATGAAAATAACTTTTTCTTCACTACCTGCAAGAACTGGAGCTGCCGCTCCTGTAAATCCTGTCACAAAATCATTTTTAGAAGGATAAATTACCGAATATCCGCTCTTAAGTCCAAGACAAAGACTTGCTGCTGCAATCGGCGTATTAAAAACCGAAAGACTAAACCCTGCAGGAAGAATTTCTGTATCTTCGATTATTCCCTGATTTATTGTGAACTCCCGTTCAATTTCTCCACGAAAAGAAACAAAAACCTGCTTGCAATCTTTTGCCTCCGGCACTTCTTCCAGCAAATCATGCACAACCTGAATTGTTATGCGGGTAATCTGACTAAGACGGCGCTTAAACAAAGAATCTGCAAATTCCAGCTTTGGCTTTTCCTTAGGATTTTCAGAGGATGCTTTCCATGTATGAATATTTGAAACGTACAACATTATTTCTTTCTGAATACCAAAAGAGAGTATGCGTTAGAACCAAGGTTGTGATGAGCTGTCTTAAGTTCAAAACCAGCTTCTACGATTGCGTTTACGAGTTCTTCATAACGGTACATTTTGCTGTTTCCGTTGGCAATACAAGTAAAGTAAAGAGAAGTAGCTTGCAAAGAATATGAACTTGCTTCAAAACGCTGTTTGTCCCAAAGCGGCTCAAGAACAAATACATTTGTTTCTGGCGCAGCTGCTTCATACACCTTCTTCAAAATTTTTGTAATCTGCTTAAGACTAAAGCAGTCAAGGAACTGACTCATCCATACAGCATCAGGATTTTCTGGAAGTTTTGTAGTATCATCAAGAATGTTTCCCATAGAAAAATCAATGCGGTCTGCAAAACCTGCTTCTGCGGCGTTCTTTTTTGCAACGTTAGCCTGTCCCGGAAGATCAACAATTGTCATCTTAACATCTGGATTGTAACGGCAGCAGGCCAAAGACCATTTGCCTGTGTTCCCGCCAATATCCAGCATTGTCTTTGGTTTTTCAGCAAAAACAATTGGCAGCGCTTCTGGAAAGGCAATATCGCTATAGAAATGGTCAAATTCAAACCAGGACTTTTTAGGCTTATCTGGAAGTGTTGAAAGAGCTTCGTAAACTGTTGTCCACTGATCACCAAAAACCTTAAGACCTTCTGGCTTACCATTGATGATTGATTCTTTCAGCTTCCATGCGCCTTCGTAACAAATATCATTTGTGAACCAGAAATTTACTTTTGTAAGGTCATCTTCCAGGAGCATCCATCCGATTTTTCCAATTACAAATTTTTCTTTATCTGCAGAACCAGCTTCTGAATCCTGACTCAATTTGATTACGTTCATACCAAGAGCCATTTCACAAAGAACTCCAGCTCCGTATTCAGAAATTTTTGCTTTTTCAGCAAGTTCCTTACGGGTAATTCCTGCATCCCCGGCATCATTGATTGCCTGCATCATACCAAGCTCCAGCATTGTTCTGACTGCCTGATAACACATTGGTGCAAAAGCAATTTTCTGTGCTTCAAATTTTGCGTCTACAGCACGAATATTGTCTGTCTTAAATTTATCATAATTGAAAAAAGAAGAGTCCTGCTTCATGAGAAAAATCTAACTCATTCATATTTAATTTGCAAGTCTTAAAAAAATCCCATTATTTTAACATTAAGAACATGAGGCTGTCCAATAAGTTTGC
>SAMEA104315435__coassemble_872_pt1 | contig 16797 bp, 13 predicted proteins | sample SAMEA104315435__metabat2_high_PE_028 | metagenome-assembled genome bin SAMEA104315435 (sample SAMEA104315435) | gut metagenome | biome: Monkey gut; feature: monkey-associated habitat; material: faeces | place: China | collected 2013 | reverse complement strand
CCCTTGCGGATTGTTTTTTAACGGTTCTTCGATTTTAGGCTGGTCGGCAACTCAGGTTCTTCTTAAATTCGTGATTTTACAATTATTGATTACGGTTGCTGTGCTTGGTGTGTTCTTTAAAATCCGTTAGTTTTTGCCGTCTCTATCGTTTTTGCACTTTTCGACTCGCAGGATAAATCCTGCTCGGAGCCGGGGTATCGATGAACCTAAAACAACCCTTGCGGATTGTTTTTTAACGGTTCTTCGATTTTAGGCAAACAGATATGCCAGGGTTTCTGCGTCTTTTACAATATTTTCTATTACACAATATTCATCTGGCATGTGGGCACATTCATCCATGGTACTCCATACAACGCAGGAATAGCCTTCCCGTCGTAATTCTGCACCAACAGTTCCACCACCAATTCCAATAGTTCGAGCATCAATACCATGAACAGCTTTTATTGCTTCTGCAAGTTTTTTTACAACAGGCGCATCAACAGCAGTTGCAGGACTTTCGCTCTCCTGAACAGTTTCATAAAAAACTTCAACAACATGCTTTTTTTCTATTTCAGCACAGCAGATTTCCACCTGATCAAGCACTTCTTTGATTGAGTAGCAAGGCAGAATGCGGCAATCCATAAAGAATGTATCTTCACCAGGAATAATATTTACGCCGTCCACATTGCTCAAACGTCTTGTAGGCTGGAAAGTTGAATAATCAGGTTCAAAAATCGGATCTTTTTTACAGAAAACATCCTGCAGTCCATTCAATTTTAATGAAAGCTCGCAGGCAGCAAGACAGGCATTTTTTCCCTGATCAGGACGGCTGCCGTGACACTGCTGCCCCTGAACATGAACTTTAAGCCACAAGATATTTTTTTCCGCAACTTCTATAGTTTCGCCTTTTGGATCTCCCCCATCAGGAATAAGATATAAATCATTCTTTTTGAAAATATCTGTATTATGCAAAAGCCATATCATTCCGTAATTTGAGCCAACTTCCTCATCTGCCATGAACAGAAGCTTTACAGTATGAGCCGGCTTGATTTCATTTTTTACAAACGCAAGGGCAGCAAAAACTCCGCTTACAAGCCCCTGCTGATTGTCTTCAACACCACGACCGTACAGTTTGCCGTCTTTTTCCACAACTTGCCATGGATCAGAGTGCCATAATTTCAAGTCCCCAGCAGGAACTACATCCAGATGAGCCATCACCCAGACTGCAAAATCATTGCTTTCACCAGGAATCGTTACTATTACATTTGGACGAACTCCGCTTTTTACACGGGAATCCGGCGCATCTATTTCCTGAATCTGATTTTCAGCAAAACCTTCTTTTTTTAGCCAGTCAACAAGAGCCTTTGCTTTTTCAAGCTCGCCTTCGCCACCATTTTCTGGAGCAAGAGCAGGATGAGATGTAAGAAGAGTTTCCAGCTCCACCATTTTTGCCTTGCAGTCATTGATATATTTTCTTATTTCAACAAATTTTTCTTTTTCCATAATCTGAATTTAATGCATGAAAAACACATATTCAATAAAAAAATCGAATTTTATTTTAAAAATCATAATAATCATTTTATAATTAAAAGAATGATGATTATGAGTGGGGTTACTAAAATTTATCATAATCCTTATCAAGTTAATTTTTGGAGATAAGGAAGTTTCTTCTTTCACTTTGCCACTTGGCGCAACTATCAACATGGATGGTACAGCAATTTATCAGGGCGTATGTGCAATATTCATCGCTTCCTGCTACGGAATCACACTTACATTCCCTCAGCTTATTACAATCGTTCTTACTGCAACCCTGGCATCAATCGGAACTGCCGGAGTTCCAGGAGCCGGAATGATCATGCTTTCTATGGTTCTTGCTTCTGTAGGTCTTCCTGTTGAAGGTATTGCTTTGGTAGCCGGTGTAGATAGAATTTTTGATATGAGACGAACAGTTCTGAACATCACAGGTGACGCCGCTTGTACAGTTTGTATTTCCCATCTTGAAGACAAACGACTTTCAAAAGTATCTGAAATCAGTAATTCATATTCTGCATAAAAAAAGGCTGCCCGAGTTCAGACAAACTGAAACGAGCAGCCTTTTTTTATTTTAAAAGAATTATTAAAAAATTTGTATACTTGACAAAAAGAATAAAATTTTTATATTATTCATAAAAAATTGATATAAAAAAGTTGATTACATCATGAGAAGTCTAATAAAAAAATTTATATTTACAGAGCAAGTATTAAATAATTACGATTTGTACAATGGTACAGACAGAGAAAATTCATTTAAGATGAATTTAAAATCTGATTTTCTTCCTGAAAATCAGAAAACGTTTTCACTTTCTTATTTTTTAATTCCACTTAATAAAGATTTAATTTTATATAAGAAAGACGAAGAAAAATTTTTCTACGATAACTTGTTTGTAGAAAAAGACAAAGAAATTTTTTATCCATTTTTTGTTCATCCTGAAACAGTTGAAATGTTTGTAGCTTGGATTAATGGAAAATATGAGTTTATTGATGAGGCTGAAAGCATATATGATGCTACTCCAACATCTTCATTTCGTTCGTTAATTGTTACTAATAAAAAAACAAACGTTAAATTTATTGCAAAAGTTTCTCTTTTTGATAATGTCGCAAATGGAGCTCGTCATATAGATTGGAGCAGTGCTTCTGGGCAATATCTTTCAAGTCAAATTGTTTGTAATACTGTGGATAATATAAATAATCTGATTTTTTTTGAAGATATTGCTGCGTTTGGAATTACTGCGGATAGAGCATTATTTTTGTCTAACAGGTTTCGAGTTTTGATTGGGGATAGAAGAATTAAAACTCTTGCAAATGTTATTAGAAAATTGCCAGAAGATTTTGATAGAGAAAGTTTCAGTAGAATTTGTTCTATTGCTTCTTTTTCGAGTCCTGTTTTAGAAAAAGAAAGCTATATTTACAAGGCTTGGAAAAATTCAAAATTAAGTTACCTGAATTTTTTAGATAAATATATTTTTAAACCAATTAAAGATATTCTTCTAAAACTGATTCAAGAGCATGGAATTGTTCTTGAATCACATTGTCAGAACATGATGCTGGAATTAGACGAATCTTATTTGCCAACTGGAAGATTCTATTACAGAGATTTTGACATTACATCGTTTGATAGGGCCAGATTTCCATTTATTCATACAAAAGAATGGCTTGAATATTGCAAAGTTGGACAAAACAGAACAACTCTATCTAGCAATATGGCAATGAGAGAATACATAGGAATGTCATTTTTATTTCATTTTATTGATAATCTTATTTGGCCTTGTGTTAAGTATGGGACTTTAGAAAAAATAATTTCTGAATCTAAAGGCAATAAATTTATTGCAGACAAGTATAAAGAAATGAAAAATGAGGTTTTATCTTTATGCCCACTAGCAGATGAAACCTTTAGGAAGAAAAATGAAAAATGGCCCTATTTTAAAGGAACATTAAAAAATATTGCCTTATCGGAAGTTCCTGTAAAACTGACTAAATTAAATGAAAAAATTGATCTTGGAAAGGATTATGAAAAGATAATTGTGGGAAAACCGATATATTCTGGAATAGATTATTATAAAACGCATTGCGGTTTAATAATTGCAGCTAATAAAGACAATATTTTTGAAATTTTTAATATAAAAACGGAATAAACAATGGAAAAGTTATATTGGTCAAAAAGGAATTATTTATTTAAAAGCGAAAAATACGGCTGGCTTTTATATGCAGGGCTTTCTAATAGCTTTTTTAAATTACCTGAAGAATTAAAAAATGCTATAGATGACTATAGAAATGGAAAGAAATTAAATATTCCGAAAGATGTCCTTACAAAGTTTCAGAAAACAGGAGTTTTATCTAAATATACAGATGAAGAATTTGACCGGTTGTATATGCTTAAATGGACAAAGATGCAAGCTCAAAATGATTATATGAATCTAACAATTGCCCCTACAATGAATTGTAATTTTAGATGTTCGTATTGTTTTGAAAAGAATTTCCGTAATACCGAAATGATGGATCTGTCATTAACTCAAAAAATAATTGACTTTGCAAATAATCGAAAAGTTAAACACTTAAATATAAACTGGTATGGAGGGGAACCTCTTTTGGGATTGGATTTTATTAAACATTTTAATCATGAAACTTATGAAGCTGGCTTTGATGTAAGTCAGAGCATTGTAACAAATGGGTATTTGCTTACAGAAGATGTTGTTAAATATTTTGATTTTATCTGGCTAAAAAATATTCAGATTACACTTGATGGCGATAAAGAAACTCATAATAAAAGAAGACCACATATTTCTAATCCAGATTCCTTTGGTAGAATTATGGATAATCTGGAAATGCTTTACGCATATTGCAATTTTAACGGTTATTGGCCAAACGTTAGTATACGAGTAAATATTGATAAATCTAATGAAGATGATTATCCAAAGATTAAAAATATGCTTTATAAGAAGTATGGAAATTTTTTCAATGTATATTATGCGTTAGTTGACAATTATAATTCTTGTTTAGACAAGGCAGAAATAAAAGTAAAAACAGAAGATGAAAAAGAATATATAAAAATATTAAATGAAAAATATGGTATTACATCTCATAATGAATACTTGCAAAAAAGAGGATGTTTTTATTGCGGTGCTCAAACTATAAATAACTATGTTATTGACTCAAAAGGTTTTATGTACAAATGTTGGGATGATATAGGAAATGAAGAAAAAGCTGTATGCTCACTTTTAGATAAATCTTTTTTAAATTTAAAGGTGGAATCTGATTATATGATTAAGTCATTGGCAATTTTTGACAAAAAATGTAAAAGTTGTGAGTTATTATATAATTGTCAGGGAGGATGTCCAAATCTAAAACAAAATGATAATGGACAATGTCCTGTACTAAAATCTAACATGAATAATTTTTTGGAATTGCATTATGAAAAATATTTTAAAAAAGACTTTATCTATTAAAATTCGATACATTTTTTTTCTTATATTTTTAATTAGAGATAGTGTTTTTATGGCAGAAACAAAGTTAATATCAAAGAAAGATGTTGAATATCATGATATTTTGTGTGACCAGTTTTCATATTCAAAATTTTACAAAATGGAAGTTTCATATAAGGAATTTATTGATGATTGTAAAAACTTGATTTATTTATTGGAAACAGCGTATGCAGGTTTTGATGATATGTGCAAGAGAGGATTTAATTCTGAAATTTTTCTAAAAAATTGCGAAAATCATTTTCAAAATAAGGAAGCTATCAATGTTTCTGAAATTTCAGAATATTATTATACATACTTAAAAAAGTATATAAATGATACACATTGTTTCATTGAATCAACAAATTTCAGAAAAAATTTTATAACAAGTAGAAGTATATTTTATTCAGATTTATATGTATCAAAAAAAAATGAAGATTTCTTTGTATATAAATCAGATAACATAGATTTTTCTTTGAATTCAAAAATAAATATTCCCAAAGAATATTTATTTTTATATCCTTCAAAAGAAAAAAACATTTATAGAGTTGGAACATTAGCTGATAGTTTATCTAGTATTGAAAATATATGTTTATATTTAGACGGCAATAAATATGAATTAAAATGTAAACGCAATTTGACCGAAAGACAACAATCAATTGAAGACTTTATAAATTACATTGAATTAGAAACAGAAAAAACTGCTTATATTAGTATAAAAACTTTCATTGACTTACCCAAAGAAACTGGTTATAGAGATATATTTGATAAAATATATTTAGATTTTGCAGAATCTGGAAAAAAATATAGAACAAAACAGAATGTTATTCTAGATTTAAGAAAAAATGGAGGAGGACATAGTACATACCCTTCAAATTTCTTAAATAATTTAGTTTCAGATAAAAAAATAAAAGATTTTGACAGTTTTGATTCTGAATTTCTTATGTCTCCAGCTATTTATCAAGTTATGCAGACAATCTTAAAAACCACATATTCAAGAAATGACTTAATTTATAAAGAATATAGCGAATTCATGAATCTATATCAAAAAAATTATAAAAATAAGTTTTTAAGCATAAATAAAAATGGAAGAAAAAATCTTAAATCAGAATTTAAGGGAAAACTCATTATTCTGATTGATAAAGGAACGGCTTCTTCTTCAGAGCTTATTATTTCTTATGCGAAAGAACTGTTTAGAAAATCAAATCAGTTAATATTACTTGGAGAAAATTCATTAGGTTGTTTCAACTATGGAAATATTTTTCATTATCAGCTATTAAACTCTGGAATTTCGATTAGTTTAGCTCAATTTAAAATGGGTAATCCTCCTGTTATTGAAGGTATCGGATATTTTCCTGATTATTGGGCTACAGATGAAGATATTATTCCAGCAATAGTTAATATTACAGAGGACAAGGAACTTTTTGAAACTCTAAAAGGTATATAATAAAAGCCTGATCAGCTTTTAATTGATTCTGTACGGAATCGATAATATAAAAACGTTTTTGCGCATTAACAAAAAAGGAAAAAAAATGTTTGGAACATTAAAAACAGTTGAAGACCATAATTTGTATTCAAGTTTTGGTCTTGTTGATGGTTTATCAGATGATGAACTTATGGATATTAATGGTGGTATGAGTTTTGCTTGTGAATTATCAATTTCTTGTGATTTAAGCTTTGGTGGAAATCATGGTGATAATAGCACAAATGGACATGGTAACAACAATGGTAACAACAATGGCAACGGTAATGGAAATGATAGTAACTGTGGTAATTCAGGCGGTTCATCAGGTTCTAATTCAAGCTCTTCTAGTAGTGCCTCATAATTAACAATTTAAAATTTTATTCCGGGGAGTAATTTCTTTATTCTCCGGAATTCGTTCTAAAAAATATGAAACTCATAAAACAATTCGATGAATCTGATTGTGGAGCAGCATGTCTTGCAATGACATTAAGCCATTTCGGAAGCCATCTATCTATAGCAAAAATTCGAGAAATTGCTGGAACAGACAGAGAAGGAACTTCCTTAAAAGGAATGCTTGAAGCCTCAAAAAAACTTGGTTTGAATGCAAAAGCTGTAAAAGGAAACGAACAGATTTTTTCAAAAAAATTCCCAGTTCCTCTTATAGCGCATTTGCAGTACCAAAACGGTAACAATCATTTTGTAGTAATTTCAAAAATCAACGAAAAAAATGTTTGGATTTATGACCCTGCTATTGGAAAAATTTCTTATAAAAAGGAAGAATTTTTAAAAATCTGGTCTGGTTATTTATTGCTTATTTCTCCAACTCCTGATTTTGTTGTTCAAAAAGAAGGACACGCTTTATTAAAATTTGTTCCGCTAATACTTCCTCATGTTAAATTACTTGCATTTATGGTTTTTATTTCCATGCTTCTTTCATTGTTTGGAATTTTAAGCGGGCTTTATTTTAAGTTTTTCGTAGACGACATAATTGGTTCAAAAGCACAAACTTCTCTCCATGTTTTAAGTTTTGCTCTTGTGTGCCTTACTTTGTTTTCAGTTGTTTTAACTGTTTGCCGTTCACAGTTTTTACGCATTTTTACAATGAAAACGGATTTTTCGCTTTCAGTATCATATATAAAACATGTCTTGAATTTGCCAATGAATTTCTTTGAAACTCGCAGAACTGGGGAAATTTTAAGTCGCTTTAGTGATAGCAATAAAATTAGAACAACGCTTTCTAATATTGCTTTAGGAACGTTGCTTGATTTGTTTATGATGATTTTCACCGGAATATATTTAGGCGTAACAAGTTTCAAATTATTCTTAATCCTGATAATTACCGTTCCTCTTAATTCTTTTGTTGTATGGGCTTTTAGTAAGTTTTTTGCAAAAAATTATCGTCTTCAGATGGAACAAAATGCAGATTTAAATTCATATCTTGTTGAAATGCTAGGAGGAATTTCTGTTATCAAAAGCATAAATGCCCAGAATTATTCCACTGATGAATATGAACGCAGGCTTGTAAGTTACATTGATTTGGGGCAAAAGGCATGGAATTATGGTAACGTAAAAGAAGTGATTACAGGTATTATTTCTGGTGTAGGATCAAATTTAATATATTGGATAGGCGGTTATCTAATTTTAAAAGGTACGTTAAGTTTAGGTGAATTAATCAGTTTTAATACTCTTGCTGGATATTTCACTAATCCCCTAGCTCGTTTTATTGGTCTTCAGCCACAGATACAGGAAGCAATTGTTGCTGCAGAACGTATTGGTGAAATATATGATTTGGATGAAGAAAAAATACAAAACAAAAACAAAGGCTTTAATCCAAAAATTTCGTTACCTATCGAATTAAGAAAAGTGAGTTTCAAATATGGAACTAGACGAAACGTTTTTACAAATCTTTCATTTTCTACAGGATACAATAGAAAAATAGCTTTTGTAGGTGCCTCTGGCTGTGGTAAATCAACCTTAATGAAATTATTTTTACATTTTTATGATGTAACTGAGGGTGATTTATTTATTGGTAATCAGAATATAAAAGACATTGAAACTAGTTATTTACGCAGCAGAATTGGGTATGTACCTCAGGAAGTTTACCTGTTTAGCGGAACTATTTTTGAAAATATTGTAATGGGTCGTTCTGGTTTTACGCTGGAAGATGTTCAATATGCATGTAAGTTAGCACAGGCAGACAATTTTATAGAAGATATACCAGATAAGTATTACGCCAAAATATCAGAAAAAGGAGCAAGCCTTTCTGGTGGAGAAAGACAACGAATTGCGCTAGCAAGAGCTCTATTATCAAAACCAGATATTCTTTTACTTGATGAAGCTACCAGTGCTTTAGATACACTGAGTGAACGAGGTTTTCAAAAGGTTGTTGATGAACTTGGAAAAGAAATCATAACAATTACAATTGCACATCGGCTTACGACAGTAAAAAACTCAGACATAATTTTCGTTATGGATAAGGGGAACATTATTGAAAGCGGAAATCATAAAGAACTTTTAGCACTGAAAGGTAAGTATTACGAACTTTGGAATTTATAAACTATGGATAATATACATTTTTTAGAAGGAAAAGAATTAAAATATTCTCGGGCATATTATGAGTTATCAGTTCCCAATATTGTGGAAAAATCATTATTCATAATTATAGGAATTGTTTTGCTAATAATTTTTTATGTAATAATTGCACCATATGATGTAATTGTAAAGTCAGAAGCACAGATCAGACCATCTCATGATTTAGTTTATATCACCCCTTTATCATCTGGAATTGTTAAAGAAAAATTATTTACGAATGGACAAAAAGTTTCAAATGGGCAAACTTTATATATTCTTGACAATGCTTATATAACACGAGAACTTGAAACTCAGTTTAAGAAATTAAAAGAATATAAGGAGTATATTCAAAAGGATAAAAAAATCTTATGTTTTTTTGAAAACATCGAAGATGAACAACAAAAAACAAACGAACTGTATATATTTTCACTTATAAATCAGATAAAAAAACTAAAATATGATTTGGAAACTTATAAATTTCAATACGAAACATCACTAAAATTGTTTCCTCAATCCACTAGTAAATTTGAATTAAAAGAAGCTGAAAATAAATTTAATGATGCAAAAATTGAATTTGAAAATTTCGTTTCAAATAACATAATAAAATATTCAGAAGAATTAGAATACAACGAACGCATTGTTTCTGAAATTGAATCTAATATAGCTAAGTTAAATCTTCAGATAGATCAAACCATTTTAAAATCCACTTGTGATGGATATATAGAGGAACTTCAGATAATAAACGCAGGAGAATCATTAGTGTCTGAATCAAAAATCGCAAGAATTATTCCAGAACATAACGGAAAACTAAATGTCTACATAAATGTTTCAGTTCAAGATATTGCAGAATTGCATGAAGGAAATAATTTTACTCTTGCTCTACCAAAATATCCTTCTTCCAATTTTTCTAGTATCACAGGAACCCTTTTGAATATTCCAAAAGATTCCACATTAGGAGCTGATGGACAGCCGTATTTTTTAATAACCGGCGTTTTAGATAACATCGATTTTATGGATAAACGAAATAAGAATACAATAAGTCTTGTTCCCGGAATGACAGCAACAGTCCGAATTAAAGTTCGAACAGAACCATTATATCTATATCTATTGAAGCAAATACTTTCATAAAAAACTGCTGTCAGATTATGCTTTGTGAAAAATACTCCCGCAAAAAGGCTGCCCCAAAAGTAATGAGTGTAGCGCTCATTGAGTCCTTCGACAGGTGATTCCTGAGCCTGTCGAAGGGCTCAGGAACCACTCGTCGAAATGACTGCTACACTAAATGTGGTGGTTTCGATAAACTCAACCACCGTAATGCAAACTTATTGGACAGCCCCTTCAGGAGATACTTTCTCTATCATCTATTTTTGATTTTTAAGGTACGCTTTCCATGTAGTCTCTACAAGAGTGTCTACATCGCTGTATTTTGGTTCCCAGCCAAGCAGTTCCTTTGCCTTTGCGCTTGTTGCATATAAGCTTGCAGGATCGCCAGGACGGCGAGGAGCTTCTTCTGCAGGAATTGGTTTTCCTGTGATTTTTCTTGCAGCATCAATGATTTCCTTTACGGTAGTTCCATTTGCAGTTCCAAGATTCAGTTTTAAGCTTTCGCCCTTTTTTGAAATATAATCCAAAGCCATAACGTGAGCTCTAGCCAGATCTGTAACATGAACGTAATCGCGGATACAAGTTCCATCTCTTGTTTCGTAATCAGTTCCAAAAATCTTAAGCTGGCGCTGACCTAAAGCCGCTTCCATAACTCGTGGCAAAAGATTTTCAGGCTTCTGTTCAAGGCCGCACACAACACCTTCCGGGTCATAACCTGCAGCATTAAAATAACGCAGGGCTGCAAATTTCATGCCTTTAAGCTGATCATACCAGTCCATAAACCGTTCAATTTCAAGCTTTGTAAAACCATAATAATTGCTTGGATTCTGAGGATGCTTTTCGTCCATCGGAAGATACTGTGGTTCCCCAAAAGTTGCCGCACTGGAACTGAAAATCATTTTAAGACAGTTGTATTTTACTGCCGCATTCATAATATTCAAAGATCCGGTAATATTGTTTACAGAATATTTTTCTGGTTTTTCCATTGATTCACCGACAGCCTTAAAAGCGGCAAGATGAACAAAAGCATCAAAACCCTGGGCAAAAGCAGCTTCAATGTCTCCAGGAATCAAAATATTTCCATAAATAAATCCATTTTCAGGGAACAAATTCTGTCTTAATCCGCTGGAAAGATTGTCAAAAACAGTAACAGTGTGACCAGCTGCCATCATTTCTTTTACAACGTGACTTCCAATATAACCCGCACCACCAATAACTAAAACCTTCATGTTAAACTCCTAAAATTTAAAATTAAAATAATCAACGTTTGCTTTCGCCCTGAATAGAGCCGCTTTGAACAGGAATAGGGCCATAATTGTTTGTTGGAACATAATGACCATCCCACTTTTCTACGCGGAGTTTTTCTATTTCAAGCTCTTTAAGCTTAAGTTCAACATTAAGATTCTGTGCCATTTTTGCGTTAGCATAGGCAGTTGCATCAGCCTTTACACGTTCAGCTTCTGCATTAAGTTTTTCTGCCTGAAGATTTGCTTCTGCAACCTTAACCTGCTTCTGAGCATTTGTTTCTGCCAGCTTAAGATCCTGCTCTGCTTTTTTTACTTCCTGAGCGCGGTTTGCAGTTTCTTTAATCTGACGGTCAAAATCTTCTGACCAGTCCCAGTTTGTAATTGTAGTCTGACTGATTGTAACAGGATAATCGCTCATGCGGTCAAGAACTGCAGTTGCAACACGATTTGTAACTTCATTCTGTTTTTCAACAAGGTCGTAAATTGAATAGCCGCCTACTGTTTCCTTTAAGCTGGCTTTTACGTTATCTTTCATTGCAGCCTGAATCTGATAGTCTGTGTAGCGCTTTACAATATCAACAATGCGATGTTCATCGTAAGCATAGCGCACTACTACAGTTGAGCCGACTGACTGCATGTCCTTTGTAATTGCACCGTCGCCGCCACAGCTGCATGTTACTTCATAAGTTTTTGGAACAATTGAATAAATGCGAACCTGAGTCATAAACGGCATGTGAATAACTACTCCAGGCTGAAGCGTATCTCCAACAACCTGACCAAGACGAACTTTTACTGCCCGTTCATTTGCATTTACGATTGAACAGGAATTTACGGCTATAAACAACGCAGCCAGAACAACAACCAGTGTCGCAGCGATTTTTCCATTTAATTTTTTCACTTTAAGGACTCCCCTTTATTTAAAATTATTTCATTAATAATATCCCTAAAATCATTTTTTGAAAACATTACAGGACAAGAATACAGCGGATTGGATTCTTTTTCAGCATATTCTGCCATAATTGAAAGCTTTTCTGCTGTAGAATCCTGAACAAAAATTTTATCTGGAATGCCAAGAATTCTATTGAAATCTTCAAGCCAGGAAATAAAAGTTTCTGCATTTTCTGCGTCAGAGTCTTTGCGCTCCAAGCCTGCTATTTCGCATAATTCAGACAGGGCTTTTTCTGCTTCTGGCAAATATTTTCGTAAAACATAAGGCAGAACAACAGCGACCACAAAACCATGCTGCAGATGAAACTGACCGCCTATGGCATGAGCAATGGCATGGGCATTTCCTATGTTTGCTTCAGAAATCGCAGCACCAGCATAAAAAGAAGCCTTAAGCATTTCCATTCTGGCTTGCAGATTTGAACCGTCATTAAAAACTATTGGAAGATTTTTTGCAATTTTTTGAATTGCATCAACAACATATTTTTTTGTATTTTTTGTGTGATAAGGTTTATTCAGAAAAGCTTCAATTGCATGAGAAAGCGCGTCCAGACCAGTATTAACTGTCAGCTTTTTCGGCAATGAAACAGTCAGTTCAGGATCATGAACTACAGCCTTTGGACAGATAACAGGCGAATCAACAGGATATTTTCTTCCCGTTTTATCTTCAGTTATAACAGTTCCAATTGTACATTCAGAACCTGTTCCAGCAGTTGTAGGAACTGCAATAAGATACGGCAATTTTTTATGAACTTTTAAAAGACCTTCAAATTTTGCTAATTTTGCACCTTTGTATGCAACAAGAATCCCCATTGCCTTTGCTGCATCAATATTAGAGCCGCCACCGATTGCAATTATTCCGTCACAATCATTCTGTTTGTATAAGCCTGCCATCAATTCAATCTGGCTTTCCAAAGGATCAGATTTAACCTGAGAATAAACATAACTTGAAGGTATTGCACTTAATAATTTCTGCACGGATTCAAGTTTTACGACAGTTTCGCCGGTTACTATCATCGGCTTTTTTATGCCTTTTTTTTCAAGAAACAAAGGTAATTCAAAAAGTGAACCAGCTCCAGAAATCATAAAAGGCAATTTTCTGAACATAAAACGGTTCGCAATCCCAATTATTCTCTGTTCTGTTCTAGTTAAAAATAAGTTTAAGAACATACAAAATCCTATAAATGTAATTCACAGAGTACAATACGTTATGTAGACTGAATTTTATGACTAATTTACAAAAAAATTGTATTTCAGGCTATGGAAAAATAGATTATAAACGGTAAATTGCATTTTTATAGGTATAAGATGCATTTAATGCTTATTTTTCTGCATGTATTCGGCTGTAGCGGTAATCAGGACATCGCTGGATGAATTCAACGCAGTTTCTAAAGAATCCTGAACGATTCCAATAATAAATCCGATGCTTACCATCTGCATTGCAACATCCTGAGAAACGCCCAGCAAAGAACAGGCCATAGGAATAAGAAGCAGAGAACCGCCGGCAACACCAGAAGCCCCGCAGGCACCAAGAGTTGCAACTACACTTAAAATCAAGGCGATGATGATGTTTACATGAACGCCACTAGAAAATGCTGCTGCAAGCGACATGATTGTAATTGTAATTGCTGCACCATCCATATTGATTGTCGCACCAAGTGGAATAGAAACAGAATAGAATTCCTTATCAAGCTTGAGCTTTTCGCAGAGTGCCATGTTAATAGGAATATTTGCGGCAGAACTTCTTGTAAAGAACGCTGTGATTGCTGATTCACGCAGACATTTGAAAACAAGTGGATAAGGATTTTTCTTAAGACAGATTGCAACCATGACTGGATTCATAATAAGAGCCTGAATGAACATACATGCAATCAAGAGCACGATAAGCTTTCCGTAATCATAGAAAATTCCTGCACCATTCTGACTTACGGTTTCAAAGGAAAGACCAAGAATTCCAAAAGGAGCTGCCTGAATAACCCAGGAAATGATTACTGAAATTGCATTTGAGATGTCGCACAAAACACTCTTTGTTGCGTCGTCTGTAAATTTGCGGACTGAAACGCCTACAAGAATTGCCCAGAAAAGAATTCCTACGTAATTTCCTGTAGAAAGTGCCTGAATCGGATTCATTACCATGTTGGTTAGCAGGGTGCCGAAAACTTCACTCAATTTTCCAGGAGCACTGGCTTCTACAGAACCGGAAAGTGTTACTGTCAAAGGAAAGATAAAACTTGCAACAACAGCAACAACCGCAGCTATAAGAGTCGAAATAAGATAAAGCGAAATTACTGTCTTAAATCTTGCTCCAAGATTTTTTCCTGCGTTGGCAAGGGAACTAATTACGAGAAACAAAACAAGAATCGGCGCAATTCCTTTAAGTGCGCTGATGAATATTTTTCCCAGCATTGCAATAAAAGTAGCCTGAGGCAAAACAAAACCAAGAATTACGCCAATTAAAAGCCCTAAAGAAATTCTTAAAACCAATGGAATAGACATGATTTTTTTCAAAAACAACATTTCAATCTCCAGAAAATCAATCAGAAAACTATATTCAGATTCATTATTTTATATTTTATAGTAATTATATCACACTTTTTCATTTATAATATTTCGAAAAATCATAAAATAAAAAAAAATCAATAGATATAAAAATTAAGAATTTGTATACTTTAAGAATATATGGAGGAAAAAGATGGAAAAACTTTTTCAAATTAAAGAACGAGGTTCTACTATTCAAAAAGAAATAGTTGGTGGTATAACAACATTTCTTGCTATGGCTTACATCCTGGCTGTAAACCCAGGAATTCTTTCTGGGTCCGGAATGGAATTCAATGCAGTATTTACTGCAACTGCAATTTCCGCTTGTATCGGAACACTTGTAATGGCATTCATGGCTAAACTTCCTGTAGCTCTTGCACCAGGACTTGGTCTGAACGCATTCTTCACATATTCTGTTGTTCTTGGAATGGGCTGCACATGGCAGTTTGCATTAACAGCTGTTTTTGCAGAAGGTATTATTTTTATTCTTCTTTCTCTGTTTGGAGTTCGTGAAGCAATCATTAATTCAATTCCAGTAACAATGAAAAAAGCAGTATCTGTTGGTATCGGTCTTTTCATCACAATCATTGGTCTTGTAAATGCAGGAATCTGTAGTCCTGACACAGGAACTCCCATCGGTTTTGTTAATTTCAGCATGAACCATGCATCAGCACTTGTTGCAATTCTTGGTTTTATTTTGACAATCGTGCTTTATGTTCTTAAAATTCCAGGAGCAATCCTTATTGGTATCATTGTAACAACAGTCATCGGAATTCCTTTTGGTGTTACAACTGTTCCTGAAAACTTTAAGCCTTTCTCAACACCTGCAGCTCCATATCTTTTTAAATTTGAATGGGCAAATGCACTTACTTTAAAATTCTTTGTAGTTCTTGTTACTTTCCTTTTTACAGACTTGTTCGATACTTTGGGAACTTTAATGGGAGTTGCAGAACAGGCAAACCTTAAAGACGAAAAAGGAAACATTAAAAATGTAAAAGGTGCCTTGATGGCAGATTCCATCGGTACTGTTGCCGGTGCTTGTCTTGGTACTTCTACAGTTACATCTTTCGTTGAATCAACATCTGGTGTTGCTGCCGGTGCAAAAACAGGTTTTGCTTCTGTTGTAACAGCAGTCATGTTCCTTGCAGCATTGTTCCTTAATCCTTTATTTGCTTTGATTCCAGCAGCTGCAACTGCACCAGCATTAATCTTTGTTGGTTATCTTATGATGCAGAGCGTAAAATCAATTGAATTTTCTGATCCTACAGAAGGAATTCCTGCTTTCGTTACAATCATGACAATGCCATTCTCTTACTCAATTTCAAAGGGTATTACATGGGGTTTGATTGCTTTCGTAATCTGTAAAGTTTGCGGAAAGAAGGGAAAAGAAATTCCTGTTGTTACATGGATTCTTGCTGCCATTTTCCTTGCAAACATAATCTTTGAAGCCTGCAAATAAACTAAGGTTCAAGTTTTTTAATTGATTATAAAATTGATTTTACGTGAAGGAAGAAGCATTTTTCGGCGTAATTTGAGGATTTTTGGCGACTGCCATAGAAAAAATCTGAGGATTTGCATAGCAAACCGCAAGATTTTTACGAAAAAAATAGCTCAACCCATAGCCGAAAAATGATTCTGACTGGAAGTAAAATCAATTTTATACGGTATAAAACTAAACTCGAAATTCAGGTTATTATTCTTCCACTTAAGTAAATTCAAATTTCGTTACGTCAAAAAGTACAATATCAGTTATTTTAGTTCCGGAATTTCAGGAAGAGCCATAAAGCATAATGTTAAAAATCGGCCTGTTTCTGGATTAACGCCCGGCTCTTTAACCGCAGCGTACATTTCCTTGTTAGAAACCCCTGTACAGATTATATTGTGACTGTCATGGACTATTGGGGCTGTCCCAAAAGTAATGAGTGTAGCGCTCATTGAGCCCTTCGACAGGTGG
>SAMEA104315435__coassemble_868_pt1 | contig 16943 bp, 12 predicted proteins | sample SAMEA104315435__metabat2_high_PE_028 | metagenome-assembled genome bin SAMEA104315435 (sample SAMEA104315435) | gut metagenome | biome: Monkey gut; feature: monkey-associated habitat; material: faeces | place: China | collected 2013 | reverse complement strand
AATGTGGTGGTTTCGATAAACTCAACCACCGTAATGCAAACTTATTGGACAGTCCTTGCAATCAATAACTTTCTGTTATTTTACTTCATTCCACTTTGTAATTTTTCCAGTGAAAATCTGTTCAACCTGAACTTTTGTAAGATTTGCAGCAGGGTTTTCTTTGTTTACAACTACGGCAATGCCATCAATTGCAATTGTAATTTCTGCAACCCCTTTTGCTTTTTCTGAATCTTTAAGGCCTCGGCTTGCCATACCAATATCGCAGGTTCCGTTGATTGCGTTTGTAACACCTGTTGTACTGTCAGAAGTCTGAAGTTCGATTTTTGCGTTAGGATTTACGTTTTTGTACGATTCAATCAGCTTTTCCATAACAGGAGAAACTGAAGAAGAACCGGCAATTACAATTTTTCCGCCAGCTTTGTTTGAAGAATAAGCCTTTGTATTCTGGATTTTAATGTATTTGTTTGCAGCAATAACTTTCTGTCCTTCATCGCTTACAATAAAATTCACAAAATCCTGTGCAGCAGATGAAAGTTCATCTTTTACTGCAATATTGAACGGACGACTGATTTTGTAGGAACCATTGTTGATGTTTGCAACTGTTGCTTCCGCACCATCAATCTTTACAGCCTTTACAGAATTGTTCAGCGAACCAAGGGAAACATAGCCGATTGCGTATCTATCGCCGGCAACGCTTGTAAGCATTACAGCTGTAGAATTGGTGATGCTTGCTTCATCAGTTGTGTAATCAATTTTTTTGCCGCTGGCATCTTTTTTTTCAATACCAAAAAGTTCAATAAAAGCGCCACGAGTTCCAGAACCGTCTTCACGGCTTAATACAGAAATTGATTTTTTGCTGTTGAATTTTGGAGCAGCAAAAACAGACATAGCAGAAACTGCGATAAGAGTTCCTGTAACGATTTTTTTAAGAGTTGTTTTCATTTTCATAATCTCCTCAAATAAAGCCCCGGTAAAAACAAAGGCTTTCTTTTGTAGTTTGTCTAAAATCTACATAAACAGTGTTAAATAATGGAAAAGAGATTGTAAAGGATTTGTAAAATGCTGCTGCTCAAGAATCTTATGAAGGATAAATTTCAGCAGCAGCAATGGTCTCCTCAGTATATTTCAGAAAGAATTAGGGTTGAAAAGCCAGAATATTTTGTAAGTTATAACACAATCTGGAGAATGAAAGTGTTGAGACAATAACCCCTGACAGAGACAAGGAATTCGCAGAGCATGGAGCTTTCACCAGCAAAATAAATAAAAGACCAGGAAAATGTCCTGGTTATAAAACATCTTTCGAGGTCTATTATTCAAAAACGTTGCATTTAATTTGACAATTCAAGCTTTAAAACAATCACCAAAAAGCAAGCTGGGACTCAAAGCGGAAAGAAAGTTGAAGAGAGAGCGGGAATGGGAGAGGTAAAATAGATTTGCTTATAATGCTGGTATTCTTTTGAGAATATCAGCGTTTTTTTGCCAAATGGCGGATAAAGTAAATAAAATATATCGAAAGGCTATACCATCAACATCATTCATATTTGCATGTATATTCTTTTAATTGTAAAATGTAAGTATGAATTCCATCGGTAAAGACATATTCCGTTCAATTCACGAAGGAAAATGGCTTTATGTTGAATATCAAAATTCAGATGAAGAAAGAACAAAATACTGGATTTCGATTAACAACATTAATACTGAAAAAAGAAGTCTCGAAGTTACAGGGTTACATTTAGGTAAATTTGAGACAAAAGAATTATACATGTTCATCAACAAAATTATTTCTACGGAAATAATGGATGGGACATTCTATTATACTAATAAAGAACTTCTAGAAGATATTGAACTTTTTCCGCAGAAATACTCATTTGTTTTTAGCAATATAGTTAATCTTAAAACCCTGAATTATTTAGCAGATTGTAATAAACTGGCAGATCTTCCAAAACTGAACAACGACTACGTTTTAATCAAAAAACTGGATGCCAGTAAAATTCAAAAACAGCGATACAAACTCGATGACGAACAATTTAAATATATTGTAAATAGTTTTAAGAAAACTGCTTCCATTAAGAAAGAGAAAAACATAAACTCCATTATCCAGCTGGCACTTAATGTATTAAGTATTCATACCCCAAAAGGTCTATATGTTCTTGCTTATAAAGAAGTCAAGTTTGACGTTGCTAAACGAAGTCTTCTTGCCGGAAATAAAATTAAAATATGTACAGAGTTTTGTGTTGAGGGAACAACAAAACAAAGTATTCAAAATTTTGTTCAACCGGAAGAAATTGAGTTTTTGGAAAACATTGACCAGATTCCTGAGTTTGTAAAAGACCTGATTACGGAAAATATCAAAGGAAATAAAAATTATTCAGTTGATGACTGTCCTTACTTTATTTGTCTTCAAAGAAATACAAATATAAATCTTGAAAAAGAATACGAATCAATTATTGAAATGTATTCATCCAATAAAGTTACCGTTCCTATTCAGGCCTTTTTTGGAGAATTACATACATTAAAATCAAATGAAGAAATATTGCCAATAGCTCTAATAGACAGAAATGTAAATCTGGATCAGTTACTGGCTATTCATAATGCAATTAATTATCCTGTTGCATATATTCAGGGACCGCCAGGGACTGGAAAGACGACGACAATAATTAACACAATTATTACTGCTTTCTTCAATAATAAGACTGTTTTATTCTCGTCATACAATAACCATCCGATTGACGGAGTATTTGAAAAACTTACTTCTCTAAAATACCGGGGTTATACAATACCGTTCCCGATTTTAAGAATTGCAAGCAATCCAAAAATTCCTGAAACAATAAAATACATAAAAGAATTAATGCGGAATATTCAAAATCTTTCTGTATTTGAAGATGTATTAAATCAATCTAAACAAAATCAAATTGAACGCACAAAAAAACTTACTGAACTCCTTCAGAAACACGAAGAACAGCTTGATTTAAAAGAACGAAGAGAATTAATAGAAGCAATGCTTTCTAAAAATGAAAATATGAATCTTCGAATCAATCTTGAAGGACAGCAGGAAAATGCAATAAATAAACGATTGAACGAAATTGGAAACATAACTGAAGAAGAAGCACTTGCTTTGTTATATTTTGATCACGACAAGCTTATGCAGTTTATAAACTTTACTTCAGTGAGTTACTTAAAACATTTGTATGAACCCGAATATAAGGATTTTGTAGAGATTTTGAATATCCAGAATGAGCAGGAGCAGACAACTAAATTTAATAAGTATTTCTCAGTTTCAGACAATGTTATAAAAATGCAGAAAGTATTTCCTGTTTTTTGCTCAACCTGTATTTCTACACAGAAAATTGGAGAACCAAAACAATATTTTGATATGACAATAATGGATGAAGCCAGCCAATGTAATACAGCAGTTTCTCTGGTTCCAATTATTAGAGGAAAGCGCCTGATGCTTGTTGGAGATCCGCAGCAATTAAATCCAGTTATTACCCTTGATCCGAATATTAATAATGAATTAAAAGCAAAATATAATGTAAATGATAGTTATGATTACATCAAAAACTCTATATACAAAGCTTTCCTTGCAAATGACTCAGTAAGTCAGGAAACTTTGCTGCATAACCATTATAGATGCGCAAAAGAAATTATAGATTTCAATAATAATAAGAAGTATTACAATAGTCAGTTAAATATTAAGTCAAAACCTATGTATGACAAACCTCTTATGTTCTGCGAAGTGGCGGAAAACTACTCAAGCTACAAAAACACTGCACCAGAAGAAGTTGAAACAATCGTCAGCTATGTCAAAAAGAATCCTGGAAAAAAGATAGGAATAATAACACCTTTTAAGAATCAAAAAGACCTGATTGAAAGTCGATTAAAAGAAGAGCACTTGGATAATGAAATAAATTACGGCACCGTACATGCTTTTCAAGGTGATGAAAAAGATGAAATTTTGTTTTCTCTGGCATTAACAGATCATACACATCAAAGGACATACGACTGGCTCAAAAACAACAGAGAGTTAATTAATGTTGCAGTTTCAAGAGCAAAAGATAAATTAGTCCTAATCTCCAGTGAAAAAGAATTAAAGCGTCTTCATAAGTCAAATGAAAAGGATGATCTTTACGAATTAGCAAGATATGTTAAAAGTAATGGAGGATTTGCTGTATCACCAAGAGAAACATCTTCAAGAGCTTTGGGAATTAAACCATATAGTTCAGAAACAGAAGATGCATTTTTAACAACATTGAACCAGTCTCTTTCAGTTCTTTTAGAAGATGATTCAAAATATTCCGTAAAACGGGAAGTTCAAACATCCCATCTATTTGAAAAGCTGCCGTCAGATTGTGAGTTTTTCTTTAAAGCAAGTATCGATTTTGTAATCTATAAAAAAGGATATAGAAATAAAGAATTTCCCGTTTTAGCTATTGAACTTGATGGTCCAGAACACCATACAGACCCAAAAGTAATGGCAAGAGATGAAAAAAAGAAACAAATATGTAAAGACCATGGATTTACATTGATTCATGTAGATAATACATACGCCAGACGATATAACTTTCTGAAAGACATACTTACTGAGTTTTTTAACGGGAAATGACAGTTTTTAGAAGTACAGTGTCTAGCTATGTCACATATTATTCCGTATTCTGTAAAAATTTGACTTTATATGGTATAATTTACTCATAGATTTTTGTCATGAGAAAATGTTTATGAGTAACTTTGCCTTTTTACAAGTTTACTGGCCGGATTTTGCAAATACTCTGGATTTTGCAGAAAAATATGTTTATACAGATCCAGCTTCAAGCAAGAATAAATCTGGTCTTTTTGTTGAATTGATGGTTCGGGAAATAATGCGCATTGAAAACATCCCGGAACCCGAATACGACAATATTCACTTTACACGAACTAAGATCTTGAAATCTGAAGGACTTCTGCCTTATGACGTAAATCAATGGATAAATCAGGTTCGAATTAAACGCAACGATTCTGCTCATGAAAATATTGCTTCGCCGCAGGATGCCCTTGTTGTTTTAGGATTCACATGGCAGATTGCTGTTTGGTTCATGCAAACTTATGGAGATGCAAGTTTTAAGCCTCAGGACTTTGTAAATCCACAACCTCCAAAAAAAATAATTAACCTGATGCCACTTGTAAAAAATCAGGAAAAGAAGATTGAAGAGCAGAAAACAGAACTTGAAAATGCTGCTGTAACCATTGCTGAAAAAGAAGCTGCTATTGCTGAGCGAGATAAAAGACTTTATGAACTTGAAGCAGAAATTGAAAAAGCCCGCAAAGAACGCGAATCTATCCAAAACCTTACTCCGCAAAGTTCCCTTACTAAACAGCAGCGTCAGAATACATCTGCTCTTGCAATTTCAAAAGCAAAACTTACAGAAGCACAGACCAGGGCAATCATTGACCAGCAGCTAAAAAAAGTCGGCTGGGAGGCAGATACAGAAAACCTTCGATATTCAAAAGGAACCAGACCACAAAAAGGCAAAAAAATTGCCATTGCAGAATGGCCTGTTAAATCATCAAAAACTGCGGATGATAGAGCTGATTATGCTTTGTTCATAGACGAACAATTGATTGGTATTATTGAAGCAAAGGCTTACGAAAAAAGCGTTTATGCAATCATAGATAACCAGTGCCATGAATATGCAAAGAATGTAAAAGACGAAGATGTGCATTATTGCATGGGAAAGTGGCAATCCTATAAAGTTCCCTTTGTTTTTGCTACAAACGGACGTCCTTACCTTAAGCAGATTGAAACTGAATCTGGAATATGGTTTCAGGATTTAAGAAAAGAAACAAACATTCCGCTTGCATTGCAGGGATGGTATAGCCCGGAAGATTTGCTTGCAAAATTTAAGCAGAATGTAGACGAGGCTGACCAGAAGCTTGAAAATCTGCCTTATGATTTTTTACGAGACCCAGATGGATTGAACTTCCGCTACTACCAGCTTGAAGCAGTAGAGGCAGTTGAAAAAGCAGTTATTCACGGACAGACAAGAATCCTCTTAGCCATGGCAACAGGAACAGGTAAGACACGAACCATTCTTGGAATGATTTATCGCTTCTTAAAGACAAATCGTTTCCGCCGCATTCTTTTTTTAGTAGACCGCACAGCTCTTGGCGAACAGGCACAGGACGTTTTTAACGATGTAAAGCTTGAAGACTTACAGCCACTTAATAAAATCTACAATATAAATACTCTTGATGATATTAATTTAGCTTCTGAAACCCGCATCCAGGTTGCAACAGTCCAGGGAATGATTGCCCGCATTATGAGCGATGACAAAGAACGCATTCCTTCTTCCGGTGATTTTGACTGTATTATCATTGATGAGGCTCATCGCGGTTACACTCTTGATCGGGAACTTTCTGAGGCAGAACTTCTTTACCGGGATCAAAATGATTTTGTAAGTAAATACAAAAAAGTAATCGAATATTTTGATGCGGTTAAAATCGGTCTTACGGCAACCCCTGCCTTGCATACAACACAGATTTTTGGAAATGCAGTCTATACCTATTCATACCGCGAAGCAGTAATCGATGGATATCTGGTTGATTACGATGCGCCTCACATTATAAAGACAGAACTAAATCAACATGGAATTCATCATAACAAAGGCGAAAGTCTTGCCAAATATAATCCCGTAACAAAAGAACTTTTGAACCCGGAAGAGCTGGAAGATGAAGTTAATTTTGATGTAGAAGAATTCAACAAAAATGTACTTACACCTTCGTTCAACAAAGTTGTCTTGAACGAGCTTTCAAAGTATATCGATCCTGAAAGTGAAGAAAAAGCAGTCATATTTGCCGTTAATGACCGCCACGCTGATGAAATTGTAAAGCAGCTTAGGGATATTTATTCTGAACAGGATGTTCCTTCTGCTGCAATCGAAAAAATCACCTGTGCAATTGGAGACAGAGGGCGTGTTCAGGACGCAATCAAACGATTCAAGAACGAACATTTCCCTACAATTGCAGTAACAGTAGATTTGCTTTCTACAGGAATTGATGTTCCTGAGATTACAAAAATTGTCTTTATGCGTCGAATTAAATCACGTATCCTGTACGAACAGATGCTGGGACGAGCGACACGACTTTGCCCTAAAATCAACAAAACACATTTCGATATTTTTGACGCTGTTGACTTGTACAGCTATCTTGATGAGTTTTCTTCAATGAAGCCTGTTGTTTCAAATCCGTCAGCTACATTTGATGAACTCTTCTCAGGATATGAAAAAGTAAAAGACGAAGAGCATATCAAATTCATAAACGAACAGATAATTGCAAAATTTCAGCGGGTAAAACGTCACATGGACGAATCCCAGTTGAATTATTTTAAGGTAATGTCCCATTATGACTCGCCGGAAGCTTTTATTTCTAAAGTACGTGAAGCAAAATCTATTTCAGAAGAAAACTGTAAAGACCTGCTTTTAAGGGCAAAAGAAGCGTTCGGGGCTTTTAAGATTCAGAAAATGACTGCACATTATGTCCTTGTCAGCAATAGGGCTGATGAAGTCCATGAAGTAACAAGAGGTTTTGGAAAAGGACAGGAGCCCAAAGATTATCTTGATAGTTTTTCAAAATATCTTGAAGAAAATAGGAATAAAATAGAAGCCCTGGAAATTGTCTGTACCCGACCTGCAGATTTAACTCTTGCTGATTTAAGAAAACTCAGTATGACTCTTGATGCTAACGGTTATAATACAATTCAGCTGAATACTGCAGTTCAGAAAGTAACTAATGAAGAATGTGCGGCAGATATCATAACTTTAGTACGGCGCTATGCAATCGGTTCTCCTCTTATTTCTCACGAAGAGCGGATTCATAATGCCATAAAAAAATTGAATAAAGCCCACAACTTTACCGCCGGAGAAAAAAAGTGGATTGACCGCATCGAAAAATATCTTATCAATGAATCAGTCTTAAATGTTCAAACTTTTGACGAATACATGGCATGGAGAAATCAAGGCGGCTTTGCAAAAGTAAACAAAATTTTCAATAATCAGCTTTCTTCCATAATAAAAGAATTGAATACATATCTTTATGCGGGATAATTGATAATGAAGAATGAATAATTGAGAATTGAGAATGGCCGACAATTATTTTTTTGGAATATATTCCAAAAACTTGTTGATTATTCAGTTTTTTAGGAATAAGATAAAAGTATGGCGGATTTAATGTCAAAAGAAAGAATCGTTCGAAAAGAATATTTAGAGCGATTAAGAAATCTAAAACACAAGAAGCTCATAAAAATCATCACTGGCATAAGGCGATGTGGTAAATCCACAGTCATGGAAATGTTCCGGGATGAACTTTTGGAAAATGGTGTAGATGAAAATCAGATAATTTTTCTCAATTTTGAAGATTATGATAATAAACACCTTCGAAATCCTGATGAGCTTTATTCATATATAAAAGAACGACTTACGAAAAAAATGAATTACATTTTTCTTGATGAAATTCAGAGCGTAGAAAACTTTCCAGAAATTGTCGACAGTCTTTACATAAAAGATAATGTGGATATCTATATAACAGGTTCAAATTCTTCTTTGCTTTCCAGTGAAATTGCAACTCTAATAAGCGGGCGTTATGTGGAAATAAAAATGCTTCCACTTTCGTTTACAGAATTTGTTCAGGCAACAAAACAGGAAAAACAGCTTTCACAAGCCTACAGACAGTATGTTGAGACAAGTTCTTTTCCTTATGTAATAGAACTTTTGCAAACACCTGATGAAATAAATTCATATCTTGAAGGAATTTATAACACAATTCTGGTGAAGGATATAATCGACAGAAAAAAAATAGCAGATACTTTGGTTTTAAAAAGTGTCAGTCAGTTTCTTTTTGATAATATCGGACTGGAACTTTCATCAAAAAGAATTGCGGATACACTTACTTCAAACGGCAGAAAATCAGATTCAAAAACAATAGATAAATATATTACATCCCTTGAAGAAAGTTTTATCGTTTATAAGGCATCCCGCTACAACATAAAAGGCAAAGAATATCTTAAAAGCCTTGAAAAATACTATGTTTCAGATATTGGTCTCAGAAACTTTATGCTGGGAAAAAGGGCAATGGATGTGGGCCATATTCTTGAAAACATTGTCTATCTTGAACTTATTCGCAGCGGCTACGAAGTTTATGTTGGCAAAGTTGATGACATGGAAATAGATTTTGTAGCTCAGAACACACATGGAAATACCTACATTCAGGTTTCAGCCTCTGTGAGGGATGAAAATACGCTGGAAAGAGAATTAAAGCCTCTTAAAGCAGTTAGAGATAATTATCCCAAAATACTTTTAACTTTAGATGATGACCCCGACGGTGACTATGACGGAATAATCCGCAAAAACGCACTGGACTGGCTGAAGAATAATTGATAATGGAAAATTAAGAATGAATAATTTGGAATGAATAATTGAAAATTGGGAAGTTTTAATTTGTTGGGAGGCGGGGAACTTGGAAAATAATATTATTTTGGATAAGAGCAAGGCTTTTGCGGTACGGATAATTAAGTTTTATCAATATCTTTGTGATGAGAAAAAAGAATTTGTATTGTCGAAACAATTATTGCGAAGTGGCACGAGTATTGGGGCTAATGTGCGCGAAAGTAAAAATGCACAAAGCAAAGCAGATTTTATACATAAACTCAGTATATCATTAAAAGAAGCAGATGAAACGGCTTACTGGATTGAGTTATTGATAGAAAGTGGCATTGTTCAGGAAAATCAAGTCCATGATTTATATGAATCAAATATTGAACTGATAAAAATATTGACATCAATTATAAGAACTTCAAAAAAGGGAGAAAAAATTAATTGAGAATTGATTATGAATAATTTTCAATTTTTAATTATTAATTAACAAAATGACAAATCAGGAAATCGTAAGCAAACTTTGGAATCTTTGTAACATTCTCCGTGATGACGGAATCACTTATCATCAGTATGTAACGGAATTGACATATATTCTCTTTTTGAAAATGGCAAAAGAGACCAAAACTGAAGATACTATTCCGGAAGAATACCGCTGGGATAAACTTGTAACCCACAGTGGATTAGAACTCAAAAAGTTTTACAAGGAACTGCTTGCTTATTTAGGCGAAAACACAAAAGGCCGTGTCCGCGAAATCTATCAGGGCTCAAGCTCAAATATTGACGAACCAAAAAACCTTGAAAAAATCATCAAGTCAATAAACGAGCTTGACTGGTATTCTGCAAAAGAAGAAGGGCTTGGAAATCTTTACGAAGGTCTCCTGGAAAAGAACGCAAACGAAAAGAAAAGCGGTGCTGGTCAGTATTTTACCCCACGAGTTTTAATCGATGTAATGACTCAGCTGATTGCCCCTCAGGTTGGAGAACGCTGCAACGACCCTGCCTGCGGAACATTTGGCTTTATGATTGCGGCGGACGCTTATGTAAAAAGCATCAGCGATGATTACTGCGACCTTACCGAAAAACAGGCAGAATTTCAGGTTAAAGAAGCTTTTACTGGCGGAGAACTTGTTCATGAAACACACCGGCTTGCACTTATGAATGCCATGCTGCATAACATCGAAGGAAGAATTGTTCTTGGAGACACTTTAAGCGAAAGCGGAAAAGCCATGACAGGCTATGATGTTGTCCTTACAAATCCTCCGTTCGGTACAAAAAAAGGCGGTGAGCGTGCCACCCGCGATGACTTTACCTACACCACAAGCAACAAACAGCTCAACTTTTTGCAGCACATCTACCGCTCATTAAAAGCAGACGGAAGAGCAAGGGCGGCCGTAGTTCTTCCGGATAACGTTCTTTTTGCAGACGGCGACGGCGAAAAAATCCGCGTAGATTTAATGAACAAATGCAATCTGCACACAGTCCTCCGACTGCCAACCGGGATATTTTATGCCCAGGGCGTAAAAACAAACGTCCTCTTCTTTACTCGTGGAAAAAACGACGAAAACAACACAAAAGAAGTCTGGTTCTACGACCTTCGTACCAATATGCCAAGCTTCGGCAAAACAAATCAGCTCAAAAAAGAACACTTTGCCGACTTCATCAAGGCCTACACCGCTGAAGATAGAGCTTCTGTAAAAGACGAACGCTGGAGCTGCTTTACCCGCGACCAGATTGCCGCCAAAGGAAACAGCCTTGACCTGGGCCTCATCCGCGACGAAAGCATCCTGGACTACGAAGACCTTCCCGACCCAATCGAAAGCGCCCAGGACTGCATAGACCAGCTGGAAATGGCCACAGACCTAATCAAAGAAGTTGTCCGTGAACTTAAAAAGACGGAGAAATGATATTTTTTGGAGACTATAATCGCTAAAATAAGAAAAATCTTGATTTTAGCGATTATAACTGATAGAATTGTATTATGATTAAGCGCGAAGTTTATATGCAGAGAATCAGACCGTTTATGAATACGGAACTGATAAAAGTATTTACAGGAATTAGGCGGGCGGGAAAATCCGTGATGCTGGAGCTTGTTAAAGAAGAGCTTAAAAATTCCGGCATAGACGAAAAAAACTTTCTCTGCATGAATTTTGAACAGTTTGCCAACTCTCAAATTCTGGACGCAAAAAGCCTTTACGAAAAAATCGTTGAATTCCAGAAAAGCGCTCAAGGAAAAACATATCTCTTCCTTGATGAGATTCAGGAAGTTGAAGGCTGGGAAAAATGCATTAATTCCTGCCGTGTAGACTTTGACTGCGACATTTACATAACCGGTTCAAATGCAAAACTTTTGTCTGGCGAACTTGCAACTTATCTTGCGGGGCGTTATGTTGAATTTGTCATTTATCCTTTTTCATTTGCAGAATTTTTTGAAATGAATCTTATTAAAAATCCGAATGCAGATAAAGCCACTTGCTTTATGCAGTTTTTAAAAACAGGAGGAATGCCTTTTCTTTCAAATTTTCCTGATGATGATTCAGCAAAAAGTCAATATTTGATTGATATATACAATTCTGTAGTTTTAAAAGATGTAGTAAAAAGAAATAATATTCGTGATGTTGATACTTTAGAACGGATTGTGGCTTATGCTTTTTCAAACATCGGTCATATTTTTAGTGCAACGTCACTCTCAAAATATTTTAAAAGCGAAAACCGCAAAATCTCGCATGACACGATTCTGAATTATCTGAAGTTTTGTGCGGATGCCTTTCTTATTTATAAGATAAACCGCTACGATTTGGAAGGAAAAAAGATTGTAAGCGTGAACGAAAAATATTACTGTGCGGATCACGGATTGCGAGAGGCGGTTTTTGGAAAAAACATTCAGAACATAGACCAGGTTCTTGAAAACATAGTCTGCCTTGAACTTTTGCGCCGAAATTTTAAGGTCTTTGTCGGAAAAAAAGGCGACACAGAAATTGATTTTATTGCAGAAAAGCAGGGTAAAAAAATCTATGTTCAGGTTGCCTATCTTTTGGCAAGCGAAGAAACCGTAAAGCGGGAGTTTTCTGTTTTCAATTCCGTAAAAGACAGCTTTCCAAAATATGTTGTTTCCATGGACGATTTTGATTTTTCCCAAAACGGAATAATTCACAAAAATATAAAAGAATTTTTGCTCATGGACTTTTAGGGTGATTGATTTAACTTGCAAATAACGTATTGCTTAATGGAAGAGGAGAATTGAGAATTGGCAAAAAAATATTCGTAAAGGAGGGGAAAGCCTTCCCCTCGCTCGCACTTCGTTGCTCGCTACCCCTTCTCCTAGGGGCAAAGCCCCTAAAACCCCGAAGGTTGTCACACGGATTTGTTCACGCCTAACGGCGTTCACGAATTGAAAATGGAACATACGGAGAACAAAAAATAATGGCAAAGAAAGCTGAGATAGAACAGACAGAAGTAGAAGCACCGTATGAACTGGTCGTAAGAATGATAAATAATTGATAATGAATAATGGAGAATTGATAGATGGCAAAGAAAATTGATTTACCAGAACCAATAATTCCGAATGACTCATGGAAAATAGTTAAGTTAGGTGATTATGTAAAAATTCTCAATGGTTATCCATTTGATTCAGGGCGATTTACTAATTCTTCTGAAAATACTTTTCCACTTATAAGAATTCGTGATGTTGTAAGAGGTTATACAGAAACTTTTACAGATGAAGATTGTCCAGATGAATATAAAATCAAAAAAGATGAAATACTTATTGGAATGGATGGAGATTTCAATATTTCAAGATGGAAATCAGATTTTGGTTTATTGAATCAGCGAGTTTGTAAAATTAAATCAGCTTCAAAAGATTTAGATGAAAACTTCTTGTATTATTATTTACCAATTCCATTAAAACAGATTAATGATGCAACTCCAAGTGTTACGGTAAAACATTTATCATCTAATTCTTTACAACAATTGCATTTTCCATTGCCGACACTCGCCGAACAACAGCGCATCGTAAAACGCATAGAAACAATGTTCTCAAAACTAGACCAAGCTCAGGAAAAAGCTCAATCAGTACTAGACAGCTTCGAAACCCGCAAAGCCGCCATCCTGCACAAAGCCTTCACCGGCGAACTAACCGCCAACTGGCGCAAAGAAAACGAAGTGAGTTTAATTATTCATGAGTCTGCATTTAAGGATATTTGTACGAAAATAACCGATGGTTTTCATAATTCCCCTAAACCAGTTTCCAAAGGTTATCCATATATAATGGCTGGTGACATAAGAGAAAATGGAATAGATTTTAACAACGGTCTCTTTATGGACGAGAAAAATCATAGGGAGTTATACAATAAGGCTCATCCTGAAAATGGTGATATTCTTGTTGTAAATATTGGTGCAGGTACAGGAAAATCAGCAATTATTGATGTTGATTTCGAGTTTAGTTTTAAGAATTGTGCAATATTAAAATTAAACAAAGAAATTGTAAATTCTAAGTATGTATATCTTTTTTTTAATCTAAAAAAAGATTACATTTTGAAAGAAATCACTAGAGGCGGAGCACAACCATTTTTAAGTTTGAAGATGATAAATGAGTTATCTATTACTTATCCGCCTCTCCCCGAACAACAAGAAATCGTCCGCATCCTAGACACCGTACTAGAAAAAGAATCCCGTGCGAAAGAATCCGCCCAAACCGTCCTAGACAAAATCGCCCTGCTAAAAAAATCAATTCTAGCGCGTGCGTTTAGAGGGGAGTTGTAAATTTTTTGCTTGATTTTGCATAAAATATTATGTAAAATCTTACATAAGAGGTTTTTATGGTAACTTTTGCACGCAATGAAATTGTTTCAAGCTCTCAGTTCGTCCGCGGCTTTGCAGGATTTTTGCAGAGAATGACAAAGTCCAACGATGAGAAAATCGCCGTCATAAAAAACAACCAGATGCAGGCTGTCATGATTCCGATTGATGAATACGAGCGGCTCAAAAGCCTGGAGGAAGCCGCCGAGCAGAAAGAAATTTTCCAGACCATTCAGGAGAGAAAAAATACGCCTGGTTCTGAATATGTATCCTATGACGATGCAATGAAAATGGCAGGATTGTAAGTGGAATACGAAATCAAATTTCACCCTATGGCGTTGCAGGAGTTTTGCAGCCTTGACGGAAACGTAAAGAAACTCGTTAAAAAGCAGCTCGACAAGTTAAAAACTTCCCCTTTGCTTGGTGAAGAATTGGGAAACAAAAACGGCTATGACTTGACCGGCTACAGAAAAATGTACGCCTGCAAAAAAGCAAATCCGAATCGTGTATTTTGTCGTTGAAAATGTCCTTCTGGTAAACATAATCGCCATCGGCAAACGGGAAGAGATGGAAGTCTACAAAACGGTTTCTGAGCGGGTGTGAAATGCTGTTTTTTGTAGAAAAAGAACATCATGAAAAGGAAAACCTCCGAGTATTCGCAGGAGCAAATCGACTTGCTCAAAAAATCCATATTGGCGCACGCGTTTAGGGGAGAGTTGTAGAATAAACAGAATTATTGGATTATGATAGAATAATTCTGTTAGTACCAAGGAGGCCAACTATTATGATGCAGGGAATAAAAAACACATCAAATGATACATTTGGACGTCTCATGGGCAATGGTCTTCATTATGAAGTTCCTAAGTATCAGCGTGATTATTCGTGGGATAAAGAGCAGTGGTCTGACCTTTGGTATGATTTAATGCAGATGATTGATGAGAATGATTCTCATTATATGGGTTATTTGGTTCTCCAAACAGCGGATGACAAAAATTATCAAATTATAGATGGACAGCAGAGGCTTACAACACTTTGTGTACTGATATTAGCAGTTGTAGATATACTATTAAAACTCCCATGTACAGAAAAAGAGAAAGAAGATAATAAAAAAAGGGCTGAAAACATCCGTTCTACATATATTGGTAATATGGATATGCTGACTCTAACATCTGTAAATAAATTAGTACTAAATCGAAATAATGATCATTTTTATAGAACATATCTTTCAACTCTTCAAGAAATGCCAAAACGCGGATTAAAGGCTTCTGAAAGATTGTTAAAATCTGCATTTGAAACATTTAAAGCATATTTAACAGCATCATATAAAACTGCAGAAGAACTTGTAATATTTGTTGAGAATCTTGTAAATAATATTTTCTTTACAGTAATTACGGTCACTGATGAATTGAATGCGTTTAAGGTTTTTGAAACCTTAAACGCTCGTGGTGTTCAGCTTTCTTCATCTGATTTACTAAAAAATTATATTTTCTCAGTTGCAAACACAAATGATTTGCATCAGACAAAACTAGATGAACTTGAAAATATGTGGGCAGAAATTACAGATATTTTAAAAGATTCTCAAATATCTGACTATTTACGTTTTTATTGGAATAGTACACATAAAACAATACGAAAAAATCAATTATACAAAACAATTCGTAATGAAATAAAGACTCCAGAAGAAGCTTTTGCTTTATTACGGGATATGAGAAAAAAGGCTGATATTTATATGGCTTTAAGAAGCCCTGAAGATGAAATGTGGAGAACTCAGCCGGATGTTTCAAATAATCTCAATTTGTTAAAACTCTTTAATGTAATTCAGCCAATACCTTTACTGATGTCAGCTTATTCAAATCTTTCGGAAAAAGATTTTTTATCTTTACTTTCAAAGATTGTTATAATTTCATTTAGGTATAATGTAATTTGTAGTAAAAATCCAAATGAACTGGAAAGTGTTTACAATAAAGTTGCTCTAGATATAAATAAAACTAAATCATACAGAATAGAAGAGTTAAAAGCTGGAATTTATGTAACAGATGCAGAATTTGAACAAACATTTGCATATAAAGAATTTGTTTACAGTTCGCGAAATAACCAGATTGCTAAGTATATATTAGGGAAAATAGAAAAATTCGAATCAGGGGCATCTGTTGATGTTACAAGTAGTACATTGGAACATATTTTACCAGATAATCCGAATGAAGATTGGAATTGGAATGATGTGAAAATACAACAGTTTCACTATAGACTTGGAAATATGACTCTTTTAGAAGCTGGTAAAAATAGAGATTTAGGAAATGCTTCTTTTTCAGAAAAGAAAGCTATTTACAAAAAATCTACAGTTCCTATGACACTCGAGATTGGGAATTCCGATTTAGAAGAATGGACAGAAAGCTGCATAGACAATAGACAAAAGAAAATGGCAAATGAAGCGAAAGGAATTTGGAAAATTCAAGAATAGTATTAATATTCTTAAATTTCGATTTTTTTATGTAATTGTATGTCCGAAAAATACAGCGTACATGACTACACAGTCGAACAAATCTTAAACTTCATCAAATCAAACGAAATTGCTATCCCAGAAATCCAGCATCCGTTTGTATAGAAAGGAAAACAAGTTCGTGACCTTGTGGATTCTCTTTATAAGGGTTATCCAACCGAATATCTGATTATCTCTAAAAGTCTGGATTTAAAGCTCAAAGACGGAAGTCTTTCTGTTGGCAAAAAAATCATGATTGACGGTCAGCA
>SAMEA104315435__coassemble_797_pt1 | contig 18646 bp, 12 predicted proteins | sample SAMEA104315435__metabat2_high_PE_028 | metagenome-assembled genome bin SAMEA104315435 (sample SAMEA104315435) | gut metagenome | biome: Monkey gut; feature: monkey-associated habitat; material: faeces | place: China | collected 2013 | reverse complement strand
CCGCACATTCCAGTAGACTGTCTTTTTTTGGCAGCATGGAAACTTGCGTAATTGATTCCGCAATTTCTTTAATTTCGCCAGAAACTTGATTAATCAGTTCAATAGTTTCCCGCAATGTAGGTGTCATGTTCATATAATTAGTATAAACCAAAGTACATAGGTTTATCAAGTGAAAGCATCTGTAAGCCTTTTATGACTGGAAGCATTTTCATAATGTAGATGCAGTTTTCATTTCTCTTGAATCAAAAGTTCCTGTTTTGTTTATGTCTAATCCTGGATTTGGAAAAACAACCATTATGAAACGGTTTGCCCAGAATCACGGAATGCACCTGGAATCAGTGATTATTTTAATGATATAACAGTAAAAAGAACTAAATCTGAATTTCCTGTATTTGTAATGCTGTGAGAAGAATCTTTTGGGCAGTAAATGCACATTCCTTCAGAAAAAACTTCTTCAACGCCATCACAGATTTGAGAACCACTTCCAGAAATAATGTAATTTGTTTCGCTGCCGTTAGTCATTTTGTGTCTTCCAATAGAACTGCCGGCAGGAAGGCGCTGATACATTACTTTGCTTTCAGGAGTCATCATCATTTTTGCACAAATAAAACTATCCCCGTTGTGCATATGCTGAATTTCTGTTTCTGAGATTTCGTTAAAGTTGATTATCATGCCTAAAATTATACAACTAAAATCTGTAGTTTGCATTAAAAATAGCATTTTTATGTTTTGTTTTTTATTGTAAGAGTTAAATCTGGTCTAAGTATCTGTTTTATGAAAAAAATTATCACAAAAAATCCCAGACGACCCTTAAAAGTCTAGATAAACCATTATTTTTTCTTTAAAATAAAGTGTATTTAATATATGGAAAAAATATTGTGGAGAAGGGCAGGCATACACATGAAAAAAATACAAACAATTCTGTTTTTTTTGTTCATTGCTTTGTTTTGGTCATGTTCACTGGTAGAGCATGATGAAGAAAGAGGTAACATTTTTGTACAGCTGAATTCAGGTACAATTCTGTCAAAACTTAATTCTGGTTCATCGCGTGGAAATGTAAGCTCAAGTGTTCAGAAAAACTTTACAGCCAGATTAATCGTAACAAATGGTTTATTGGAGATTTACAGCACTTCAAAAGCTGTTTCAGAAAACGATAATCTGACATTTTCTGTTGCAGGATTGCCTGTTAAAACTTTTGTTACTGTTAAAATGCAGATAATTGGTTCTAGTGGCACAGTATATTTTGAAGGTTCAAAAGACGTTTACGTTCTTGAAGGCAATATCCCAGTAGAAATTGTATTGAAATCAACTAGTTCAGGACAGGAATTTGTTTTGAATACAAAATTCAAGCTTTGCGGAATTTTAAATGAAAAAATTAATCGTTATTATGATGAGGGGAAAGCTGGAATCCTTCCTTTAAATGATAACGAAATCAAGTTCTTTTTTGTGCCTTATGAAACTGACTTAACAAATTTTGACCCGGAAAATTTCTCGTCTGTTCCTGCAGATAAATGGCGTTGGGAATTAAATGGAAAGAAACTTGACGACGGTTTTGATAGTGTAAATTCATGTTCTGTTTCTCTTGCAACACCTGGACTGGAATACGAAAAAACAAATTTTCTTACATGTACAGTAAAAATTGCCGAAGTATGGTATCAGGCAGTTCATAAATTTACTGTTGAACAGCCAGCTGCAAGCGCAAATTACAACAGCTATGCTTTCTATGTGGAAAATAAGGGTTATAGTAAAGGATATATTTCTGCATATAATGTAAACAGCAGGTTTGTAATTCCTGGGACAGAAAATGATATTATAAATTTCAAATTTAATGTAACTGCAGATGCGGGAAAAACTTATTTGTATTATAAAGCGATTGAAGGTGAAAACTACAAAATAATATGCAGCCAGAATAAACCTGGTATGGAGGAATCTGCTGCATCTAATCTTAATCTTGGAGCAGATACTTTAGAAGGAACTACTGTAAACTGGCTTACTGATAGTGGAAATACTACAGGTCAGGGAAAACTTATTGGTCAACGAATCGCTTACGATAGTGTAACAAAAAAATACTGGATGCTAGGCATGTCAGCTAATAAGTATTATATGCTTTCTAAAGATCCCATTACAGAAGAAGCAGAATTGCAGCATTATGATATGAGTGGATTGATTAATGGAGGGCCAATAGAGTCATTGGATGGCAATGTTGATTTTGCCGTATACAATAATTACATTGTTCTTTATGTAAATCCTTATGATGATGAAATTTATTCGACAAAATTGCATATTCTTAAGATAAAAGAAGGCAATGCGCTTGAATACATAACATATATAGATAATGTTTCTATCTGCGGCTCTTTAGATATAAAATTAACAGATATTCAGGCAGTTGGTTCTGATATTTATTTGCTTTATGGCACATCTATATCTTATTATGGAGATGGTCATCATTCGTATGGTTTTGTTGCAAGACTTACTTATAAAGGTGACGATGCAGCAGTGCCTTATGAGTATGACAATAGCTTTGGTAACGTAGGGCTTACAGCAAATTTTTCACAAGAAACTGTAATAAAAATGAGCGACGGGTATTATTCAGGTAGCACTTCTTCTACTGATGCTACGTATTTTTCTTATTACGGTCCAACAGAAGAAGATGCTGATTGCAGTTTCTTTAGTCCACTGTATTTTGTTGCAATCAAAGATGATTATCTTTATGTACTTGATGATGGCTTCCGCAAAAAAGAAGATTCAGAAACTGGAGCGCTGGCAAACCGGGATAGACTTATGAAGGTTTCTTTAAAAGACAAAACAGTTTCTGTTGAAAAAGATGGAATTTCATTGATGGCTGGTAACGGTTCTGTACCAAATATTTTTGAATTCTAATTGGAGGGAAAAATGAAAAAGTTATTTGCATTGATTTTTGCCGCTGTTTTGTTTGCGGGTTGTTCAAATAATGTAGACAACAATGATGCTGCAAAATTTGCGTTGTTCAGCAGACAGAATAATACAGAAAAATATTCGTTAAAAATTAATCTTTTTGCAGAGCAGTCTAGAACAATTACACCTTTTGACTCTGATGAAGCTTATGTAAATGCTGTTTCTAAGGTTGAAAAGTGGGATTTAGTTTTTACAGATATAAACGATGAATCTAATAATTTTTCTATCAGCCAGTTACAGGCTCAGAATGGAGTTCTGCTTGTAAAAACAGGAAAAACAGGAAATTTTAAAGTTGAAATTTCTGGTTTTACAGAAATAGATGGCACAAAATATAATTTCTATGGATTAATACCATCTGTAGGCTTATCTAACACTCCTGGCGAGACTTTAGAATTTAGTGCACCAGTAGGACTTGCAAAGACCGGTGGAACGGGCAATTTTAGTGGAAAAGTTACACTGGATGAATATTGGGAGATTTCCAATCAGGAATTTTCAGCAGGTGGTGTCCCAGGAAATTTGTTTAAGATTTCTCTTGTTTCCAAAACGAATAATGAAACAATTGAACTCACACCAGAATATGATTCAATTACTGACCAAAGTGGATTTTTTACTGGATTTGCGTTTAACAAGAACGACATTCCAAGTGACTATTACCAGCTTAAGGTTAGTTTTTCTGGATATAATGGTAAAAAGTCTGTTGAAGAGGTTGTTTTTGATAAAGGAAATCTTGTTGTAATTGGTGACGGCTTAACAACGCGCGCAGAGCTTTTAGCATGCTACAGTCAGCCTGTTACTCAAATTGTAGATAAATACTATGCCTGCAATGATAAAGATTCACAGGGAAACGGCTTGTACCCTCAGACAAAGGGGTATGCATGGGGCATTATAAAAAATATTTTTGAATATACTGAAAAGGAAGCAGGGACTTATACTGTTTATTGTGATGATTTTGTGATTGATGCTGTTGAATACAAAGCATTAAAAGGCATATCTTCTAAAAATGGTGTAGTTAATATTTTGTACAGCAATGGAAAATGTACAATTAAATATATTAATGGCTCAGGTTACTATCTTTCTGTAGAGCGCTGCTTTGCTGTTTCTGCAAAGGATTTTGTTGGTACAGAAGCAGAGCCTTTCCCTGTACTGGAAATTGATGAGCATAATACAAAGAATCTTTATACTAGTGTTACTTATGAAAATTTTGTGGCTGTAGTTTTAAAGGTTACAGATTTTGATGAAATTTATCCTCAAAGTACTAAAATTAATTATTATATTAATGATACAGAAACATTTTTGTATAATACACCATTTTTTGTTTATAACTCTGACCCTGATTTTACATCTTTTGAACAATATTATGATTCGACTTTCGTATATATTAAACGCAATGGCGAATATCAGTATGCTCCTTCTTATAAATTGCGCTTGTTTACAGATGCCGACCCAATGCCAGACGGATACAACAAACTTGATGTAACAGATCCTGGCGCTGCTGCAAATTACAGACAGTTCTATCTTAGCGTAAAACCATCTGTTCAATTTATTGACCCTGAACAGAAATATTTTATTGGCTCTGATTCAAAAACAGAAGGTGATTATATTATCTATGCTCCAGAAAATACGTTCTGGGTTTATGCTGATTCTAACTGCGAAAATCCAGTTAATGATGACGAATTAACTTACACATGGTATTTAAACGGAAAAGATGTTTCTGACAAAACAGGAAATAATTCCTTTGTAGTACTTAGTGAAGAATATGATAATTTGAACCTTTACGGCGAAAACAATATAGAATGTATCATAACAGATGGCAGCATAATGAAAACTGCAGACAAAACCTTTAAGTTCAGTATGCCAGTGGAGCAGAGAGCTGCATTGTATTATGCAAAAGATTCAGATTATTCTATTCTAAAGTATTATAATACTGTTTCTGGAATGACATATAATACAAACATAAAAATAACAGATTATTATAAAGCCTGGTTCTTTATGGACGGAACTTCACTTTGCCATGAAAAAGGCGATTCGGAGAGTAGTTTTGCATATCGCACTCAGGCATTAAATGGCGAATTTGTAGAACTGCCATGCAGTAATTTTTTAGTGGATTATTTGAATTCGCAAGGAAGCTTACATTCCCTTACAAAAGATGTTGCTACTGGAAAAATCTGGCTTTACTATTATGACGATAACGAAAAAATAACAAAATTAGGTGTTATTGAAAATCCAAATGATGAAGACTGTAATGCTATTTCCTGGGCAATACTTGATTACGACTCGGGGGCATGTATTGCCGTTTATAATGACAAGGTTTATGTATTCAGAACTACAAATAAAATTGACATTTATTCTGTAGAAAAAAATACAAGAAATGGACTGAAACTTTCTGAAAAAACTCCGATTAATACAGGAATTCCTCTTGAGAACGAAAACGGAAAATTATTTGAAAATCCAAGGGTAATGGATTTTGCCGTAGTGCCTTATAATGGCGGCGTGCGGGCAGTTGTTTGTATTTCCCAGATTTTTGATAATATGTTTGCCCCCGAAGATTTTGAAGAGAGTACTACGCATGAAATGTATAGCTTAGGAAGTGTTTCAAGCTTTGACCTTGATGAATCTGGAAGTATTTCTAATCTAAAGTCAAATCTTGGCTACAATAAGAGTGAGACAGATTATATTGATTATCAAAATAATAACAGCGAACCTCCTATAAATTATCAAATTAACTTTATTGTTTCTGATTCTGAAAAGGTTAACGGTATTCCGGTAATTTTTGGTAAAACAAAAATTCTTGCCATTAAGGAAGAAGAAGTAATACTTTCTGATGTTGGCGTATACAGTTATGTGGATGATTCAAGCAAAAAAAGATTGCGCAGAAAATCTCATCTGGTAAAATACGACTTTAAGACATTATATGATTTGGATTCTGATGTAAATATCAGTTTTGATATAAATAATATTTCTGGAACTATAGGTGAGTGGGAAGAAGATATCAGGAACTAGGAGCAGAGCAATGAAAAAGATTATAGCATTATTTTTAGCAGCTGCAGTTTTTGTACTTGCAGGCTGTTCAGACACAAACAAAGATTATTCTGTATTGCTGCCATTTGTTAATGGCAGCACAAATGATAAAAGCACAAATGATAAAATAGAAGTGACCCTGGCTTTTGTTAATAATGATTCCAGAATGATAACAGGAAACCCTGGGGCTTCTACAGCGGAGGCTTATGATGTTGACAGCGGTAAATATATAAAAGTTAAAATTACAGATAAAAATGAAACCCCTTTGTGTGAAGAAAAAATCGACATAAAAGTACAAGAAACTGGAAAAATTTCATTATATATTGATAAGGTGAATTTTAATAATCTTAAAGCTGCAACTGTAACTGTTACTGGCTATACAAAAGCGGAAGATGGTACTCATCAGGAATTTACAAAAGGCACTTTAAAAGATGTAGATATAACACTTGGAAAAACCATTTACGTTCCAATGGAATATATTATTACAGAAGGTGAAGCAGGTCCTTCCGGGAATATAACTTTTACCGTTGGATATAATTCTCAAGCTGACTGGGAAAAAAATGGCTTTGATGTATCTGAGGTTGGGGAAACTGCTGTATTTGAAGTTTCTTATGCTCCTTTGAATGGAGGGGCAAATAAAATTTTAAATGAACAAATTACTGAAGATTTTAATGAAAATGGATTCTATGTAAAGAATGATCAAAAATTCATAAAATTTCGTATTGAAGACAAAAGCGGTTATTACAAGCTTAAAGTTACCTGGAAGAATTGTCCTGTTATTGTAAATGGCATTAAAATTACGCAGCCTGTAGAAATGATTATTGCAAACGATAATATTTTCTGTATTCCAGATTACGACTCTGTTACTATAAATACTAATTACGAGACAAAATTCAATATGCCGGTAAAAAAACTGTGGGCTGTAAATGGAACAGCAGCTGGAACAGCAGCTGGTGACGGCGAATCAATGGCATCCCCAGCAAGTTTAAGCTCATTGCTTAGCCAAATTGCTTCTGATGATAAATACAAATTGTACAGCATTAACTGTTCTAATATTGCAACTAAAATATATGGTGATGGTGGCTATTATTTGTTCGATGCTTATATGTACGATGCTACGAGTATAAATAATATTACGTGTAACGCTGAAAAATATATAAACATTAAGTCTACCGATCTTAATGCCAGTATGGTGATTAAATCTAACGAAGGCGAAAGCAAAATGATTGCTGTTGCAAACGAATCAATTGCAGTTACAAAATCCGGTGATGAAGAGGCTTTTCTGCCTGCGGAGTTACAACCAAAATCAGAAACAGACTATGCTACTGGTGCCACTACAGAATACTTTGATTTTATTTTAGAAAAAGGCGCAAAAGTAGATATATTAAATACAGATTTTAATCCTAATGGTATAAATGTTTATGCGGATGATAATTATCATATTTATCAAGAAACTGATAATTACACTACTTATGACCAGTGGAGTTCATGTTGTTTTGCAAGGCAGGAAATAGGTATTGATGCTACTACTACTGATGCACTAGATAACACTAAATGTAAAATTTATATATATAATTCTACAGATAAGACGTATGTTAGGAATTATTCTGTAGTTATTGGTACTACTAATCAATATACTGCAGATAATTTGAAACGATATAAATTATTTTATTTGAAACAAAGCTTATAAAGCTATTCAAGAGCAGTTGTTTAATTAAAATGCTTTTATTTTCAAAAAAGGATATTGCGGTTAGCATTTGCGTTCCTGTGTATGGAACGGAAATGCTTTTAGACAGATGTTTTAATTCCGTGGCGGCGCAGAATTTTAGCGGGTTTGAACTGGTTGTTGTGGATGACTGCAGCAATGGAACAGACGAAAAAGGCCGTAACTGTAGTAAAATTGTTAAGGATTTTAAAAAATCTGTAAAGTTTCCTGTTACATATATTAAGCATCAGGAAAATAAGGGTATTGCCGAATCCCGCAAAACTGCGATTTATGCATCAAAAGGTAAATATCTGATTTTTCTTGACAGCGATGACACTTTAAAAGAAAATGCAGTAGAAATTCTTTATAAAGCTATTACAGAAAATAACTGTTCTGTTGTTCAGGGAATTGCCCAGGTTTTTGGCGATGATTTAACTGAAGACGAAAAATCTATTGTTGATAAAAAAGTAAACTGCCTTTTTGAAGGTGAACTGAAAGGTTCTGAATTTATTGCGGGGTTTCTTGAAAACAGCAATCATAGTGGTTTTTTGTGGGCTAAAATTTATGAACGGGAAACAATTTTAAATGCTATTTCCCACATTCCGCCAATTTACTGTATTCTTGCAGAAGATTTTTTGATTTATTTCTGGGTCTGCTACGAAGCCAGTAAGAATGGCGGAAAATACATGGGAATAAAACAGCCTGTTTACAACTACTGGATGCAGAACGGTATTACCCGCAAACAGAAGATTGAAGATTTAGACCGCTGGGAAAAGACATGTTCTGTTGCATCTGCTTTTACGGCATTGTTTACTGAATTTGAAGAAATTAATGAGCGCGGCGAAAAGCTTGAATTGAACGAAGCTCAATATAAAGAAGTAAAACGTTTGTGCCGTGCTTTTCTTGCTAACAACATAAAAGCTTTGCGCAGTAAAGTAATACCTGAATTGCAGCAGCAGGCATACCAGATTCTTTGTGAATTCTGGGGCGAAGATTTTGTAAAAGACGTAGAAAAACTTATTGATGCAAAAGAGGCAAGGGGTATGTAGCACCTTTAGTTGTGGGGTGGTTGAGCCCTTCGACAGGCTCAGGAACCACTTGTCGAAACCACCCCACAATGAGCCGAACAGGCGAAGTGCGGAACACCCCGGTTTTTGCCGTAGGCAAAAATGCCCCCAGTAAATTTTATTTCTGTAACAAAGTAAAGGTTCCTTTGATTTCTTTTGGAGTTCCAATCCAGCTTGGGTCCATGTCGGCAGGGTTTTCGGCATTGTAGGCAACACCAAAATTGTCCTGGGCGGTTGGGTATTTTCCATTGATAAAGAAAGTAGAAATCAGATTTATATAATATTTGCAGACGTTGTCGTTAGGGCGAACTTGCAGCAGCTTGTTGAACTGCAAAAGCGCCTGGCTGTAATTTCCGCTTTCAAAAATGCGCATTGTCTGTTCCCAGGCGGCCATATAATTCAAAAGCTTTTCGCCGGCATCGGCTTTAAAAGTTACCAGCTCGTAAAGGCGGATTGGAGTTTTTACATTTACAACCTGAACGCGGTCCAGGCTGCGGACAACAAAACTGTCATCAAGAAGATTTTTTGTGGCTTCGCTAATAAGAATTCCGTCTGTTGAATACTGTTTGTTTACGCCTTCAAGACGACTGGAAAGGTTTACGTTGTTTCCCATAACGGTGTAGTTCTTTTTGTTTTCGGAACCCATAAAGCCGGCAACGATTGTTCCGGAATTCAAACCGATTCGTGTAAAGATTGTCTTGTTGTTCTTAATCATTATCTGGAATGCAGAGAACAATGTGTCTTCCATTCCTTCTGGTTTTTCGCCGGCGGCAATCACTTTGATTTCTTCATTGATTACTTTTTCTGCCTGCTTCATTTTGATTGCTGCGGAACAGGCGCGGATTGCGTGGTCTTCCATTGGAATTGGCGCACCAAGGCAACGATGGCATCTCCTTCGTACTTATCTACGGTTCCACGTTCGTTGATGATGATGTCGCTCATTTTGGTAAGGTAATAGTTCAAAAGCGATACGAGTTCTGCGGCTGTCAAAAGTTCGCTGAAGCTTGAGAATTTCTGAATATCTGTGAAGAGTGCTGTCATTTCAAAGTTTTTTCCGCCAAGTACAAAGTAATTAGGGTTGTTGATGATTTCCTGTACAACGTCTTTTGAAAGACACTGGCTGAACGCACCCTGAATGAATTTGCGGTTCTTTTCGCTGGAAAGGAATCTTAATACTGTAACTGAAAGGTATGAAGATACGCCAATCATAATTGGGGTAAGGGCTGGCAGATAGATTGAAAAACAGACCATAAGAATTATTGGCAGGGCGATTACGGCGGTAATCAGGATTATTCCGCACAAAATCTGAACGGCTGTGCGCCTTTCTGCATGGAATGCCAGCAGTGTAATGGAAAGGGCAAAGGCAAGGATTGAACCCCAGTACCATTCAAGGGGCGTAATAAAATCCTGGTTCATTATTGTGTTGTAAACGTTTGCGTGGGTTCCTACGTTTGGATATGACTTCTGGAATGGTGTTGAGCCTAAATCTGTTGTGCCGCTTCCTGTGTTGCCGATGATACAGAATTTGTCTGCATAGATTTTTTTCATGTCGTAATAATATGTAAGATAGTCTTCCAGATCCTGAGAAAAATATGTAAGGTCAGTAAGGAAATTTTCATCTGATGCTACTGAATCAAAGCGCAGAAGCTCCTGGATGCTGTCGCTGTTCAGGAACCGGCCTGCGTTTGCAAAGAAATTTTCACGGAGAGCAAAATATTCGTTGAATGTTGCGTCGTCAATGCCACCGCCGATTGGATTTCCGTCTGCATCATAGCCGTTCATGCAGGACAGGATGTAGCTTTTGTATTCAAGAATGTCATTGTAATCGGAAAGGAGAGTGTTTACTTCTGAAACATAGGCTGGTTCTGCACCGTTTTCGTTTTTAAGGTTCAGAGCTTTAAGATTGTCAAAAGCAAGAAGTCCGTTTATTACGTTTTTTTCCAGCTGTGGCAGATACCAAAGGTAGAAAATTGAGTTATGCTGGAACGACGAATTGTCATTGTCTACTTCGTCGCGGAAAGTTCCGTCTTCATTCTGAACCTTTTTTGTTGCGTTGAATGTTTTTTTTATCCAGTTGATGTACATGTGGCCGGTGGAATCCAGCGGAATTTTTATTGTTTTTACAGAAGAATCCGGCATTGTGCAGTTTTTTAAGATAAGCTTTCTGTTTTGAAATTCAATTTTTTCTGGATTAAGGATTTTCAGAAGTGGGGCAAAGGAGAGTTGTCCAAGTGCTCCGTCTTTATAGCTGAACAGAAGTCTGATTCTTCGGCGGGTTCCGTCGCTGTCTATTGAAACGTTTGTAAAGCCTGCGCCTTTTGCCCGGGAAATAATGGAATGCATTGCAGGTGAAAATTCTTTGTAAGAAAGATTTGCATTGCTTTTTTTCAAAAAATCTTTTTTGTCTTCTATCTGATAAAGAAAGCGTTTTTTTGCGTATTCAAGATTTTCATCTGTATATTTGATTGCAAGGTCGCCGGCGTTAATTGTGAGCCATGTGTTTCCAAAAAACTGAACTGCCCGCGCAAAATAATCATCGTTGTCTATGAAAATCTGACTTATCTGGTCTGCCGCGTCGGGATTTTGTTTGATTTTTTCTATTAAATTATAGTCAATTGACTTGCTTGATGGCGAAAGGTATTCAATATCGAATACGGCTGTTTTTGCGCCAACTTCACGCATTGTTAAAAGGCAGTCCGCAATCTTGTCGCGGCTCCATGGCCATTCGCCTAATTCGTTGAGTGCGAAGTCGTCAATGTCTACAAAAAGCAGCTCTTTTTGTTCTGCAGGTGCTTTTTTTAGAAGGACGAGCAAATCGTAAAGTCTGAAATCAAATTTATCCAAAAGATTAGTAGCGCAAAGAAGACTCCAGAAAATTGTAATTACAGTTATTATTAATGGAATCTGCATTTTTGTTTTAAATTTTAATTCTTTTTTTTCATTTTTATTAGAAGTTTTCATGACTAAAATTATAACATTTCATATAATGAAAGTACAACTTTTTATAAGGACAAAACTGTGAGAAAGTTTTTAATTTTTTTATTAATCACTCTATTTTCTGTTATGGTTGTAAATGCTCAGAGTGCAGAGAAAATCAGCGCACTGCTTAAAACCCAGCAGATTACAAAAGGTCAGGCTGCTTATCTTGCTGCAACATTTAAAAATCTTGTTGGGGAGGATGCTTCTGAAGAGGATGCATTCAAAATTCTTTCTGAAAATAAATATTTTTCAGAAAAAGAATCTTGTGATGAGCTTATTACTCTTGGTAAAGTTTCTGCCCTGTTTGCAAAAGCAGTAGAGCTTAAAGGCGGATTGTTTTATTCCATTACGCATAATTCCCGCTATTCCTACAGAGAATTAAAAGCGAAAGGAATTCTTCCGTCAGAAGCAGATCCTTCTTTTAAGGTTTCGGGTCGTGATGCAATTGTAATTCTTGACGGTTTATCATCAATTGCTGGAGGGACAAAATAATGAAAAAGTTACGATATTGTTTTGTACTTGCAGCAATGTTGATTTCAAATGCTGTATTCGCTGTTGATTTTGGCGGACTGCTAAATAATCTAACTACAATTAAAACTAATAAAGATCAAAATTTTAAACTCGATCAGAAGGATTCTGCTTCTTTATGGTTTAAGACTGTCTTTGATGAAACTGGAATGAATTATTTTATTGCAGACTTCATTTACGATTTTGAACGGGATTTTGATGCTGATACGACAACAAACATTATTGATTCTGATCTTTTTAAACTGAATTTGGGAAAGAAACTTGCTAATGGAAAAATAGGTTTGTCTGCAGGTCGTTTTTTCTATTCAGATTTAAGCGGTTTGATTTTTGCTCAAAATGCAGATGGAGTTCTTTTTAATTATAAAGGAAACCGTTTTGATGTTTCGGTTTATGGAGCATATACTGGTCTTTTGAATGCGTTAAATGTAAAGATGATTACTGCTGAACGGGGAGTTTATGTAAGAGATACAGATAGAATTGACGATGTTTATGATAATTCGTTCTACAGATTTAAGCTTGTTGAAGGTGATAAAGATAAGCTTTATGATTTTGCCGAACAGTATGCGGTTGGCGGTTTGACTGTTTCTTTCCCTAATCTTTTTGCGCGTCAGACTGTAGCTGCTCAGTTTATTGGTGCTTTCCGATTAGAAAAGGAACTTTTCAACAGAATGTACGCAACTATTAGTGTTAATGGTCCTGTTGTTGATTCTCTTTATTATAATGCAAGTTCAACCTTTGGCTTTACAAAATTCCATACAAACGGTACAGAAATTGCAAATCTTTCAAAAATTAATTTGGATTACTATTTTAGCAAATTTGATTCTTGTATTGGTGCTAATGCTGTTTATGCATCTGGTGACCGCGGTTTCCTTATGGGATTTACTGGAATTACAAGCATAAATCCAACTTTATCGCTTGCTGATATTGAATATTCTGGTATTTTCAAGTTTGGACTTTCTTCTTCAATGAAGATTTTGCACAATCTTCAACTTGCTGGTGCCTGCGATATGATTTATGATATTTCAAATGGGCATGCAGAAAGACCCGAAGGTGCTTATGAGCAGGAAGGAATTAATGATTCAAATACAGGATTCCAGTATACAGCTAACATAAACTGGCAGCTGCTAAGTGACATTTTGCTTTCTGCTAATGTCAGCCAGTTTTTTGCTAAAAATAACGAAGATATCAAAAAAACAACTTTTGGTATTAGAGCTGTAATATCATTCTAATTTATGGAGGGATTTGTCATGAGAAGAACGTTGTTAAAAATTATGGCTGTTTCATTGATGTTTGCAGGTTCTTTTGCCTTTGCAGATGCTCTTGACGCAGTTGTTGTTTCATCTACTGGAAAGGTTGAAGTTCAGAATGGAACTCAGTGGGTTCCTGTAAAAGAAGGTGATGTTCTTAAAAAGGGTTCTGTTGTTCAAACTGGTTTTAAGAGTGAGCTTGTTCTTAAGGTAAAAGAATCAAATATGAAGATTTCTCAGCTTACACGTATGGTTATTGAAAATCTTTCTGCTGGTTCTGATAAAGATGATACACGAATTTTTATTGATACAGGTTCTGTTCGTTCAGAAGTAAATCGTTCTGGGAACAGAAAAGTTGGTTTTACTGTTCGTTCGCCTGTTGCAACCGCTTCTGTTCGCGGTACAATTGTAAAACTTTCAAATGAATATCGTGGTGCTAAAGTTGAAACTGAACGTGGGGTAGTTCTGGCATGGCCAACAACAGTAAGTGAACCTGTTGTTGAAGAAGATCAGTCTTCTGAGGAAACAAATGGAACTGCAGAAACTAATGAAACTGCAGAAACAGATGGTTCAATGGCGGACGGTGCATTATCTTCCCAGTCTATTGAGAATGCTCCTGCAAATTCTGTTACAATAACTAAAGCACAAACTACAGGTTTTAGTTCTTCTGGTAATGTAACATCTGCGCAGGTTAATGCTTATTCAAACACTACTGTTGAAAGCTCTTCTACTAAGAGTGTTGCATTTTCTGAATCAGTTGCATCATCAGGAAATTCTGGGGCTATGACTATGAGCAGCTCTTCAAATTCTGCTGCAGCTACTGGTTCATTGAGCATTACTGCTAAATTTGAAGACTAATTTGTTTATGAAAAACGACATTAATTTATAATGCTGCATATTGCAATACTAAGAGAGGACTTCATCTGCAAATTCATTTGTGCAGAAGGAGTCCTTTTTTCATAGTATGTTTATTTAGGAATATGATATGGAATATACAAAAGCACTTTTTGATTTTATAAGCACTAGTCCAAGCTGCTTTCATGTGGTGGCTAATATTAGAGAAATTTTACTTAAGAATGGCTTTACAGAATTAAAGGAAAACAAGCTTTGGCAGCTGGAGGCTGGAAGAAATTATTTTGTGGAAAAAAATGGTTCTGCAATAATCGGCTTCTCTGTTCCTAAAAAAGATTTTTCTGGTTTTCTGGTAACTGCAAGCCACAGTGATTCGCCATGTTTTAAAATCAAGGAAAACCCGGAAATGAAAAGTGCAGGGGTTGTCCGTCTTAATGTTGAAAAATATGGCGGAATGTTAATGAATCCCTGGTTTGATAGACCTTTAGGTATTGCCGGCAGGGTTATTGTTTCTGAAAGTAGCGGTGAAAATATCAGTGTAAGTCAGCGGCTTGTTGATTTTGGTAAAAATCTTGTAATGATTCCCAGTCTTGCAATCCACATGAACAGAACTGCCAACGAAGGGCATAAAATCGACGTACAAAACGAAATGCTTCCTCTTATTTCTGGAAATGAATCTTTTAATTTGCTGGATTATCTTTCTGTTCAGACAGGCATTGCTAAAGATTCTATTGCCGGCCACGATTTGTATCTTTATAACAGAGATGAACCTTCTGTCTGGGGTGCAGAGGATGAATTTATTTCTGCGCCAAAACTTGATGATTTGGAATGTGTGTTTTCCACTTTGCAGGGATTTTTGAATTCTGAAAATTCAGATTTTGCAAAAGTTTTCTGTGTTTATGATAATGAAGAGGTTGGAAGTGGAAGCCGCCAGGGGGCAGGTTCTACGTTCTTAAAAGATACTTTGCGGCGAATAAACTGCTGTTTTGACCGTACAGAACAGGAATATATGGCGGCAGTTGCGTCCAGTTTTTTAGTTAGCGCAGACAATGCTCACGGGGTTCATCCGAACTTTAAAAGTTCTGCAGATCCTGTGAATCAGCCGGTTGTAAACGGTGGCGTTGTTATTAAATACAATGCTGCCCAGAAATACACAACTGACGGAATCAGCGGTGGCATTTTCAAGGAAATCTGCCGAAAAGCACAGGTTCCGTTTCAGATTTTTACAAACAATTCAAATGTTGCCGGTGGTTCTACTTTAGGAAATATAAGTACTTCTCAGGTTCCTTTCTGCAGTGTAGATATAGGACTTGCACAGTGGGCAATGCATTCGCCTTATGAGTCTGCCGGGGCAAAAGATGTTGAGTTTCTGGTAAAGGCAATTGAGACATTTTATTCCAGTAAAATCTGCGGAAAGCTTTAGCGGACTCATACTGTATAATTTATGTAAAAAATCTGCGCACCACTTGAAAAAATTGCGTAAAAAATATTCAATATAATTCAGGAAGGTTTTATGATTTGGTTAATCGGATGCAAAGGAATGCTTGGTACGGAAATTGCCCGTCAGTTTAAGGAAAACAACATTGAATATACTGGCACAGATATTGATGTTGACATCACAAATCCAGAAGCTTTGGATAAATTTGCATCTTCATTAAATAATCTTCAATATATAATCAACTGTTCTGCGTATACTGCTGTTGATAAGGCAGAAAGTGATATTGAACTTGCCACAAAACTTAACGTAAATGGTCCTGAAAATATTGCTGTCGTTGCAAAAAAATATGGCGCAAAGATGATTCATATTTCCACAGATTATGTTTTTGACGGCACAGGAAATACTCCTCGCACAGAAGATATGCCAATTGCTCCAATTGGTGTTTACGGCGTTACAAAAGCTGATGGCGAAAAAGCTGTTGCCACAACTACAAAAGAATATTATATTTTGCGAACTGCATGGCTTTATGGCTGGGCAGGTAAAAATTTCGTATATACTATGATTCGCGCAATGAATACTCATGATGCCGTAAAGGTTGTAAATGACCAGAAAGGTACACCAACTTTTGCAGGAAATCTGGCTGGCGTAATCATTAAGATAATTCAAAAAAATGACGTTCCTTATGGAATTTACCATTGTACAGATCTTGGTGAAATTACATGGTGGGATTTTACAAATGAAATTAAGCGGCAGGGAATAGAAAAGGGCTGGGTAACAAACAAAGACTGTGTTGTAAATCCATGTGCAACAGAAGAATACCCAACGCCTGCAAAACGTCCTGCATATTCAGTTTTGAGTAAAGACAAAATTCAGAAGACTTTGGGAATTACTTTGCCAGACTGGAAAGACAGCTTGAACAAATATTTAAGTTCACCGCTTTTCGATAAAACTCGTATTGAATAGTAGTGATTTGGGGATAAAATTGTTAGAACTGAAAAACATTAAAAAGTCCTATGATGGCGTTACAATTCTAAAGGATATTTCGATTTCCATTGAAAATTCAGAAATCGTATCAATTCTTGGGTCATCTGGCAGCGGTAAAACTACTCTTTTAAATCTGATTCTTGGAATCATTAAACCAGATTCTGGAAACGTTATTTTTGATGGGAAAGATTTAACAAATGTACCGATGGAACTTCGCGGGTTTAATATTGTTTTTCAGGACTATGCACTTTTTCCTAATCTTAATGCTTACAAAAATATAACTTACGGCTTGCGCAATTATCCAGGTCGTTCCACTCAGCAGGAAGTAGATTCTTTGATTGATTTGCTGGATTTGCGCCAGCATCTTGATAAGAAAATTGACAAGCTTTCTGGTGGTCAGAAACAGCGGGTTGCTCTTGCCAGAACAATGGTGATGAAGCCAAAAATCCTTCTTCTTGATGAACCCCTCTCTGCATTGGACGGTGTAATCAAAGAGTCTATTAAGGAAACGATTGTACGCATTGCCAAAGATTTTAATCTTACTACAATCATCGTAACTCACGATCCAGAAGAAGCTCTTACAATCAGTGACAAGGTTCTTATCATCAATAAAGGAAATATTGAACAGTTTGGTACTCCGGAAGATATTATTGAACGCCCTGCCAGTGATTTTGTAAAGGATTTTATCATCAAGCAGCTTACAATCAAAAAAGACAATATTTTTAAATTGTTTTCAGAAAAAAAGGATTAGTTTATGAGAAACAAACAGATTAATACCATTTTTTCTGGAATTCTGATATTTTTTGCGCTTTTTATTGTCATTCCGGCCTTTCTTCTTTTTAAGAATGCCTTTACTTTTGGTGGTGGATTTTCGTTTAAAAATTTTTCTGATGTTTTTGAGCAGGGGCAGCTGGCAAAAGCGTTTTTTAATAGCGTAAAGGTTAGTTCCATAAGTGCGTTTATAACTACTGTCCTGGCGTTTGTTCTTGCCTATACAGAAAATTTTACAAATCTTCCGCAAGGGCTAAAAAAATGTATCCGAACAATGGCTGTTTTTCCAATGCTTTTGCCAACAATTACTTATGGTTTTGCAATCATTTATTCTTTTGGTCGCAACGGTCTGCTTACTCAGGTATTTCACCGTCAGTTCTTTGATTTTTATGGATTTAAAGGACTGATTTTTGGATATGTGATTTATACTCTTCCAATTTCTTTTACGCTTATAAAAAATACAATGAGCTATATTGATAAGCGTTATCTTATTGTAAGCCGCATCATGGGCGATAACTGCGTAAAATCTTTTAATACGGCAATTCTTCAGCCTTTATGGGGTACTATTGCTGTTTCGCTGGTTCAAAGTTTTTTCTTAAGCTTTACAGATTTTGGTATTCCAAGTTCTATTGGCGGCCGCTACATTGTTGTTGCGGAACTGCTTTACAATACAATGCTTGGTTCAATTCCAAATTTCCATCAGGGTGCTGTAATCGCTATAATGATGCTGCTTCCTTCTATTGTTAGTATTCTTATTCTGAATTATTTGCAGCGTTTTAATGTTCGCTACAATAAAATTTCTCAGATTGAACTAAAAAAGAATGTTGTGCGAGATGCAGCCTGCGCTGTGCTTTCCTTTGCTATTCTTTTCTGCGTTCTTTCGATTTTTCTTGTTGTTATTGTTTCGCCTTTCGTTTCTGAATGGCCATACAACAAGGCGTTTACGTTCAGGCATCTGCAGTCAGTTTTTGCTGATAAGGCACTTGTTCATGTATTTACAAATTCTTTGTGGGTAAGTTTGCTTTCTGCTGTTTTTGGAACTGCTCTTGTTTATGCTGCCGCTCTTGTAACTGCCCGCAGTAAAATTCATCCTCACGGAAATCTTGTAATTGAATCTATGGCG
>SAMEA104315435__coassemble_796_pt1 | contig 18646 bp, 11 predicted proteins | sample SAMEA104315435__metabat2_high_PE_028 | metagenome-assembled genome bin SAMEA104315435 (sample SAMEA104315435) | gut metagenome | biome: Monkey gut; feature: monkey-associated habitat; material: faeces | place: China | collected 2013 | reverse complement strand
GTGGTGGTTTCGATAAACTCAACCACCGTAATGCAAACTTATTGGACAGCCTCAATTTTTTTTAGATAGCCATTGCCATCATTCTAAGGTTGTAATCTAAAGCCTTTTTCTTTTGTTCCATTTCATCAATTTTTCTAAGAAAAGCTGGTGAAACAAAATTGTGAGATTTTAAGTAACTGCGGTAACTTGAAATCTGCGAATTAAGAACGGCAATGTCTTCCATCAATTCAATAAATTTTAACATCATCTTACTCTCCATAATTCAAATTTAGTGATTTTAATAACCAAATTCAATAAAAAAATGTTAAATTTGCGTAAGGAATTTGTAAATTAAACTACAAGTTTAAAACTGTATAAAATTTATTTGCATTGTGAAAATACTGCCAGTCTCTTTCTTTCTTTTCGTATTTTTATAATTCAATAAGTTTTTGTAAAAATCATTTTGGAATCAGGGTGAAAACCTCCAGAATTTCATTCTGTCAGATTTTCAGGCTTCCAAGCACTTTTCCAATGCTGTCATGAATTACTAGATCTGCGTTTTTATCTGTAGAAGTTTCTGATTTGTTGATCAGGACAAGATATTTGCCCTTAAAATAATTTATCAGACCGGCAGCAGGGTAAACAACAAGGGATGTGCCGCCAATAATAAGCATGTCGGCGGCGGAAATTGCCCGGATTGCGCCAGTTACAATATTGTCGTCCAAACCTTCTTCGTATAGCACAACATCAGGTTTTACAAGTCCGCCGCATTTCTTACATTCAGGCAGTTTTGATTCTGAATTAATACTTTCAGAGATGAATGTGTCATCGTAAAATTCGCCGCACTGCATACAGTAGTTGCGCAAAGTACTGCCGTGAAGTTCATAAACGTTTTTACTGCCGGCTTTCTGGTGCAGTCCGTCAATATTCTGAGTTACAACAGCCTTTAGTTTTCCTGCCTTTTCCATTTCTGCAAGGGCGATGTGTGCTTTGTTTGGTTCAACACCTTTAATAATCAGTTTTTCTCTATAAAAGCGGTAGAATTCCACAGGATTATGGTCAAAAAAAGAGCGGCTTATGATTGTTTCTGGAGGATACTTCCATTGCTGCTGATAAAGTCCGTCCTGACTTCTGAAATCTGGAATTCCACTTTCTGTTGAAACTCCTGCACCGCCAAAAAAAACAATATTTTGAGAATTATCGTACATTTCCTGAAATTTAGAAATTTGAGCAGAAAGAGCCATATATTTAACCTCCAGAGAAATAAAATTTAGCCTGAAATTCCAGTTTTATGCAAACTGAATTATTATAAATCAATTTTATACATTATCAATTAAAAGCGATGTTCGAATTAATTAAGGTAATGACATAATTTTAAGATTTAGAACAGAGTATTTAAAGTTTTTAATAGATTTTTCCGTAAATATATACGGAGATTTATCTAAATAATTTGTAAAAACAGATTTATCTGTTAAAATTATAGATATAAAAAATGGGGTCTATCATGTATAAAAAAGTCATTGCACTATTAGGCATTCTTACAGTTTTTAATTTTATCTGTTATGCACATGGTGAAAAAGATGTTGAAGAAATTGAAGTAAAAGATATGCAGAGCTGGCAAGAGTCTTTTGATCTTTCTGGCAAAAAGGCAGGGAAATATAACATTCTTGTTACTGCATCCGATCTTGGTGGTAATACAACACTTGAAGGACCTTATAATCTGTATCTGGATCCAAAATCTGATCTTCCTGTATGTGGTATTACAAACCCTCTTCCAGGAATGAGAATTATTGGTAACCTCAATATTGTAGGTACTTGTGTTGATGATGACTCCGTTGAACACGTTGATTTGGTGCTTGATGGCGATGAAGCAAATCCAATTCGTGCAAGTGGTAAAGAATTCTGGTCATACTACCTGGATACAACTAAACTTGAAGAAGGACCTCATACAATAAAAGTTGTTGGTTATGATGTAAATGGTTTGGTTGGAGAACCTGTTTCTCTTACATGGAATCTTGACCGCCGAGTTCCGTCAACGGAAGTGAACAATTATTCAATGGGAACTCTTGTTTCTAAAGTTGTAAAATTTCATGGAACTGTTGAGGATGGAAACGGTATAAAAAGTCTTACATATTCTATTGATAATGGTAAAACTTTCTCAGATGTGAAGCTTAAAAGTAAAAAAGGAAAGACATCAAAAGATTTTGAAGTTTCAGTGGATACTCGAAAATTAAATGACGGCGCATCTGTAATTTGGTTTAAAGCAAAAGATATTACCGGTTCTACAGGAATTTATTCTTTCTTGTACTTTGTTGACAATACAAGTCCGGATGTAAAAATTATTCAGCCTGACGAAAAAGATGTTGTTTACGGAAAGATTGGCGTTGCAGGTTTTGCAAAAGATGATATAGGTATTGCAAGTTTGCACTGGGAATTTGGAAATCAGAAGGGTGAATTTGAGCTTATTCCTGGTAATCCTTATTGGGCAAAAACTTTTGATCTTGCTGGAATTACAGAAAAAAGCAGAAAGTTTACTATAGTCGCAAAAGATATTGCAGGAAACGTTGTAACAGTTTCAAGAGACATTCTTATCGATGAAGAACGCGACAAGCCTGTTGTGACAATTGATTATCCAACTAGCAGTACTTTTATAGAAACTACAGATTCTGTATATGTTCGTGGTATTGCTGCAGATGAAGATGGAATTCAGTCTGTAAAGTATAAGCTTGATAATGGTAGCTGGATTGAAGAAGAAACAAAAGGTGTTTTTTGTGGCGAACTGGCAAAAGGGTCTGATTTAAATGCAGGAAATCATACAATCACAGTTGTAGCAAAAGATCGTCATGGGGTTGAAAGTAATTCTTTCAGTGTAAGTTTTTCTGCACGTGGAAAGGTTCCGGAATTTAAAGATGCAAAGATTGGAAATCAGAGTGTAGTAAACGGCATATCTGTTCACCCAGAAGCTGGTCTTAATTTTCAGGTTTCTGCAAACAGTAGTATTGGATTAAAGTCTGTTCATGTTGAAACAACATGGGGGAAAGATGGAAAAATCGAAAATGATTTTACTCCAAATGGTGCAGGCTCTCAGTTAATTTCTATTCCAATCAATGAAACATTTCCACAGGGTGTTGCAAAGATTTACATTGTTGCTACAGATACAGCAGACAGAAGTTCTGAATACAGAGCAATGCTTGATATTGTAAATACCAGTGTCATTACGACTCCAGCACCAGAGGTTGTTTTTGATAACAGTTCAGTAGGTGCAGATGGAGTTATAATTAACAATAAAGAATTCCCTGCAAGTGGATATTTTATTGGTGGTAATGCAAAGAGTGTAGAAATTGTCCCAAAAACAGCTTTTGCAACAGCAAAACTTGAAGGCAATTCAATTATTCTTGTGCCTGGAGATGCAATTGGTTCTTCAAGTCCTGTTGTTGTGAGAGTTACAACTGATCAGGGATTAACATACGATTCAAGACAATTGATTTTTAAGAATGACACTGCAATTCCTAGTGTAAAAATCAGTCAGGCATTTGATAATATTGCCATTGAACCAGAAGAAGGTGCTGTAAATATTTCTGGTACAGTTTCCTGTGCCACAGGAATAGGAGCGCTTTATTATAAGGTTTATAGCGCAAGAGCTCAGATGAATGCTGGTGTACTTACAGGGCTTGAATCAGTATCTGTTTCTGCAGAAAAACCTCTCCCTGCAGAACGAACATTTAATATTTCTGAGGAATTTGGTTACGGAGTATTTGTAATTGAGGTGATTGCAGAAAGCGCTGGTGGAAATAAGGCTAGTGCCGCAATTGGCGTAAAAAATATTCCTGTTTTTCCTGCAAATGCTAAAGGTGGTCCAAAACCTCCAGTAGTTGCCTGGGCTGATGGACTTGATGTTTATTACATTACTGCCTGTCAATCAGAAGCAGATAAAGTATTCGGTGTATTTAAGCGTGAAGAAATGACTGTTGGGGCAAATCCTTTAACTCTTACAGTTAGCGCAGGCGGAAAAACTGTAACTTCCAAATATACTGCCAGTCGTCCTGTAGAAGCAGAAGCTGCATTTGCATTAATTGACGAAGAACCTTATTCAAATGGAAAGATTATTACTCTTAACAAAGAGGATTCTAAAAAACTTATTGGCTATATTGATACAAAATCTGCAGAAGTTACTGCCAGTTACGAAATTTCAGGAGATAAAGTTCCTGGAGGGGCAGAAATGCAGAGCGGAATTGCGGTAATTACAAAAACCGAAACAGAAGATCGCTTTAAATTTGAAATTCCTTTAGCAAATCTTCCTGTAAGAATGAATAATGTTAAACTTTCTATAAAAATAGGTTCTTTTTCAAAAGAAATAAAAGGTACTGTTGGTGTTATTCGTTCTGAAAAGCCAGAATTGCTTGATGACAAACGTGCATTGTACGGAATGCCTGGTGCAGGAGTTGAATATAATTCAGATAATGCCGCTTACATTATGAAAACAGGCGATGTTTACAATTTCTATGCAAATACTCCAGAAATTGTTTCTGCAGAGTTGCTTACAGCTTATAATGGAGTTGAAGTTTCATACAGTGGAAATAATGTTTCTGTTAAGGCTGTTCAAGATGGTATATACACAGGAATTGGTGTTCGAGTAAAGGATATTAATGGTGCATCTTACAGTTCTTCTACTGTAAAGTTAATTATTGATTCCGGGGCTCCAGATGTTACAATTTCAACTCCAGAGTTGCACTCGTGGGTTAAAAATTCAATTAGATTAACAGGTACCGCTGCTGATCCAAGTGGAATAAAATCTGGTGATTACTCTATTGATGGAGGAGTTACATGGCTTCCTCTTAGTTTGAGTTTTACTGGCAAAAGCGGAGTTGGTGCAACTTATAGCGCAACAATTAATTCTTCAAATTTTGAAGACGGACTTGTTAAAATAGATGTACGAATATTTGATATTGCAGGAAATGTTTCTTATGCAAGAACTGCAGCTTTTAAGGATACAACAGTTCCTTCTGTTACAGTTGTCCTTCCAGACAATGATGCAATTGTAAATGGTGAAAATCTCATTGCCTTTAATGTTCGAGATAATGGAAGTTTTGAAAAAGCCTTTTATATTGCGCCTCCTGTTTCTGGAAGTGCAAAGGTACGTAAAGAAATTGAAAATGATAAAAACTTTGTAATGACTTATGTTGGTACAAAAGAAATGCCAATTGATGATGCAATGTCTTTTGAATTTGTAGATGATGCAGGAAACGTTGCTCTTGTTGAAGCATGGAAATTCATTATTGACAGTCAGTCTGACCTTCCAATCGCAGAAATTCATCTTCCTGTTGAAAATGAAGTAATTACACGAGATTTTACTGTTTCTGGCGTTGTATATGATGATGATGGTGAATCTACAATTTATTACCGCATAGACAAAGGCGAATATATCAAAATGCCAGAAGCTGGTACAAGTTTTGCAATTGATATTCCACTTGATTCAATGGCAGATAATGAACATTCGATTTTTGTTTATGCAGTTGATATTAATGGCGTAAAAGGACCTGAAACAGAACGTAAAATCAGAGTTTCAAAAGAAGAGCCTAAAGGTGCTGTAGAATTTCCTGTAATCAATACATCAAATAAAGGTGTGGTAACAATAAAAGGTGTTGCTTCGGACAAAAACGGAATAGAAAAAGTTCTTATTTCTCTTGATAACGGTAATAGTTATAACAACGTAATTGGAACAGATTCCTGGTCATATACTTTTGATTCAAGAGCAATTCCAAATGGCACAAATGTTATCTTCTTTAAGGTTTTTGACAAATATGGTATTCAGGGATTGTATTCTAGCTTGATAAACATTGATAATGCGTCTCCAGAAATGGTTCTTGATTATCCATTGGATTATTCTTCAACTGCAGGTCCATTGTTCTTTAGTGGTTATGCTTTTGATAACGTAAACATTACGGAACTCTTTGTATCTATTTGCAGTCTTGATGGAAAAGTAGTTCCAAAAAATATGCAGAGAATTGATTTTAAACTGGAACGAATTATTGCGCAGGATATTGATATATCTTCTCTTGAAAATGGTTCTTACAACATTGAATTGACAGCCCTTGATAAAGCGGAAAATGCAACTCATATAAGCCGCAATATCATGCTGAACAAAAACAAGCCTCTTGCAACTGTAAATCTTCTTTATCCTTTGAATGGTGAACACAAACAGGGTGAATTCAATATTTACGGTAATGCAGAAGCTGACAAGAAGATTGAAAGTCTTAGTTTGTATATTGACGATAAATTTGTAGAAGATACAAAGCTAACTGAAAGTGATTACTTTGTATTCAATATTACAGCAGATAAAATTGAACCTGGTGTTCACACTTACCGTGTAGATGCAAGAGTTGAAGGCGGAAAAGTAATCAGTTCAAGAAATCAGACTGTTGAATACAGTAGTTCTGGTCCATGGGTTAAGATTGATAATTTTAATTATGGTGATTTTGCAATAGAGCGTCCTTATATTAGAGGTTCTGCTGGATATTCACTTGATGGTGATGAAACTGAAATTGCCAAGATGAAGGTAAAGAACGTTTCTAAAGAACATAAAGCAGAAATTCTTGAAAAGAAAATACTTATTGAAGCAAAAAAAGTTGAAAAGATTGAACTTAGCTTTGATAACGGAAAGACATTTACTCTTGTTTCAAAGGGTGAAAAATGGATGTACCGCGTAGAAAACGAAGATCTTGCAGAAGGTTACCATTTTATGCTGGTTCGTGCTACAATGAAGAATGGAGAAACTGCTATTGAACGAACCATCATTCAGATTGATAATACATCTCCAAAGATTCGTCTTATCAGTCCTAGCCAGGGTGGACGTTATAATCAGGAGCTTGAATTTAGCGGACTTACAAGTGATGACATTGGACTTAAGAATGTTAAGCTTTCATTAAGGAAAGGTGATAAATCTTCTTATGAGGTTCCATCGTTCATTCAGGGATTGTATCTTGACTGGCATTTCTGGGGTGCAACATTGTTTGATATTGGTGTTGGTCTTACATTCTTTGATGATGCAGTAAAAATTCAGTTCCAGTGGGGACAGTTTACTCAGGCTCAGAGAGATATGTTCTCTAAAACTGATATGCGTTATGGTGGTGATAATGTAATGGGCGTTAAAATCCTTGCAAATGTCGCTCAGATTCCATTCAGTTATTTCTTAGGACATGACTGGGAATGGTTAAGCGCTTCTGCTGCAGTTGGTGCTCAGTTCAGTTACTTTAATGAATCAGGTTCTGAAGAAGGACAGATTCTTTCTGCTTTGCTTGCGCAGATTGAATTCCCTAAGGTAACATTTTCAAAAATGAAAATGTTCAGTTCTTTCAGTGCATACAGTGAAGTTTCGGTTTGGTTCATTCCATCAGATGTAACAGGTGGTAATGTGGATATTGATAAGTTTGTTCCTCAGTTTTCAGAAGGTATCAGGGTTAGCATATTCTAAGGCGGGGCTTAATGAGAATAAATAAAAAGATTACAGCTGTTATTGCAGTTTTTTTGCTCTGTTTGGCAAGTTTTATTCCAATATTTGCCATAGACGCTTACGTAACTGTTATATACAGAAAGGTTGATATAGCATTTATCAATAAGTCTGATTCTGAGCTTAACAGTGTTTTAAGTGAAAGTAATACAGATAAAAATTATTATCTTGTTGAGAATTATACAATGAAGAAAATCCGCCGATTAATTATTGATCAGGATTATGATTTTGCTATGAAAGCAGATTTAATCGTCATTGATAATAATCTTGATAATGTTGAAGCTGTTGAATTGTATTCTACTATTTCTGCTGCATTGGAAAAGCAGAAGGAACAGGAAAGACTAGTAGAAGAGCAGCGTCGGGCTCAGCTGGCAAGGTTTAATGAAGAAGAGGAACGTCAAAAGGTTGTACTTGAAAAGAAATATAATGTTGTTGAAACACCAGCAGGCGATGTTGTTTACGTAAAAAACAAGGAAGAAAAATTTTCTGCTAACTGGTGGAAAACAACTTTTGGAATTTTTGATGGAAATTTGATAGTTGATGCTGGTCATGGATTTAATTCATTCCGATACGGTATTTCTGCTGATTTTGTTTATGAACATACATTTGATAAAATGGTTTTCGGAATTGATGCAGGTGGTCAGGTAATATTCCTGCCATTTTCTGGTGATGACAGTACAATGCTGGGAACGTTTGAAGTAATTCCTAAGTTGGGATTGGGAAAATACTTCCAGGTTCGTACTGGTGTTTCTGGAGTAATGAGATTTAATTCCGGAGATGAAACAAATTTGCAGCAGACTGTTGTTTCACCGATTGTTGGTGTAGGATTAGCTCATGTAAATCTTGGAAAGATTACCATGAACATGAATGCTGACTATTTGTTCGGTCATTTTGCTTATTCAGGTTTGAATTTTGCAATGAATTCTGCTTTGAATTTTGCAATTCCCATTGCGGAAATGGAAAAATTCAAAGTATCATTTAATTTAGGTGCGAAAGATACACTGTTCTTAAGAAGTTCTGGTGTTGAAAATAGAACTGGTTTAATTTTAGCGATTGGAGTTGAAAATGTTGTTAAATAAAATTAAAAAACTAATTTCAGTATTTTTAGGTCTTGTAGTGATTTCTTCTATTGCTTATGCTCAGACAAGTCAGGATGCTCTGATTCAGCGTTATCTTGAAAAGGCAAATGCAGAATTTGATGAAGGAAATATCGAAGCAGCTTACAAAAATATAAATGCAACTTTGAGCTTCTGTACTACAAATGGTGGTGTTATTCCTGCTAATGTTCTTGTAATTTCAAGAAGTATTTATCTTCAGAGATTGAAAGAAATTCAGCGTAAATACAATGAAAATGCTTACATTGATGTAAAGACAAATCTGGAAGAAAAATTTCCTGATGTAAATAATACAGAACTTACAAAACTTTTACGTCAGATTGCTGCAGATGTAGTTGCAACAGAAAAAGCCGCTGACAAAAAGCAGCAGAAGGATTTTATTGATAGCATAAAAAGTTCAACGGCATCTACAAATGATGCAATTTCTGAACTTGGAAATAAAATGCTTGATCAAAGTGAACAGACTAAACAGATGATGCAGCAGAGTCTGGAGCAGCAGAAAGAAACAACTCAGCTTATGCGGGAAGATTCAAAAAAGACTCAGAAAAGCATTACAATGATTTTTGTTGTAGTTGTAATTATAGTTGTTGTGATTCTTCTTATTGTAGGTTTGATTCTTTTGATTATGCACGTAAGCGTAAAACAGAATAAGATGCAGCAGCAGCAGTATGCAGAAGCATTTAAGTTGCTTGCCCAGAATCAGAGTCAGACAAATCAGTTGATGATTGGCGGAATTGCAAGTCTTTATAGCGATGATGGGCTTAAACTTGCCGGCAGTTCAACATGGAGTCAGGAGGCTTTGCCAGAACCAGAAGATTCAGAAGAAGAAAAAGAAGCATTGCGGGAACTTGCAGTAAAATGCGAAGAGCTTGGCTCAAAAATTGACCATGCAACTGGCCGCAAAAATAATTCTAAAAACGTTTCTGAACTTGTATTCAAGCTTGCAACTCGTCTTGGTGTTCGTCAGCACGAAGCAATGGTTTATTTCTGTGCGTCTATGGTTTATGATGCAGGATTCCTTACATTTGATCCAGAAATGCTTACAGCAGAACAGCTTACAGATGAACAGCGAAAAGATCTTGCTCGTCATATTGATTTGGCAGAAAGTCAGCTTCAGTTTGTACCAAAAAAATATTGGGATGTGTTCTATAACGCTGCAAAATTCCACCATGAAAACGAAGATGGAAGCGGATATCTTGGTTACAAGGGCAATGATATTCCAAAAATTGCAAAAATTATCCGCGTAGCAGACAGCTACAATGCGCTTTCCAGCAAACGTTCATTCCGTGGTGGTATGGATAAAGATTCCGCTATTGAAAAGCTTGAACAGAGTTCAAACATTTACAATATGGATGTAATCAACGCATTGAAGGATATAATTTAGATTATATTTCGATTTTTTTGCAAATTAAATTATAAAATTGATTTTGCAAAAAAATTAAAAATTGTGAAAATGCGAGAAGGTAGAAAGAGACTGCCAGAACTGCCAGCTAGCGGTTTTGGCAGTTTTTTTGTTTTTCAATTTATTCTTAACATTCTTTTTCAGATGCCGATAAACGAAGTATGAAAAAGATTTTAGTTTGTTTATTGCTTGCGGCTGCAGCTTCTACTATTCATGCAAAGAAAGTAAAACCTCTCTATAAATTACCTGAAAAAAAAGAAACTTTGCAAACAGAAGTTCTTGAACGCCCTGGAGAAACAAAGAATTTTCTTGTAGCTTCTTCTAAGGGACTTTTTAAAATAAATACAGGTCGGTCTGCAATTTCCTTGTGGACAGAAGGTTCTGTAGACCAGATTTTAAGAACAGAAGTTGTTGGAGAAGACGGCAAAATTCTTGAAAACTGGTATTTTAGAACAAGCAAAGGAATTCTTTTTAGTTCTGACCTTGAAACTTTTGAATTGCGCAACGAAGGTTTGCCGGTGCTTACATTAAAACGCTACGACGGCAAAGAAACGACTTTTGAAAAACAGGCTGCGAATCTAAAAGATATTTGTGCAAATCCGTTAAATCCACAACAATTGGTAACAGCTACAAAAGATGCAGTTTATTTTAGTCGTGATGGCGGACGAAACTGGAAGTCTCTTGGCTCCATGAGCGGCGCAACCCCAGGAGTTAAGGCGTGTGGGATTGGTTCTATGCCAGTAACTTTTGAAGATGGAACAACTGGAACGGAACTTGTTGTTTTTATGAGCCATCCAATATTTGGACTTAGTTATATCAAAGTGGACGCAAATAAACCTGCCTGGTTTGATGTGGCAAAAGGTTTTGAAATGTTGCCTTCTATGTCCAGTCCAGATGAAATCGCTGATATTCTGCCTGTTTTGAAAAAATCAGAAGACGGCTCAAATTACGTGGAAATTTACCTTTCAAATACTTTTATTCCTCGTATTTATCGGTTTGACTGGCCAAACAGGGAAGCTGTTCAGATTTACAAAGGCGAAGAACCTGCAGAAACAATAGACGGTCTTACAATCGTTGACGGAAAAATTCTGTTTACAAAAAATGAAACAATAAATATGACAGATGGTGAAAATTTTGAATCACTTATTGAACCTGAACTTTTGCCTGAATGGCGAAAAAATCTTTCTGCCGCCCCTGGAAATATAAATGCTGCCTGGGTTCCTTACAATAAGTCTGGAATGAAACAGGGAGTCTGCCTTAATGAATTGTGGCTTTTGTATCCAGGAACAGTAAATTCTGAATATGGAAATATTGCTCTCGGACAGAAATCACTTTACGCTTCTGCATATCAGTGCAGAAATCAGGAAGGAATCGATAAATTTCACAAACTTATTAAAGACAACAATCTGAACAGTCTTGTAATTGATATGAAGGATGATTACGGACTTTTGCGTTACGATTCAAAGGATCCTCTTGTAACTAAAAAAGCAAAAATCACTCAGTATGCAATTGATTTGGATCATTTTGTAAGTGAATTTAAAAAGGACAATATTTATCTTATTGCCAGAATCGTTGTTTTTAAGGATAGAAATCTTTATAACTACGGCGGTTCAAAATATGCAGTGTGGAATTACAGCACAAAATCTCCGTGGCTTGGTATTAAAGAATACGAAGACATTGTTGATGAAGAAACTGGCGAAGTAACTGGCAAACAGACTATTTATTACGATGAAAACTGGGTTGATCCATATTGCCCTGAAGTCTGGGAATATAACGTTGCCATTGCAAAGGAGCTTATTTCCCGCGGATTTGATGAAATTCAGTTTGATTATATTCGTTTTCCAACAGACGGCTACAATTTACGACAGTCTTCTTACCGCTGGAAAAGCGAAGGAATGGATAAAGAGTCCGCTCTTGTTTCATTCTTAAGCTATGCCCGTGAAAATATCAAGGCACCAATCGGAATTGATATTTACGGAGCAAACGGCTGGTACAGAAGCGGAACTCGCACAGGTCAGGATGTTGAAATGATGAGCAACTACGTTGATGTTATTGGACCAATGTTCTATCCAAGTCATTTTGAACATGGATTTATGAATTACGCACCTGTTGAAGACCGAACTTACCGCATTTATTTTTACGGAACTTACAGAAACACTGTTCTTGCGCGAAATAAAGTTGTAGTTCGCCCTTGGGTTCAGACTTTTAAATTGAACGTAAGTTATGACCGTCAGTATTACAATAAGGATTATGTGCGCAAAGAAATTTTTGGCGTGCGTGATTCTGTGGACAGCGGTTATATGCACTGGAACAATGCTGGAAATTACGAAATGCTTCCAAAGGATATTGGTCCAGACGAACCGTTTATTGGAACCTGCCCGGAAGCAGATTTGAAATATAAAAAACCTGCCTTTGGAATAACAAAGCAGCCAGAACATGTTGATGAAGGCTTGTCATGGATGGAAAAGGTTTACCGTTACGGTGAGTATGGAACAGAAGTTTACTGGGATTCTTCAGAAACTGTGTATACGCCGTTCCTTCAGATGAATTTGATTGATTTAAGATAATCAGGGAGTGAAAGGTCAAAATGTCTAATCCAAAATATGCACCGGAAGAACCAATTTGTGCCATTGCCACTGCCCTTGCACCTGCAGCTTTGGGAATTGTTCGCTGTTCAGGAAAAAATTGTATAGAGCTTGCTTCTAAAGTATTTACACGGCCAAAGGCTTTGATGGCTGCATCAGGAAATACACTTGTTTACGGATGGATTATAAACGGCGAAACAAAAATTGATGAAGTAATGGTCAGCGTTTACAAGGCACCAAAAAGTTTTACTGGCGAAGACATGATTGAAATCAGTTGTCATGGCGGACCAGGCGTTGTTCTTGCAATTCATAATCTGCTTTTGAAAAGCGGATTCCGGCAGGCAGAGCGGGGAGAATTTACATTCCGCGCATTCATCAATGGTAAAGCTGACCTGACAAAGGCAGAAGCCGTTCAGGAAATCATCGACAGTCATACATCTGAAGGACGAAACCGTGCGGCTGGCCGGCTTGCGGGAAATCTTTTTGAAGAAATCGACAGCATTAAAAAGCTTATAACAGATACACTCGCCTCTATTGAAGTTGAGATTGAATATCCAGAAGACGAAGAAACTATTGCGGATTCTTTTGACCATGCTGATTTAAACCAGGCAATTGAGCGGCTTACTCAGCTTAGAGATTCCTGGCAGGGCGAAAAGCTTTATCAGGACGGCGCCCGAATTGTTCTTTGCGGTCGCACAAATGCCGGCAAATCAAGCTTGTTCAACGGAATTCTAAAGGAAGAACGGGCAATTGTAAGTGATATAGAAGGAACAACCCGGGACTGGATTGAAAGCTTTGTAGATTTTAACGGAATTCCAGTGCGGCTTTTTGATACAGCGGGAATTCGTGAAACAGATGATGTAATTGAAGCCCATGGAGTAGAATTGACTCATTCGTTGAGCGAAGAAGCTGATGTTGTGCTTTATCTTGCTGACAGTCGCTACGAACTTGATGCAGATGATGTAGAGTTCCTGAAAAATTGCAGAAAGCCTGTTGTTTTTGTGTGGAATAAATGTGATTTGGCAGAAAAGACACCTGAGTTGCCGGCGGAATTTGCGGAGCGTGAAAGCTGCGTAAAAAGGCAAATCAAAATCAGTGCAAAAAAAGGCAGCGGCTTTGCAGAATTGTACGCTGCGGTAAAAGAGCTGCTGATTGCGAACGTAGCTGGTGGAGGCGAACGCCCTCAGACAGGTATTGGTTCTGCCCGTCAGAAAGCTGCGGTAGAAGAAGCTTTGGAATGTGTTCAGCACTCGCTGATTGCAGCAGATGAAGATTATGCGCTTGATGCAGTTGTTCAGGATTTAGAAGATGCCCTTAATTCCCTTGGTGAAATTACCGGCGAAGTTACAGCCGATGATGTTCTTGGCAGCATTTTCAGCAGATTTTGTGTTGGGAAATAAAAAAAGGAGAGCCTAACTTTGAAAAACCACAAGTCCGCTTATAATTTTTTAATGCAAGGAACTGTCCCAAAAGTAATGAGCGCTACACTCAATGTGGTGGTTTCGATAAACTCAACCACCGTAATGCAAACTTATTGGGACAGCCCCTGTGATTTAAATTAGTGTTTTTTATAGCCGCATTTTGGACAAACTCCGTTTTCATCGAGTTCAACTCCGCATAATGGGCATCTGTCTTTTTGTGTTTTTACTTCAAATTCCTGGCTTGCTGCGTTTACACCGCTTGTGAATGTAAGTTTTGCAATGTTCAGTTTGTCTTTTAGAAGGTCATAAACTATTTTTATCATTCCTTCTACTGTCATTGTTTCTTTTGTAACAACAAGTCGGCAGTCAGGATATGCGGTTGCAAGGTCAGTTTTAAATGCAGGACCTTTCATTTTGTTTGAAGGCGCACCGTTTTTAATTCCCTGTTCTTCATAAACTTTCAAGATTGCAGGCAAAAGTGGATCATCTTCCCGCAAAATTAAGGCGTGGTCAAAATTCTTTAAAACTTCCCATGCAGTTTTTTGAATTTCATTGCAAGGATAGACCATATTTACGCCTTTTTCGATGGAATCTTCAACTTCAATTGTAAGTTTTCCAGTGTGTCCGTGTAAATATTGTGCTTCTCCCTGAAATCCGTAAAAACGGTGTGCATACTGTAAATCTAAAGTCGTAATACTTCTCATAATTCCTCCAGACCGAATAATAATCGGTATCATAAAATTGGAGATTTTTCTCCGAAATTGTTTGCAACGCAAACTATGAATAAAACGGCAATTTTTTAAATTCCCGGATATTCCTTTTTAAATTTTCGCAGATTTTTTACATTCCGGGCAAATTCCTTTAAAAATTATGTCGCAGCCTGTAAATGTAAAACCATTGTCATTTTTAATTTTTCTTTTTAAATCCTCTTCAACAGAATCAAAATCGTTCATATCTACATCGAAAAGTTTGTCACATTTTTCACAGCGAACATGATAATGATGAGCTGGCATAAAATCGAATTTTGCAGCGTTATCAGGAACAGAAATGCGGCCGATTTTTCCTTCTTCGTAAAGAATGTTAAGATTTCTGTAAACAGTTGCCCGACTGATATTCGGATGACTATTTTGAATCTGCATAAAAACTTCCTCTGCAGTAACATGTGAGTGCATTTTTTGAACAGTTTCTAAAATAATCTGCGACTGAACAGTTGTAACCTGCCATCAAAAATGAGAATTTTTTGCTTTTAGTTTGAGAATTTTTCGTGTTTTTTCGTGTTTTTTTGTGCATTTTCGTGCATAAAATCATTGTATATTATTTCGAATTTGTGAAGTTTTTTCTTGCAGTTAAACTGTTTAAGATTACCTTTCCATGACTTGTATTGGTTTTCAATGTCTGTCAAACTCATTTTGTGTTTTCTCATAAGAGTAGCAAATTTCTTTAATTTTCGTCGCTCTCTTTTAAAGGTTGTTTTATCTGGTATTACAATTATTTTTCCTGTTTTTGAGTAAAAATAACGATTCTTTAAGAATTTGAACCCCTGTGATATTTTCACTATCTGAGTTTTCTTTTGATTAATTGTTATACCGAGATTTTCACAGATTAATTTTATATCATTTAATAACTCTTTAAGAAAGCTTTTATCTTGATGAATAATATAACTGTCATCCATGTATCGTCCGTAATATTTACATTGTTTCACAATTTTGCAGTAGTTATCAATTTCTGTGGGATAAAATACACCTGCAACCTGGGAAATTTGACTACCGATTCCAACTGATTTTTCACCAAAAGTCTCAATTAGATTGGTAATAAGTTTCATTACTCTTTCATCTCTTATTTTTTCTGAAATTTTTTGAATTAATTTTTCGTGTGGAATATTATCAAAATATTTTGAAAAATCAATTAATAATACATAACCATTGCCGTTGTATCTTCTGTAGAATTTTTCAAGATGGATTTTTAATCGTTTTCTTGCAAAACTTACACCTTTTCCTTTGCAGCTTGCACCATTGTCGTATATGAAATATTTTTTGAGTTCAGGAAATAAAATTTCATCACATAAAGCTCTTTGCAAAACTCTATCCGAGATATGAAGAGAGCGTATATGTCTTCTTTTACCTCTTTCACAAATATCAAACTCATAGAATTCTTTCTGCTTATAATCTTCTTTTTCAAGACTTTTTCTTAAGTTATTAATATTTGTTAGAACATTTGCGCCATATCTTTGCACAGATGATTTCCAATTCACACCTTTTTGGCAATTAGTATAAGCTTTATAAAGATTATTCATGTCTAATAATTTTTCGTACATAAAAAAAATTAAAGTGTGTTAATAGAAATACCAGTCGTAACTGATTTCATCACACTTTATGTTTCTCCTTTCAGAAGAGGATTTAATTTCCTTCGCAAAATAATCACGTCTAATAGACCTTGATTACCATTCAAATCGGGGACGAACATAATTGTTGTCATTGCCTGCGCTGTTGTAGTTGGAATTCCCATTGTTGTTGGAATTACAGAAATTTACAGAAGACGCTATTTAAATCAAACCCTAATTTTCTCGTTTCTTATTGTCTGATTGCCTCCATCCTTTTAATAGCATAGTTTCACGTTCTATGTTATCAAGGAGATAACAAAAACGATTTAAGTCTGTGGGAAACAGAGAAACGATATATTGCAGTTCCTGGATTAAACAATAACAATCTGCAATTGCTTTATCCTGAAATTTTCTTCTCAAGTCCCACTCAAAATCTTTATATGGATATATCGAATTTGCTTGCGTAATATTAATTACAATATCAGATAATATTTTGCTTATAATTGTTCTCTCATAATTCACAAACCACTCAGGATACACTGATTGATACTCTTTGTTCGGATTCTTATTGTATTTTACATAAATATCATCAATAGTTTTTTGATCTTCTTCGTTAATATCCTTGATTACCTGCTTTATAGATTTATAATTCCTCTTTGCTCCAAAATCTCTTATAAGCCATCCAGTTAGATCTTTCCTTATGTAAATTGCATTTTTATAAAATTCCATTTCTGATAAACTTCTAAGATTCTTTATTACGGCCATCTTTTTCCTCTTTAATAACAATAAACGAATATTTTGACTGTATTACCTTTTCTTCAGGCACATTAAAATATTTTGCGATTATTTTTTTTTATATCACTTTGTGATAAAATTATACCTGTATGCATTATTTATTACCTCATCATTAAAATTTTATATCATAATCTAGCACCCACACAGGGGTGCTAGATAAAAGTTAAGCGATTACGAAGCGGGGACGAACATAAGAGTTGTCATTGCCTGCGCTGTTGTAGGAGGAAGCCCCAAAGTTGCTGGAATAACAGAAATCTACAGAAGACGCTACGTCTTTAAGCCAGTAGTAGGCATTTCTATCGTTTCTGGCATTATTACTATATTGGAACAATGGAAGCCAGTGATTAGCAACACCTGTGTCATATCCGCTGGAACTCCATACAGTTGAACCATAACATTCTATCTCACTCATTAATACAGCCTGACAGCTATACCAGCCCCAATTACTGGAGCAACCACTAGCAGAACCAAATCTATTGACTCCTGAATCATTAACATCATTAGTAAGCAGTTCCCTTGTGGTTTTTAAATGACTTCCAAACTCTGCATATAGCTGTTGATTGATGTTTCCATTAACATCGCCAGCATTGGCTACAGCCCCTATGTGAGTTGTGTGCATCTCTGAACTTACATAACCACCTGCTGTTGTACTAGTAGAATTCATTGGTCTTCGCCCAAAATGTTGAATTCCGCCAAAGCCTTGGCCTGGTACCATAACAAGATGGTTATAATCAATACTAATATTATCCCCATTGCCTTGTAATGTATTAATCCCCGCAATAGTGACATATTGACTACCAACAGTACCGTCATAACTGCCTTGTACAGTTATAGGTCTACTCATCCTGATGTAATCCCCAACATAAATGTCATCAAAAAGTGCATAGCCATCAGTTCCATTCAAGCGTTTCCAAAGTGAACCATCTGTTATGTAGCTTGTTATATCTTTGGGTGTTTTTCGGGGTATATTATGATTGTTTTCAAATTTTAACTCTGCTTGTGATATGTTATAACCATAATGCCCATCAGCAAAAATAATATAGCCATTATTATCTGGATCATATTGTCTGATGCTGCTGTTTTGAATGCTTGCGCGATCGTTTACGATACGAAATGTAATCGAATCTCCAGACATCCAGCAATTTTTCCCTGCGTAATGACCGCAACTATCTGCTACAGGAAGAGTAGCAAGTAATACATTATTGGAATTATATATTTTAAGAGTTGGATACGTAACAGGCGTAGCAATTACGTCTCCATAAGTATTTCCATTTGTAAAAGTAACGGTAAATTCTTTAGGCATCAAAGACAATGGATAATCTGATAATATAACTATTTTATCTTTTGTTGATGCAGCAGAACTACAAGTGCCTTCGATGATACTGATGCCGCCACATACTAGTCCAATCTGTTCTATTGGTATAATATAATTACCTTTTTCTGTTGAATCCGGAAGTTTTGCAGCCCCTAACATTTCAATTGAGAAGTCTATGCCTGTTCCTTGTTTTTTTGAGATTGATTC
>SAMEA104315435__coassemble_785_pt1 | contig 19130 bp, 16 predicted proteins | sample SAMEA104315435__metabat2_high_PE_028 | metagenome-assembled genome bin SAMEA104315435 (sample SAMEA104315435) | gut metagenome | biome: Monkey gut; feature: monkey-associated habitat; material: faeces | place: China | collected 2013 | reverse complement strand
TGGTGGTTTCGATAAACTCAACCACCGTAATGCAAACTTATTGGACAACCCCTTTCTTAATACAGCACAATAATTATTTAATAATAAATTTAATAATTATTTTCATATTCAATAAAATATAATCTTAAAATAATATTATTAATCAAAATAAAATTTTGAATATTTTATTTAAGAATTTATTCATGACCTGGAAAACTAATTTTTTAAGTAAAGTTAATTTTTCATTTATATAAATACAATGTTTCACATGAAACATTAATAAAAGTTATCCACAATTTGTTAACAAATTGTGGATAACTTTTATTAATTCTTAATTTATTAATTGATGTTTCACGTGAAACTGTGTATTCCTTATTATTTATTTAAAATAAAAAAGGTCAGCCAAAAAATTGACTGACCTGCCTGATGTATTTTTCTATTCCCTAGTTGTTTTAGCAACTAACCCATACAAATTATACCGTATTTAAATAATTTTGTCATTATATTATTAATAAACAATCTAATTCTTTATAATACAATAAATTATAAGTTTTAATTCTTATTATCAGGAACCTTATCCAAACCAACAAGGAAATCTGGTTCAGATATCTTTACAACAGTTACACCAGTTGAACCAGTTCCCTGCTGATTGATTGTTTTTGCAAGAACTCTAAGAGTTTTTCCCTGACTTGTCATACAAACAATTTCATCAAAATCCTGAACAGAAATTAAACCAATAATTTCTCCACGAGATTCAGTATTACCGAAAATTCTTTGACCACTAGTACCTCGACCATGTGGATTAAAATCTTCAAAACGAACTCGTTTTCCATAACCTTTTTCTGTAAGCAAAAGAATTGTCGAATCATTAGTTACAATTACAGCTCCTGTAACTTCATCACCCTCAGAAAGTTTCATACCCTTTATACCTGCAGAAGCACGACCCATTGGACGAACAGAATCTTCCGCAAATCGTAAAGCTTTACCACGACGAGTAACAAGAATAATTTCTGAACTTCCATCTGTCTGAACAGCGCTGATAAGCTTATCACCATCATGCAGCTTAAGACCGATGATACCTCTTGTTTTTGCATTTATAAATTCATTTGTCTGTACACGTTTTACAACACCACTTGCAGTAGTCATGAACAGATACTGATTCTCACTGAATTCCTTAAGTGTTACTACCGTAGTAATTTCTTCATCAGCACCAATCTGAATCATGCTCTTTATATGAGTACCGCGACTGTTCTTTGTAGCTTCAGGAATTTCATGAACTTTAATCCAATAAGCTTTACCAATGTTACTTACAAATAAAATGTAATCATGAGTAGAACCAATGAAAAGATGATTTACATAATCGTCTTCCAGAAGATTAGTACTATTGCTTCCAGTACCTCCCCTACCCTGTTTTTTATAAGCAGAAACAGAAACACGTTTCATATAACCAAGTTTGGAAATCATGACAACCATGTCTTCTTCTTTAATCATATCTTCAACGTTGATTTCTTCTACTTCATCTGCAACGATATCTGTTTTTCGATCATCGCCATATTTTTCTGCAAGTTCATTTGTTTCATCTTTAATGATTCCAAGAATCTTTTCATGATTTGCGAGAAGATCTTCAAGATAATCAATAAGAGCCTGAAGTTCTTTAATCTGATTCTGAAGGTCTTCAATCTGAAGATGAGTCAATCTCTTAAGCTGCATATCAACAATAGCCTGAGCCTGTTCATCATCAAAACTAAAACGAGCCATCAACTGATTTTTTGCATCTTCTGTATCACGACTTCCACGAATGATTTTAATTACTTCATCAATATTATTGATTGCAGTAATTAAAGCTTCAAGAATATGCATTCTGTGTTTAGCAACTTTTAAATCATAAATTGTACGACGAGTAACTACTTCATCACGATGTTTTACAAACTGCTCAATGAGCTGCTTTAAATTTAAAATTTCAGGTTTTAGATAAACTTGTGGAAGAGTAAGCATTCCAGGTTCATCATATCTTGGTTCCCCTTCTTTTTCTTTTGGAACAAGTGCAAGATTAATAACGCCAAAATTAGACTGTAAATCAGTCTTAGCAAAAAGCTGATTAAGAACAAGCTTAGTTATTGCACCACGCTTAAGTTCTACAACAAGTCTTAATCCAACATCATCAGAAGTTTCATCATTTGCATCTGCAATACCATCAATAACCTTTTCTTCTTTTAAGTCATTGATTTTTTTAATGATATTAGTTGTATTTACTCCATAAGGAACTTCGGTAAAAACAATTTTTTCGCGTCCTTTTTTATCTGTTTCAATGATAAATTTTGAACGAATTGTAATTCTTCCACGACCAGTTTTATATGCTTTTTTAATGCCATCACGACCATAAATTACACCACCAGTAGGGAAATCAGGTCCTTTGATATAATGCATCAATTCATCAATCGTAATGTCTTTATTATCAATGTAAGCGGAAATTGCAGCAGCAACTTCTCTCAGGTTATGAGTTGGCATATTTGTTGCCATACCAACCGCGATACCTGTTGTACCGTTACAAAGAAGAAATGGAAATTTAGCTGGAAGAACTGAAGGTTCCTTTGTTGTATCATCAAAGTTAGGAATCATATCAACAGTGTCTTTAGATAAATCAGAATTCATTTCTTCTGTAATCTTAGACATTTTTGCTTCTGTATATCGGTAAGCAGCTGCAGGGTCACCACCAATAGAACCAAAGTTACCCTGCTTTAAAACAGTGATATATCTCTGTGCAAAATCCTGACCAAGACGAACTAACGCATCATAAACGGAAGCATCCCCATGAGGATGATAATGACCAAGTACTTCGCCGACAATCTGTGCACATTTACGAGTTTTTCCACCACTTGAAAGATTAAGCTTATCCATGGCGTACATAATACGTCTGTGAACAGGCTTAAGACCGTCACGAACATCAGGCAATGCACGCTGAACAATTACAGACATAGAATAGTCAATGTATGCCTGCTTAACTTCATCTTCAATTGGAATTTTTATTACTGTTCCACCTTCTGGTGTTTTAAATTCTTCTAACATATTAATTTCCTAGGATAATGCTGTCATTGAGCTTGTCGAAATGACTGCGATTTATAAATTGTGGTTTCGACAGGCTCAACCACCGAAACCATTTATATATCAAGATTTGCGTAACTTGAATTAGATTCAATGAACTCTCGTCTAGGTTCAACTTCTTCACCCATACATACAGAGAAAATTCTATCAGCTGCTTCTGCATCAGGTATAGTTACAACACGCATCTTTCTGTGAGCTGGATCCATAGTAGTTTCTTTGAGCTGTTTTCCATCCATTTCACCAAGACCTTTATAACGTTGAACATCAGCTTTATCTCTCTGTTCTCCAAGTGCATCCAAAGCTTCATCTCTTTCTGCATCTGAATAACAATAAACAGGTTCTTTCTTTCCAAGCTGAACTTTAAAAAGAGGTGGCATAGCAAGATAAATATGTTCCTTTTCAATAAGTTCACGCATATATCTGAAGAAGAATGTCAAAAGCAAAGTACGAATATGGGAACCATCAACATCGGCATCAGCCATAATAATAATTTTGTTGTATCTAAGCTTTTCAATATTAAAGTCTTTTCCAATTCCAGTTCCAAGTGTTTGAATAACAGGTAAAAGCTTATCATTTCCAAAAACTTTATCAGCACTTACTTTTTCAACATTAAGCATCTTACCCCAGAGAGGAAGAATTGCCTGTGTTTTTGAATCACGTCCAGCTTTTGCAGAACCACCGGCTGAATCACCTTCGACAATATAAACTTCACAAATTTCAGGATTATCTTTTATCGCACAGTCAGCAAGTTTTTCTGGTTTTGTAAAACCCGCACCTATTGTCTTTTTGCGTGCATTTTCTTTTGCTTTACGGGCCTGAACTCTTGCATAACATTCTCCAATTGCTCTTTCGAGAATTTTTTCAAGAACCTGTGGATTCTGTTCAAAGAAAATTGTAAGTTTTTCTTTTACAAGAGAATCAACAATAGAGCGAACTTCTGTATTTCCAAGCTTATCTTTTGTCTGTCCTACAAATTCAGGATTAGGAACTTTCATAGAAAGAACTGCAACAAGGCCAGCTCTAACATCATCACCACTAATTTTTTCGTAAGGATCTTCGTTAGGTTCAAGTTTTCCATCTTTTTTAGGAAGTTTTTTCTTTAATTTTTCATTACCATCAAGAGCTTTAGCTAAAACCCACAAGAGTGCAGATCTAAAACCATCAAGATGTGTACCACCATCACGAGTATTAATATCATTAACGTAAGTATGAATATCATCTGAATAGCTGTCATTATACTGAAAAGAAAGTTCAGTAATTACATCATCTTTTGACCCAGAAATATAAATTGGTTCTTCAGGATAATAAAACTTACTTTTTTTGCCCTGATTAATTTCACGAACATAGTGAACAATACCACCTTCATATTTAAGAATTTCTTCCTTTGGATTTTCAAGACGTTCATCACGGAAAGTAATTACAATTCCACTGTTCAAAAATGCAAGTTCTTTTAATCTTTGAATAAGAACATTGTAATCATACTGAGTAGTTTCCGTAAAAATTGTTTTATCTGCTTTCCAGCGAATTGTAGTTCCGTGTTCGTCAGAATCACCAATTACTTCTACTTTTGTTTTTGGAATACCACGTTCATATTTCTGGCGATAAATATGCCCATCACGTTTTACAGTTGCTTCAAGCCAATCTGAAAGTGCATTAACACAGGATACACCTACACCGTGCAAACCACCAGAAACCTTGTAAGAGTTTTTATCAAATTTTCCACCAGCATGAAGTCTTGTAAGTACAAGTTCAAGAGCACTTATTTTTTCTGTTGGATGAATATCAACAGGAATACCACGTCCATTATCTTCTACGCGGACAATATCATCTTTTTCAAGAGCAACAACAATGTTATCACAAAATCCAGCCATTGCTTCATCAATACAGTTATCAACTGTTTCATAAACAAGATGATGAAGCCCTTTTGGTCCTGTGGAACCAATATACATACCAGGGCGTTTACGAACGGCTTCAAGTCCTTTTAAGACTTGAATATTACTTGCACCATATTCAGCAGACATTTAAATTTCCTTGATTTATATTTTGATTTTTATTTACTGGATAATAAGAAATATTATAGAAATAATTTATCTAAAATATACTCAGATTGATTAAAAAAGTAAAGGCGGTTTATAATTCAACGCTATGAGTGAAAACAATTTGAAAGAAGTCTGGAACCTTGCATTGGACCAGATTGAAAAAGAATACAAAGAAAAAGGCAAAGAAATTGAATTCAAATTATGGTTCAAAATGACTTACCTTGAAGATAATATTCAAACCATTAAAGTTTCTGTTCCTTCTGAATTCATGTGGAAACAAATGATAAGCAAAGGAATTATTAATACTGTAAAAAATACTATAAAAAACTTGATGGGACTTTCAGATTTAGATATTTCTCCAGTAATTAATGATACTCCAATTGCAGAAGAAAAATCTGAACCTTTACAAAAAAAAGAAATCATTAAGGAAAACTCAGTAAGTAAAGAAAAAAATGAATCTGAAAAAACAATTTCTCAAATAAAAAGAAAAAGACCAGAAAATACTACATTGAATCCAGAATTCAATTTTGAAACTTTTATTCCTGGAGAAGGTTCCACTGGAAAATTTGCTTATAACGTAGCAATGGCTATTGCTGATAATCCAGGAAAAAAACAGAATCCTCTTTTGCTTTATGGAGGAGTTGGTTTAGGAAAAACTCACCTTATGCAGGCAATTGGAAATAGAATTTTAGAAAATGGTGAGGAAAAACTTAAAATCTGTTACATTCAGGCAGAATCTTTCTTAAATGATTTTACTCAGTCTTTATTAAATAAAAACTCAGATAAATTCAAAAATAAATATAGAAATCTTGATGTTCTTTTATTAGATGATATTCATTTTTTACAGAATAAAACCGGTATTCAGGAAGAACTTTTCTACACGTTTGAAGCTCTTCACAAAAAAAATGCTCAAATGGTGTTTACTTGTGACCGTCCTTTAAGAGAAATTCAAAATATGGCTGAACGTCTCGTAAGTCGTTTAGGCAGCGGAATGTGTATTGACCTTCTTCCGCCTAATTATGAAAACAGACGTGCAATTCTTCTTAAAAAGCTGGAAACAAAAAATAAATCCCTTCCAATGGAAATAGTAGATTTTATTGCCCAGACAGTTGAAACTAACGTAAGAGATCTTGGTGCAGCATTGGACAAAGTTTTAGGTTATGCAGAATTTATTGACAATAATATGACTCTGGAAATAGCACAAAGTCTTCTCTCTGATCTTTATTCATCTCCTGCAATTGGTAATATTTCAATCGAAAATATTCTGAAAGTAGTTGCCGATAATTATCAGATATCAGTTTCTGATTTAAAGGGCAAAAAAAGAGACAAAAAATATTCTTTTCCACGTTTCATTGCAACATATATAGCAAGAGAAATAACAGAATATTCATTTACAGAAATAGGAAATGAACTTGGAGGAAGAGATCATTCTTCAATCATGCACGCATACGAAAAAATAAATGAAAGAATTCAAACTGATTCTTCTTTCAAATCAAAAATAAAAGTAATGATAGATGAAATTAAAAAATTTAAAAATTAATTAAAAATTGTCTATAATGTGTTAAAATAATGTGGATAATTTGTTAATAAATGACGATATTTTAACAAATTGTGAATTTGTTTATAACGTGTTAAAAAGAATTTATAAGTTAACAACTTAACAAATCTTTTTAATATAATGAATTAAATGACTTATCCACTTTAAACACTATCTTATTATTAAATTTACTAAATTCTAAATTTAATAAATTTAAGTAAGATAAAAAGTGTATAAATTCTTACAGGAGAATTAAAAATATGAAATTTTCATTTGACCGTGATGCAATGATAAAAGAGATTGCAATTGCACAAGAAATTATTACAAACAAAAGTCCTATCTCAATTCTTTCCAATATTCTTTTAATTGCAAATAACAATACTCTAACTATCAAAGCAACAGATACTTCTGTAAATTTTATAACTCAAATTCCAGTTGAAATTACAGAAGAAGGTAGTACAACAATTTTCTGTGATAAATTTATGAGTATTCTTACTTCATCTCCTGCTGGTGAAATTGAATTTAATCAGGAAGACATAAAAGTAACAATTAGACCTGTTGCTAAAAAAATTAAATTCCAGCTTAAAAGTATTGCAAGTGAAAAATTTGCAGATATTCCTGCTGCAAATGACATTCCTTTTTTTGAAATTTCAGCAAAAGACCTTAAAGAAATGATTCAGCAGACAATTTTTTCTGTTTCTAATGATTCAAACAGATATTTCATGACAGGTGTTTATTTTACTAAAAAAGAAGATAAAATTGTTATGGTTTCAACTGATGCAAGACGACTTTCTTATGCTGAAAAGACAGTTGATGCTGGAATTAATTTTGAATCTGCAATTGTTCCTACAAAAATTCTTAAATGTATTCTTAAAAATGCTTCTGATGAAGGAAATATTTCCCTTTCAATTGTTGATAAATTAATTTTTGTAAGATTTGGAAATTATGAATTTTCTTCTAAACTTCTTGATGGTCAGTTCCCTAACTATCAGAAAGTAATTCCAGAAAATCAGACAAATTCTTTCCAGTTAAATAAAGCAGATTTAGAATCTGCTTTAAAAAGAACTGAAATCATGGTTGATAAAAAAGTTAATAAAATACTATTCAAAATTTCTTCTGGAGTTCTTACATTAACTTCTCCAGAATCAGAAATTGGTACAGCAGATGAAGAAATTCCATGTCGCTATGATGGTGACGAAATTATAATTGCATTGAATAGTAATTATGTTTCTGAACCATTAAAAAATATAAAATCAGAAGAAGTAGTTTTTGAATTTACAGAAGCTATGAGAGCTGTAACAATCAGACCAGAACCTGCAGAAGATTATTTCCACATTGTTATGCCAATGAATAACGGAAATTAATTTTCTTGTTTTTTTATTAAAGGGGTTGTCTAAAAATAATTGTCATGTTGAAATTGTTTGTTAGACGACCCTTGTTTATTTAACGGAGAAATATGCCTTTTCTTTCTTTATCACTATATAATTTTAGAAATTTAAGGAATGACAAAATTGATTTATCCTCAAAAGAAGTTTTTTTTATAGGTGAAAACGGACAGGGAAAAAGTAATCTTTTGGAATCGTTGTATTATTCTGCTTATGGTTCATCTTTTAGAACTCATACAGACAGTCAGATTATAAAAGAAAAAGAAGAAAATTTTTCGCTTCGCTCTTTATATACAAATGATAAACAAAGTACACAGCAGATTAATATCATTTTTGATAAAAATAAAAAAATAATTGAAAAAAACGGAAAAAGAATTCGTGACAGAAAGGAATTGATTAATACAATTCCCTGCGTAGTTTTTTGTCATGATGATATGCGTTTTGCAACAGGAGAGCCGGAATTCAGAAGATTTTTTATAGATCAGTCTCTTACAATGTATGATGATTTATACATTGATGATTTAAGAAATTATCGAAAAATTTTAAAAACGCGCAATCTTCTGTTGAAAGAAGCAAAATACGATATGCTTGATATTTATGATCAGCAGCTTGTTCAGAAAGGTCTGGAAATTCAGAAGAAAAGAAAAATGGCAATCTTTCAATTTAATGAAATTTTTGGAAAATTATATGAACAGATTTCAGGAATTGAAGGTGTTTCAATAATGTATTTGCCATCCTGGAAAGAAATAAAAGATGAAGTTTCAAAAAGGATGCCTTCTTCAGAAGAACTGCTGAATCTTTTGAAAGAAAAAAGAGAACAGGAAAAAATAATGTGCACTACCCTATCGGGTCCTCACAGAGATAGAATTATTTTTGTAAGAAATGGTGAACAATTTATTCCAACAGCGTCTACAGGTCAGTGCAGATTGATATCTTTGCTTCTAAGAGTATCTCAGGCGGTTTATTATACAAGAATTACAGGTTCAAAACCTGTTTTACTTATGGATGATGTTATGCTGGAACTTGATCCAGAAAAAAGAAGAAGACTTACAGCTATGCTTCCTGAATATGATCAGCTTTTCTGTACTTTTTTACCTGGTGAACCTTATGAAAGCTACAAAAAATCTACAACAAAAATATTCAGAATAAAAAACGGGGAATGGAATGAAGAAAGTTGATGTATCTGATTGTTCTGAAATGATAATGTCTGTTTTTCAAGAAATTGAAAAATCAACCTTAGAAAAAAGTAACAATTTTTATAAAAGTTGGAAAAAAATAATTACAAGTATAAAAAGCTATAATGACAATGAAATTTCTCTTGGACAAAATCTTTATGAACATTCAAAGGTTATTGAAGTAAAAAATGGAATAATGCTTATAGAAACAGATCATCCGGGCTGGACTCAGATGATGCAGATGAATAAAAGATTCATTCTGAAAGGATTAAAAATGTATATGCCTGAGATGAATGTTACAACACTTTTATTCAGAGTAAAAGGCAGTGATGCAACTTTAAGTGATTTTAGTTATGATAAGCAGCTGGAAGAAGCAAACAAAAAAGAATTGGAAAAAATAAATAGAAAGCAAACAATTCTTAAGAAGTATGAAAAAGTAGACGATAATAATAAAAATGAGTCACATTCTACAGAATTACCTGAAGATATTTCAAATATGTTTAAAGGTATGATGAAAACAATGTTGACCAAAAATCAAAATAAGTGATATATTTTTTTACCATCATTTGATATTTTATAATTCGCATAAAATATACGGATTTTATTTATAAGGAGCATTGGCTATGTTACGTACATATCAACCAAGCAAAGTAAAACGCAATAGAAAATTTGGTTTCAGAGCACGTATGGCTACTAAAGGTGGTCGTAAAGTTCTTGCACGCCGCCGTGCAAAGGGCCGCGCTAAGCTTTCAATTTCTGACGAAAAGAAGCCTTACTGATATTAATTAGGGATGGAAACAGACTTGATTAAAACAGGATTTTTTAAGCGCGAAGAACGAATAAAAAATCCTGTATCATTTAAGAAACTGTTTAAGAACGGAAAAAAGGCAAGTATTTCTGGAGTCAAAATTTTCTATTTAGAAAATGGTACAGAAATGAACAGAGTCGGTTTTCCTTTGCCTCGTGGATACGGTAACGCGGTGCAGAGGAACTTGTCGAAACGTTACAGCCGAGAAGTCTATCGCTTATTAAAAACACATCTGAACACCGGATATGATATTTTATTACTCGTATATCCTGGAAATGATTCGTTCAGCACGCGATGTGTTCAATTTCGTACATTGTTTAAAAAGGCAGGATTGATTAAAGAATGAAGAATTTGAAATATATTGTTTCAAAGTTTTTCTGTTTGATTATCCGTTTTTATCAAAGATTTATTTCGCCCTTGCACCCTGCTTGTTGCAGATTCACACCGACGTGCTCTCAATATGCTCTGGAAGCAATCCAAAAATATGGTCCTGGTAAAGGCACCTTTCTGGCAATAAAGCGAATATTACGTTGTAATCCATACTCAAAGGGAGGCTATGATCCGGTTCCGTAGATTATAGCCATTGGGAGAAATGATGAATAAGAACACTATAATCGCAATTGTTCTTTCTACAATTGTTGTTTTAGCATCGCTTATTTTGCAGCCTATGTTGTTTCCAAATACAGCAAATAATGTTGCAGAATCAGAAAATGTTACAGAAGAAACTTCAGCTGTAAAAGTTGAAGAAGAAAAAAAAGATTTAAGTCTTATTGTAGAAGACGAATCTGATAAAAATGTTGAAGAGCAGTTTTTTGAAATAACTACAAAAAATGCTCAGATTGTTTTAACTAATCGCGGTGGAGATATGATTAGTTATAAACTTTTAAACCATATTGATGTTGATACAAAAGACGGCATTCAGATGGTTGATAATGTCTCTAAAACAAACCGTGCATGTGCAGTTGCTTTTGGAGATGTAAACAGTCCTATCAATAACGAAATTTTCAATGTTACCCACAAAGACGAAAACGTATATTTTTTTACAAAATCAATTTCAATCAAAAAAGAAGATGGTTCAGTAAGTAAAATTATACTTGGAAAAAGATATACTTTTGATCCTGAAAGCTACGTTTTTAAGCTTGATATTTTAATTCATGGCGATGATATCGAAAATCTTGTCTATACATTAAGAACTTCACCACAGATAGGACCTCATTTTGATCCAAAACTTAATCGCTATGAAAACCGTCAGTTCATTTCATTTAATGGTGAAAAAGCAAAACGTCAGGTTATTAGCGCAAAGCAGTTCAAATCTTATAACAAAGATTATTTATGGAACGGAATTGGTGGAAAATATTTTGTAAACCTTGTAGTGCCATTAAATCCAGAAAAAATGGATAATTCTTATTATTCAACATTAATCAATGAAGAAAATAATTATTCCAATGCACAGGCAATTTGTGTAAGAAAACCATTCTCTGAAGATGTTGAAGATTCATATTACATGTATTACGGACCACGCGAAGAAAAAGCACTTAAGATTTTTAATGTTGCAGAAAACAATTCTTGGAAATTAAGTGGTCTTAAATTAAATGAATGTCTGAATTCAAATGGCTGGCTTGGATGGCTTGAAACTATTTTGAAATGGTTCATGGAAGTAATCAATAAGTTTGTTCATAACTGGGGTGTTTCAATTATCATTATGACAATTCTTATTAAGCTTTTGATGTTCCCATTTACAAAAAAGCAGTCGCTGGGAACTTTAAAAATGCAGGAAATTCAGCCTAAAATCCAGGCTATTCAGGCAAAATATAAGGACAATCAGCAGAAACTTCAGCAGGAAATGGCAAAAATCTATAAGGACAATGGTTACAATCCTATGAGTGGTTGTCTTCCAATGCTTGTGCAGTTCCTTATTCTTTTTGCAATGTATAATTTGTTCAATAACTATTTTGAATTCCGTGGTTCTAGTTTCATTCCAAACTGGATTGAAGATCTTTCTTCTGGAGACAGTATCTACACATTGAAATTTGATATTCCTTTCTTTGGAAATCAGGTTAGAATTTTGCCTTTTATTTATCTTGCTTCTCAGCTGTTGTTTGGAAAAATTACTGGAAATGGCGGTACAGCTGCTCCAGGAACTTCACAGGCACAGATGCAGATGATGATGTATGTTATGCCTGTCATGTTCTTTGTAATGTTCTATAACGCTCCTTCTGGACTTTTGTTATATTGGACAGTTAGTAACATTTTCCAGATGGGTCAGCAGATAATCATTAATAAAACAATGAAACAGAAGAAAGCTGAATTGGCTGCTAAAAAAAATAAATAAAGATTCTTAGGAGAAATATAGATGACTTACGAATTTGAAGGAAAAACAGAAAAAGAAGCAATAGAAAATGCTGTAAATGAACTTGGTTTGCAGAGAGACCAGTTTGATGTAGAAATTCTTGAAACTCAGAAAAAATCACTTTTTAAGAATGGTTATGTAAAAATTGCTGTTCATACAGTTGGTGATGACGAAGAAGTTGGAATGGGAGCATCTTTTGCGGCTGCTGCTAAGGTAGTTGCAAATCCAGTTCCACAGGGCGAATTTGAAGAAAAGCTTGTTGATTTTATTCAGAATGTTGTTGAAAAAATGGGATACGATGCAAAAGTTGAAGTTATATTCCGCGAGGAAAAGAAGCTTGGAATCAAGCTTGATTCACAGAATTCTTCAATTCTTATTGGGCGCAAAGGAAAGAATCTTGATGCTCTTCAGTTGCTTGCAAATATTTATGCAGGTCGCCTTGGACACGAAGAAATTCGCGTAATTCTTGATACAGAAAATTATCGTATTCGTCGTGAAGAATCTTTGGTTCGTCTTGCTTATACTACAGCTGACAAAGTTCATCAGTCGCATAAGTCAATTTTGCTTGAACCAATGAATCCTTTTGAAAGACGTTTGATTCATACAACTTTAAATGATATTCCTGATATTGATACAAAATCAGAAGGTGAAGGACTTTACAAACAGGTTCGTGTAATTTATAAAGGTTTTGAAAGATAATTTTAATGCGCTGTCTGTAACTTTTAGAAGACAGCGCACTATTTATTTTAAACGGAGTATGAAGTGAAAAAAATACTTGTAATTTTGTGTTCTTTTTTTGCAGCACAAATATTATTTGCTCAGTCCTTAGAAGATTATGTTGATTCAAAATATCTGGCAGAAATAAAGTCAAAGGGAAATATTTCTTTAATCCATGAAAAAAAAGATACAGTTATGGAAATGGTTCCTTTCTGCAAGTATACTGATGAAATAAAATCAGATCTTATTTGTACAAAAGGTGGAGTTCCATTTCTTGCTGAATTTTTATATGTAATTCCAAAGAAAGATCTTGCAGATGATATTTCAAAAGTAAATTCAGAATCAATTGAAAAACTTTTTAGATCATTAAGCAAAATGGAAGGTATGACTTATATTCATAATGGTGGTAAGGAAGATATTCTTTACAAAAAATGTTATGCAATAGCATCTCCTGATTCTGATACTCCAATTTCTGATCCTTTAGAAGGCGAAGTTGATGGTCTTAAAGTTTATGCTTATCAGCATGATCATACATTTGGTCATACTAAATACGAAATAAATTATTACAAAGATAACAATGTTATTCTGCTAAAATTTTTAAATCAGATTCCAATGGGAATGCTTGGCATAAAGGCTGTAAAGGAAAAAAGCTTTAAAATGAATGTAATGTGCATTGATATTGGAGAAGATTTGCTTTTATATCTTTCAACAGATGTTAAAGCAAAAAATTTACCAGGTATTAGAGGCCAGATAGAAGATTCAATGACTGTTCGTATGGATGCTGTTTACAAATGGTTTATGAAACAATTTAAGTAAGATATAAATTTTGGGAGGAAACATGAATATTAAAAAAGTAATTTTTACAGCATTATTTGGTGCTGCTATTTTAGTGGGCGGCTCATGCAGCTCAAAAGATAAGGGAAAAGGTATGGATGCAATCAAGGGAAAAGACGGATTATTTGCAGTAATGGAAACTTCTAAAGGACAGATTGTTCTTGAATTATTTTACAAAGATGCTCCACTTACTGTTGCAAACTTTGTTGGATTGGCAGAAGGAAATTTGAAAGCTGCTAATGGAAAACCTTTTTATGATGGTTTGAAATTTCATCGTGTAATTAATGATTTTATGATTCAAGGTGGTGATCCACGTGGTAACGGTACTGGTGGTCCTGGATATAAATTTGCTGATGAGGAAGTTCCTTACAAATTTGACAAACCAGGTTATCTTGCAATGGCAAATGCTGGTCCAAATACAAATGGTTCACAGTTTTTCATTACTCATGTAGAAACACCATGGTTAAACGGAAAGCATACAATTTTTGGTCAGGTTGTGACTTCTGATGATCAGAATGTTGTAAATATTGTTGCTCAGGGTGATGAAATAAAATCTGTAAAAATCATTCGTCAGGGTGCAGATGCAGAAGCATTTAAAGCTACACAGGAAGATTGGGATGCATTGAACAAAGAAGCTGCTGCAAAAGCTGCTAAAGCAAAAGAAGCTAAATATGCTGCTAAAATTGCAGAAGTTGAAAAAAAATTCCCTGGTTTTGAAAAAACAGCAAACGGAATTTATTATAAAACAACAAAAGCTGGTTCTGGCGCAAAATGTGGAAAAGGCAAACATGTTTATGTTGCATACAAGGGATATCTTGTAGATGGAACTGTGTTTGATTCTTCTGAAGGACGGGGAGACCTTGATTTTGGCACAGGTGCTGGTCAGATGATTCCTGGATTTGATGAAATGGTTCAGGATATGCAGAAAGGCGAAACAAGAACTATGGTTTTGCCACCTGATTTAGCTTATGGTGAACAAGGTTACCCGGGAGTAATTCCACCAGCTTCTTATATTTGTTTTGATGTTACATTGAACAAATTCTAATTAATTTATAATCGGAAAAGGGGCTGTTCCAAAAGTAATGAGTGTAGCGCTCATTGAGCCCTTCGATAGGCTCAGGAACCACTCGTCGAAATGACTGCTACACTAAATGTGGTGGTTTCGATAAACTCAACCACCGTAATGTAAACTTATTGGACAGCCCCTTTTTTTATCAAAAATAGTGTTTAATTGAAAATGCTATGCGGTTACAAAACCATTCACGGCCAGAAGTAGTTAAGAAAGGAACTTCATCTTGTTCATCGTATTCTTGCTCAAAACTGCGGGTGCTTGAAATATCTATTAAAGCAGAAAGCATTGTTTTCTTTGAAAATTCAATCTGAACGAATGGACTGAATTTTACGGTCATAAAGGAGCCATCAAAGTTTTCATCAAAATCACCGTAATCAGAACCATTAAAATGGCCAGAAAGTTCTGTGATTATTCCAGCAAGCTTTAATTTAAGTGGCATTTGATAACCAAGAATAATTTTTGTTTCATACTGAAAACCATTTGCTTTATGCTTTATTAAGAGCCATTCCCACAAGTCACCCTTCCCCATTCCAGAAAGGCCTTCATAAAAAACAGTATAATTTGCCAGCATTACAACATGAGACCAGTCGTGTTGTATTATGGCTCCTGTATCAAACATGAAAGTGCCAGTTGTATAAAATTTGTAATATACGTGTTCGAATGAGTTTGCATAGGAATATTCTTTTTTATCTGTATTATAAACAGACATACCGTTTAGTCCCATAGCAATCCAACCTAAGCCTGTAGAAGCACCTGTGGAGAATGAAATGAAAGGTAATGGTTGAAAGGTAAAATCAACTCCTGGTTTTATATGTACAGGAGTTATTTCTGAAAAGCAGTTTATTTTGCAAAAAGCAGAATTTACAAGCCAATGGTCGCCAAGAGGTGTATTTATAGTTTTTTCAAAACCAATTTTTAACAAACCTTCTGCTCCAGAAAAAGGTCCTGATAGTGTTGCAAAATGATCACCACCAGTTTCTCTTGAATATTTCATGTAATAAGCGGCATCTAAAGAATAATAGAAATTTAGTGATTTCTTTTTGTTATCTTCTGCAGATAACGCAGAAATAAATAATAAAGAACTAAGAATTAGGAGTAACTTTTTCATTGTTCAATCCTTATAAAATAAGCATAAAAAAGTGTTATTTTAGTAAATGATACTAAAATATTTCTGCACTTATAGATTTGATTATAAATTTTGCAGATGTAATATAATCAATATCATTTAATGAATAATCGGATGATTTACCATCTACAGAACCAATTCCGGAAAGAATGAAATCATTTATACACTGTTTTTCGTTTCCAAAAAAGCTTGACTGGTAAATAAGAGATGGCTGTCCGTTTGGAGCAGAATTATTTTTTGTCCATTTTTCATTGTAGTCAAAGCTTTGATTTACTTCGATTTTGATAAAATATTTTTTTTCTGAAATTAATGAAATTTTTGATTCTGCAAAAAAAGTTTTTTTTGGAGTTGCACATGTTACTGCATCAAATGTTTTTGATACTCCAATATTATGATTACCATTTGATTTACCGTACCATACAGGTAAAGATTCTGGTCTGCCGTTTTTTGGAGCAAAAAGCCAGTTTTTTTTTGAAGCTCTGTTTGTAACGAAAATAGTGTCAATGTAGTTATTGTTTTCGTCTTCCAGCCAGATAGCGCATTGAGGAACCCGTTTGTTCCATTGTTCGCCTGGATTTATTTGAACTGAAATATTTTGTGCAAAAAGTTTAGCAGAAGCTAAAAATAACATTGTTATTAATATTTTTTTCATATATCCTCTTATCCTCTGTTTTTGTGTTTTTTAAACTAACCATCGTGTGCTAACAACATCAATGAATTGGTCGGTAAATTCAATGCCTTTTGACCAATATTCAGGGTCGGATCTTTTTAATAAAACTGATTCAATGCATCCCCAAAGACTAAAAATAATCAGATCAGTATGACATTTTGTATCTGTTAAAGTAACACTGTTATTTTTTAAACAGTTTTCAAGCAGCTTTTGTCCAAAACGCTGGCTAGTATAAAAAGGTTCAATTTCAGCTTCAGAAGCATTGTCATCTACTGAAATTTTTCCCATAAAAAGCTGGGCTGTGCGTGGATTTTCAAAACACCAGTCGCGGAAAGCCTTGAGAGCTGCAATAAGTTTTTCTTTTGGATTATTGATTTTTGAAACACGTTTTTCAAGAAAAAAATTCAGACGTTCAAGATTATCCAAAGAAATTTTTCGAAAAAGATCTTCTTTATCTTTATAATAACGATAGATGGTTGTAGCCGTAACACCGCATTTTTCTGCAATATCCCGCATACCAATTTCGTATGGTTCTTTTTCCTGCAGCAATTCAAGTGTTTTTTGCAAAATCATTGGCTGAAGTTTAGGATTGGTTGTACGCATAGAATTCTCCTATAAAAAGTGGCTGTCCAATAAGTTTGCATTACGGTGGTTGAGTTTATCGAAACCACCACATTTAGTGTAGCAGTCATTTCGACGAGTGGTTCCTGAGCCTGTCGAAGGGCTCAATGAGCGCTACACTCATTACTTTTGGGACAGCCCCTAGGTAAGATAAAGCCGCGCTATTTTAGCGGTTTTATCTTACACTCCTTTTTTTATAAAATAACAGTGTTAAAATAACATTGTTATTTTATAATGTCAATGGAAAATTCTTTTTTTTTGATTTTTAAACTACAACTTTAATCGGAATACCTTTGAATTGCGCTCTGGCGTCCAGATTGCTCTTCTTGAGGAAGGAAGAGATTCTATTGAGTCTGCTGCAAATCCAAGCTGTTCAAACCAATCTGAAGTCTGCGTTGTAAGAATAAAGACACTGGTTAGTTTCTGGGTCTTTGCTTTTTCAAGAAGATATTGAATGAGTTTTGGACCGATGCCAAGGTTTGAAAAAGCTTCGTCTACGGCTACACCAGCAATTTCCGCCTGAAAATCATCGTAAATATGAAGAGCTGCACAGGCGCGAACACCACCGTCTATTTCGTAAACAATATAATCATTAAGCTTTTCCGCCAGCTGAGAATCTGTGCGCGGCAAAAGAATTTTTTGCTGTATGAACGGGTTCATTACAGAAAGAACAGCAGGAATATCTTGATGTGTCATAGGGCGAATGCCACCGTAATTCTGCGAATAAATCATTGTTCCAGAACCAAGACCGCTGAAAATTTCACATGGAAGAGCACCGTCTATAGAACCATTTAGAATATGAGCGCGGGAAACACCCTGCTGGCAGGCTTCTCCAGCATAGCGAAGAAGTGAAATTATTTTTTCGTTTTCCTTTGATTCGTTTTTGGCAATAAATTTATAAAGCTCTGACAGATTCAATGCAGGCACATCGCCATCTTCAGAAACTCCAATATCATCTGTAATGATAAAGTTTTCTTTGTTAATTTCTGCATTTTTCATAACGAAAAATAATTTGTCAGCTTTTAAATTAACAGCAATCTGCTTTGCAAGATTTACAGAAGAAATGTTGTAAGGTTTTCCAACACTACTCCATCCAATACAAGGGAAAATAGGAATAAAGCCATTATCAAGGATATTGTTGATGGCATCAATCTGAAGCTTGTCAATTTCTCCGGCAGTTCCAAAATCTATTCCGTCAATAACACCTTTTGCACGAGCGCGAACCCAGTTTCCGATTGTAGCTGTAATATGATTTGCAGCAAGACTTGTCATTACTATATTTGAAACGTCAAAAGCGGCCATTTTTATCTGAGGAATTGCATCCTGATTTGTAATGCGGATTCCATGCTGGTAGGTCCACGAAATTTTTGAATCTGAAAGAATTTGATCAATACGTTTGCGAGCGCCAGGAACAATAACAACTCTAAGTCCCGCCTGATGAATTAAGGCAATATCTCTCATGTGACTTGAAAATAACGGAGAATCAATAACTTCGTCATCAAGATAAATTACAATTGTTGCGTTGTTGAATTGCTTTAAGTAGCGGATTACATCACGAATCTGCTGTGCTTTTTTAATTCTGGAATTCTGCTGCATACAAAAATTATACATTGTTTAAGAAGAATTATGAAGTGCGAATAAAACTGATTTGTTGAATAGTTAAATTGTTCGAATTTCGAATTTTAATTGGTAATGCATAAAATTGATTTTTATAA
>SAMEA104315435__coassemble_783_pt1 | contig 19149 bp, 19 predicted proteins | sample SAMEA104315435__metabat2_high_PE_028 | metagenome-assembled genome bin SAMEA104315435 (sample SAMEA104315435) | gut metagenome | biome: Monkey gut; feature: monkey-associated habitat; material: faeces | place: China | collected 2013 | reverse complement strand
AAAAAGGAAATTAAAAAAAAACATTTTTTTTGTCCACTTTTATTGACTGGTACATTTTCCAGCTAATAATGCTTCCTTTTCTACTGATAGTACGGGATTCCGCGTAGTTCGTTCTAGGAATTAAGAGAACTTTATTGTGAAACAGAAAATATTTATTTCGATTTTAGTGGTTTTACTTTGTTCATTTGTGAATATATGCAATATGCCCCAAAAGAATATGAGTATAAACTAATACTTTCTGGGGATACTGTTGGTGCTCGTTATCCTGCACATCATGTTAATTGGTTTGATGCGCTAATATATTGTAATAAAAGAAGTATTGATGAAGGTTTAACTCCTTGTTTTTCAATCTTCGATTTTATTCATATATGATTCGTACATAAAATAACCTCCATGAAATAAAAGTAGTAATACCAACAGTAACTACCCATCATGGAGGGCATTTGCAAAATAAAACTGCTTGTGAAAGCAGCCTGAAGGTGGTATTTTCATAGGCAGTTGTCGGGACTAAGCCCGTGTTTGAAGTCTGTTATTGGTCGTGCTTTAACAATACTATCTTGGGACAATCCTGTCACTGCCTTTTTTAGAAAAAGTAAAAAACTGCGCCACAGCCTTGGCAGGTCATCGCGCAGCGATTTTGTTCACTTTGAATTTTGTGGAGGGTGTTATGCAATATACCGAGGTACAGAATATAGCGAAAAAGACAATCGAGTTCATTAAAGATAATATACAGCCTGGCATGACATTGCTTGAGGTAAGACATTTGTGTGAAACAAAAATGATGGAATTGGGAGCTGATTCTTTTTGGTATTGGGATGTGGGGGCTTTTGTTTTTGCTGGGGATGAAACCACATTATCCGTTTCAGGGAAAGAATATACTACAAGTGAAAGAGTTATTGCAGAAAATGACATTATTACAATCGACTTGAGTCCACAAAATGAGGATACATGGGGCGATTATGCAAGAACCATTATTATTGAAAATGGAAAGGTTGTCGAAACTGATAATGTGACTAATGAGGAATGGAAAAAAGGATTGTTGATGGAAGAATATTTGCATGAGGAGATGTGCAAATTTGTTGCACCGGAAACTACCTTCGAGGAGCTATATTATCATATAAATAGTATTATAGAAGAAAAAGGGTATATAAATCTTGATTTCATGGGAAACTTGGGGCATTCAATTGTTCGACAGAAAAATGATAGAATCTATATAGAAAAGGGCAATCAAATTTGCCTTGGCGAGGTTCATTATTTTACTTTTGAGCCACATATAAGTGTTCAAGGTTCAAAATATGGATATAAAAGAGAGAATATTTACTATTTTGAAAATGGAGAAATCAAAGAGTTATAATTTGTAGATGTACCCGAATTTTCCGTCTTGCGAAGAGACTGAAAGCAACAGAAGATTTGAATTTGAAGTTGTCGGATTGCTAAATTCCTATTTTAGAGCTAAGGAGGTTTTGAAAGAGTGGATATTATATATAAGCGGCTTACAGAAAATGAATTAGATGCATTTATCCAAATGAGAATGAAACAGCTTCGTGAAGAAGGTGCTACAGAAGAAATTGACTTGGTTCCTAATTTGGAAGATTACTATAAAAGGCATATGGCAGATGGAACATTTGTCTCATGGATCGCAATGGACGGGGATAAGATTATAGGAACAAGTGGAATGTCGTTTGTTGAGAAACCACCATATTTTGGATGCCCTTCTGGAAGAATAGGATTGCTTTCCAGTATGTTCACTAATCCAAATTACAGGAGAAAAGGTATAGCGAAGGAGTTACTTTCAAGAGTAGTAAGTGAAGCTAAGGAATATGGCTGTGGTACTGTTCAGATTACAGCATCAGATATGGGTGTTAAGTTATATACTGATTTTGGATTTAAGCATAATGGCAACTTTATGCATTATAAGTTATAGTATGAAATTCCAGTCTTGCGAGAACTGAAAGCAACATAAGATTTGAATTTATATAGCAGAAGGAGATAAGAAAATGATACATAAAATGAACCTTTGGAACGATTCATTTAAGAACATCATTGTGATGATTATTGTGAAGCAGTATTAAAATCAGCAGGAAAATTACCAAGTGATTGGCCAGGGACAGACTATAAAGTTTCTTATAACGATAATGGAAAAAACAAAAAGTCTTTTTATGGTTCTCCTGAAAAAGTATCTTTGCCTGCTCTGTAAATCCTGCCCAAGAAAAATACCAGTAATGGATACTTGCATTTTCCTTTTTTCTCAATGAATCTTTTAATCTATACATACCTCGCTGGGCATTCTGCTTTTCCTTTTTATATGTCAATTTAATTGTTATCTATGTCATTTTATAGTAAAATGACATAGATAAATTACTTTTGGAACACCCCCTCCGTATAACACTCGCGATTTCCTTCTACCCAAAATTTATGATATTCTTTTTAGTTTGTAAATAACATAATTTATTCCAATCATATTGAAACTAATTCGTAAGCGGTTTTGTCCAGGGAATTCGTAAGGTCCAAATGCAGGTCTTGTTCAGCTTGAGGCAGAACCTTATATCAGGACGACACATCCGACTCAGCCAAGGTCAAAATTTTTGGAATAAATATTAATTGGATTAATGAAAATACTACAAATAATTGTATTGCTCATTTACACAGATTAAAAAAAGTAATATATTATAAATATGAACAAAACATTACTTCTTCTACTATTATCAGGTTTCTCTAGATGATCGCTTAGACTGGTAGTGTTGTATTTTTATGTGAAATTACAAGCCTGTCGCTAAGCGATGGGCTTTTTTGTTTTTAGAGGAGATAATTCTATGTCTGTTATGAATCCAAACGGAAAATATCGTGCTTTTGAGGATGTGCCTTTGAAGAACCGCACATGGCCTGACAAAAAAATTACAAAAGCTCCAATGTGGTGTTCTGTTGATTTGCGAGATGGAAATCAGGCTCTCATCAATCCGATGAGTGTTGAACAGAAGCTGGAATTTTTTGATCTCCTTGTAAAAATCGGTTTTAAAGAAATTGAAGTTGGATTTCCTAGTGCCAGCGATACTGAATTCAATTTCATGCGCCGCCTTATTGAAGAAAATCACGTGCCGGAAGATGTTACTCTCCAGGTTCTGTGTCAGGCACGCGAACATTTGATTAAACGCACTTTTGAATCGCTTAAAGGCTGTAAAAAAGCTATTTTCCATCTTTATAATTCAACTTCGCCTTCTCAGCGAAAATATACTTTTAATAAGTCAAAGGACGAAATCAAGCAGATTGCTATTGAAGGCATCCGCTGTGTAAAGAACTGCCTTTCCATGAGCGAAGGAACTGAAATTCGCCTTGAATATTCTCCGGAATCTTTTTCTACAACTGAAGTTGATTATGCTCTTGAAGTTTGTGAAGCTGTAAAAAAGGAATGGGGCTGTTCTGCAGCAAACAAAGTAATTCTGAATCTGCCTACAACTGTTGAGTGCGCAATGCCTAATCAGTTTGCGGATCAGATTGAATATTTCTGCCAGAACATTTCTGAGAGGGAAAACGTAATTATTTCTTTGCACAATCACAATGACCGGGGCGAAGGTGTTGCACAGTGCGAGCTTGGTTTGCTGGCTGGTGCGGACCGCGTGGAAGGTTGTCTTTTTGGTAACGGCGAACGAACTGGAAACCTGGATATTGTAAATGTTGCCATGAACATGTATACTCAGGGAATTGATCCTGAGCTTGATTTCAGAAATATGCCTGAGCTTACAGAGGCTTATACTCGTCTTACAGGAATGGAAATTCATCCGCGTACACCTTATTCTGGGGAGCTTGTATTTACTGCATTCAGCGGTTCTCATCAGGATGCAATTCGAAAAGGTATGGCTGCCCGCGTAAATATGGAAGAAAACGCATACTGGGATGTTCCTTACCTTACTTTTGATCCACATGATATTGGCCGTCAGTACGAAGGTATCATCCGCATCAACAGTCAGTCTGGCAAGGGTGGTGCAGCTTTTATTATGGAACAGGATTACGGTCTTGTGCTTCCAAAAGCTATGCATCCAGTATTTGGTGGTCTTGTTAAGGATGCTGCCGACAAAGCCCAGCGGGAGCTTAAACCTGCTGAAATTTACAATGTATTTGAAAAAACATGGCTTAATACTAAGTCACCTTTGAATATTCTGGAAATTACAGAAAAGCATATTGAAGGCGAACGTGGCAGCAATTTGCCAGAACAGGTTGCTGCAATGGCTACTATTGAATGGAACGGTAAAAAGATGGCGATTGCCGGTAACGGAAACGGACCTCTTGATGCATTTGTAAATGGTCTTAAGCAGACTGACGCACCAAAGTTCAATATTACCAGCTTCCATGAACACAGTGTAGGAACTGGTTCTGATACTTGTGCCGTAGCTTATGTTCAGATTACTAAAGAAAACGGCGAACAGGTTTGGGGTGTTGGAAAATCTTCTAACGTTGGCCGCGCTGGTATTGCCGCAGTGGTAAGTGCATTGAATTTTAAGGCATAATCTAAAGGGGTGCGCAGGAAATGCAGAGTTTGTTGTTCCTGCAGCACCCCATATTTTTTGGAGACTGGCATGACAGCTAAAAAATATACTGCGGCAATAATTGGAACCGGGCGAATAGGCTTTACTCTTGGTTTTGATAAAAAACGGGAACAGCCTGCCAGTCATACCATGGCGTTGCTTTCCAATAAGCGCATTCAGATTGTTGCAGGCTGTGATTCCGATGCAGAAAATCTGGCCCGCTGGCACAAATATGTTCCAAAGGCTTCCGTTTTTTCTGACTGTAAGGAAATGCTTTCTTCTGTTTTTGCGGACATTGTTGTAGTTGCGGTAAATGAAGACGCTCATAAGTCCTGCGCGATTGCTGCCATAAAGTCAAATCCAAAGCTTGTTATTCTTGAAAAGCCGGTTGCGCTGAATACAATAGAAGGAAATGAGATAAAAACTGCTGCAGAAGAGGCTGGTGTTCCTGTTCTTATAAATCACGAACGGCGATTTGCTTGTGATTACAGAATCGCAAAAAATTATATTTCAAAAATTGGTGCTATTCAGACTGTAAATGCCCGCCTTGACTCTGGTTTTTATGTTTATAATCCAGAAAAAGAATCAAATGGTGAATACAGTCTGCTGCATGATGGAACTCATTTAGTTGATATTGTGATGTTTTTGCTGGAGGACTGTGATAATCCTTCTGAACCTGTGCTGAAAAATCTTAAAATTTCTGACATTTTTTATGATGAAAAAATATCTGGTGTAGTGCGTAATCTGAATGTTCATGCGCAAAACGAAAAATGCAGCGACATAAATTTGTTTTTTAGCGGAAGAAGCAGATTTTTTGGATTTGAAATTGAACTTATTGGCACTGAAGGCCGCATCAGAATTGGAAACGGACTGTTTGAATTTTTCAGTCGCCAGGAATCTAAACTCTACACAGGTTTTTATTCTTTGCTTCCCGATAAAAAAATAAAAAGACCTTCAAAAACTGGTTATTTTGCTAATATGGTTCAGAATTGTGTTGATTTTCTTGATGGAAATGCAAATCTTCGTTCAACTTTACAGACTGGTTTAAATACTTTACAGATTCTGGAAGAAATAAAAAAATTTTTTTAGAATTTTATTTATTTTTGGCTGTCTTTTGCTTCTGTCAAATTTTGCAACTAATTTTATAAATTTGCAGCTTTCAAAAAAACACATAATTGATTTGCAGAATGAGGTTTCCGAAAAAGAAACGGAAATTGATTTTTTTAAGTATTATCTTGAAAACTTTTTTCTTGCCGGAATGTATAATGCTTTTATTCTTGAAAGAGTTCTGGTCTACGAACTTCAGATTTTTGTTTCTAAGGATAAGAAGCATTATTTTGATGATGATTCAAAGGTGTATAATTGTCTGATTTACGATGAAAAAAAGACTTTATCTAATGGTCGTGCTTGTTCAAAAAACGGAAAATATTATGTAAATATTGTAGTTCCGCCAAAAGCAAAAGAATTTGTTGTAAAAAACGGTTACAGAATTACAATTGGCGAAGAAATAATGCATTAAAATAAAAAAAATGTCCGCCAGTAAAAGTAAATTTTTACTACACGGACATTTTTTTATGAAAAACTTTCTATTCTGCGCGAATAGATGTATTTTTTACTACAACGTCGTGAGCGCCACCCTCTCGGAGAGATGCGGCAGAAACCATTGTAATCTTAGCTTTTTCCTGAAGTTCAGGAATTGTAAGAACACCGCAGTTACACATTGTATGAATGATTTTGCTTGTTGTAAGTGTTACGTTGTCATGGAGTGAACCGGCATAAGGAACATAAGAATCTACTCCTTCTTCAAATGCCATGCCTTTTTTTCCGCCAAGGTCATAACGCTGCCAGTTGCGGGCACGGTTTGAACCTTCTCCCCAGTATTCCTTTACGTAATTGCCGTTTACCATAAGTTTTGTTGTTGGTGATTCATCAAAGCGGGCAAAATAACGACCCTGCATTACAAAATCCGCACCCATTGCAAGGGCAAGAGTGATATGATAGTCATGAACAACGCCGCCATCTGAACAGATTGGAACGTAAATACCAGTTTCTTTGTAATATTCGTCCCGGGCTTTTGCAACTTCAATTGTAGCAGTTGCCTGTCCACGTCCAATACCTTTCTGTTCGCGAGTAATACAGATTGAACCACCACCAATACCGATTTTTACAAAGTCTGCACCTGCTTCTGCAAGGAAACGGAAACCGTCAGCGTCTACAACGTTTCCAGCTCCTACTTTTGCCTGTGGCCATTTAGCGTGGATATCCTGAAGAGCCTTGCGCTGCCATTCTGTAAATCCTTCTGAAGAATCCAGAGTCATTACATCTACACCAGCTTTAAGCAATGCAGGTACGCGTTCCATGTAGTCACGTGTATTAATTCCGGCACCAACAATGTAGCGTTTGTCAGCATCAAGAAGTTCATTCGGGTGTTCTTCGTGGCTTTCTACGTCCTTACGGAAAACAAGATACTGGAGTTTACCGTCTTTATCTACAACAGGAAGCTGATTGATTTTGTTCTTCCAGATGATGTCATTTGCTTCTTCAAGAGTTACGCCAACTTCTGCTTTTACAAGATCACTGAGTCCTGTCATATAATCCTGAACCTTTGCTCCTTCCGGGCAGTGGTCAAGGCGGAAATCGCGTTCTGTGATAATGCCAAGAAGTTTGCCGTCTGCTTCGCCATTGTCTGTTACGGCAACAGTTGAGTGACCTGTCTGTTCAATTTTGGCAACAAGTTCTGTGAGAGTTGCAGTTGGAGCAATGTTTGTATCAGAAGTTACAAAACCAGCTTTATATGCCTTTACTTTAGCAATCATTGCTGCCTGATTCTCGATTGTCTGAGAACCGTAAATGAAACTAATTCCACCTTCTTTTGCAAGGGCAACTGCCAGAGTGTCATTTGAAACTGACTGCATAACGGCAGAAACCATCGGGATATTCATTGTGAGCGGACATTTCTCGCCGGCTTTCTTGTTGTAACGTACAACTGGTGTTTTCAAAGAAACGTTAGCTGGAATGCAATCTGGACCTGTGTAACCAGGAACCAACAGATATTCATCGAATGTGTGTGATGGTTCTGAAAAATAGAAAGCCATTTTCGAAATCTCCTATATGATATAAAAATATAATTGAATGATTATAGTACAAATAAAAATCAATGTCGAGATAGCCATGTAAATATTTATTTATCCATAATTGTGATTTCTACGCGCCGGTTTCGGGCTCGACCTTCTTCTGTCTGGTTTGTATCAACAGGATCAGAAGCTCCTTTGCCCTGCGTAAAAATGCAGTTTGGATTTCTGATTTTTAATTTTGCAAGGTAGTCGGCAACCGCAGAAGCTCGTTCTTCACTTATCTGTTGCTGCATTTTAAGGGTTCCTCGTTTTGCACAGTGCCCGGTAACTAAAAGATCGTTTTCAAACTCTTTAAGAATTTCTCCGATTTTTACAAGCTTGTTTTTTTCAGAGTCCATCAGAAGACTTGAATCCGGCTGAAACTGAATGTTTTCAATGCTTATTGTAAGTCCCCGATCACTTTTTTTAACGTCAATATTTTCAAGTCCAAGCTCGGCAACAGTTTCTGTAATTTTTTTTAGATTTTCGTCTGTGTTTGAACGGTGGAATTCTGTGACTTCTGCGTGAGCTTTTCCTGTGAACATAATTACATCTCCAGAAAAAGTTTCAATTTGAATTTTAAAGTCTTCGCTATAGTTGTCAATTTGACCTCGTTCATTATCCCAGTAAATTTTCTGATGAGAAAAACCTGTTGTAATTTTGGGAGCATCAAGAACAGCATTGTAACTGCTGCTAAGGTCTGGAGTCGTAAAAAACATTTTGTAGTTTATTTCAATGAGACTTAAAATTTTTCCGTCTTCGTTTTCAATATCACCGCGGTAAATGTAGTTTGCATCAAAAGGAAATTGAAATGGTTTTTCTATTCCAAAAGTTCTTCGCAAGTCGTGAGCTTCGTATCCCTGCCTGCTCCAGCTTTGCCCGGGTTTTACTTCATGGTCAGGAAAAACAGGAACATCCCGGACTGTCGGCATGAAATATATATCTTCTATTTCATATTTTCCATTTGTATCCCTTGTAAACACGCTTTCATATTCTTCCCCCCAGGAATAGCTTTTGTTGTTCCATGCCTTTGCGGAATTTTCTGTTGTCATAAAAACTGCCTGTGCAGTTCCTCTTCCGTTTTCATCAACTTCAGTGATTATTGAAGATATGCGATTTAAAATAACAGCCGTATGATTAAAACGGCCGTTCAAATAAACATCTTCTGTTACTGTTGAAAGAATTCTGCTCTGATCATTTTCTTTAAATTTGAATTGAAATAATTTAGGCTCAGCATCTGTATTTATTTTCTGTGCAAAAAGTCCGCTCATAGAAATGATTGCGGCCAGAAGTAAAAGTTTTTGTTTCATACTTCTATTATAACAATTTTTGAAAAAAACATTCACTTTATTGCATTTTTTTTATCAAAAAAACTAATAAATATGTATGGAAGAAAATTTAAAATTTGATGCAGATGAAATTTTTAACGACGACCCTGCAGCTCAAGCGGCACTGGAAAATTATGGAATCAAATATCTTTTTCCTTGGCAGCGGCTTGTTATTGCAAACATTCTGGATGCAGCAAACGGAGAGGACAGGGAAGTTCTAGGAAAACAAATTGTGCTGCTTCCTACAGGAGCAGGAAAATCGCTATGTTTCCAGATTCCTGCTATTCTGCTGGATGGTCCTACACTTGTAATTTATCCGCTTTTGGCTCTTATGAGCGATCAGTATCGCAGAATGAAAGAAGGCGGTATGGAATGCGTGATTTTTCGCGGAGGTCAGGATGAAAAAGAACGTCAGGAAAAATTCAGACAGCTTGAGAATGGCGCAAAAATCATTATTGCAAATCCAGAAGTTCTTTCAAATCAAAAATTGCTGGAACAGCTTTGTAAATGTGGAATAAAACATGTTGCTATTGATGAAGCACATTGTGTTTCAGAATGGGGAGATACTTTTCGTCCTCTTTACCTTGAGCTTGGTTCCATTTTAAAAAAACTGAATGTTCCTGTTGTAACGGCTTTTACAGCAACGGCTTCTCCAGAAGTTCTTACCCGCATAGCTCAGGTTCTTTTTGATGGCGAAGCTCATATTGTGCGAAGTGACCGCGACAGACCTAACATTCATTATTATGTTAAGAAAGTAGCGGCAAAAAAAACGGCGGCGCTTATTCTTGCAAAAACTGAACCACGTCCGATGATAATTTTTTGCGGAACTCGCAGCAGAACTGAAGATATGGCTCAGGAACTGAATACTGCTTATGGTGAAGGAACAGCAAAATTTTATCATGCCGGTTTGGAGAGGGAGGAAAAAAACGACATCGAACAATGGTTTTTTAATCAAAAAGATGCTGTTTTGTGTGCAACCTGTGCTTATGGGATGGGAGTTGATAAAAAGGATATTCATACAGTCGTTCACTTAGATCCTCCACTTACTGCGGAGGCATATATTCAGGAAGCGGGACGAGGCGGTAGAGACGGTTCTGTTGCGAATGCAATTCTTTTGTGGTCTCAGGAAGATAGAGTAAAATTCGCACAGTTCCCTGTCAGTTCAAGAAATTCTGCTTTACGACTTTTTGCAGAAACAACAGAGTGCCGTCGTCAGGTTTTGCTGGATGCACTTGGAGCTGAACAGGCAGTATGTAGTGGATGCGATATCTGCGATTCGAAAGCAAACAGAAAAAAAAGAATGTCAGGGTACGGAATTCCATTGCTCCAGAAGTTCAAGGAATTCAATGATGAAAAAAACAGAATATCAACCAAAGACGAAATGCCAGGCTGTCGTGTTCCTTCAGATTATGAGCTGGCTTATAAATTCGTTTCTTTTGCGGAGAAATATTTTTCTGTGGAAACCTTTGAAACAGCCTTGATAAAACTTTTGAACGAAATCACAGTAAAATTCACAGGTGTGTATGTTTGGGACCATACGGGGTACATGCAGATTATCAGTGCGTTAAAGTCCCAGCATAGAATAAAACAACTGAACTGGCCATGGGAAAACAGATTAGGAACTTGCGACAGAGTAAAAGAACGGAAGAAAAAAATAAAACGCTTTGTAAAGCTTAAGATTCTGGTGCTGGTGAAGCATTGCCGGAAGAAGCCTCTGAACCGCCTTCTTTTTCAGCTGCAGGAGCAGGTGCTGGGGCTGTTTTGATTTTTTTACCTTTTGGCTTAGGAGTTTTTTTTCTGTAGGACGCTACATAGCAGCAGAAATTAAGCATTAATATTACAGCTATTGTTGTACCAATAACATAAGGATTTAAGAGAACTTTGAAAATAAGTTGATTAAGAGTCATATTTTCCATAGTTTTTAGTCTTGTTCTGGATTTTGCAAGGATATAAGAGCTGCATGATTTCCTGAAAGGTATGCGCTGCATCTTTCTTCTGTCATTGGTTTTCCGCAGAGAAATCCCTGTATTATATGACAGTTGAATTTTTTCAGAAGTTCATACTGCTCGTCATGTTCAACACCTTCTGCAATTGTGTCCAGTCCCATCTGGGAAACCATCATAATAATTGAATTTGTTATGTTAGCCTGAATACCATCTTTTGAAGTGATGTCATTTATAAAGGATTTGTCGATTTTAAGCGTGTCTAATGGCAGCATCTGAAGATAACTTAAAGAAGAATAGCCTGTTCCAAAGTCGTCTAGGGAAATTTTAAAGCCCATATCCTTAAGCGTTTTCATTTTAGAAATGGCATCTTCCATACTGTCAATCATAATTCCTTCTGTAATTTCAATTTCAACGAAATTAGGTGAAAGCTGATATTTATCAAGACAATTTTTTATATCGTCAATAATAGAAGGTTGTTTTAACTGAATTGGTGAAAGATTTATAGAGATTATGCCTTTAAAATCATACTTTGTCTGCCACTGCTTTAGGGTAGAAAAGGCTGTATTTATTACCCAGTTTCCGATAGGAATAATCAGTCCGCATTCTTCTGCCATTGGAATAAAAACAGAAGGAGGAATATCTCCCAGTTCTTCATCATGCCAGCGAATAAGCGCTTCAAAACCCCGTAAAGTATTGGATTTTACGTCAAACTGTGGCTGGTAGACCTGTTTGAATTTGCTCTCCAGAACAGCCTGAGTCATTTTATTCTGTATGCTTAGCTTCTGTATAAAGGTTTTTTGCATTTCTGGTACAAAAGCCTGAAATTGATTTTTTCCTTGTTTTTTTGCACAGTGAACTGCAATGTCAGAATAACGAAGCAGATCGTTTTCGTCTTTAGAATCATCAGGAAAAACTGATAATCCACAGGAAACATTAATATTATTAAGCTGAAAAGCTTCAAAAATGGCATCGCAGGAATTTATAATCGTATCTACTGCATTTGCATTCTGAATGATAACAAGAAATTCATCATCACCATGTTTATAGGCAATAATATTACTGTTTTTGAATTGGGAAAGAACTTTTGCTGCATCTATAAGTATTTTGTCTCCAGCAGAATGACCTTTTGAATCGTTGATGTACTTCATGTTATCAATATCAACAATAAGAACACCTACTTTTGTAGAATTGAATTCAGCTTTCATCAAAAATGCAGGAAATTCCTCATTGAACTGATTTCTGTTTGGAAGTCCTGTCATAAAATCATGGTATGCAGTTTTCTTCAATTTCTGGGCATGATTTTTTTCTTCTGTAACGTCTTCTATATTTACAACCAGAAGACCATCAGAAGTTCCTCTCATCTGAACTCTCATCCAGCAGTGCAGCTGTTCTGAATAATACGTAACAGGCTCCAGATTTATGCCGTTTATTGTTTTTTCCGCAATGTCAAACCAGGGAATATCCGCATTTAATATGTCTCTGATTTCAAGAAACGAATGACCAGAACAGATAGAATGTTTTATTGATTTTTTGAACGCCTCATTTATGTGAAGAATTTCAAAATCTGCTAGTTTTGACCCATCATACACAGGTTTTGCAACCATCACGGGAGAAGAAAAGGCATCAAGTATTGAAGATAAGTCCAACTGGTTCATAAGTATTTTCATTTTACTACAACTTTTTTTTTTGTCAAAATTTTTTAATAAATGTTAATTAAGAGAAAAAAAATCAGGCTGATAAATTAGTGCTTACTAAAAGAATATCAGCCTGAAATAATTCTATTTTTTAGTTAGAAATTCTTAAATTTTCCCAAATTGAATAATACTTATCAATGTCTTTTCCAAGATCATTTTTTAATTCGCATTTTTCCATGATGCTTGCAGGATACATAGGTTTTGTCTGCATAAATTCTTCAGCTTTAAGGTTTACATAACAAGGGAAACGGAAGAAATCAAGGAATTTTGCATAATTTTCAGGACGGTGAATGAAGTTTATGAATTCTGTTGCAAGTTCAGCATTTTTAGAGTCTTTAAGAATACACATGCTATCAAGGTATGAAGGTCCGCCGTTTTCTGGAATAAAGAAGTCAATTGTATCATCCCATTCTTCTTCTGGAACTTCGCCGTACACGCATTCTGCGTAACCCTGGCAAAGCCACAAATCACCACGGGCAAAATCCTTTCCAAAACCTTCTGCATCAAATTTTACAATGTTTGGAACCCAGTTATTTTTGATAAGATCAGAGATTTCCTTAAGTTCGTTATCATTTGTTGTGCATACGCTGTAACCTTTGTAAGCCAATGCATCGCCCATAACTTCGCGGTAATCATCCATCATAGATGCATGGCCTTTAAACTGAGAATCTGCAAAGATATTCCATGTGCGTTCATAGTTTCCACCTGGAACCTTTTTCTTATTTACAGAAATTCCGGCTGCGCCAAAATAATATGGGACTGCGTATTTCATTTCCGGGTCATAAGTTACTTTTGCAAGAACAGCAGGATTGATGTTTTCCCTGTTTGTGAATTTTTCCTGAACAACAGGTTGAAGCATATTTTTAGCAATCATGATTGAAACGTAATCCTGTGATGGAACTACGATATCAAAACTCTTTGAACCACCATTAACAAGTTTGTTGAACATAGTTTCATTAGAGTCATATTCAGTAACGATAACCTTGCAGTCAAATTCTTTTTCAAAGGCTTCAACTACATCAGTTGGAGTGTAATAAGTCCAGCTGTAAAGTTTAAGAACCTGCTTTTTTTCGCATGAAGCAAGACACAGGGCAGCAAGAATTCCAATTGCTGCGACAAAAAATTTAGAAATGATTTTCATTTTCTACTCCGTGAAAATACATATTTCCATAAATAAAATTTTTGCAACTTTTCATTAACAGAAAAAGATTGCGTAAAAATAATTCTGCAACGCAGATATAATTAGGAAAACTGAAAATCAGTTTTCCTAGTATTCGTGATTAATGACCTGCGGCAAAAGCTTTTAAACCTTTTCTAAGGGCAAAAGCAATCAGACAGATGATGATGATAAGAACAAATGAAAGAGCGTTGATTACAGGACTTACGCCATGACGAATCATGTTGTATACGTAGATTGGAAGTGTCTCAACGTTTCCGTTTACAAGTGATGTGATTACAAAGTCTTCAATTGACATTGTGATGCTCATCATAAAACCGCTTACAATACCAGGCATGATTGCAGGAATTATAACCAGGAACAGAGTCTGACGTTCATTTGCACCCAGGTCGTGGCTTGCTTCGATGATTGAATAGTCAAATTCATCAACTCTGGCGCTTACCATAAGATATACGAATGGCAGACAGAATGTTGTATGGGCAATGATGATTGTAGGAATGCCAAGATTCATGTGAATTCCGCTTAAAAATATTAAAAGCGAAACACCCATGATTACTTCGGGTAAAACCATTGGTAGAAAACTGATAGACTGAATGTAATTTTTTCCAAAAAACTTGTACCAGCTGATTCCGATAGCTGCAAGACTCCCAAGAATTGTGGCAATCAAAGCAGAAACAACTGCTACGATTGCGCTGTACATAAGGGAGAGCCATAGTCTTCCTGAACTGAATAATAGTTCTTCGTACCATACAAGAGAAGGTCGTGTAAAAGTTGTTCCTTTTGATTCATTGAAGGAATAGAAGATTATTACAAAAAGCGGAATGAACAGAAAAAGAACAGCAATAACAAGAACTGTTTTTGAAAAGGTTATTTTAGAAGCACGCTTTTTCCAGCTTCTTTTTGCGTGGCGTCCGTTTTCTGTTTTTGCAATATGAGTTTTCTGAAGTATTGCAAGAATGACTGAAACTAAAAATTCCATAATTAAACCCCGCTATTCTTTTGAAGAAGTCTTCATCTTCTGTTCATGTTTGTTTGAAGTAATCATAAACAGAATGGCAGCCATACTTACCAGGGTAAGAATTACACTGAATGCAGATGCCAGCGGCAGGTTTCGCGCTTTCTGAATCTGATCCATGATTATGTTTCCCAGCATATAGCTTTCTGTAGAACCTAAAAGCTGAGGAATAGTGTAGTTTCCAAAAATAGGAATGAACGTAAAGATTACTGCACTTATGATTCCGCTTTTGATTCCTGGAATAAGAATCATAAGCATTGACTGAAGCTTTGATGCACCCAAATCCCGTGCGGCTTCCAGCAAAGTAAAGTCAAAGCGGTCAACAGCCGTAAAAATTGGCAGAATTGCATAAGGCAAATACATGTAGATGCTTACGAGAATAACGGCACTTTTTGTATACATGAATTTATACGGAGAAAAGACAGCATCATCTCTTAAGATGAAATGAACAAGCTTAAAAACAATTCCGTACAGGTAATTCAAAAGTCCGTTTTCACTAAGAATAGACATCCATGCAAAAACGCGGATAAGTGAATTTGTAAGGAATGGAATGATGACAAGAATCAGCCACACATTCTGATGACGGCTTCTTGCAATTGCATATCCGCATGGCAATGCAATTAAAATTGATACAGCAGTCGATACCAGAGTCATCCAGAGAGTTCTAAGGAAGATGTACGCATAGGCTTTTGAAAGCATCTGTTTATATGCTGTAATCGAAAATTCGTGGATTACGCCACCAAAAGTATCTCTTTTCATAAATGAATAGCAGATGATGATTGCAATAGGCACAATAAAGAAAATTGTAAACCATGCTCCCATTGGCCACGCATAGCCAGGACCAGGATTCAGTTTTCTGTGGTGGGCGTATTCTGCTTTTTCTGCTAATTTAAGAAGAAAAGATTTTTTTTCAGCCGGTGGCTGTTCTTCAGAAATCATGTTTTTGTCCATAATTTTATATCTCCATACCGGCTGTTATTTATTTATATCTTCTACGATATAACCGTCTTCTGCTGACCATGAAATGTATACGGTGTCTTTCCACTGAATTTCAGGACCGTCATCAAGATAGTTGGTATGCTGCTTGAATACCTTTACAATAGTTCCGTTTTCAAGGCGGACATAGAATTTTGACTGAAAACCTGTATAAATTGGTTCCTCAACGATTCCTTTGAAAACATTGATGTCTTTACGTCCGCCAAAAGCAGGTTCTTCAAGAGTGATTCTGATTTTTTCAGGACGAACTGTAAACGCAACCTTCTGTCCTTCATCAGTATGCTCATAATCTGTAACCAGAATATTTTTGTCTTCTTCGCGGGTAGCTGCAGTTTCGCCCTTAAGCTGAGCCTGCATTCCCAATGCTGGAGTATTGAGGGTAACCATGTGCTCAATGTCTGCTTTTCCAGGAACCTTGTAATCTTCGCATTTTACAACTGTAGATTCAAACAAGTTTGTTTCACCAATAAATTGTGCTACAAATTGAGTTGCAGGGCTTTCGTAAATTTCGTAAGGAGTTCCAACCTGAAGAACATGACCAGAATTCATTACTGCAATTCTGTCGCTGACAGCAAGAGCTTCGCTCTGGTCGTGAGTAACGTAAATGAAAGTAATTCCAATCTGATCGTGAATTCTGTCCAGATCAATCAGAAGGTTTGCGCGGAGTTTTGCATCAAGAGCAGAAAGCGGCTCATCAAGAAGGAGAACTTTTGGCTCATTTATAAGTGCTCGGGCAATTGCTACACGCTGCTTCTGTCCTCCGGAAAGCTGATTCGGTTTTTTGTACATGTGCTGATCCAGCTGAACCAGGTGAATGTATTTTTTTACGCGTTCTTCAATTTCGCTTTCCTTAATTTTTCTTAAGCGCAATGGAAATGCCACGTTTTCGTAAACAGAAAGATGAGGAAAGAGTGCATAAGTCTGGAATACTGTGTTTGAATAACGCTTGTTTGGCTGTAGAGGTACAACATCTGTATCGTCAAAAAGAACAGCTCCTTCATCAGGAAATTCAAAACCAGCAATAATGCGGAGCAAAGTTGTTTTTCCGCATCCAGATGGACCAAGAAGAGAAAAGAATTCTCCTGGTTTAATAGTAAAATTAATGTCGTCAAGCGCTACGAAATCACCGAAGCGTTTTGATACATGGTCAATGGTAACCTGACTACCTTTCACTCAAGTACCTCTGTTCATTATGATAAAAGCTGCACAACTGGCAGAATAGCATTTTATATATATAAGGCTCACAATGACGTTAATTAGGGTAATAGTCAATAAAAAATCAGAAAAAAATATCAAAAATCTAAATTATTTTCAAAAGAGTCATATACAGAATTGTACTTCCAAAAATACTTATGAGAGAGTTTTTCTTCCATATATGAAGACCAATACAAACCATTAAAGAAACTGCAGAAGGAACAAATCCTGAGGCTGCAGAAAAGTTCATGTCCTTGAGACAGTAGAACAAAAGTGCTGTAATTGCCATAGGCGGAATGTACTTTTCAATGATTCTTATGATTGCCGGCGGCTGTTTTTTAGAAAAAAGCAGAAATGGAAACGCCCGTTCCAAAAAAATGATGACTGCCGAAATGAAAATCGAAATTACTGCTATAGAGATTGAAACGTATTCTGGATTCATTTTTCTGTTCCTGTATTTTCTTTTTTAGAAGGATGTGGAAGTAATGCAATCAAAGCTACTCCAACAGCTAATGCCGCAAGAAGAATGCTGCTGTCTGGTAAAATTCCTGTTTTCCATAATATTATTGCGGCAATTGTGCAGGTTCCGCCAATCAGAGGTGGAATAAAATCTTTTGAGTTCATAATCTGCTCTGTAAGAATGACTGCAAAAAGTGCTGTAAGAGCAAAATCAATTCCCTGAAGAGAAATATCTGTTAAATTCTGCATAAGCAAACCAAGAAGATGCCCGGCTATTGTTCCGATAACCCAATAGCTTTGGTCAAAAAGAGAAATAAATCCAAATACATCTGCTTTATTCATGTCATCAGGAATGTTTATTGATGAACAGATTGTGTAGGTTTCATCAGAAAGTCCAAAGATAAGATACGGTTTCCATTTTCCTGTATCTGAATATTTAGAGATTAGAGAAAGTCCGTAAACAAGATGGCGAATACTTACAAAGGCTTCTGTAATGATTATGGCAGCCAAAGGCGTTCCCGCCGCAAATAGACCGATTGCAACATATTGCCCTGCTCCGGTAAACATAAAAATACTCATTAATGGAGTCATCCAGAACGGATAACCTTTTTCCGCAACCATAAGTCCAAAAGCAATTCCCAGTGCGATGTAGCCGAATAGAACTGGCGAAGTGACTTTCAGAGCAAGCTTTATTTCTGATTTCATGGATGACAGTATATTTTTTCTATATATAAACGTCAAATTCAGACTTTGACGGCTGTAAAACTTAACATTTTACGCTTTATGCTTTATAGTAAAACAATCAGAAAAACTGATATATTTCATCACTGGAGTTTAAAATGATTTCTGTAATTCTTGGAATTATTCTTATTGCTTTTACTGTATTTTCTGTAATGCCATCTCTTCCTTTGAATTGGGGTGCTGATGTTATTGCATTTCTTAAAGGTTGTGCGCCTGTTAGTGCAGCTTTCTTAGGATTAATCTGTCTTTTTATTGGCGCTGCTGACATTAAAGATAAAAATGAAGCAAAAAAAGAAGAAAAAGAAGCAAAAGCTAAGTCTGAAAACTAATTATCTTCTTGAATTTGTATTTCAAATTCTATATGATATAAGTCCCCGTATATGAAAAGGAAATTATTGACTGCTCATCTTTAATTTCCGGGTATTTTAAGTCAGATGCAAAGATTTAAAAAACCCATAAAACTTTAATATTTTAAGGTATATACATGAAAACTATTTTCGTAAATGAAAAAGCACAGAAGCGTGACTGGTATGTTATCGACGCTGCTGGACAGCCACTTGGTCGTGTAGCTGCAAAAGCTGCTTACATCGCTCGTGGAAAGAACAAGGCTACTTACACTCCAAATCAGGAAATGGGTGACTATGTAGTAATCATCAATGCAGATAAAGTTGCTGTAACTGGTGGTAAAGAAACAAAAAAGATTTACTACAAATATACAACTGGTTTCGTAGGAAGTCTCAAGGCTCACACATTCGAAAAGCTTCTTGAAAAACATCCTGAAGATCCAATTCGTCTTGCTGTAAAAGGTATGCTTCCACATGGACGTCTCGGACGTGTTCTTATGCAGAACGTAAAGATTTACGCTGGCACAGATCACCCACACACAGCTCAGAACCCAAAAGCTATTGAGCTTTAATTAGGAGACTATGATGGTAAAGAACATTGCTATTGGTACAGGTAGAAGAA
>SAMEA104315435__coassemble_772_pt1 | contig 19416 bp, 19 predicted proteins | sample SAMEA104315435__metabat2_high_PE_028 | metagenome-assembled genome bin SAMEA104315435 (sample SAMEA104315435) | gut metagenome | biome: Monkey gut; feature: monkey-associated habitat; material: faeces | place: China | collected 2013 | reverse complement strand
ACTTCGCGAAGAACCTTCTGAATAGCACGGTCGTCCAGCATAACGATATCTTCGAATACGAACATTCGTTTTTTGATTTCTTCTGCCAGATCCGGATCTTCTTCTTCCAGAGATTCGATGATGGCCTTTTCAGAAGAACGGTCAACAAGGTTCAAAATTTCAACGATAGATTCAACACCACCAGCAGCAGTGTAGTCTTCTGAAGAAAGTGTAGAGAGCTTCTTTTCAAGAACGCGTTCTACTTCACGCAATACATCAGGAGATGTACGGTCCATTGTTGCAAGACGCTTAGAAACTTCCGGCTGCATTTCTTCTGGAAGATTCTGAAGAATGATGGCCGCCTTACTAGGTTCAAGGTACGCCAAAATCAAGGCGATAGTCTGAGGATATTCCTGCTGAATAAAGTTCAACAAATGAGCAGGGTCTGTTCGGCGGATAAAGTCAAACGGACGAACCTGAAGACTGGAAGTAAGGCGGTTAATGATATCAATTGCCTTCTGAGAACCAAGGGATTTTTCCAAAAGTTCACGGGCATAATCAATACCACCAGTTGTAATGAAGTTTTGAGCATTCATCAATTCCTGAAATTCTTCAAGAACCGCATCTTTATATTCTGCGTCTACTGTTTCAAGACGGGCAATTTCAAATGTTAAAGTTTCAACTTCATCTTCACGAAGATGTTTCATGATTTCAGAGGAAACATCTGAACCAAGAGAAACAAGGAAGATTGCAGCCTTCTGACGGCCTGTTAAACTTTTGTAATCTTTTCTATCTTTTTTTCCGCTTCCAGCAGGTTTCAAACTACCTGGCTTTGGAATAGGTTTAGGATTTGCCTTTGGAATATCATCTGCCATTTTCTACTCCTCCTTTAACCATACAGAAAGCACACTGGCAACAGCATCTGGATTTTTTGAAAGTCCCTTAAGAAAATTTCTTGCACCATCTTTTTCATGATATTGGGAATATTTTGCATTGCTTAAAAGTTCAGGCGGAAAAGCCCATAAACGTTTTGCGTGTGCATATTTTGCGGTCTCTTCAAGAACTGAAGTTTCACGTCCAAGCTGACGAATATTATAATTTCCAAGTTTTTTAAGAGCTTTTCTAAGTTTGTTCAATTCCTGAGTAGAAAAGTACTTAAGCATATCACCAGTACCTTTTACACCAAGCTCTGCAAAAAGAATAGCAGCTTTTTCTGCTCCTGTAAGCTGTGCCTGTTTTGTAAATTCCATTGGATAAAACTGATCAGCCATTTACTATTCCTCCATAAGCCATGTACGGATAAGCAATGCAACATCTTCCGGATGCTCTTTTGCCATATTGATTGCATTTTCCTGAAGTTCAGCACGACGGCTTTCTTCAACAGACATGGTAACAGTCTGAGCTTCATCTCGTGCTTCCCAAAGCTGCTGTTCACGGGCAAGCTGCTGCTGTCGCAAAAGTTCTTCTTCTCTTGCACGGCGACGGCGTTCCAGTTCCTTGCTGATAATTCTGAACAGAATAAAGCCGATAAGAACAACAGCAATTGCAACTAAACTTAGAAGGATTGTACGTTTTGTCTGCTGTTCCTTAAAATACGCATTATCAAATTCTTCAAATTCTTCAGTTCGGTCAACCTGAATGTTTGTTACAACAACAAGGTCTCCCCGCACCTGATTATAATTAATAGCACCACGAACAAGAGCCTCATAACGAGCCAGTTCTTCATCAGAAACAGGAGTATATTTTCGCTTTAATCCGCCTGTCTCTTCATCAATAACGTAATCATGAGTCTTTGGGTCCTTCAGTAAAGTCCATGTACCGTCAACGTTCAAAGAAACAGAAGTTCGTCCTGTCTGAGGAGCAACATTTTCTGTTGTATGAAAAGTATTTATTACATTGTTCTGAGTTACGCCAGTCTCAACAGATTTACCAATAACATTAGACATGTCGCTGTAAACAGGCGGTGTCTGGCCTTCTACTCCGGCAGGACCTTCCGGATTATAACCAGTTCCCTGCCATTCCTTTGTTACAGTCTGCTGACTCAAAGGAAGTGTATCAACATAATCTGAATCGTCGTATGGAGTGTTAGGATTGTCTGCTTTACGCTCAATCGGTTTGTATGTTGTAGATTCCATGGATTTTTCAGACATATCCATTTCAAGATTTACAACAAGGTCACCAATACGACGCTGCTGAGCAAGTCCCTGAAGATGATTAAGAATACTAGCCTTTAATTTTGCTTCTTCCTGATGACGGATTTTCTGCTGACGTTCAATATTTGAAAGTCTTGTAACCTCATCCATGTTTTCAAAATCATTTAAAACATTGTTTGAAGTATCAGAAATTGTAAGATTCTCTTCCTTAAGACCTTCAACCATAGTAAGAATAAGGCGCTGAAGGTCCTTCTGGCGCTTTTTATTGCTGGTTAAATCGCTGGAAGGGATAAGTTTAAGAATAACAGATGCAGAAACAGGGTTCTGATCAGCTGTAAAAAGCTTTGTTTCCGGAATATTAATAGTAACGAAAGCAGCAGAAATATCGTCAAGGGCAACGAGCTGCTGTTCAACTTTCTGAGTAACAGCCTGCTTGAGTTTTACGTTCTGTTCCGCATCAGTTGTAGACCAGCTGCGGTTATAAAAATCTGCAAAAGGATCCCATCTGGAAGGTGTAAGCCCTTCTGACATAAGGATTGAGCGCATCTTACGCGCAGTTTTTTCATCAAGGACGGAAATATAGCCGCTGTCATCTGTAAATGCCTGAACATTTTCTTCAGAAAGACGGTCTAAAATCTGATCCCGAGTTGTTTCATTTGTAACTGGAGCGTTAAAAAGACGTACTGTTGCCGGAGCCGAAGAAACTCTGGTAGTAACAATTACAACTATGATTACTGCAGCGATAACTGCAAAAAGAATAACTTTTTTTACGACTGATGCAGTTTTCCAGAATTCTCTGGCCTTTGCCATCATCTTGTTAAGCCATTCGTTCATCTGTCCCCTCCCGTGAACGAATATATAAATTCATTTAAGTATAACATACAGATTGAATTCTGACAATGATTTATTTAAAGCAAAAAAATCCACAGAAACACAAAGCATACAGAAGAAATTCTGCAGCAACCCTGTTTTCTATGGATAAGTAAAAGAGACTTCTGTTTTTTATCGTGTTGTTGTAATTTCACTCCAGCCCTGAACAAGTCTGTCTATTACTGTCTGAGCAAGATTCAAGGACATACGGGCTTTGCTCATGGCAATTGTAACATCATGGAGATCAACCGAATCAGGATCTGTAATCACCTGCTGCTGAAGATTTGCTACATTCACCTGCTGGTCATTAAGCTTTTCAAATGCCTGAATCAGATAATCATCAAATGACCGGCGAGTTTTTTCTACACCAGATGACGCTGCATTTTCTGTTGTAATGCGTGTCTGACCGTAATGCAATTCATTTGTTTTATTTAGCTGAATGTTCTGTAATTCCGGAATTTTCATTTTCACCACCCGCCTTAAATTTTACAGTCAGATTTTTATTTTGTCCACAGATGGACACAGATTTACACAGATTTTTTTTAACATGAGAAAGCCATTTGAATGCAAGCCGGCGCAGCATTCAAATGCTTTGATGTAATAGAGGGGCTGTCCAATAAGTTTGCATTACGGTGGTTGAGTTTATCGAAACCACCACATTTAGTGTAGCAGTCATTTCGACGAGTGGTTCCTGAGCCTGTCGAAGGGCTCAATGAGCGCTACACTCATTACTTTTGGGACAGCCCCTACCCTATTCCTATCTGTTTCCAATTTCAAGAGCAGCACTAAACATACTCTTCGCACCTTCAATCACCGTTGAATTGGCTTCGTATGCACGGCTGGCAGAAATCAAATCTACCATTTCATTTACAATGTTTACGTTTGGATATTCAACATAACCTTTATTTGGACCAGACAGAATTGCATCCGGATGGTCAGGATCGTACACAAGGCGACCTGCAGAAGTATCTTTTACAATTTCACGAACCTTTACACCTTTTCCAGGACCATTATCCAAATCAGAAGGAGTAAAAGGAGAACGGAACTGAGGATGATTTGCACTTACAGGTTCAAACACAATTCTTGAACGCTGAAACGCCCCACCTTCCTGAGTACGAGTTGTAGAAGCGTTGGCAATATTGTTTGAAATAACATCAGAACGAAGACGTTCCGCACTCATTCCTGTTGCCGCAATATTTATTGAAGTAAAAAGTCCCATAATTATTCTCCTGAATTCTTTTTAATATTAAGGGGAAAGCCTTCCCCTCGCCCGCACTTTGTTGCGGGCTACCCCTTCTAACGGGGAATTCCCCGTAACGCCCCTTTTAGCGTTATTTCTTCATTACTGTATTAAGCTGACTGAATTCAAAGCCTGCAAGCTGAGTCAAAAGTCTGTACTGCATCTGAATCTGAAGGATATTGTTTGCTTCAGTTTCAGCATCAACATTGTTACCGTTTGCTTTTGCAGTTGTTGTATAATCAAGGACACGGCGAGGTTCTACATCGCGGTAATCGTAAGGTTCATTGAGAGAAATATGACGTTCATCTGTGCGTGCAAGCTGAAAACCATTTCTTGCTTTTTCTTCTGATTCAAAAGCTCTTTTCAATTCACTTTCAAAATTTACAGTTGAACGCTTAAAATTAGGAACTTCGCTGTTTGCAAGATTATTTGCACTTACCTGATAACGCAGGCTTGTTGCATCCATCGCACGCTGCAGTAAATCCACAGCTCTTGTAAAAGTATTCATTTAGACATCCCAAGAAAGCCCGTAAAATTGTGAGAGCGAACCTTCTTAGTTATTTGTCGGCAAAACAAAAAAATTGTTTAGTATTTATTATTTTTTTTCAAAAAAAAACGGTGGTTTCCACAAGCTTAACCACCGTTTGCTGCATAAAACTACAGAATATATCTGCTCAAATCCTGGCTCTGCACAATATCACCAAGACTTCTGTTTACATAATCAGCATCAATTCTGATTGTTTCACCAGCATGTTCATCAGCAGAAAAGTTGATTTCATCAAGCACCTTTTCCATAATCGTATGAAGACGACGGGCACCTATATTTTCAGCTTTAGAATTAACTTCTTCCGCAATCACACTCATACGTTCAATTGCATCTTCTGTAATATCAAGGGTAACATTTTCTGTTCCAAGAAGAGCCGAATACTGCATGATAAGACTATTCTTTGGCTCTTTTAAAATGCGCTTAAAATCTTCACAACCAAGACTTTCCAGCTCAACTCTAAGAGGAAAACGTCCCTGCAATTCTGGAATCAAATCGCTTGGAGCAGCCACACTGAACGCACCTGCAGCAATAAAAAGAATATGAGTTGTATTAATTACACCAAACTTAGTGTTTACGTTACAACCTTCAACAATAGGAAGAATATCTCTCTGAACACCTTCCCGGCTTACGCTCTGCCCCTGGGATTCTCCATGAACCGCAATCTTGTCTATTTCGTCAATAAAAATAATTCCACTGTTTTCAACTCTATCTCTGGCAATATCTGCAACCTTATCGTTGTCAACCATGGAATCAAGAGTTTCTTCTGTAAGGATTTTGCGGGCTTCCTTTACACTGACTGTTCTGCGTTTATGACGACCGCCATTAAGCATTCCAGCAAGATTCTGCATACTAGACTGAAGGTCATCAAGAGAACCGCCTGCAATAATTTCCATGCTTGGCATTCCCTGATTTCGATTTACTGTAACCTCAACTTCTCTGTCTTCCAGTTTTCCTTCGCGAAGCATTTTACGAAATTTCTCACGAGTAGAAAGCTCTGCATCAGATGTATTTTCCTGACCTTTCGGCTCAGAAGAACCATCTCCAAGCACAATCACATCTCCAGAACCTGCAGCCGCACTTAAAGTAGAAGTAAAATCAGTTAAATCAGACTTTTTTTCAGAATCTTTTTTGCGGGAACCTGGTAAAAGCAAATCCAAAAGCTTTTCTTCAACAACAGAAACTGATTTTTCCCTAAGCTGCTCTTCCATTTCTGCCTTTACATCTTTATAACCAACAGCCATAAGATCACGAACCATAGATTCTACATCTCGTCCTACGTAACCAACTTCTGTATATTTTGTAGCTTCAATCTTTAAAAAAGGAGCATTACAAAGTTTTGCAAGACGACGGGCAATTTCTGTTTTACCACAACCTGTAGGTCCAATCATAAGAATATTTTTAGGAGCAACTTCATCACGAATTGATTCATCAAGTTTAAGACGACGAGTCCTGTTGCGTAAAGCAACCGCAACGGCTCTTTTAGCTTTTCCCTGACCGATAATGTACTGGTCAAGTTTTTCAACTATCTGCTTTGGTGTTAAATCTATTTTATTTTCCATAAAATTAAAGTTCCTCTACTGTAATATTATTGTTTGTGTAAATACAGATGTCGCCTGCAATTTTAAGAGATTTTTCTGCAATTTCCCTGGCACTTAAATCCGATGCATCAAGATAAGCAAGGGCAGCAGAATATGCATAATTTCCACCAGAACCGATTGCAAGAACATCATTTTCAGGCTCAATAACGTTTCCATCTCCGCTTATCAAAAGAATCTTATCTTTATCAGCAACAAGAAGAAGCGCTTCCAGCTTCTGAAGCATTTTTTCTGTACGCCACAATTTTGCCAGTTCTACGGCTGCACGAGTTAAATCCCCGTTAAATTCTTTTATTTTTGATTCAAATCTATCAAACAAAGTAAATGCATCTGCAACAGACCCTGCAAAACCTGTAATGATTTTGCCATCATAAATCTTTCGCACTTTACGCGCATTTCCCTTCATTACTGTATTTCCAGCAGTTACCTGACCATCTCCAGCCATTGCAACATGACCGTTTCTTTTTACAGCTACAACTGTTGTACTGCGAATTCTTTCCTTTCCCATATCATTTCCTTTTTAAATCTATTTTGAATGCGGATGAGCTTTATTATAAGTATCTATAAGCTTTTCCGTAGTTATATGCGTATATCTCTGTGTTGTTGAAATACTTGCATGACCAAGCATTTCCTGAACAACCCGGACATCGGCTCCATTGCCAAGCATTGCCGTCGCAAAAGTATGACGCAACGCATGAGGCGAAACATAATGATTCAAGCCTTCTACACCAGTATACCGGCTTAAAATATATCTTACTCCGCCAGTAGAAAGGGGACATCCTTTCTGATTCACAAAAACATAATTCGACTTTCTATTCTGTTCAAAATCCTTAAATCTGTTTTCTCTATCTTTAAGATAATCAGACAAAGCAGACCTTGCTTCTTTTGAAAAGAAAACCTTTCTGTCTTTATTTCCTTTTCCTGTAACAACAGCACAACTCATATTGTCCATAAAATCAGTAATTTTCAATGAGACAATTTCGCTTACACGACAGCCGCTGGAATACAACATTTCAAACAAAGCCTTATCCCTTGATCCCCACAGCAATTCATTTGAAACAGGAAGTCTGCACAACTTATCAATCTCTGCGCTTGTAAGAAACCTGGGCATATGCTTTGGAAGCTTAACACATCTAAGCTCCAAAGCTGGATTATATTCTATATAGCAATAACGGCGACAATACGCAAAAAAAGTCCGGACAGCAGCTATACATCTGTTTACAGAAGAACTGGCTTTATTCTGCTCACTTAACTTAGCAACACAAAACCTTAAATCTTCCGCCGTCACATTCTTTATTTCATAATCATGACCAAGAACTTCCATCACGTGAGAAAGATCATTCTTATAAGCAGAAATCGTATTTCTACTCAAAGTTCTTACAGATTCAAGATATATCAAAAATTCATCTGCAAGCTCAGACAAACACGATTTTGACATATACTATTCGTCATCACCCTCTGGCATAACAGGAGTATCGTCATTTGCAGTATGCAAGTAATCACAATCCGGATTAATACATGACTTGTAAGAGCCGTTCTTTTTATCAAAGCGCTCAACAAGAAACCAGCCGCATTTTGGACAGTATGAATCAATCGGCTTAAAATGACTGATAAAATTACATGTCGGATAATTTGTACAGCCATAAAATTCTTTGCCGCGACCTTTAGTCTTTCTTGCAACAATTTCACCATCACAACCATGCATAGGACACTTTGCAAGAGGAATAGATTTTGTATTATGACATTCAGGGAAACCAGAACATGCAAGGACCAAGCTTCTTCATCATTGTTTTGCCACACTTTTCACAAACCTTGTCCGTGGCTTCATCAAGACTTCCTTTAACACTCTGAACATTTTCCATAACTTCATCTACACGCTTTCTGAAAGGAGTAAAGAATTCACCAATCATATTTGTCCAGACAAGTTCATCCTGTTCAACCTTATCAAGATTGTTTTCAACTTCAGCAGTAAAGCTTTCATTTATTACATCTGGGAAAGATTCAACAAGAATCTTACAGATCATTCTGCCAAGCTGTGTAGGAACAAGCTGTTTATTTGAACGAGTTACATAATATCTATCCAGAAGAACAGAAATGATAGGAGAATAAGTTGATGGACGACCAATTCCCTTTTCTTTCAGAGTACGAACCATTGAAGCATCAGTATATCTTGCAGGTCCCTGAGTAAAATGCTGCTCAGGATGGAAATTATCAGATTTTATAATTTCTCCGTTTTTAAGAGCAGGCAGATTTCCAGTTTTATCTTCTTTTGAAGAAAGAAGTTTAATTACGCTGTAAAAGCCTTTTTCAGTAATTTTTGAAGCGCTTACACGGAACAAAGCATCACCTGCAGTGATTTCAGCACTAGTAGTAACAGTTTTTGCATTGTTCATCTGACTTGAAACAAAACGTTCCCAGATGATTGTATAAAGCCGCAGCTGGTCACGAGTAAGATATTCTTTTACAGAATCAGGAGTATATTCTGTATAAGTTGGTCGAATGCCTTCATGGGCATCCTGGGCTCCTTTTCCTACTGCATACTGAATTGGTTCTGCAGGAAGTTCAGAAGGATAATTTTTTGAAATCCAAAGACGAACATCATCAAGGGCTGTCTGAGAAATACGAACAGAGTCTGTTCGCATGTAAGTAATAAGACCAACGCGACTAGACCCCATGTTAATACCTTCATAAAGCTGCTGGGCAATCTGCATTGTCTTACGGGAAGTAAAACCAAGCCGGTTTGCTGCCGCCTGCTGAAGTGCAGAAGTTTCAAATGGCGCTTTAGGACGAACAGTCTTTTCCAGCTGTTTGATATTTGTAACTACACAATCAGAATTTTTGATTTCGTCAATAATCTGATTTACAACAACTTCTGATTTAAGTTCAGGAGTTTCATTCTTGTATTTCACAAGCTGAGCTGTAAAAGTTGTCTTTCCCTTAGAAAAATCAGCATCAAGAGTCCAGTATTCTTCAGGAATAAAGTTTTCAACTTCTTCTTCCCGTTCACAGATAAGGCGGAGTGCAACTGATTGTACACGACCGGCACTCAAACCATTCTTTACCTTTGCCCACAAAAGAGGACTAAGATTATAACCTACAAGACGGTCTAGAACCCGGCGGGCCTTCTGGGCATTTACCCGGCTTTCTACAATATCACCTGGATTTTTTACAGCTTCTACGATAACTTTCGGAGTAATTTCGTTAAATACAATTCTGCTGATTGGAGCATCTGTTTTTTCTTTTAGCGCATTACGCAGATGCCATGCGATAGCTTCTCCTTCACGGTCATTATCGGATGCAAGCAGAATCCTGTCAGATTTTTTTGCATCTTTCTGCAGTTCCTTAAGAAGCTTTGCTCTACCACGCACAGTTATATATTCAGGCTGGAAATTATTATCAACATCAATGGCAAGGCGACTTTTAGGAAGATCAATCAAATGTCCCATAGAAGCCTTAACCGTATAACCAGGCCCAAGAACCTTTTCAATTGTGTGAGCTTTTGCAGGAGACTCTACAATCACCAGTGTCTGTGGCGTCTTAGTTTTCTTTGAAGCAGTTTTTTTTTCAGCCATATAATCAATCCTCTTTATCTAAAACAACTTCAGTTGTTCATTATTTAAACTTCTTGTTCCCGGAATTTCTGCAATACAACGGCAAAAATCCTGAAAATCATTTACAACAGGAGCTCCAGCTTCAAGATATTTTTCCGGAGTATTTTCCCGTTTATATTTACTCACCTTACCAAGCGCAAGCTTTGCATCCAAATCCTTTTCAACAGCTTTTTTTACAGCTGCCGCCATTTCAGAAAAAGCTGCTTTATGAAAAACAACATCTCTTCCGTAACCAAGCGCAAAATCAGCAGTAATAAGGGCACCACTTCCTGCTGGAGCCTGCATAACTACAGTTGCCGGCGAAAGAGCCGCAATTATTCTATTGCGCTGCACAAATCTCCAGTTTTCCGCAGGAGTTCCTGGAACGTACTCACTAATCAGGCAGCCACCAGAAATTATAATTTGTTCAGCAAGCCTTGCATGAGAAGCCGGTGTGACTGTATCACAGCCGCAGGGCAGAACAGCCGCAGTTTTTCCTTCCGGCAAAGAAGCAGATTTTTCAACACTGTCATAATATGCAGTCACTGCACCAATATGAGCAGCTCCATCCACTCCATTTGCAAGACCAGACACAACAGTATATCCAGCGTTCACTGCATCATATGCAAACTTTACAGAATCCTTTTTTGCCTCAGCCGTAATTTTACGAGTTCCTACAACAGAAACAGTCTTTCCTGCCAGGCAATTCAAATTTCCTCTGTAAAACAGCAGTAACGGAGCATCAGAAATTTCTCTCAACAAGGCAGGATATTCAGAATTCAGATAAGTTACATAATTTATCTTTTTCGCCTGAATAATCGCCAGCTCTTTTTGAGCAGCCCTAAGATTTTCTTTGCCATTCCAGACAGCTTTACTGATATTTCGTCCGCAAGTAGAAATTATATCCTCTATTGACATTAATGCAAGGGCATTAAAACTGTCAAGTTTTTTCAATAATATTATTTTTTCTGCAAGGGTTAAAAACGTAATCCGATGCAATGCTATAAGAAGAAGCAGGTCTTTTTCGTTACATTCCATAAGATGCGTTCAACACTACCTTTTTATTCGCTTCTGCTTCGGATTTCTTTTCCGAAGATTTCGTTGTTGCAATTATTTTGTCATAAAGTTCAACAGCTTTATCAAACTGATAATTGCTGTAGTAAGCCCTGGCAAGAACAAACATTCCGTCAACACTTCTTTTTTCTATAGAAAGATAACGTTCCAGATAAGGAATTGCTTTTTCACTTTCATCAAGTTCAAAAATATAAAGAATGCCAAGACCGTACAAAGCGGTCGTAAGACGCTCATCTATAGCAACAGCCCGCAAATAAGATTCTTCCGCCAGCTTAAGATAATTCTGTTTTTTGCTGTAATTTCCAGTAGCATCAAAATCTAAGGCAGCGTGACTCATATATCCAGCACAAACCCCAACATAATAATAAAGATTTGGATTATCAGGATAAACATTCAATGCTGACTGAAAACATTTTAAAGCTTCTCCATACATTTTTTTATCTAGATAACGGGTTCCAAGAATTTTATACCACAAACCGATTTTAGCATTCTTCTGCTGAACTTCCGTTACTTCTGAGTCATATCTGTTTATAGCAGCCTTAATTTCTTCTATAGTTACAGGATTACCAGAAGCTTCCTGCATATGCTTAATTCTTTTTGCAAGAAGCTGCTTGCTGTTCAGTTTACAGCCAGAAAAAAAGCCTGCAATAACCAGCAGACAAATACATTTTGCAATTATTTTTTTTACAGACATAAAATCTCCAGTCTAATTATTGTCATTTAAATATAACTAGATTTTTAAAATAAATAAAATATTTTTTTTATTTTTTTATATTTTTTTTCTAAACTTGTATTTTATTCAGAATCTGCGTGCCCAGGAAAATATTTTTCGTGATAATCCGCAAGTTCCTTGTCTTCAACATGAGTATAAATTGTTGTAGTCGATAAATCACTGTGCCCTAAAAGTTCCTGAACAGAACGTAAATCTGCTCCACCAGCAAGAAGATGAGTTGCAAAACTGTGTCGCAAAGTATGGACTTTTGCCTCTACACCGCTAAGAGTTTCAAGTTCCTGAAATCTTTTCCATACACCTTTTCTAGATATCGGCTGTCCTTTATAATTCACAAAAACTTCCGGAATAATAACAGAACCTACTAATTTAGGACGAACTTCAGTAAGATACAACTCAAGTTTCGCTTTTGCTGCTTCACCAAAAGGAACTATTCGCTCCTTATCGCCCTTCCCGCAAACAAGAATCGTTTTTTCGTTAATATGAACATTCTGGACCAAAAGTCCACAAGCCTCACTAATACGAAGTCCGCAGGAATATATTAATTCAAAAAGTGCATCATCCCGCTTTCCTAAATCAGTAGATGTATCAATTGTTGCCAGCAGCTTTTCCACCTGCTCAACAGAAAGAACCTTTGGAAGATTTTTACCGAGTTTTGGACGTTCCAGCAAAAGCGGATAGTTTTCCTTCCACTTCTGGCGGCGAACCATATACGCTCCAAAAGAACGCAAAGAAGAGATGTCTTTTGATAATGTCAGAGTTGATTTATCCTGAGTTTTTCGCCAGGTTAAATAATAAACAAGATTCTGTACCGTCACATCAGCAAGTTTTATGTGCTGGCGTGAACACCAGTGCAGAAAAATTTCAATGCAAAATCTGTATGTTTCTGCAGATTTTTTTGACAGTCTTTCCACTAGAATCAAATCTGTATAAAAATCCGTCAAAAAACGCTGCAGTTTATCTTCAATATTATTTTCTATCAAAATCTATTGTTCTGCTCAAAGGACGTTTTCTCAAAAACGCAGGTGTATTTATATCGTTTGGATCTATATTCTGCGAAACAGCAGGTTTTACTGGATTAAAACCTGCAACGTATGTATTCAAACCAGACTCTCTTTCTTGTTCATGAGAGTCTTCATCCATATTGAACAATACAGGTGTTTCTGCAGCAGATGCATTTCTATCACCAGCAAGGAGTTTTGCAAAATCATCTGAAGAAATTGTATTTGTATCAACCGGCTTTTTTTCTTCAACAGGTCTTTGAACTTCAACAGTTTCTTCCTGAACATTTCCTATACCATTAAAACCTGTAGCTATAACAGTAACGCTGATTTCATCACCCATACTTGAATCCACAACAATACCAGGCTTAAGATCATAATTTTTGTCAGCAGAAGCACATACAATTCCAGAAATTTCTTCAAGTTCATTAAGCTGAAAATCACTACTGGCACAAACATTAATAAGAAAATGTTTTGCACCATCAATATTTGTATCTTCAAGCAAAGGATTATTAATTGCTTTAGTCGCAGCTTCAACGGCACGATTTTCACCACTGGCTTTACCAATTCCAAAAATTGCTGTTCCCTGTCCTTTCATTGCAGCACGTACATCAGCAAAATCAATATTTGGAGTTCCATAGCGAGTAATGATTGTAGACATTCCTTCAATACTCTGACGAAGTAAATCATCTGCAGCTCTATACTGTTCAACAAAAGAAAGACCGTTTCCAAAAACTTCACATATTTTTCTGTTTGGAAAAACAATAGCAGAATCAACTGCTTCCTGAAGTTTTTTCAAACCTTCTTCAGCCAGATCCATACGACGCTTTCCTTCCCAGCTAAAAGGTGTTGTAACAATACCTACAGTAAGAGCACCAAGTTCTCTGGCAATTTTTGCAACAACTGGAGCAGAACCAGTTCCCGTTCCACCACCCATTCCGGCTGTAACAAATACCATATTTGCACCACGAAGAATATTTGTAATTGCTTCTTTATCTTCTTCGGCAGCTTTTTCACCAATGGAAGGATCTCCACCACAACCAAGTCCCTGAGTAATTTTCTGACCGATTGCAATTCGATTTGCAGCAACAGACTTTCCCAAAGCCTGAAGATCTGTATTCATCGCAATAAATTCTACATTTTCAATATTAGCTTCAATCATGCGGTTAACAGCATTAGACCCACCACCGCCACAGCCAACAACTTTTATCACAGTTGGATTTGAACCACCCAGATCAGAACCACTGTTATTAACTACTTCAAATTCCATTTTTTTAACCCCTCAATTCTAAAAAAATGATCTAATCATGTTCAATATCTTATTTTCACCACGATTTTCTTTTATATTAGTGTTTTTTACAACTTTTGTCTTTTTCTTTAGAGATTTTCCTGCATTATCTTTACTGGCTCTAACAAGACCAATTACAGTAGCCCAGTCAGGACCGTTGTAATCTTCAAAAATCCCGCCCAAATTCTCTGGCATACCTATACGCACATTATATGTACCAAAACTATCCTGAACTAATTCAACTATGCCTTCCATTTTTGCGCCGCCACCAATCAGAATAATATTGCCTGAAATCTGTGTAAGCTTTGTTTTTGTTATGATTTTCTGTTTTATCATTTCAAAAATTTCTTCAACTCTAGCATTAATTATTTCACAAAGTTCACTTTGCAATATTTCTCTAGGTGGCTGACCACCTATTCCATTTATTATTACAGTTCTATTTTTATCAACATTCTCCAAATAACAACATCCAGCTTCAATCTTTATCTTTTCTGCTTCAGGCGCTGGAATACCTAAACAATAGGCAATATCATTTGTAACATGATTTCCACCTACAGGAATTGATGCCGTACAAACAGGGGCTCCATGAAGCAGCACTAGAATATCTGTTGTTCCAGCACCCATATCAACAACTATTGATCCAAGTTCCATCTCATCATCATTGGCAACAGCATGAGTTGCAGCTAAAGTTTTTAGCATTACACCTTCCATAGTGTAACCCGCTCTCACAATACATGACTGCATATTTTGAATTGTTGTTCTTGATGCCGTAATCATATGAATCGCAGCTTCAAGACAAACGCCAAGACGGTGCATAGGATCTTTGATTCCATTTACACCGTCTACAATATATTCCTGAGTAATAACATGAAGCATTTCTCTATCCAATGCCAGCTGAACTGCTGAAGCAGATTCTTTAACCCGCCTGATATCTTCTTCGGAAATTTCTCTGTGAGATTTACCTTTAGCTGATACCTGAACTTTTCCAGTCGCATTCATACCATCTATCTGGTCGCCACCAATTATTGTATAACACGAATTTACTTCTACACCTGCATTTTGTTCAGCACTCTCAATAGCATTACGTATAGCATTAGATGCAGCTTCAATATTTACAATATTACCATTTCTAAGACCTACTGATTTTTCACAAGAAGTACCGGCTATCCTAAGATGACCAAATTCATCAATCTCAGCAATAGCAACCCTTATCCAACAGGTTCCTATATCAAGTCCTACAATCATTTTTTCCTACCCGGTTAGCGCTTTCTGTATGAAACAGAACCATACCGCAAATCAATTTCAGAAACATCTGGTTCAATTTTATTAACAACATCAAGAGCAACCATCATATATTTTAATGCCTTTTCATTTAATGTTCGGTCAGTTAGCACTTTTATTTTAGAGTCAGATGGAATTAAAACCAGTTCATAATTACCATATTCTTTCTGAATTACACAGATTTCACTTACAGCAGCAAGATATTTCTGTCCAGTCTGCTGAATAGCAGCAATCTGATCAATCAGGTTTCTGAATTTTGCTGGAATTCGCATTCCTTCTGTCATATGCTCCACAGGCAAACCTGAAATAATAGGAACTGTATTCAAATCAATTTCATTCATCGAACGTTCAGGAAACAAAACTCCATTTTTATCAATCTGAACAGCAACACTTCTTCCATTCTGATTAATAAAAGTCATTGCAACAGGTTCCCGTTCCACAACAGAAATATAAATTCTGTTTGGAAAAACTTTTCTTACAGTTACAGAGTCAATTCCGCTTACACTTGCAAGAATAGAAACAGCAGAGTATTCATTAAATTCATACCAGTTTTTAGCATTCATTGGACGCAAAAGATCCACAAGCTCTCGTGCAGAATAGTTTTTTTGACCAGAAACAGAAACCTGAGGAGCATTCAAACTTGGACGAATAAATTTATAAAAAGCAAATTCAAAAAGAATACAAATACTAAGAAGAGCAAAAATCACCTTAACAGCACTTGTTATCTTATCTTCAGACTTTTGATTTCCACCCTCTGTTTTCTTAGAAACATTAAAAACATCTTCATCTTCGTACTCTTCAAATCTAATGCTAAAATCACTCATAAATTCCCACTCCCTCAATACTTTCTATTTCTACAAATTCATTATCTTTATAATCATTATCATCTTCGGTATCACACCTTGACGAATTAACCACAAATCCACACATACACATAGTAATAATAACTGAGCTTCCACCCAGACTGAAAAACGGTAGAGGTATACCAGTTGAAGGCAGTGCTCCACAAACGACTCCACAATTAATCAAAGCTTGAAACACAATCATTCCGACAAATCCAAAGGAACTAAAAGCTGCAAATTTATTTTTACAAAAAAGAGCAACTTTAATCCCTCGCCATGCAAAAAAACCAAGCATTATAAAATAACTTATAACACCACCAAGCCCCATCGCTTCTGCCCAGCTGGCAAAAATATAGTCTGATTGAACTTCTGGAATTTTATTACTCTGAACCAGATTAGACCCAATACCTGCACCCCAGAATCCTCCAGCACTAATCGCCCTTTTTGATGTCATCGTCTGATAATTTCCAGAATCCAGATGTTCATTTGGATTCAAAAATGAAATAATTCTTTCAATTCGATATTCTTTTGAAAGAAAAAAATACAAAAATCCTAAAGCAGCAATAACTCCAACAAACCAAATCCACCTTATTTTCATTCCACAGCACCAGAAAAAAATACAGCAGAACGTATACAGAAACAAAGAAGTAGAAAAATCCTTTTGTAAAAGAATCAATGCTATAAAAAACAGCATTACAACAACAGCTTTAAATACATTTCTATCTTCTTTCAACAGAATAGAATGCTGTTTATCAAAATAGTTTGCCAGATAAAAGATTAAAGTCATTTTTACAACCTCAGAGGTCTGAAGCGTAAAATTCATAGGCATTTTTACCCATCGTCTTGCTCCATTTTTTTCAACAGACAGACCTGGAATAAATGTCATAAAACAAATTATTAAAGTTATTATCGTTAATGCTGGTATAAAATTCCTTATTGCTTTTATAGGAATCATTGCCATTAAAAGGAACCCTGCAAAACCAACTGCAACACAAAAAAACTGACGTCGAAAAAAATAAAACGAATCGCCAAAAAGTCTTGAAGCTGAACTTTGTGAACAAAAATAAAGTGTAAATAATCCAAACCCAAGAAGAAGAATAACTGACAGGGAAAATCCAATATCACTTTTTTTATATTGTCCAACAGGACGATCAGCAAAGAAGCAGTAACTACCCACTTTACTTTTCCTCCTTTACAATAATTGGAACAATTCTTTCCAAAGCAATACCATGACTTGCCTTCAAAAGCACAACGTCATTTTCATGTGCATAAGCAAGAATCATTTCTGATGCTTCATTCATTGCTTTTTCATCATAAGAACAAATATATTTCACATCAGTAAAACCTGCTTTTACAGCCATTTCGTAACCATGTCTCATTTCTTCACCAACAAGAATCATAAGACCAGGTTTTGTTTCTATTGCTTTTTTAGTAACTTTTTCGTGTTCTTCCTTAGATTTTTCACCTAATTCTAGCATATCACCAAGAACATATACTTTTTTATTTATGTTTTTAAGTGAGCAGCAAAAATCAAGTACATTCATCATTGAATCAGGATTTGCGTTATAACAATCTTTTATAAGAGTTATATGAACACCATTTTTTAATTCAACATTTATTGTTTCCATTCTGCCAGAAACAAAATCAAAATTTTCAAGCCCCGCTTTTATCTGCTTGGCAGAAACTCCCAGAGCATTTGCTACAACACAAGCACCAAGAGCATTGCGGTAATTGTAAATTCCAGGATTTCTAAGATGAATTTCTTCATTCTGAAATTTAAAAACAGAACCTTCTAATCCGCAATCCTTAATAAATTCTGCGCCACCATCTTCTTCAGAAACAGAATTTCCATAATAACAAATTTTACCTCGTACATTTTCACCAAGAAATTCTGCATAATCATCTTCAGCAGGAATAAAAGCAATTCCATCAGAAGGAACATATTTAAAAATCTTTCGTTTCTCAATGGCTATATTTTTTCTACTACCAAGAATTCCAATGTGAGCTGTTCCAACGTTTGTAACAAGAGCATATTTTGCCTTTAATACAGCCGCAATTTCACCAATCTCATTTTTGCGGTTCATTCCCATTTCAAAAACGCCAACTTCATGTTCTTTTCGAATGTTAAATACAGAAAGAGGGAGACCTGTTTCAGAATTAAAATTTCCCTGAGTATATACAACATTGTATTTCTGTTTTAATACAGAAACAATCATTTCTTTTGTTGTTGTTTTTCCACTTGAACCTGTTACCGCAACTTTAATAAGATATGGAAATTTTTCTACATATGCCGCAGCTGTATACTGCAAAGCAGTAAGTGTATTTTCTACAATTACAAAGCACACGGATTCATTTTTTGCAGCCATTTCGTTGTAACGAACTTTTTCAAGATTATATTCCTGTTCAGCAACAAAAATTACTGTTGCACCCTTTTCAATTGCCTGGGGAATATATTTATGACCATTCTGAGACTGACCAATAAGCGGAACAAAAAGAGAGTTTTTACAGACATTTCTGCTGTCAGTTACAACTGAATCAAAATAAAAGTTTTCCTTGTTTTTTTCACCAACAATAAAGCTTCCATACATACTGTTCAGAACTTCATCTGCTGTCATCAAAGATTCTTTAATTTCCTCTCTCATTTTTTATCCCCATTCATATCTACTCGAACAATATCCTTTGTTTCTGCTTTATGCATCCCAAGTTCGTCAGTAGCTATCCTTTTTATTCTATCTGTACTGGAAAGAAGACTTATGTCACTTACCAGTTTTTTATTCTGTTCAATCAAGCGTTCCTGTTTTTTTTCCAAATCAGAAATTTCTCTGGAAAGCTCCGCATATCTTTTTATCTGGAACGCATAAGCGATAAGAAGAAGGGGAATAAGTGCCGCAAGAATATATGTAAAAACTTTTTCCAATGCCTGTTTTTTCTTAAGTTTCATCAATACCCCTCAACACCTAAAAGATGATATTCCGTTGCATTCCGAAGTTTTCTTACAACCCGGAGCTTTGCACTGCGGCTTGGCGAATTGATTTTTATCTCTTCGTCAGTTGGGCCAACCGGCTTTCTTGTAAGAATTTCAGCACAAGGTTTACCGCCACAACGGCATTGGGCAACTTCAGGTGGACACACACATTCCCGTCCTAAATTCCTAAAGTAATTCTTAACAATTCTGTCTTCCAGAGAATGAAAAGTGATTACTCCCATTTTTCCACCTGCCTTCAGA
>SAMEA104315435__coassemble_753_pt1 | contig 19817 bp, 16 predicted proteins | sample SAMEA104315435__metabat2_high_PE_028 | metagenome-assembled genome bin SAMEA104315435 (sample SAMEA104315435) | gut metagenome | biome: Monkey gut; feature: monkey-associated habitat; material: faeces | place: China | collected 2013 | reverse complement strand
TGAATTTTAACACATGCAACACTGAAATTTTTCTTCCATGAACTTTAGAATCAACAACATATTTAATAGTGTTGAGCATGTCACGCTCTGTTTCACCTGGTAGTCCAAATATAACATGTGTTATTATATGAATTTCAGGACATTCTTTTCTTATTCTTAAAACACATTCATCATATACGAGATTTTCGTAACATCGATTTATATATTTAGCAGATATTTCATTGCAAGTCTGAAACCCTAGCTCCAGCATTACAAAGTTTTTTTCACTTATCAGCTTTAACCCTTCTAAAATTTCATCAGAAATACAATCTGGGCGGGTGGCAATTGAAATCCCTGCAATATCTTTACATTCCAGGGCTTCATAATATTTTTTTATCAAACTTTTTGAATCACCATAGGTATTTGTAAAATTTTGAAAATATGCGATGTAACTATTATCTTTCGTTTTTGATTTTACAAGCAGTTTTCCATTTTCAATCTGCTGGCTAACACTTAGCTCTTTTTTTTGAGAAAACTCTCCTGAACCTTTCTGGCTGCAAAATATACAACCACCGGTTCCTTTTGTTCCATCCCTGTTAGGGCAAGAACATCCTGCATCAATGGCAATTTTATAAACTTTTTTTCCAAAAACTGATTTGTAAAAATCACTGGCAGAGAAAAAAAATCCATTTGAACAATTGACTGATAATTCGTCTTTATTCATAAAATTCAGATAAAATGAACGAACCAGGATGCAAAAATCGGGCTATCGATTATTCTCATAAGGTATTTCAGTGGGACTTAATACACCATATACGACTTAAAGGCTGGTTATTCATCCCACTCCATAAAAAAAGGTGATTTGAAAATCTCAAATCACCTTTTGATGCTTGGCAGAATCGAACTGTCGACCTACTGCTTAGAAGGCAGTTGCTCTATCCAGCTGAGCTAAAGCACCGTGTTTTAATATAATAACGCAAACAAAAATTATATGCAAGCAACCAGCAAAAAAACTTAGCAATTGATAATTTTTTTTCTTTTCTATCAAAATCATGTTACAATCTAATTAATGAAGTGGATTTATATCATTTCGGCAATTATTTCTTTATATGAAACTATGCTTTTTCTTGAAACAAAAAAGCAGAAATACAATGCCAGTCAGATACTTTTATTTTTCTCTTCCATAGTGGCTAATTATGGATATTGTATCATAGCTTGTGCCACATCTGTTGGTGTTGCTCTTATTGGTGTTCAATGTTACAACATAGGAGGAATATTTTCGATTCTTTGCCTGCTTTTTGTAATTGCAAATTTTTGCCAGATTAAATATATAAAATCCGTAAGAATTATAATGATTGTTATCGCCTTTGCTATTGAAGGAATTTTAATAACAAACTACTACACAAATCTTTATTATACACACGTTACTTTAGTTTACTCTCAAAATTTTTCATACCTTATAAAAACAAATGGGGCTCTCCATTTTATTTTTTCGCTGTACATAATTACCTGCGTTATACTTGCATTTTTGATTGTTATTTATTCAATATATAAAAAAACAAAAATTTCCATAAAAACTGTAACAGGTATTCTTGCAATTCTTTCACTATCTGCAATCTCTTTCATAATACGAGGATTTGTTAATATTCATATAGACCCAGTTCCTTTTGTATTCACAATAAATCTTGGTATTCTATTGAAATTAATGCAAAAAGTGAATTTATATGATATTGAATCAAATCTTCTTAACGCATTTGAACGACGATATGGATATGGTTACATTACATTCGATACAGACAAACGGTTTATGGGCTGCAATGATTTTGCAAAAAAAGTATTTCCGGAACTAAATGAACTCGTCATCGATGAACATGTAAAACCTTCTGATTCCGTCTTTTATAATGAACTTTTTAAATGGTTCCTCTCATGGACAGAAGATTATAATAGTGAGCAGATATTTGAAACAAAAAATATTTCTGTAATCTGTTCAATTACAACGCTAAAAAAGCAAAAAAACATCGGCTATCTGATTGAATTGCGAGATGAAACAAAACAACAGGAATTTCTTCATCTTATCACTGATTATAATTACAAACTTCAAGATAAAGTTGAATCCAAAACACAACAGATTATTCAAATGCAAAATTCAATTATCACCGGAATGGCTAGTATGGTAGAAAGCCGTGATAACAGTACAGGCGGACATATTAACAGAACCAGTGAATGTATAAAAGTTTTTATAAAGATTTTAAAAGAAAACGATTCATATAAAGACTTAGATGACAATTTTTACGATAATCTTATAAAAGCTGCTCCAATGCACGATTTAGGAAAAATTGCAATTCCAGACAACATTTTGCGAAAACCAGAAAGATTTACACAAGAAGAATTTGAAGAGATGAAAATGCACTCCCAGGAAGGTGCAAGAATTGTACAGAATGTTCTTAAAGAAGTTGATGACGAAGAATTAAAAAAAGTCGTTACAAATGTTGCACACTATCATCACGAACGATGGGATGGAACGGGATATCCTAAAAAATTGAAAGGTAAAGAAATTCCTCTGGAAGCAAGAATAATGACGCTTGTTGACGTTTTTGATGCTCTGGTTAGCAAACGCTGCTACAAAGAAGCCTATTCTTTTGAAAAAGCAAAAACAATTATGGAGTCATCTCTTGGAGAAATGTTCGACCCTGAACTGGGAAAAGTGTTTATTAATTCCTGGGATGAATTTGTAACTCTCTACAAAACAATGAAAATAAATTAATTATCTTCTGTATTTTGACTTATTGCTACAGCACCCAAATGAAGGGCATTTGTATAATAAGTTGTATATGATTCGTCTGTACCAATACCAACAGCGTACATATTTACATACCATACACCTTCTGCAGAGGCAGTAGAACTGTACTTTACATCAACATCATCTTTATCTGGATAAACATAATTTCCATTATATTTTCCAGAAGTATATTTTCGGCCGAAATCAAAATTCAACGCATCTGCACTTGCTCTTCTAGGAGTGCCAAGATTTATAGTTGAATCAGAAGCAACACCATTTTCACAATCGCCGCCAACAAGAATTCTGGCAGAAAAAAGACTGTTTTCATTTTCATGATAATTTGTAAGTCTAATATACACCTTTCTATCTGATGAAACATTATCAATTTTGATCAATGGAACATCATTTGTGTTACTGGCTTTTAACTGCTGATATTTCAATGATTCGACAATGTATGTTGCCGCAGAAGATTCATTAGTATCACTGATTTTACTGCTTATAGATGAAATATCACTGTTCATTGTGGAATAGTTATTATAGATTTTATAATAGATTGCAGTACCATCAAATCTAAAATTACTATCCTGCTCAGTAAAATCTTTATTTGCTAATTCACTTGTCTTAAAACTAAAATACGAAAGTTCATAGTTACTTGTAGTATCAGAATAATTAGCAGAAGTAATTGCATGAACATTATATGCGGTTACTGGTGCAGAAAGATAATATACAACATCCATTCCGCAGGAGTTAAAACAAAAAAGACTGCAGATGAAAAGCAGATATATTAAACAGGAACTCTTTTTCATTGCAGTCTCTTCAACTCCTATAAAATTTGATTATTCTTTATCAGCAGAAAGAACAATAATTCTTGATTTAGCAAGCTTTGCCCAAGAATCATTTTCAGAATTTTCAAAAAGTTCATTATAAACAGTCAAAGCGGCATCTACATCGCCTTTTGCTTCAAGAACACGAGCAAGACTGAATTTTGCATGAGCAATCTGATCAAAATCTTTGTATGAAAGAACTTTTTTATAAGTTTCTTCTGCAGCATTTAGATTGCCTGCATTTTCATAAGCAACAGCAGCATTAAAATATGAAAGTGGTGCTGTGTAGACTTTCTTGCCTTTTTCTGCAGCAGCAATCCAGCTTTTTGCAGCAGCTTCATTATCTTTTTTACTGAACTGAATTTCAGCTGTAAGCATATTTGCTCTAACACCAGCAACACCTCTCTTTTCAGTGTATTTTGCAAGTGAAACCAAAGCACTGTCTTTTTTTGCATCCAATTCAGCATCTGTCAAAGCAGCAGAATCTTTTGTCATTGTATAAGAAATTGAATCGATGTCAGCCAAAGCCTTTACTGTTCCATTTAAAGAAACAATAACAATTGCCCCGTATACAATAACTACTGCAGCAACTACCGCAAGCAATCCAATAAAAATATTTCTGCTTGAAGAAACAAATTCTGCAATCTTGTCATTTAATGTAGATTTATTAATCTGATTTTCCATCTTTTAAACTCCTAAAAAGTACTATATATTTATACCATTATTTTTCACGAATATGCAACTCATTCATAAGCCGAGAAACATAAGTTCTCTGAATTCCAAGAACTTTTCCTGCTTTTGTCTGATTCCATTTACATTCTTCAAGAATTTTCAACAAATATGTTCTTTTAAATATATTTAACGCATTTTTTAACGTTTTATCTTCGCCGTTAAATATAACAGAAGCTAATTCGGTATTTCCGTCATCATTTTCCTGTTTTACACAAGAGTCATTTATAGAGAGCCTAAAATCATCTTTCATAATTATGGGCTCTGTTCCAATTATACAAGCTCTTGCAACAGCATTATCAAGTTCCCTTACATTACCAGGCCACAAATATCCTTGCAAAGCTTCAGCAGCAGATTCCGAAAATCCTGTAAACCGCTTTCCATATTCGTTTGAATATTTTTTTAAAAATGATTCAGCAATAGGAATTATATCATCTGGTCTTGCTCTTAACGGCGGAATTCGTATAGGAAGAACATTCAATCTAAAAAACAAATCCTCTCTAAATAATCCATTTTGAACCATTTCTTCTAGATTTCTGTTTGTAGCAGCAATAATACGTACATCAACACTTATTGACTCCGCAGAACCAACTCTTTCAAACTGCTTGTCCTGTATTATCCTCAAAAGCTTAGGCTGTAAATGCAATGGAATCTCACCAACTTCATCAAGAAAAATCGTTCCACCGTCTGCAATCTCAAATCTACCTTTCTTACTTGATTCAGCGCTTGTATAGGCACCCTTCTCATGTCCAAAAAGCTCACTTTCCATAAGAGTTTCAGACAATGCTGCACAATTCACCCGCACAAAAGGCTTATTAACCCTGTTACTGTTTAAATAAATCTGTTCAGCAAAAAGTTCTTTACCTACGCCACTTTCACCTGTAATCAAGACAGAAGAATTTGTTACTGCAGCCTTTTTTACATATACCATCAAATCCTGGATTACAGGACTTTTTACAACAAAATCATGAATCTTTACATTATTTGAAGAATTTAATTTCCCAGCAACCATAGAAATCTGATTAAGTTGAGACTGAATTTTATTAAAGTTCTCCAGCGAACCTGCTGCCAGAGAAGCAAGAGATTCAATAACAAATTTATCATTTTCATTAAAATCAGAATTTACTTTATTAAACAGACAAATTATGCCATAAACACTATCTGATTTTTTTACTGGAACAAATAAAAATGAATCTATATCATCATCAAATTGAGTTAAAAACTGACTGTAATACAAATCTTCATTTGCATCATTTGCGTAAAGAGATTCACCTCGCAAAACAATATCAAAAATACCAGATTTGACTATATCTGTATTGGCAACTGTCTCTTTATCTTTTTTTATTTTTGAAACTAATTTGAGAATAACACCATTTTCAACAGTGATATAACAAACCATTTCACAACAAACAAGACGCATTGCCGCTTTCAAAATACGAAAGAACAATGCGTCTTTATGTTGATAATCTGAATTTATATCACCATTGATTTCGATGAGAGCCTTTAGTGTTTCTAAAGATAACTGATTCATCAAAACCTTCTGGAAAAATTATTTTTTCAACAATTCACCGATTGTGAAAGCTCCGTCATCTTCGTTGTTTGACTGAGCCATGTACTGTGAAATTTCATCACGCTGCTGCTTTTTCTTGAATTCACGTACAGAGAAAGCAACCTTTCCCTTTTCTACGTTTACTTCAACAACAAATACGTTGATTTTGTCACCAACATTGTATTTCTTTACAGCTTCTTCAAATGGTGTATCGCGGTCTTCGCTAAGGTTAGCCTTATTTACAAGACCTTCAATTCCGTTTGGAGCTTTTACAAAAATACCGAAATCAGTAATAGAAGTTACTTCGCCTTCAAGAGTTGAACCAGGCTTATATTCTTCTGCAAACTGCTTCCAAGGATCATCTGTAAGCTGTTTAATACCAACCTTAATTCTGTGAGCTTCAGTATCGCATTCAATTACAACAACTTCGATTTCCTGATCAACAGTCAATTCACTTCCAGGATGCTTAACCTTCTTTGTCCAGGAAATATCATCTGCATGGAGAAAGCCGTCAATGCCTTCTTCAAGCTGAATGAAAGCACCGGCATTTGTAAGTTTTACAACCTTTCCCTTTACTTTAGTTCCAACTGGATATTTATCACCAATTGAATCCCAAGGATTAGCTGTTACCTGTTTGATACCAAGTGATACACGACCAGCCTGAATATCATAACCAAGAATCATTGCTTCAACTTCGTCGCCAACATTTACCATATCAGACGGCTTGTTGATTTTCTTTGTCCAAGAGAATTCACTGATGTGAACAAGACCTTCAATACCTTCTTCCAGTTCGATGAATGCACCAAAGTCAGTAAGCTTTGTAACCTTACCTTTTACCTTGTCTTCTACATGATATTTTTCTTCAAAGTGAATCCATGGATCTTCTGTAAAATGCTTAAGAGAAAGATTGATTCTCTTTTCTGCTGGATCAAGGCGGATAACCTTAAGTTCGATTTCCTGACCTTTCTTTACAAAATCCTTTGGACGAGCTACGTGTCCCCATGACATATCATTGATATGAAGAAGACCATCAAAACCACCAAGGTCAATGAAAGCACCAAAACTTGTAAAGCTCTTTACTGTACCCTTTACAGTGTCACCAATCTTTACATCGTTAAAGAACGCATCACGTTTTGCATCAATTTCTTCTTCAAGATATTTTCTGCGGTTTACAACAACATTTGCTTTGTTATCTGAATAAAGACGTTCAATATAGAACTGAGATTTCAAACCGATTAATGATTCAGCCTTTTCTACTTTCTGGCTGTCTGACTGACTGATTGGCAGGAATGCATGAATGTCGCCGCCAAGATTAACGTCATAACCACCTTTTACAATTTTTGTGATTGTTCCGGCAACTGGAGTTTTGTCCTTGAATGACTGAGCAACATCTTTCCACATGCGCTTAGCATCTGCCTTAGTCTTAGAAATCTCTGGACCGTTACGACCAAAAACTTTTACTAAGAAAACTGAAACTTTGTCCCCTACATTTGGCAGGTCACCTGCGAACTCCGCAACGGGGAGTCTACCCTCTGATTTACAACCTACATCAAGGAAAACATAATCTTCAGAAATTGAAATTACTTCACCTTCTACGATCTGTCCTTCTTCTGGATTGCTGAGATTGTTCAGAGACTCTTCTAATTGTGTCTGGATAGCGCTCTTGGAGTTGAGAGCTTCTTCCTTTTCCACTTCCATTTCTTCCATAATTGAACCCTTATTTGTGTATTTTGTTTAATATTATCTCACAAACCATATCTATGGTCAAGTTCGAGGTATCAATGTAAATCGCATCTGGTGCACGTTTCAATGCACCTTCCGCTTTATTTCTATCAATCTCATCTCTTTTTCTGATAGCTTCCTTGATTTCTTCCAGAGTCATATTGCTTACGCCCTGGTCAAAACGGCGCTGAGCCTGAACATCAAGAGATGCATCAAGATAAAATTTATATTCTGCCTGAGGAAATACAACTGTTGTCATATCACGGCCTTCGCACACGATATCAAGACTTTTTGTAATTTCCTGCATTCTGTCATTTACCAGATGACGTACTGGCACAATTGCAGAAATCTGCGCAACATTTTTAGAAACCCTGTCATCATGCAGATGATCCTCTACATCAGTTCCATTCAAAACAAGCCGAGATTTGTTATAATCAAGATTCTGTTTTTTACAGAATTCAACAACAGCATTCTCATCTGCAAGGTTAATGCCTGCATCCAGCAATGCAAGTGTAAGCGCACGATAAAAGCTTCCGCTGTTCAGATACGTAATGTTCAATTTTTTTGCAATAATTGAAGCAATAGTACTTTTTCCTGTTCCGGCAGGTCCGTCCATAGCAATAATCATATCGTATTCCTTCTATTAATATTTTTCTGTTTTTTTGCAAAGTTTCAAAAGCCCTTGAACTTCTTTTTGACTTAACTCACGAAATTCACCAGGTTTTAAATCTTTTATTTCTATATTACCAATTCTAACACGAGTAAGTCGTTTTATGCCAATTTCTTTTGAAGCAAAAACGTTTCGAATTTCTCTGTTTTTTCCTTCTACCAGAACAATCTTAATCTTACGGGCATTCAGTTCATGAGCTGATTTACATTTATAAAAAACACCATCAACACGAATCCCCTTTTCAAATTCCTGGCAGAGAGTTCTAGGCAACGGCATACTGGCATCAACAACATACTCTTTTTCAAGTTCAGCAGAAGGATGCGAAAGAGTTGCTGCAAAATCTCCATCATTCGTAAAAATTATAAGTCCCTGACTAAACATATCAAGACGGCCAATGTTATACAGTCGTTCCGAATACTTTTCTTTTAACAGATCGGCAGCCACAGGTCTGTCTTTTTCATCTGAAAGAGAACAGACATATCCAGCTGGTTTGTTTAAGAGTACATATCTTTTTATTTCTTCCAGATAAACTTTTTTTCCATCTACGAAGATTTCATCCTTTTCAGAAACCTTTGCACCCATTTCACAGACTGTTTCTCCATTTACAGTTACACGTCCATCGGCAATAATTTTTTCGCAGGCACGACGACTTGCAACTCCACAATGAGCAAGATAAACCTGAAGTCTTATTTCATCCTTGTTTTTTTCATTATCTTGAAAGTTCAAATCTCTGTTCCTCATCTTCATCAAGCTTAGGAAGTTCCGCAATACTGTTCAGGTGGAAGAATTTTAAAAATTCTTTTGTTGTTCCAAATTGTATTGGTTTTCCAGGAACATCTTTACGACCAACCTCTTTTATCAGATTACGTTCAACCAAAAGTCGAATCATATTATCTGCGCTTACTCCACGAATTTTTTCAATTTCTCCACGAGTTACAGGCTGAGCATACGCTATGATTGACAACGTTTCTAACGCAGATTTTGAAAGTCTTCCTGATGATTTTTCACCATACTTTTCACGGAGTACATCCCAAAATTCACCTTTTGGAATTATACACCAGCCACCAGTAATCATCGTAAGTTCAAGCCCAGAGGAATCTTCCTTGTATTTTTCCTGAAGATTTCCAATACACATTTTTACAACTTCTTCAGAAAGCTGTGCTATATTAGAAAGCTGCTTTTCTGTAACAGGCTCGCTCTCCAGAAATAAAATCGCTTCTACAAGAGCAGTCTCTTTTTCCAGTTCCATTTACTCACCACTTTTATTATTTTCAGAAGTTTCTTTATCAGCTTCCGCAGACTCTTCTGTTTTTTCTATTTTATCAATTGTTATCTCAAAATTTTCAAAACTTTCATTTGTGTCAAGGCGCTTCATAATTTTAATATCACCAAAAACCCGATTCTGCATAATCTTAATCATACGGAATTTAACAGCTTCAAGAATTGCCATGAACGAACAGATGACATCCATCGCATCACCTGGACGTGTAATCAAATCTGAAAACATACATTCATTTTTTCTTTCAAAAAGTTCATTCATTAATGTAATTTTTTCGTTTACTGTAATTTCTTCGTACATATTCAAAATTTTTTCATTTGAATATTGGCTTACCATATTTTTAAAAAGTTTTTGCATCTGCTGAAGAAGTTCCCATGTATCAACTTCTTCCCAATCAGATTCTCTTTCTTCAAATGGTAAAGTACGCTGAATTTTACTTCGCTCAAAATTCCAGTCAGAATTATCTTCTTTTTCTTCCATTAACTCGGAAAGTTTTTTAAATTTCTGATATTCAATAAGCTTTTCTACAAGCTCATCACGAGGATCTTCTATGTCATCCATATCATCATAGTTAATTTCAACAGGAAGCAGCATTTTACTTTTCATATTCAAAAGCATTGCCGCCCATTTATAAAATTCGCTTAAATCACCAAGATCTGTCTGAGTTGCATAATCAAGATATTCAAGATACTGCTCTGTAATCTGCGCAATTGGAATATCGTAAATATTAATTTCACTTTTGTGTATCAAAAACCACAGTAAATCAAGAGGACCTTCAAATTCTCCCGCAGAAAATTTTCGTTTAATTTCTTCAGACTCATTCCTTTCTGCTACAAGTGTAGCTGTCTGACTTTCAGCAATTTTTGTTTCCATAAATTCCGCCTTCATACAGATTTTTGAACAAAACCTGAACGTTTTCCGGGCATTTTTCCACACCCTGCGGCTCAATTGATTTTTTATAAAAATTCAATTTTTCCGCTAATTTACAATCGGCAGATTCTTTTAAAATCTCAAGCACTGGAATCAAAACAAATTCTCTTTCTTTCATTCTTGGATGTGGAATTTGCAGTTTTTCTGTATTTATTGAAAAATCACCAAATTCTTCTATATCAATATCAAGAGGACGAGGACCAAAACGAATTTCCTTTTCCCTGTCCCGACCATACTTTGCTTCTATTCTATTTATTTTATTTAAAAACTCAAAAGGATCTGTTCCTTCCGGTACAAATCCTTTTACTGCCATATTATAAAAATTTTCCTGATCAGTTACATACATGGCTTTTGATTCATACACACTGGAAACCTGCATTCCACAAAGGAGTTCCGAAAGAGAAATACAGCCAGCTGCAAGCAGCTCCACAGGCTGCATTTCTTCATATTTTGTATTTGAACCCAAGCCAAGTATTACTTTAATCAATTAAGAACCTTCTTATAACGCACTTTCTTCTGGAGCTTCAGCAGTATCCTTTACCTTTTTCTTAGAATCCTTGACTTCTACCTGAACAGGATTCCCTTCTTTATCTTTCAAAACAAGATTAGGGAAAAGCATTTTCTGAAGCTGACGTTCAAGATCATCTGCAAACTCTTTATTCTGTTCAAGGAATGAAACTGCATTTTCATGACCCTGTCCAACCTTGATTTCACCCTGAGTATACCAGGCACCTTTTTTGTCTATCAGTCCATGCTTTACAGAAGAATCAAGCAGACTGGCACATCTTGAAATTCCTTTTCCAAAATAGATATCAAGCTCTGTTTTTCTGAATGGAGGCGCAACCTTATTCTTTACAATCTTAACTCTTACGCGATTACCAACAGCTTCTTCATCACCCTTTCCGTCAATTGATTCAATACGCCGGATTTCAAGACGAACTGATGTGTAAAATTTCAAAGCCTGTCCACCGGTTGTAGTTTCCGGATTTCCGAACATCACACCGATTTTCATACGAATCTGATTGATAAAAATTACAATACAATTGCTTTTTCCGATTACGGCTGTAAGCTTGCGCAATGCCTGACTCATAAGACGAGCCTGCATACCCATTACAGCATCACCCATTTCCCCTTCAATTTCTTTTTGTGGAGTAAGAGCTGCGACAGAATCAACAACAACGATATCTACTGCACCAGAACGTACAAGCTGTTCTGTAATTTCAAGCGCCTGTTCACCGCTATCTGGCTGCGAAACCCATAATTCGTCAGTATTAACACCAAGATTTTTTGCATAAATTGGATCAAGTGCATGCTCGGCATCAACAAAAGCTGCAATACCGCCAAGCTTCTGAGCTTCTGCAATTGCGTGCAACGCAAGAGTTGTTTTTCCCGAACTTTCAGGACCATACATTTCAATAATTCGTCCTCTAGGATAACCACCAACACCTAAAGCTTCATCCAGAAGAATCGATCCAGAAGGAACAACATCAACTCCTGCTACACTTCCCTGCATTCCAAGACGCATAAGGGAATTCTGACCGTACTGTTTTTCAATCTGAAGGCGGGCAGCTTCAAGAGCTTTTAATTTTTCTGACATATTACCAGAAACATCTGCCATTTTATAAACTCCATATTTTAATATTCAAAAGGAAACAAAAAATTTCCTGTACTATATAATTAGTAATTTTCTACCAAATTCTGCAATATAATAAAGAAAAAAAATTAATTTTTTACACTTTGATGTACAGCACGCCCTTCAAGAGCCAGACGTCCATCAACAGACTTTATTTTAGCTAAAACTTTTACAGGTTTTTCGTTATCTATTATAGGAATAACATCAAAAGACAACGGAACAATTCCTTCTACATTTTCCATTGTGTCATACCCAACAAGAAAATCACATTTGTACAAAGTTTCTGTCTGTACAACATTAGAAACTCGTCCTGACCACACAACCCAACAATCAAGATACAACACAGGTTCATTCTGTACATTTTTATATGACGGAAAATCTTTTAAAGTATCAAAGCCAGGTTCTTCAAGATACCCCATAAGAATATTTGCCTTTTGTTTTACATAAACAGAAGCATTAGAATTCAATATTCTGTTGATTTCAACCTGCGAAAGGTTATCCCTATAACTCAAAAAATAATTCTGAGCCTTTTCATAGGATTCATTTATCTGACTGGCAGACATAATATATGCAAACGAACCAGATGCTAAGTTTGTCTCTTGAATATTTCGTCTCTCTTCTATAGTTAGCGCAAGACTACTTAAATCTGCACGATTGCCAGCAGAAGGTCGATGAACTGGAATAAACAACATAACAAGAACAATACCTAAAACACATGCAATTATCGGAAATGTAATTCCTGCAATTTTATACGGATTCAATCCCAAAGAAGGATAAAACTGTTCTATACGTCCAGTATCAACCCACCGGCAAATAGTATTATAATCACCGTTTATTCTTATAAACTCAATTGCAGCAATAGCAATTTTATTCTGAGGATCATTATCAAGAATCTCAAGGTAATAATACAAAGCCCTGTCTGTATCTCCCCTTCTCAAAAAAAGTGCTGCCTGTCCTAACAAAAGCCTTGTATCAGTAAGACGAATATTTCTTGCCTTCTGAAAAAACACCGAAGCTGTACCCGTATCTCCCAGATACAGACACGCTATAGCAAACAAGAGATTATATTCAAAATCCTGACTGTATATTTCAGCACGTCCTTCAAGAAGTTTAATAGCTTTACTGAATTGCCGTCTTCCTAAAAGAATTTTTGCCTCATCCAAAACATCTCGAGCCATTAATCGTGCCTCAATTTTTCTATTATTGCATCAAGCTCTGCATGAAGTCTAAGAATTTCAGCTCTATCAATATTATTATTCACACTTTCAAGTGAATTTATCTTATCAATCAAGCCCTGAACATAAACAGGATTCAACTGAGATGTATCAATTGAATTTACATCAAATTTTACTTCTGGTGGCACAGCCTGACTTTCATCTGTGTTTTCATCATCTTCCAGTTTTTCTCCTGGTGGTAAATCTTCATCGTAATCATAAAATACAGAATTATCGACTTCTTCAGATTCTTCCGGCTCTTCCTTCTGACTTTCAGATTCTTTAAGTTTTTCTTCCAGCAATGCCTTTAATTTAGCAAGACGTTCATTCTGATTTTCAGGATTCTTCCACATCTCGTTTACAATTTCATACGCAGCCTTATATTCACCAGCCTCGTATTTTTCTACTGCCAGTTTATATTTATCTTCAAATTCTTTGATAGAATATTTTTCTTTAGATTTTTTACCATATTTACGTTCATGCCATGAAATATAGGCATCACCATCAGGTTTAGCACCATCAGTGGCAACAGCCATATAATAAACAAAAGAACACTGTTCTCCAGGAGCCAGAATTTTTGAATTCCAATTTATACACACTGCAGAATTATTATATGACAAAACTGAATCAAAAGTTCTCTCTTTCGTAATCGCAGGCACCCAATTCTGAAGAGAAATAAAATCCTTGTTGCTAAGAGAAACAACCTCCGGCTCATCAATATCTGCTCCTTTAAACAGAAATTGAACACTGGTTTCCGAATCCGTTGATAAAAGCCACTTCATTTCATCCATTTTTCTTACCTGCCGCTCCGAATCAATAGCAGATTCTGACGAAGAAATAAAATGGGGACCAGCTTTTTCTCCAAGAACTGTATCCAAAACACTCTTCAACGCATAAACATCAGTTTTTTTACTTCGATTAAGAACTGTAGCCGTAACCTTTATAATTTCAGACTTTATGCTTTCGTCATGATCCACATGTTCAAATTTTACAAACACCCGGGCTTTTTTTGGAACAACATAAACAATCTGTCCGCCCAAATCATTTTTTCTGGTACCAATAACTGCACAGATACTATCCGAAAGTCTGTATATTTTCTTTCCTATCTTTAAATCATAAAAACTGGACGTAAATTCTTCCATACCCGAAAACAACGGAATTTGTGAATTATTCTCATTAATTGCAAACAACTGATAACTACCGACAGAAGCTTTCATAAAATATCTGACGTTTCCAACAGTAACATCAGAATCCTTTGCCTGAAAAGTGCCTTCATCTTCAACTGTTTCTACAATTTTGAGTTTTTTATTTTTAACCTTTGCCTTTTTCTTAACCTCCTTCGATGATTGTCCGGCAAACAAAAAAGATGCTGCACTACCAAGAAGAAGAATCATAAAGAATTTTCGCAGATTTTTATTCATTTTTACCTTCTCCCTGTTTCTCTTCAAGAAGTTTTTTTGTATATTCAGCCTTTCGCTTTAAATCACTAAGCAAAAATTCAGTTCCAGATTTTATATCACCATTTTTTGCAATTTCATCGTTAAGTTTTTCCTGAAGTTCTTCATTCTCGTTTTCCAGTTCAAGTACACGACGTTCCAAATCAGCATTTGTTCTCTGAAGATCCAGAATTCGTCTTCTGGCATCACTCGTGCTATCCACACCAGAAAGTCTTAACTGACGTTCATACTCTTCTTTTGCAGCAAGATATTCTTCTCCAGTCTCTTTTAAGAGATATATTAATTTTTCTTCCCTTGCCGCCTGCTTTATAATTTCAAGTCTGTATTGAGCAGAATCAGCCTTTGCATCATCTGAATAATCATTCACAATTGCTGAATACAAAACCTCTGCATCATCATAATTATAAGCTTCAAAAAATGCCTCTGCTATCCAATACAATGCAGAAGGATACATTTCATGGTCTGGATACTGATGACAGAAATCACTAAGAATTAAAACAGATTTTTCGTATTCGCCCATACAGAAAAGAGCTCTTCCTCTATGATAAAGGACATAGGAATCATAAGGACTTTCAGGAAAATTCTGCATATATGTTTCACAATCCTGATATGCATTTTTGTATTCACCTGCATACATTTCTGCAGTTATAAGCATATACCAGGTATCTGGATTAAAATTTTCAGGATAAGAGACAGCCTTTCTTAAGAGAAAAATAGATGAAGTCCACTCTCCTGAACTAAAAGCCTTAGCACCCTGCACAAAAGCAGTCACAGGAAGACTTTGACCGGAAGCTTGAGAAAATAAACTATATCCTGACAATAAAAACAAAATTAATAATGTGTATACTTTTCTCATCTGACTCACCTGTTAAATCTAATTTAAAATTTTAATTTTCCAGAGAAAAATGCAGAACCAGAAACAACAACATCAGCTCCTGCCTCAATAACAGAACCAATAGTTTCAGAATTAACACCGCCATCAACTGAAATCATAAAATTCAATTTTCTCTGTTCACGTATTTTTACAAGTTCCCTGATTTTTTCAACACATGAAGGTATAAGCTTCTGACCGCCAAAACCAGGATTTACTGTCATAACAAGAACAAGGTCTACGTACTCAAGGATTTCATCCAGCATAAAAACAGGCGTTGACGGAACAATAGAAATACCAGCCTTTTTTCCTAAATCATGTATTCTCTGAATAAGCCTGTGAGAATGAACACACGCTTCCTGATGAAATGTAATCCAATCGGCTCCCGCAGAAGCAAAACTTTCCACATGTTCTTCAGGATGTTCTATCATTAAATGAACATCAAAAGGCAAATCAGTATAAACCCTTAAACTCTGAACAACCGGTTGCCCATAAGAAATCTGAGGAACAAATCTCCCGTCCATAACATCTATATGAACCACTTTTCCATTCTTATCTTCGATAGTTTTTACTGCTGTTTTCAAATCAGCCAAATCTGCACTAAGCAGCGATGGTGCTAACATTATATCTTTCATTATCTTCAATAATAGCAAATGAAAACTACATTGTAAACTTATAAAATTATATGGAAACTTTTTTTTAATGGGACAATTTTTGTAATGATATTTTTATCGTTTTTTTATAGCCAGACAGTCATCAATGATAATAAATAAATCGTATAAATATAAAATTTAAAAATAATTTTAAAAAATATATTGACAGTTTATTAATTTATTAGTATAAAGTTTATCCCTTTTTTACTAAAATTCTATATTGACTAAAATTTCCATTTTGTTATAATTACTGTTACAGTTTATGGATATTCAGACAGAAAAAGAGCTAAAAGAAGTTTTCTCATTCCTGGAAGCAGGAAACTTTGAGCAGGCTCAAAAACTGCTTTTTCACATCTTTGAATATTCGCTTGACTGCTGGGAAGTTGTATTTACATCCGATTGTTGTAATCGTTGGGTAGATTTCATAAACAACCTGCAGAATTTTACTGATTATGCAGAGAGAGGCGAAATTCTTCTGACAGAATGGAAACTTTTTGTTTCTTTCTTAAAACAACAAAAACAGAAATATATGCCTGCGTACTACGCTGTATGCAGAGGTATCTTTCAGCTTGCATTACAAAATTTTTCCCGTTTACTGAATGAAAAATCTCCTGTTATAAAGGCAGACATTCTAAGGAAAACAGGTCTTTGCTATAAAAAACTGGGTGAATTTGAAAATGCAAAAATGTGTCTGTACGAAGCCAATAATCTTCACGGTGGACAGGCAGCAGTTCTTGCTGACCTTGCAGACTGTTTTGCATTATGCGGAGAAGATAAAGCTGCAAAGGTTATGTTCAGAGAAGCCTTTTTTATTGACAGCAAAAAGATTGATCTGGAATTTCTCGATTCAGAAATGATGAGATGCCTTATTCAAAAAACTGAAGAACAGGGTTTTACAGGAGAGGCTCTAAAAGCGTGGATTCCTGTGTATGGTATTCTCTGGGGAGTTCTAACAGTAAAAAGAAATCTCAGGTCTCAGGAAATTGGAAAGTTGCGGCAAGAGATTTATGCGATGGAAAATGAACATAAAGATCCGTCGCGACATTCGGAATCTTTGATTCCAAGACTTATATATAAATATTTTTGGCTTATTGATTACTGTCAGAGCATAAACGACAGACAGCTCATCAATGAGATATTACTGAAAATAAAAATTCTGGATACAAACGTATACAAACTGTACGTAAAGTAACAGAGATAAAAACGGTGAATAGTTATTATAATTAAGGGGTTTTTTATGGCTGAAGAATTAATCAAAAATGTTCAGGACATGCTCAAAGAAGAGACATGGACACGTGCCGCTATCGGTAATTACACAAAAGAAAAAATTATTGAACTTGCCGGCATTGTAGAAAAAGCTAAAAACGAAGACTGCATTGATGAACTGCAGGCTATTTGTGACGAACAGCTGGCACACTCAAAAGACAGCATTATCGCACTTTACATCAGTGGTATCATTTCTTTGCAGAAAGGAACTCTTGATAACACTCCTCTCGTTACCCTTGTTGATATCTTCCAGAAAAACCATAAAGAATCTGTTGTAGAATATCTTTGTACAAGCATTCTTGCAGATGATCCAAACAATAAATTTGCACTCAGAACACTGGCAGAATACTACCGTTCTGCAGGCGATCCAAAAGTATGGGATCTTTATACTCATATTGTAAAAATCGACTTTGAAGAAGCAGAACTTGCAAAAGCACTTGCAGAACATTACGAAGCTGAAAATGACATGGATAATGCCACTGAATATTATAAAAAAGCAATTCTTCGCTTTGTAACAACAGGAAACATCAATTCCATCAAAGAAATGTGGACAAAACTTGTTTCTCTTATTCCTCAGGAAATTGACTTTTTCCAGCTTGTAAAACGCAAGATTGCAAAAACACTTGGCGAAGACAAAACTGCTATTCTGCTTCAGGAACTTTATGCCTGGTATAAAGACAACAAAAAATGGGATATTGCCATCAGTCTTCTTAAGAAAATTCTTTATGTAGATCAGAAGGATATTTGGGCCAGAAAAGAAATCATTGACTGCTACCGCGGAAAATATAAAGGTCATTCACACCTTGAAGATTATATTCGAAATTCAAATCTTTCTCAGAATTACCGCAATGTTTTTGAAGCCATCAACGACTTTGAAAAACATATTGCATTTGATGTAAAAAGCTTTGTTTACCACAGAACATGGGGCGTTGGTATTATCCGCAGCGTGGAAAACGACACTCTCTCTATTAATTTCGGAACTAAAATCGGCGTAAAGTCAATGTCTCTGAAAATGGCTGTAAGCGCCCTTACCCCACTTGCAAAAGATCACATCTGGGTTCTTAAAGCAAAAAATTATGTAATGGTAAAAGGTGAAAAAGTTGAACTCGCAAAAAAAGTAAAGGATGATAAAGAATGGGCTCTTCGCACAATCATTAAGTCATTCGGAAACAGCTGTGATTTCAAGAAAATCAAGGCTGAACTTGTTCCTTCAATTCTCAAGGACAGCGAGTGGACTTCATGGAATACAGCTGCAAAGAAAATTCTTGAATCTAACTCCACATTCGGTGTTAATCCTAATGACATAACTCAGTACATTGTACGTGAACACGAAATAAGTATTGAAGAAAAACTTGCCAACGAATTTAAAGCTCAAAAATCATTCTTTGCTCGTATCGACATTTTAATGAAATACGTAAATCATGAAGAAACTGATAAATCAAGCGAACTTTTTGCAGAAATGTTCAATTATTTTGCAGCTTTTGTAAAAACACTTGATTCAGCCGACAGTACAGTAAAAGTAACAGAACAGACTGTTGCAGCATACCTTGTAGTTCAATCTATAACTGCAACAAACAGACATCTTGTAAACCCATCTAAAGTGACTTTCCAGACAATATACTCAAAAATCGAAGATCCACGTGAAATGTACGAATCTTTGAAAGATACAAAAAATACAAATCTTCGTCACGATTTCCTCTTGAGTATCAAAATGCTTCCTGATTGGGCAGACGAATACATCAAGCTTTTCCCAACAGTACTTTCTGGTGACATGATTACAACACTTGTTAATAGCGGTTACGTTGAAAAAATTCAGAAGCTTGCAGTTAACAGCTTTGAAAACTGTAGAGATTTCCGATATGCCGTATTATATTTCTTTGCAAACTGTCAGAATGATGAATGGTTTAAAAACTGTGGCGTTACTTATGAAAAACAATTGATTACTCTTATTCAGCTCATTGAATTGACATTCCGAGAAATTTTGAATCATGTAAATTCTACTGAAAACAAAAAAATCAACAGCACAGCAACAGATTTATTGTTCAAAAATGATACTCTTGTTAATTATATGTTTGCTAATGATGAACAGACAGTTAACAGAATGTACACATTAATTAATGACCTTGCAGATATTGATCCTTCATACAAAGCACAGCTTCGTGCAAAAATCATGGAAAAATACCCTGAATTCAAGTTCCATGTAGCAGAAGAAAAAACTGCACAGCCTAAGGGAATGCTTGCTACAGCTAAAAAACTTGCAGA
>SAMEA104315435__coassemble_752_pt1 | contig 19872 bp, 17 predicted proteins | sample SAMEA104315435__metabat2_high_PE_028 | metagenome-assembled genome bin SAMEA104315435 (sample SAMEA104315435) | gut metagenome | biome: Monkey gut; feature: monkey-associated habitat; material: faeces | place: China | collected 2013 | reverse complement strand
CCACATTTACAGGCAATGTAAGAGCATTAAAAGTAAAAGGAACATTTGACGATTGTCAGAAACTTGTTAAAACCGCTTTTACAGATGATGATTTACGAAAAGAATTCCGTCTTTCATCTGCAAACTCAATCAATATCTCACGTCTTTTACCACAGAGTTTCTACTATATGTATTCTTCTCTTGTTGTAAGAAACAGAGCTCCACTTGATAACAAGCTTGAAAATCCTGCCATTATTTCAATCGTTCCTTCAGGAAATTTTGGTAACCTTACATCTGGTCTTATTGCAAAGGAAATGGGAGCACCTATTGCTGGTTTCGTAGCTGCAACAAACGCAAATAATACTATTCCAGACTGGATTGCAACAGGTGAATACAATGCAAGACCTTCTGTAGAAACTTATGCAAATGCCATGGACGTTGGTGCTCCAAGTAATTACGAACGCATTAAGGCAATGTATAGTCTTGAACAGGTTCGTAAGATGTTTGCATCATATTGGCTTGATAATGAAGGAATTAAAAAGGCAATTGCTGATTGTAACACAAAAACTGGTTATACTATTGACCCTCACGGAGCTATAGGCTGGAAAGCATGGGATGACATTCGCAACGGCGAAATGGAAAAGCTTGTAAACGGAGCAAAAGGTGATTACAAAAAACCTGGTCTTACAGCTAATATCCCAGAATGGGCTGACCAGATTGTTAATAAAAATTCTGTTGGAATTATTCTTGAAACAGCACATCCTGCAAAATTTGGTTCAACAGTTTCAGAAGCTATCGGCCGCGAACCTGCAATTCCAGAAACACTTCAGGCTGTTTTAAACCTTCCTGAACAGGCAATTCCAATGAAAAATGATTATGAAGAATTTAAAGCATGGTTAAAAGCTAATCTTGCAAAATAATTAATACAGAGTTTAAAAACAAATATTTCTGACGGACAGCAAATTATTTATTTTGCTACCTTCAGAAATATTTTTTTAACTCCACTTCTACAATTCAGACATTTTTTTCTGCATTTCAATCCTTACTATTTCAGGAACCATTTCTGAAATATCACCACCAAATTTAGCAAGCTCTTTTATAGAACTTGATTTTAACACAAGATATTTCTGGTCAGTCGGTATAAAAAAAGTTTCTATTTCCGGATTTAACTTATGATTCATAAGGGACAAGTCAAATTCATAAGAAAAATCAATAGAATTTCTTATTCCTCGTATTAAAACCTTAGCATCATGTGCTTTTGCATAATCAACAACCAGCCCAGAATATTTGTGAACACTTACATTTGAATAAGATTTAACAAGTTCTTCCAGCATACTAAATCTTTCATCTGGCGAAAAAAGACATTGCTTTGAAGAATTAACCGCGATAAGAACATCAATATGTTCAAAAATTTTAGAAGCTCTTTGAATGATATTAATATGACCGTTAGTTGGCGGGTCAAAAGACCCAGGAAAAACCGCAATATTCATAATAAAGAACTTACTTCGTTTGACGAAAAGAAACAAGAGATGTATTATATAAATATATGAAAACATTATTTATAATTTTGGCAGGATTAATCTTTTTTTCCTGCAGTTCTACTAAAAATCAAGAGACTCCTCAAGCAGAAAAAAACGAACCTCCTGTACAGCCAGTCGTGGCAACTACAGATGATGAAGAATATTCAAGATCAACTTATAATGTTAATATTACAAAGGAAGAATTTTTAAATGATAAGAATGAAATCCTTTCCATCATTGCAAAGTTGTCTGAAATAATGAGCAATTATGATTACGAAGCCTGGCTGCCATACATTGATAAGCAGTCCCTTGAATATTGGTCAAATCCTATAAACCTAAAAAATGCATCTAAGCGTCTGCCTGTAAAAAATCAGCGTTTAGGAAACTTAAACGATTATTTTAGAATGATTTTTGTACCATCAAGAAAAAACAGAACTGTAGAAGAAATTCGTTACATTTCCAGAGACAGTGTAAAAGCGGTAGAGGTAAGAGACGAAACTGACATTGTTTATTATAATTTCGTAAAAATAAATGGAAAGTGGTTGGTTAAAATCCCTTATCTTTGATTATAATGCTAAAGAAAAACAATAATTTTACCGATAAAATAACTGAAGAAGTATTTAGGGAGGATAAAGAGTAATGAAAATCGCAAAAAAAATAGTTTGTGCATTCAGTTTACTTTCAATCGCAACATTTTTATTTGCACAGGAACAGACAGTGCAGAAAAAAGATACAGCTAACCGTAAAACAGAAAGTTCTGTAGAAGACGAATACCTTAGTGAAATTGATGGTGTTGTTATCTTAAGTTTAGCTCAATCAGATGAATATGATAACAAATTAGTAGCAATGCAGTTTCTTGAAGATGCTGTTGACAGCGGAAACATAAACGAAGATGTTATGAAAGCTCTTAATCAGCTTGCAGGAGAAGGTATTTCAACACAGACACGAACAAATGGCCGTTTGATGAACAACTTCCCTGACATCAGAAGAAGAGCATGTCTGGCTCTCGGCAAAGTAAAAACAGAAGAATCAAAAAACTATCTTTTAAAGGTTACATTAGCAGAAAATGAACCAATGGTTATTGCAGCTGCTGTAAGTTCTCTGGGAAAAATCGGTATAAATGGAAATGACGAAGTTGTTGACGCTATTGCTTTTGCAAACAGAAGAAATCAGGTTTTAAATCCAACAAGTTCCCTTGCCTTTGAAGTTATTGAAGCCTATCAGAAGCTTGCAGAAAACACAAATAACAAAAAAATTGTTATTGATTCTTTGACAAAAATTGCTGCAGATTATCACTATGCATCACCTGTAAGAACAAAAGCTATGAAGGTTTTGAAATCATTGAATGATTCTTCATCATCTTCATCTGAAAAGAAATAATTTTTTTATAGACTGAGAAACAAATCTTTAATTGTAAAAGTATTCTTATCATAATTTTTCGATTATTAAGATCAGTTCAATTCTCAGTCTTTTTTTATAAATATAAACAAAATTAAAATCAATTAAAAAAGAGATTCATTATGGAACCAATAATTCTTGCATCATCTTCTCCAAGACGCCAGGAAATTCTTAAGCTGCTAAACATTCCATTCAAAGTAATTATTCCAAATATAGACGAAACAATTTCAAGTGCCATTGAACCAGAAGAAATTCCCGAATTTCTTGCAAGAGAAAAAGTTACAGCAGTAATTCACAGTTTACCTCCTCAGCAGGAAATATTATGGATACTTGGAGCAGATACAATAATCTTAAAAGAAGGAAAAATTTTTGGAAAACCTGACAGCAGAGCTCAAGCAGAAGCTTTTTTAAGAGAATTCTCAGGAAAAACTCATCAAGTTATCACATCGGTTGTTCTATATAATGGGCGTAAAAAAACTTTTGTATCTAAAAATGCTGTAACAAAAGTAACTTTCAGTGAATTATCTGATAAAGAAATCAACTGGTATCTTGATACAGAAGAATGGCATGGAGCTGCAGGCGGTTACAGGATTCAAAGTCTTGCTTCATGCTTTATAAAATCAATTGAAGGCACTCAAAGCTGTGTAACAGGATTGCCTATTTTTGAACTTTATGATATGTTTAAAGAGCAGGGCTATTCACTATTAGAATAGAAATTGCCAGATTATTTTAATCTGATCATCCGTATCCATTAGGATAACGAGAAAAAGAGTACGGGGTAAGAAACATCTTACCAGTGAAGGAGAAACTCATGGCAGTTGTAACCATGAAAAATTTGCTTGAATCTGGTGTACACTTTGGTCACCAGGTAAAACGTTGGGATCCACGTATGAAGAAGTACATCTTCGCAGAACGCAATGGAATCCATATTATTGACTTGCAGAAAACTATTGCTGCAATCAAAGACAGCTACGAAGCTGTAAGAAAAATCACTGCATCTGGAAAATCAGTTCTTTTCGTAGGAACAAAAAAGCAGGCTCAGCAGGCAGTTCAGAAAGAAGCAGAAAGATGTGGTATGTTCTACATCAATAACCGTTGGCTCGGTGGTATGCTTACTAACTTCACAACAATCAAAAAATCACTTCTTCGTCTTAAGAAGATTGAAAAGATGGAAGTAGACGGAACTTTTGAAAATCTTACAAAGAAAGAAGTGTCAGCTCTTCAGAAAGAAAAATCAAAACTTGAAAAGAACCTTGGCGGTATCAAAGAAATGAAAGAATTGCCAGGTGCACTTTTCATTATCGATACACACAAAGAACAGATTGCAGTAGCAGAAGCTCGCAGAATGGGTATTCCTATCATTGCTGTAGTTGACACAAACTGTAACCCAGAAGGTATTGACTACCCTATTCCTGGTAACGACGATGCTATCCGTGCTATTTCTTTGTTCACATCAATCATTGCTAATGCAGTAATTGAATCAGACAACGAAAATGGTCTTAAGATTCTTGAAAACCTTGATGCAGATGACGAATCAATCGTTACAGATGCTTCTAACAAGGGTGAAGACGAAGAAATCGTTGACTATTCAAACTATCAGCCAACAGAAACAAAAGAAGAAGACATTGAAGCTGATGACAAAGATAGTCTTGTTGATGAAGACAAGATTTACAACAACAAATAATTAAGGAAATAAAATGAACTATACAGCAAATGATGTAAAAACACTTCGTGATAGCACTGGTGCCGGATTGCTTGATTGTAAAAAAGCTCTTAACGACACAAACGGTGACATCGCAGCTGCAGAAAAACTCCTTAAAGAAAAAGGATTGGCTGCTATGGCTCAGCGTACTGACCGTACAGCTGCAGAAGGCCGTATTGTTGTAAAACAGGATGGAAACCGTATCGCTATGGTTGAAACTCTCTGTGAAACAGATTTCGTTTCTAACAATGCTGACTTCATCGCAGTTGCAGAAAAAGCTGCTGAAATCACACTTGAAAAGAAGACTTCTGGCGTTCTTGATGAACACAAAGCTCTTATTGATACAATTCTTGTTAAATTCCGTGAAAACATGTCTGTTAAACGTGCAATTTACGTAGAAGTTCCAGCTGGTTGTGTTGCTTCAACATACGTACACCATGACCACAAAATCGGTGCTTTGGTAGTTGTAAAAGGTTCAGAAGCTGATTCTGTTAAGGAATTTGCTCATGTTTGTTGTCTTCACCTGGCATCAAACAAGCCTGACTATGTTACAAAGGATCAGGTTCCACAGTCATATATTGACGAACAGACTGAAATTTTCAAAGCTCAGATGGATGCTGATGAAGCTATGGCTAAAAAGCCTGAAAACGTTAGAGCAGGAATTCTTCAGGGTAAAGTTAACAAACTTGTTGCTTCCAGCTGTTTCATGGATCAGGCTTATCTTGATAATGAAAAAATTACAGTTGCTCAGGCACTTAATGAAGCTGGTAAAGCTGCAGGTGCAACATTGTCTTTTGACAACGTTACACTTTATGTTCTTGGTAAATAATTACTGATAACTTGAAAGCGGCTAGTTTTTATAGCTAGCCGCTTTTATTATTATTACAATTTTCAGGAGATTAATATGTCTGAAGAAAGAATGGAAAAAACTGTATCTTCTTTGAAAGAAAGATATAATGGTATTCGAACAGGACGTGCTTCTGCTGCTATTTTTGATAAAGTTCGAGTTGATTATTATGGTACAAAATCTCCACTTAATCAGGTTGCAACAGTTTCAATTCCAGAAGCCAGATCAGTTATCATTCAGCCGTTTGATAAATCTTTGATTGTTGAAATTGAAAAAGCAATCCTTACTGCTGACTTGGGGCTTAACCCTTCTAATGACGGTAAAGTTATCAGAATTTCTATTCCACCTCTAACAGCTGAAAGACGTAAGGAACTGGTAAAACAGGCTAAAACAATTGCTGAAGAAGCTCGTACTTCTATCCGTAACATTCGCCGCGATGGTAATGATGAGTTGAAGAAAAAGCAGAAAGCAAGTGAAATTACTGAAGATGAATTGAAAACAGAAGAAGATAAACTTCAGAAGTTAACAGATAAATATGTTGCTGAAATCAACAAAATATACGACGCAAAAGAAAAGGATATTTTGGAAGGTTAATTATGGCAATTGATATTTCTGCAGTTCCAAAGCATATTGGAATCATTATGGACGGTAACGGTCGCTGGGCAAAGCAAAGAAAATTACCTAGAACAAACGGTCATAAGGAAGGTCTTACAGTTGCAAAACAGATTGTAAAGGCCGCTGCAGAAATTGGTGTAAAGTACGTTACCCTTTACACTTTTTCTACTGAAAACTGGAAAAGAGCTCAGGAAGAAGTAGGATTCTTGATGAATCTCATAAAAGGTCATCTTAGAGCTGAATTCCAGTTTTACAAAGATAACGGCATTAGAATTAAACATTTAGGTAACCTGTCTGGACTTCCAGTTGAAGTTCAAAAAGAAATTATTGATGCCATTAATGAAACAGCAGAATTTACAGGATTAACTGTTGTACTTGCAATTAATTATGGCGGACGTGATGAAATTACACGTGGACTAAAAAAAATGATTTCACAAAATATTAATCCTGATATGATAACTGAAAATGATATTTCCAGTTATTTCGATGTACCGGAATTACCGGACGTTGATTTAATGATACGTACAGGCGGAGAATTGAGATTAAGCAACTTCTTATTATGGCAGACAGCTTATGCAGAATTTGTTTTTTCAGATATTTTATGGCCAGACTATAATAAAGATGAATTTTACAAGGACATTGAAAAATTTCAAAGTCGTAACAGACGTTTTGGAGATGTTCTTAATAAATAGAGAAAATATGAACAAAGTAATTCAAAGATTGTTAACATTTTTTATTGGAATTCCTGTTATTCTTGGAGCAATTTTTTTTGATCCTACAGATTCTCACTTTATAATTAACGTTATAGTATGCGCAGCATCATTTCTATCTTCAATAGAACTATATAAATTGTTTTCTTGTAAGACACCCCTTACCCATAAATATTTGATTGTTATTCTTTCCACAATTTTACCAGTCTCTGGAACTTTTTTAATACTTTTTGGAAAAGATCGTCATTATATTGACTATACAAACTGGATTTTCATTTTCAGTGCAATGATTATAATGGCCGAAGAAATATTTTCTAATAAAACTTTTAAGGAATCTAATTTAAAAGTTTCTTCTGCAGTCTTTATAATTCTATATACAGGTCTTTTATTTACTTTCATTCAACGCATAACCCTTTTTAAAGAGTCTAAATTTTTGTTAAGTCTTTTTTTATTAACCGTTTTTATAAATGATTCAGCAGCCTGGTTTTTTGGTGTTTTGTTTGGAAAAAATAACAGAGGTCTTATTGCAGCAAGTCCAAATAAAAGTGCTGCTGGGTTTTCAGGCGGTTGTTTAGTTTCTATTCTTACATGTGTAATTGCACAAAAAAATTGGCCTGAAATCCTTACTGGACCTTTGTATAAAAGTGTTTTATTAGGATTTTTATGTTCCTTGTCAGGCATTACAGGCGATTTGATTGAATCTGTATTTAAGCGATCCGCAGACATTAAAGACAGCGGTAATATTATTCCTGGTCGTGGTGGAGTTTTAGATTCTGTAGATTCGATTTTATTTACTGCTCCTGTGTTCTATATTTTAACATTTATATTATTTAATCCTGAGTTCATAAAATAATTTAAAGGATTGTATATGAAAAAAGTTCTTGTTTTAGGCTGTACCGGTTCAATAGGAACTAATACACTTGATATTATCAGAAAAATGCCAGAACACTTTATTGTATGTGGTCTTTCTGCTCATACAAACAAAGAAAAGCTTTTTACACTTAGCGAGGAATTTTCCTGTCCTTATGTTTTAACCTCTGATAAAGATGTTTCTCTTGAAAAACTTATTAACGATACGAAACCAGACATTGTTGTAAATGGAATTGCTGGTTCTGCTGGATTGTTACCTTCCAAAATAGTACTTGAAGCTGGAGTAGATTTAGCACTTGCAAATAAAGAAACTGTTGTTATGGCATGGCCGCTAATAAAAAAACTGGCAAATTCTAAAAATGCAAAGATTATTCCTGTTGATTCAGAACATTCAGCCATTTTTAATCTGATAAATCAAATTAAAACCGAAAATATTTCTGAATTAATAATTACTGCAAGCGGTGGTCCTTTCAGAAATCATACGAAAGAGCAGCTTGAATCAGTTACTCTGGAAGATGCGTTAAAACATCCAACCTGGAACATGGGTAAAAAAATAACAATAGATTCTGCATCCTTAGCAAATAAGGGGCTTGAAGTTATTGAGGCTAACAGGCTTTTTAATTTTTCAGCTGACAAAATAAAAGTTCTTGTGCATCCTCAAAGTCTTATCCATTCTATTGTCCGAACAAACGATGGAATGCTATATGCTCAGATTTCTGATCCAGACATGAAACATCCTATTTTTTCAGCATTGACATATCCTGAAAATGCGAAAAGCTGTCTTAAACCATTTGATTTATTTGACTGCTCTATGACATTTTTTAAACCTCGGACAGATGATTTTCCAATGTTAAAATATGCTTTCAAAGTTGCAGAGACAACTGATTCTTATTCCATCGCATACAACGCAGCTAATGAAGTTGCTGTTGAAGCATTCATTAATAAATCTATAAAATTCAACGATATTCCTGTAATTGTAAAAAAAGTTCTTGATTGCGATTGGAGCAAAGTTCCAGAATCTTTTGAAGAAGTATTTGATATGGATGCAAGAGCTAGAGCAATTTCAAAGGATTTTTTATGAGAATAATTTATGGACTTTTGTGTCTTTGTTTTTTAATTTTCTTTCATGAGTTAGGCCATTTTATTTTTGCTAAATTATTTGGTGTTGTAGTTGAAGCTTTTTCTATTGGATTTGGACCGGTTTTACTTCATAAAAAAATAAACGACACAGATTATAGACTTTCTCTTATTCCACTGGGTGGTTATTGTGCAATGAAAGGTGAGAAAGATTTTATAAAAGCTCTTGAAAACGATTTACCATTTATAGATGGCGAAAAAGATTCTCTGTATGGTATTCATAGATTTAAAAGAATTATAATTGCCTTCGCAGGTCCATTTTTTAATTTACTTTTTTCGTACATTGGATTTACAATTATTGCAATTGCAGGATATTCATATTATTCATATTCAAATCAGATAAAACTTGCTACTGACAGCTATCCTGAAATTCAAAGTCCTGCAAAAGATGCCGGAATCATGTCAGGTGATGTCATAATAAAAATAAATAATTCCGAAATTAAAAATTTCAGTGATATTGTTGAACAAGTATCTTTAAGACCTGATGAAAATATTAAAATTTCATATATACGAAACGACATAGTTAATGAAGTTGTTGTTCATACATTACTTGATAAATCCACTGGCATTGGAAAAATTGGGATTATGGCAATTCCTGATACAATATCAAAATATGATTCAAAGAAATATACTTTTTTTCCTGCATTAATTCAGGGTATTAAAGAATGCATAAAAGGAATTAAAACTACAATTAAAGGTTTTTCCACACTTTTTAAAGGTATTGATTTATCAAACACTGTTTCTGGACCAGCCAGAATAGCAGATATGATGGGAAATGTTATACAAGACAGTTTTTCTGAAAATTTTAAAGCAGGAATTGTTAATATGCTTTCATTTATGGGCATAATAAGCATATCCTTATTCATCATGAATCTTTTACCTTTTCCAATTCTTGATGGCGGATTAATTTTAATTGCATTTATAGAATTAATAACAAATAGAAAATTATCACCAAAAATTCTATACTACTTTCAACTTGCAGGAATATTTATTATTGCAATTTTATTTTTAATTGGATTAAACGGAGATATTAAGTATTTCTCCAGCATCTTTAAGGGAAAATTTTGATATGAAAAAAATAAGCATTTTTTTGATTTTTATTGTTATCTTTACTTTTAATTTATTTTCACAGGCTCATTTTTCTGAACAAGCCCATCAGGAGGCCGTTTCTACAATTATTCCAGCGACACAGCCAAATTCTTTCGAATCAGAATATTTTAGTATTGGAAAAGATGGCTTTCTTATAAAATGGACAAGTGACAATCAGGGAGAACACTATCAGATTACAGATCTTGAAATTAAATTAGCCGCTGTATCACCTAACGGCAAAGAAATAGCTGTTTACGAAACAGACGGAGGTTCAACAAATAGAATTTCAGTCTGGAACTGGGATAACCTTTCACGAAAATTTGCAAGACGATTCTCAGATTCAATTACATCCCTTTCATATTCTGAAAAAGGAACTTATATTATTGCAGGCACTGCAACCGTTGATGGAGCAATTTTTATAAATACACAATCAGGTTCTGTAATCAATAAGATTTCTGATTCAACTGGAATTATAAATTTCGCAACAACAAGTGCATCAGAAAAAACAGCAGTAATGTATTCTCCGGCAGGAAGTTTATCATATTATAATCTTGCTACAGGTAAGTTAAAACAGAAGTTTTATACGATTCAGGGTTTAAGCCAAACTGTATTATTTAATAATTCCTTATATATAGCTGGAATAAACAATAACGTTTTGTATGTTTGTCACGCATTATCGGGAAAAACATTAAAAATGATAAATGTACAAAACCCTGTTATTTTAAGTTCAAAACATGATGAAAATTTATATTATCTTGAAAATGATGGAAAAGGAAACTATATGCTTCAAATACTCGAAAATCAAGATAATCAAGGAGTTTCATCACCTCGTTTAGTCAAATCACTAAAAGGTCCTAGAACTTCTGAAGCCATTATATGCGGTATAAAAAGTGGAAAAGAAATAATGTTAGGTTCCAGAAATGGTTCAATTTATAAAATTGATTGTGAAGCTGAAACTGAAGTTAAACAAATTCCTTTAATTACCCAAAATACTTACGATAAAATTTTAGATATGTGTCCAATCGGTGAAGATTTTTACTTTTTAACAAGAAATTCTATTTATCAGTCGTCTTATGATACTGGAATTGTAAACAGAGTTGGTCAAAATCCTGGTCAGACTCAAATTATTGCATACGGTGACAAAGTAATTCTTTGGTCAAAGGGAACAAGACAACCGGTGCAGCTTTTTGATTATTCAAAACCTGAAATACATACATTATTTACACCTGAGAATTCCCTTCAATCTGTCAGATTGTTCGGAACAAAAATAATTGAAATGGAAAGTAATTCAGTTGTAAATGTTTTTGATTTAGAAACAAACAAATTTTCGAATGTTTATACTGGTGCAGGCCTTCAGGATGCTGTTTTTGGTGGAGACGGAAAATTGTATGTTGCAAAATCTTATGCCACAAATCCAAAATCTGCATTGCTCTGTGTAGATTTGGAAACAAGAGAAACAGTTCCAATGAATTTAAATGGAAATGTTGCTTTTGCCTTATCTGTAAATAAAAATGATTTGTATGGAATAAATATTATTAATGAAGGACAATCAAAAAAAACAACTGTTTTCAAATATAATGTGGTTACAAAACATACTTCTTCAATTTTAAAATTCAATGATGAAGATTCTGATGCCTTTATTTATTTAAAATTTCCATTTTTGTATACTAATATTGGAAAGTACACAATCCGTTCATGTAACTTAAATGATAATAAAAATTTCTCATTTAAAAGATCCGCAAGTTTGCCTATTAAAATAAGTCAAAATGCTACAAAAGTAGTAATTTTGAATAGAAATGGCAGCATAAGCTGGTACAATAGTGATCGAGCGCCAATACTTGCTGACTGGTATCTTACAAAAGATGGCCAATGGTTCGAATTCTAATAAACGAACCACTACGCAAGCATCGGGGTATCGTTTTGAACTTCTCTTTGGCACCAGGATTCCCCGGAATAAACCACAACAAACTGAACTTTCAAAACATGTTAATAAAACAGATGTTAAGCCTGCTGCCTAATCATGGCTGTGAATTACAACAGGAATCCAATTTATGGCTTTACAAAGCGATAATGCAGAACCACATAGAACAGAAAATCTTAGGCGGTTTCAGCATCAGCAAGCCCCCTGTTTTAGCACAGGGAGTTGCTTCCGCAGAAACCATCAGAATTTTCATTTAGATTCAACTGCTTTTTTGAAGGCTTCTCTAGAATTTAAAATTGTTTTTTCTGCAACACAGTAAGCAATTCTGAACCAGCCTTTACCGGCAAAACCACTTCCTGGTGCACACAGAATATTAAATTTTTTTAGATGATTACAAAAAGCCAAATCATCATCATTCCATCCATCAGGAACTTTTACAAAAAGATAAAAAGCTCCCTGAGGACGTGAATATTTTAAACCAGCATAATCCATAACTTCCATTATTTCTTTACAACGTTTTTCGTAAAGAGAATAATCACATTTTGAATTCCAGCTTTTTGCAATTACTTTCTGGAAAAATGCTGGTGCATTTACAAAACCAAGAATTCTGGTACATAAAATACAAGCACTTACAAGCATAGAAACATCTTCTGCTGCCGGGTTTACTGCAATATAACCAATGCGTTCTCCTGGAACACTAAGATTTTTAGCAAAAGATGTAACAACAAGAGAATTCTTATAAAGAGGAAATACGCTTGCAACTTTCTGTCCATCATAAGTAATAGCTCTATATGGCTCATCACATATAATGTAAGGAAATCGACCAGTCTTAGTTCCATGTTCATTCAAAACTTCTGCAAGTTTCTTAATTTCATCTTCTGTATAAATTCTTCCTGTTGGATTATTAGGAGAATTTATGATAATCGCAGCAGTTTTTTCTGACAAAGCCGCTTTTATATTATCCATATTTAAGCTGAAATCATCATTCGTTTTTACAGGAATTATTTCTGCCCCATAATTTCGTACATAATGATTATATTCTGTAAAATAAGGACAAGGAGCAAGAACAGTATCGCCTTCATTAACAAGAGACTTTATAACACAATTCAATGCAGCAGCTGCACCAACAGACATAACAATATTTTCTGCAAAAACATCAACTCCCTGCTCCAGGGATGTTTTTTCAGCCATTGCCATTCTAGCTTCAGAATAACCAGCATTAGGCATATAGCCATGACACATATGGCTTGTATCCTGAGCAACTTTCTTGATTGCATCAAGAACTTCTTTCGGAGGATCTAAGTCAGGATTTCCCAAACTGAAATCATAAACATTATCTTCTCCATATTTCTTTTTAAGAACAACACCCTCTTCAAACATTTTTCGAATTACACCATTTGAAGGACTTTCAATTATTTCTTTAATTTTATTTGATATCATAATACATATATTATATCATTCTAATTATTGAAAGAAAATCAAAATATTAATATATTATTAATATGTTTAATAAATTTATTTCATTCACATTTTTATTTTTGTTTTCATCACTTTCAGTCTTTGCCTTGCCTTTTGACAATCGATTATCTGCTGAAGAAATTGAAAAAATCCAGAAAGAAGAAGTAGTAATCAGGAGTATTGATAAATACAAGAATATGACACTAAATAGTGACAATCCTGGTGCTAAAAAACTAAAAGAAATTGTTCAAGAACATAATCCAAATTATCTTGCGGAGATTATTCAAATCAGAAAAATCGAAGGAAATGAAGATTTACCAGAAAAACTCATTTCAATTCTTGAAAATGTAGAAGGTTATTCTGGAATTCCTTACTGGTCTGAACATCATCAGTGTTATTTTGATTTATATGGCGTTTCCCTTATTGAAAATGTGGAAGAAATTAATCCTCAAAAAAAGATTTTAAATTCTATTATTGATATTAGACCCTTTGGCTTTACACGAGTTCCTATAACTATCGAAAAAAATGACGATTATATGCTTTATTACATGACAAATAATATGGATTTAAAGCATAAAGGTATAAACTGCGTAAAGAAAGAAAATATGAAATCCCTTATTCTTGTATTTAAGGATGGAAACAATTGGATTCTTTACGGAATTGGAGGAGTAAAAGCTCCAAAAATCCCTCTGTTTGAAAAAAGAATAGAAACATCTTTTATGAATAAAATAAAAACATTCTGTCAGTTTGTATATTCAAAATTATAAAATATCAAGGAAATTCGTTATAAAAGACCTGAGATTAACTTAAATAATACAGGTCTTTTTTTAACCAGGTTAGATTGAATACATCAAAGTCTTTGTGTCACAATTCGTTCATTTTAACTTATTGTATTCTATTACATTTTTCATAGTTTCTTTTTCCAGTTTTTCAACTCCATATTTTTCAACAAGAGTTTCAGAGTCAGAAAACAGCGAACGCCCAAGGCCGATTCCATTTTTAGAAAATTTATTTCCTAAAGCTTCAAGAACAGTTGGCATAATATCAAAGGATGAATAACATCTGTTTTTTTGCTTTATTTCTTTTAACTCTTCAACAGGATTTATTATGATATTAATAAACCGACGTTTAGAATTTATAACTTTTTTTGGTAAAATGCCCTGCTCTGTTATAAAATTATTTAAAGGTGCATCAAGATATGCATGATCTCCTAAAATTACAACAGTAGTATTTGAAAACCATTCCTGATTTTGAATCCAATCTAAAAATTTTCCAACCTGATTATCTGCACAACGAACAACATTTTTCATTTGCGAATCAAGTTCGTTTTTACATTCATCACATACATAACCATAAGGAAAATGAGTATCTACAGTAAGCATACCAAAAAAGAAAGGTTTGCTCTGATTACTTAAATTTTCTAATTCAATTTTTGCCATTGAATAAAGTTTAGAATCTTCAAATCCCCAGAAAACCTGATAATCTTCTGAAATCATTTTATTTTCCTTATACCATTTTATATCATGAATTTCCACATGATGATCTTCTAAAAACAAATCTCTGTTTTCAAACTGTTTTTCAGATCCCATAGAAAAAAACTGCACATAATCTTGTTCTGCAAGATAATCATTTAATGTGTAAGCATTTTTCAGACAAGTAAGTTTCCCATTATATTCTTTAAATGGATTAAAATATGGAACCGCTGCCATTTTTGAAAGAATACCAGCTACAGTCCATGAAGTTCCAGCAAAATTAAAACCGCCTCCCAGTAAATCTGAATCACTGAAATTTATATTATTCATTCCATACTTTGTAAGATTTGGAATTAAATTTTCCTTAAATACTCCACCATGTTCAACATCAGAATAGCAAGGTTCCATGGACTCAAGAAAAATCATTATTAAATTTCTTTTATTTTCTGGCACAATAATTACAGAATCATCGTAATTCAAGAAATTCTCTTTATAAAAAGCGGAACTTTTAGGTTCTGATGTAACTTCTTTATATATAAAAAAATAGCTCCATAATCTGGTTGAACATATAAGTACCAATAAAAAAACTGAAAAATAAATTAAATTTGCAAAAAACATTTTTTTAATATTTATTTTAATGTTCTTTTTATATAAAAAATATCTGACTATACAATACAACAAATAAACTGCTATTGTTGGTATTACAAAACCAAAAATTATTGACCTTGCAGTTCCAGAATCATGCCCAGATGTATCAGAAGCAAGAACAAAAAAAACATTCCATGTAAGATGCAATGGATAATTCTTTAATCCCCATGGAACAGAAAAAACTAATGACGTTGCTGAAATGAAAAATAAATCAGAAAAAAATATATATAAAAATTTTTTAATTTTTTTATTCATAAAAAAAAGTGTAACTCCACATAAATATTGGAGTTACACTTTATCATTTTTTCAATAAAATGTCATTCATTTAAGAATTACAGAATATCTTTCATGAATTCTTCAAGCTTTACGCAGAAGGCTTTCATTTCACATGGCTGAATGTCGCCGATGTTTGCAATACGGAATGTATTGATGTTGCCAAGTTTTCCAGGATAAATCGTAAACTGATGCTGTTTTGCAAAATCATGAAGAGCTTCAAAGCTGTACTTTGGAGATTCTGGTTCAAGAATTGCAGTAATCAGGTGACTCTGATTTTCTTCTTTAACTAGCATTTTAAGGCCAAGCTTTTTAACAGTTTCAACAAGTACTTTCCAGCAGTCAGTGTAACGCTTTGCACGCTCTTCTACTGTTTCTACCTGAGTTTCAATGATTGCCTGACGCAATGCGTAGAAAGTCTGAACTGGTGGAGTAAAGCGAGTCTGGTGAGTCTTCTGGAAATACTGATACTGATCCCAAAGGTTCAGATAGTAGTTGCGGATTGGAATATTTTTTGTAGCTTCAAGAGCTTTTTTATTACAGATAACAAAACCAACACCAGCCATTCCCTGAATGTTCTTGTTCGAAGTTGAAGCAATGAAATCAACGCCAATGTCTTTCATGTCCATTGGAATGCCGGCATAAGCAGAAACAGCATCAAAAATTGTTACCATTCCATATTTTTTTGCCATCTGACAGATTTCCTTGATTGGATTCAAAAGACCTGTTGTTGTTTCGTGATAAACACCTGCAAGATGTGTATATTTTTTTGTTGCAAGAACTTCTTCAAGTTTTTTAAGATCAAGAGGTTCATAAGTTGAGCTTTCAAAAACATCGTAATTCAATTTATGAACGCCAGCAATCTTTGCGATGCGGTTACCGTAAGAACCGTTGTCAATTACTAAAAGCTTTCCGTCTTCAGGAACTACAGAACAAACCATTGCTTCGTCTGCACCAGTTCCAGAGCAGCCGAACATAACTGTTGTGTATTCTTCAGGATCTGCAACGATTTTTGTAAGCTCTGTTGCACACCATTCCATCAAATCGCCAAACTCGTATTCACGAGGACAGATGTCTGACTGAACCTGTGCGTACTTCACACTGTCAGTTGTTGTGGCAGGACCTGGATTAAGCAGAACTTCACGGCGAATGGAATGAATTTCTTCATTTTCCTTAATCCGTGGATAAATCTGGTTCAAAGCACGGTCAAGCATTGATTCGTCGTCAATTTCTGTCCATGCATAATATTCAATTTTGTGAACAAAAACAGATTCGCCGCTAAGACTAACCTGTTTAAGAGCTGATTCATAGTCAAGTTTGATAAGGTCTGGACTAGACTTGTAATATGCCATCATCTTATCAAGACAAGATTTTGAAATCTTTGTGATACCCACAAGTTCCCCTGCAGGTTCGCCGATAACTTCCTTGTTTTTAGAAACGTCAATGAGAGCACCGTCAGCGTTTGTCTTAAGATAAACTTCGTCATGGCTGTTTGATTTTCCGCTTGCAAGGATTACGTTGGAGCGACTTTCATTCTGCAGAACTTTAAGGCCAACAGCATCGTAAATCAAATCGCTTTCAAGAAGAATAAAATCACCTTTGATATAAGGAACACAAACTTCCAGAGTTCCCATGCTGCTTGTATTTGCATAATTATCGTTGCGTGCAGTTTTGATTACATGATATTTTTTTGCAAGTTCATCGTAATATTCAGAACAATGGCCTGTACCGATAATTATTTCTTCAATTCCAGCTTCAATGAGCTTTTTTACTGAGCGTTCAACCATTGCAATGCCGTCGATTTCAATGAAACCTTTTGGCATAAGCTTTGTGCGGTCTCCAAAACGGCTGCCAAGTCCGCCTGCAACAATTACTGCCTGTTTTATCATACTTTACCTCTATAATTAAAATAGAAAAAGGAAGGAAAGCCTTATGCTCCACTTCCAGCGGGCTTCATTAAGAAAAACAAGTTTTGCTTAACGAAGCCCGCAACGCCTGCTATTTCAAAAATTCCATCAAAGCTTCTTTGTTCTGCACAGGTGTAGACTTAGGCCTTCCTAAATCTTTTCTTGCACCTTTAGTAACAAGAACTTCAACAAATGTAAGTTTAGACTTTGTTTCGTCATCATGCAATACAGCATCAAGCTCTTCAGGAGTTTCAACCTTTACAACATTTTCGTAACCACAACCGGCAGCAATAGCACACAAATCAATCTGACGTCCTACAGTTGGCTGACCACCTACAGAATCGTGGGCACCGTTGTTCATTACAAAATGAACCATATTTGAAGGATTTCTTGTTCCGATTGTTGCCATACCACCCATCTGCATGATAGAAGCACCATCACCGTCAATACAGTAAACCTGGCGGTCAGCTTTGTTCATTGCAATGGCAAGAGCAATCTGGGAACAGTGACCCATTCCGCCAACAGTAAGGAAGTCCCTGTCATGAGCCTGATTGTGCTTGTCGCGAAGTTCATAAAGTTCGCGGCTTGCCATACCAGTTGTAGAAACAAATGCAGTCTTATCATCTGCGCTGAGCATGATTTTTTCAATTGCTTCTTCACGGCTCATTTTGCCTTCAACAGGAACATTGTTCACAAGCTTGTATTCGTCAAAAGTATTTTTACGGATAACAAAAGCATACTGAGCATTGTTTTCTTTAATGTATTTGTATGCTTTTTCAAACTGACCAGGAAGCTCAGCTTCATTTTCAGAAAGCACTTCGTAAGGAATCTTCATTGCATCAAGAAGATCGCATGTTACTTTACCCTGTTTTACGTGCTGAGGTTCATCATGAACACCAGGCTCTCCCCTCCAGCCGATTACGATGAGCATAGGAAATGAATAAACATCACGGTCTGCAAGAGAAAGCATAGGATTTACCATGTTTCCTTCACCAGAATTCTGCATGTAAATCATAGGAATCTTTCCAGTTGCCATGTGATAACCACATGCAAGAGCAGTTGCGCTTCCTTCGTTTGCAGAAATAATGTGTTTTTCAGAAGGTGCGTTATCTGTAACGTAAGCACAGAAATTTTTCAAAAGCGAATCAGGAACACCAGCAAAAAAGTCGGTTCCATTTTTAATCAACAAATCGTAAAAATATGAAGGTCTGATCATAAAATTTCCTTAAAAAATTAATTATCAATTATCCTTTGTCAATTATTGCGGCTCCCTAGTCTCGCCGCACAGCGTTTTGTATCGATAAACCTAAACAAACCTGCTGCCGCAGCTTTGTTTTTAACGGCTTTTCGATTTTACGCTTATTTAGTTCCTGGAATCAATTCAAGAATCTGCTTGATTGGCATACAGTCGTCATTTACTTCAAGGCTTCGTTCAGCAGCAAGAATCTTTTCAGCAACGCGCTGCATGGCAGGATAACTTGCGCGGAGCATATGGTTTGCATAGATGATGATGTTTGCGCCCCATGCAGCAAGTTCGTCTTCTGTAAACTGATTGTATGTAGTTGGAACAAGAACAATTGGAATACCAGAATATTCCTTGCGGAATCTTTCACAGAATTCCTTGATATCCATACCGCTCTTGTCTTTTGAGTGAATCATTACACCATCGGCACCAGCGCGAACAGCTGCAAAAGCCTTGTTCAAAGCTTCATCAACAGAATAACCGGCAATGATTTCTTCAATGCGTGCAATAATCATAAAGTCTTTAGTAACCTGAGCTTTTTTACCGGCAGCAATCTTTTCACAGAATTCTTCTTCAGTTGCAAGAACCTGCTTAGCTTCAGTTCCAAACAAAGATTTCTTTTTAAGACCTTTTTTGTCTTCAATTATTACGGCAGAAACACCATTTCTTTCAAGAGTACGAACAGTAAATACAAAATGTTCAGGAATATCACCCGTATCGCCGTCATAAATGATAGGCTTTGTTGTACATTCAAGAATGTCTGTAAGACTCTGAAGACGAGTTGTAAGGTCAACAGCTTCAATATCAGGTTTACCTTTGGAAGTAGAGTCTGTCAAAGAAGAAGACCACATACCGTCAAACTGGTGGATACCGTCTTCTTTTTGAATCTGAGTATTTTCTACGATAAGACCGCTCAAACCAGAATGAGCTTCCATGATGCGTACAACTTTCTTTGCAGAAATCAAACGGCGCAAAGTAGCCCGGCGAACGTCAGGAGTAGTACCAATAGAAGAAGCATTTTCAGCAAGAGCAGTAGAATTGATTCCTTTTGTATAAGGAATTTCAATAACTTCACCACCCCAT
>SAMEA104315435__coassemble_747_pt1 | contig 20063 bp, 19 predicted proteins | sample SAMEA104315435__metabat2_high_PE_028 | metagenome-assembled genome bin SAMEA104315435 (sample SAMEA104315435) | gut metagenome | biome: Monkey gut; feature: monkey-associated habitat; material: faeces | place: China | collected 2013 | reverse complement strand
ATTTAGTGTGATAGTCATTTCGACAGGTGGTTCCTGAGCCTGTCGAAGGGCTCAAAGACCTCTACAATTTATACTTTTGGGACAGCCCCAAATGGGATTATAAAAATCAATTTTATGCATTACCAATTAAAATTCGAAATTCAAACTATTACAAAAAAAGCTGACCAACTTTTAAGTCAGCCAGCCTTTTTTGCAAATTAAAGCTCTTCAGTGGCGTTCTGCCACTGATTTAATCCGGATTATACCAATCCCTGAGCAATCATAGCGTTAGCAACTTTTACGAAGCCCGCAATGTTAGCACCAGCCTGGTAGTTTACGAAGTCGCCTTCAACAAGACCGAATTTCTTAGCTGTGTTGAGACAATTGTCATGGATGTTACACATGATACCTTCAAGCTTTTCGTCAACTTCTGCAGCTGACCAAGAAAGGCGTTCTGAGTTCTGAGACATTTCAAGACCAGATGTAGCAACACCACCAGCGTTTGAAGCTTTTCCTGGAGCGTACATGATTTTTGCAGCCTGGAATTTAGCAACAGCTTCGTTAGAAGAAGGCATGTTAGCACCTTCTGCAACAAGCTTAACACCGTTCTTCAAGAGCATATCAGCATCTTCTGCAAGAAGTTCGTTCTGTGTAGCACATGGGAAAGCACAGTCACACTTAACTTCCCAAACTTTCTTACCTTCAAAGTACTTAGCACCTGGGAACTGCTTAGCATATTCAGAAATACGACCGCGTTTTACACACTTAAGTTCCTTAACCCAGTCAAGTTTTTCCTGTGTGATACCAGCTTCATCATAGATGTAGCCGTTAGAGTCAGAAAGTGTAACAACCTTTCCGCCCAGCTGAATGATTTTTTCAGCTGCGTACTGAGCAACGTTTCCAGAACCAGAAACTACACAAGTCTTTCCCTTGAAATCCTGTCCCTTAACTTTGAGCATTTCGCGAGCAAAATAGATAAGACCATAACCAGTAGCTTCTGTACGGATCAAAGAACCACCGAATGTAAGTCCCTTACCAGTCAAAACTCCAGTATATTCGTCACGGATTCTCTTGTACTGACCAAAGAGATAACCAATTTCGCGTCCACCAACGTTTTTGTCACCAGCTGGAACGTCAACGTCAGCACCAATGTGGCGATACAATTCAGTCATGAATGACTGACAGAAGCGCATAACTTCTTTATCTGATTTTCCATGTGGATCGAAGTCAGAACCACCCTTACCACCACCCATTGGGAGAGTTGTAAGAGAATTCTTAAGAATCTGTTCAAAACCAAGGAACTTAAGAACTGAAAGGTTTACTTCTTTAGAGAAACGCAAACCTCCTTTGTAAGGACCAATAGCAGAGTTGTACTGTACACGGAAACCACGGTTTACATGGTAATTACCTGCATCATCCATCCAAGGTACTCTGAACTGGATTACGCGTTCTGGTTCAACGAGTCTTTCGAGAACTGCATTTGGTTCCAATTCTGGCATCTGATCTACTGCTGGTTCGAGAGTTGTAAGAACTTCTTCTACAGCCTGAAGGAATTCTGGTTCGTTAGCATTCTTTGCTTTAACTTCTTCCCAGATTCTGTTTACATAAGCGTTTTTCATTGTTTCTAACCTCTTGCTTTCACTCTATATCAGATGTGTAAGCGTTTAATTATACATCATTTTTCGACCGATGGTAAATATTTTTGCAAAAAAAATGCATTTTTAATGTTTTTTTGCATATTTATTCATAGAGGTAGCAGTTTTCTGGTTTATTTAGCCTGAATTTCGAGTTTAGCGTTTTTACTTTATAAAATCGCTTTTTATTTTATCTCTTCAGCTTTTTGTAAAGCTTTATTAAAAGTCCAACACGTCCAAATAAAAGCCAGAACAGAAGACTTAAAACGGCAACAACAGGAATTCCGCATACAATAATATAGAAAATCCACGTTACAAGAGATACGAGGAATTTAATTACATTCGCACCAAATATCCTTACGCCCTCGCCAAAGTCCGGGAATTCGAATCCCCGTTCAGTTGTGTTATATGGCAGCATTACGTTCACAGAAATCGTAGAATATTCTATCTGCCCCGAAAGTCTCTTGAACCGGCCTTCCATAGATTCAATCTCAGACTGCACGTTGTTCAGCTCTGTTTCAATTTTCAGCAAATCCGCAATATTGCTGGTCTTTTCCATATAACTTTTTAATTTTGAACGCAAAAGCCTGCGGTTTTCCAGCCGCCCCTGCAAATCATAGAACTGCTCAGAAACATCCTGAACAGAAGAACCTTTGCTCTTTACAACGCCAAGTTTTCCAACAGCTTCCATTGCTTCATCAAATTTTACAGCAGGAATACGAACACTGAACCATGCACTGCGTTCGTTAAAATCAGAAGTTGATATAAATCCTCCATACGATTTGCACCAGGCTTCTACAGCAGATTCAGCTTCTGACAATACGTTTACTTCTATTGAAATGTTTCCGTTTTTTATAAGCTTGCGTTCAGAATTTTCAAATTCAGCTGATTCTTCTGTTTCAGCAGAGTCCGCAAGAAATGCCATTGGAGCTGCATTATCAGCATTTACAGCAGAAACAGTCTTTGACATTTTTAAGGAAGAAACTCCCCTCGCCCCAAATCCATCATTTCTGATACCCGACTGCTCTGGTCCCCCTTCATTATTTTTTACGCAGGAACAAAAAACAGCAGAAAGAATTATTCCCGCAACCAGACAAATACTAACTCTTTTCATTTTATTAACTCCGTTTTAAAAAATTTTTTCCGCAAGGGCAACACTCAGCGGTAATGTTACAACACAAATCACAGAAGTCACAAGCACCAGTAGCCCACTGTAAGAGTCATCCTTATTAAAAAGAACCGCAAAGCTAGAAACGCTCATTCCAACAGGACACAAGGCTGCAATATAACAGACGTAACACATAAGTCTGATTTCATCCACATTTGCAAAAAGGCGGAATGCCCCGTAAAGAACAGCAAGAACTACAAGCATTGCGACCACGTCTTTTATGATGCAGACCCTCACGACTCTTAAAATCAAAGTTTTATCAATTGCCTTAAAACCAGTAAAAAGCATTCCCAGAAGGAACATTGCCAGTGCAGTATTTAAAGAAGCAATCATTTCCATTGATTTTGAAAGAACCTGTGGCAGCTTTACAGGACAACAGAAAACCGCCAGTCCAATAAATAAAGCAACAATATTAGGATTAGTTACAACTTTTTTTACATGAATTTTTCCACACACGCTGTAATAGCCAAACGTCCACAAGAAAATATTGAAAGTCATGATAAATGCCAGAAGATAAAACACACCGTTGCTGCCTGGGAAAACTCCACTGATTAAAGGAATTCCAATAAAAGCACAGTTTGTAAAAACAACAGAAAGCCGTTCCAAAGAAATGTAATCTTTTCCGCCGACAGGATTTTTTCGGAGCAAAATCATTGCAAGCAGAATCAGAACAAAATGGATGACAACAGAAAGCAGGAACACCAGACCAAGTGCCTTAAGACGTTCCGCATTAAATTCCATATTAAAATGACTTACAATAAGACAAGGATTGATGAAATAAATAAGAATTGTACTTACAAATTTCTGTTCCTTTGCCCCAAACTTAAATTTTTTTGTAACAACAAAACCAGAAATCGCAATCAACAGCATAATAATCAGCTGCTTAATAACAAGAATATACATACATAAATTATAATGAACTGAAATCTTCTTTACAATAAATCTCGCAATTCAATCTGATTCTCGTTATAATAAAAACATGATTAAATTAGTCGCTTTTCTTGGAAATTACGGTAAAGAATATGAAAAAACTCGCCACAATGTTGCATGGCAGTTTCAAGCATCCCTTGCCTTTGCAAATAAACTCAGCTGGCAGTCAAAATTCAAAGGAAATTACGCAGCCATAGAACCAGACCAGCTGGCACAGTGGTGTGCAGAAACCGGCATTCTTGCAAAAAAAGACGGTAGCCCCGTAATCATTCCAGAAGAAATGAGCCGCATCTATTTTTTAAAGCCAGAAACATACATGAATCTTTCTGGCGAAAGCATCATTGAACTTGCAAACTTTTATAAAATTAAACCAGAAGAAACTCTCATCGTTCACGACGAGCTTGAACTCCCAATGGGAACCGTAAGCTTTAAATGGAGCGGCGGACTTGGCGGACACAACGGCTTGCGCTCTACAAAACAGGTTTTTGGCACAGCAGACTTCTGGCGCCTGCGTTTTGGCCTTACAAAACCAACTGACCGGGACATAGCAGCCTACGTTCTTGGAAAATTCACAGAAGACCAGGAAATTATCTTAAGCCAGATTTTCCCGCAGGCAGCCACTCTCCTCGCCAAAGTCCTATTCAGCAAAACCCCAGAAAAATTCCTGCAGGAATGGGGCAAGAAAAAACTGGCAGCGGAGTAACAAACTAAATTTCTGAATGTTTTTTTATAAGCCAGGAAACTGTATTTTCCGCCCCTTTTCCTATCTCTGCCCAACATTCATTTATTATTTCATTTCTTTTGTTCTCTAGTGTCTGGTTATTCATGCAGCCATCTATTAATTGCTTAAGATTTCCGAAATCTTTTTCTTCCAATTTAACACCTATTTTTTCAACTGCTCTCAATGACCAGATTTTTTCATCTAACCAATCTGCATCATAAGGTAAGGTATCAAATTTTGTATCAGCATAAATAACAGGCTTTCCAAAAACAAGTGAATAATCAAATATTATTCCTGAAAAATCAGTAATCAAAACATCGGCTTTTGTCAATACATCAAAATTATCATTATCCTTATTCCATTCAACTGATGTATACTTTGACTCAAGAGACTCCATCAGTTTTTTCTCCGCTGAATAAGATTGTGGATGAGGCCGAACAATAATTTGATAACCAGTTTTTATAAGCTCATCCAAAAATTTTTCACCATATCTGCTTAAAATCCCGCTTTTTCCCCAGCTTGGTGCCAGTAAAACAACAGGTTTTGTATTCTGGATTTTATTTGAAGAATCAACTTTTTTCTTTAAATTATCCAGACAAATTGAACCAGTAAGAACAACTTCCTTATGCTTTATTGATGGTCTTAGCTCTTCTATTTTTCTTATAAACTTAATTTGATTCTCACCGGATGCCAAAACAGCATCATAATAATCCAAACCAAACATTCTGTAATCAGAAAAATCACCAACATAATGTGGAATATGAACATAACATTTTACACCTTTACTTCTTTTCCATTGATATACATCTAAATTCGGAGTCGTTGCTATCAAAATGTCAGCGTTAAGCATGTTTAATCTACCAAAAGGTTTATTGCCAGTCCCAAGGAATTCTGTCTTTACATGCTTGTATGAGCAATTCAACGCAGGATCATCCTCGCTGGCTGTGAAATATACAATATCGATTTCACGTTTCTCAAACTCATCGCAAATAGGTTTAAAAATGTTCCAATATCGCTTATGATCACTAAAAATTACGTATGGAATACTTGCACAATCTAGATTATCACTTATTTTTCCACGAGTTAAAATAAATTTAAATTTCGATATGAAATATTTGACACCAAAAGTTAGTGCCATTGAAATACCTATAAATAAAGAAAAAAGCATGGATCCTGTTCCTGGATCAATGTACAACAAATAATTATTCATTTTTAACACCTTCTTTTTCCAAATCTTTCAAAGGAATCCAATTGTTTTCATCAAAAATGTTTTCCTTAACGTGATAAGCTTCATTTTTATCAAGCGTAAATTTTGTTTTATCTGCCATATATTCAACATTCGTTTCCACAATCTTACAATGATATATATCAACTCCATTTGATTTTTCTTTTTTTAACTCATTTCCTGTAAACGGATTTATATTTTCAAGTCCTAACCCTTCTTTCGCAATAAACAAAGTATCTGCGTTTGTCATAAAAGTGTTGTCAACTTTAATATCTCCAGATGAATTAAAATCCTTTACCAAAAGAATAGGATAATACCATGCTGGACTTACACTGCTAAATTTTTTACTGCTAAAATTCTTAAATTCTTCAATAGGAAGATTAAAACCGTGGTCAGCAACAATAATAATTCTTGTATTATCATAAACATCATTCTCTTTTAAATAATCAATCCATTTTCCAATGAATTTTAATGATGCCGTCAATGCCTGAGAATTAATTAAAACAGCATTACTAACAGTTTTAAAATTTTTCCAACAAGAATCATTGATATCTGCAGGAAGTGTATAATCTTCTTTCAAAAAAGTAGGCTGATGACAAACTTCATTTGTAATAAAAATATATTGTTCTTTTTCAGCATCAAAATCTGTCAATTCATTCATATAGTATAAATCTGATATACTTTTCAAATACGTATCATTCATTTCAATAATTAAATTTGAATCTGACTTATCGGACCGTAAATTGTTATACAATGAATTTCTTAACGCTGGATATATAATTTGAACAAGCACGAAAAATGGCATTTCTTTATAAATTATTTTATCAATATTATCATTAAGTTTTATATTGTTATCAGCCAAAAATTTATCTCTATATTTTCCATTTAATGAAAAAACATTTAAATTATCTATATTGTTTATACCAGAATAATCAACTCCCCATTTATAATTGATACAAGGAGGATCAGATAATGTTACGTCAAAACCTTTTTTAATAAATAAAGTCGGTAAAACTAGAGTTGCCTCTCTATGTTTTTTTGATAACAATTCTTTATTTCTTGCATTCAATTTATCAGGAGTATACTCATATCCTCCAAGCATAGAAGGAGATGCCATTGCTGTTCCTGTACCAAAACTTACAGTATTTGGATAGTATGTAAACCCTGTAAACTGATTTCTTAATTCTGGGAGAGTTGAAAGAGAATTATAAAATAAACCATTAATAGCCCTATCTAAAAATAAAACTACTACATTTTTCTTAGTCTTTGACAAATGATAAACTGGGGATATTTCTATATCTTGTGAGATTTCTTTCTCAACTTTTGCCGCATTTTCTTTATATATTCTGCTTATCTTATTGTATTTTGTTATACAAATACCTAATTCAGCAAAACATAATGCTACACAAAACAATTTTGCAAATGAAACTTTATTTTTACATAAAATAATAACAAACAAAGCAAATAAGAGCATAGTAAATATAAATGGACATACTTTATTTATTATATTAACATTTTTAATAACAGACATATCCAAGAATGATAATGTAATACTTATATTACTTATGTTTATTTTAAATAAAAAAGCATTTGCCAACGCTGTTATAAATGCAATAAAAAATAAAACAGTTTCTATTTTTTTTACTTTTTCATCAAACATTTTGTATATTACAAACGGCCAAAACAAGAAAAAACCTAAAAATAATGTTAAGCTATGCCATATATATGACATAGGGTTAGGAGTATTACCTATATAGCAGAATTCAGTTGGACTAGAAGCAATAACGCTTGAAGGTAATACAAACCCGCATAACAGAGAAAGACCTAAACCACTTATTATTAAAATTGATAAATCAGGCAAATTTTGATTTGTTAATGAAATAATTCTTTTATCAATGAATTTAGACCCAACTCTGATAAGTTTAGGCAAAAAAATGAAAATTACTGCAAAACAAACTACAAATAACTTCTTTACAATCGAACCTTTCTTTATAAATAAAAGAAAAACAAATAAACAGATTATGATACTTAAAACACGATGTAAAATTTTTTTAGGATTTTTACATTTAAATACAACATTTTTACAAAGACTAAAAATATTATTCAATATCCAATAAAAAACTAATCCACTGGGAGAAGAGTACAATAGTACAAGGAATATTATCGCAATAATATTTAACTGAAGTTTCTCACGAACAGAAAAACCTTTTGTATAAATCATTCCCGAAACAATATTTATCAAAGTCATGATTACTGGTAAAACATTTACCTTAAAACCTGCAATAGAAAGCAATCCGTCAGGCTTTCCCAAATCTTTTAAAACAAACCAACTTTCTCCCATCAGAGCGTCGCAATGACTTAAAAATTTATACGCAGCTATAAAAAAAGGAATTTCAATTAAAATAGAAAGAGAACTTCTGAGTGCATAAAGGGGATGATAACCATTCTGACGATAGAAAGTAGAAAGCATCATAAACTGCTCATCACCTTTAAATGCCTTCTTTATTCGCTTAACTCTATATTCCAATCTTTTGGAAATAAGTCTTTCTTTTTCCTGAATTGAATCAGCAATATTGTAAAGTGGCAAAGCCAGAAAATTTATTACAATACTAACACCAAAAACTGCTCCAATGACTCCAAATCCGTGGAATTTATTCATAAAGAAATAAAATACCCAACCAACTATCATTTCAATTGGTGCAATAATAAGATCATAAATAAACATAACTACTCCAAAAAACTAAAATACCTGATATAAAAAAGTTGTATAACCGTTTCCGACGACAAATAAGAAAGATATCAAAAACAAAATAACCAGCATCACTTTATATAAAAAAACGCAAAACAATCTTTTTGTGAAATTCATTTGCTTTACAAAATCAAATACAGGAAAACAAAATACAATTCCCACAACAAGTGCAAAAATTGTAAGATTATTAAGCTGACTTAAATATTTACAACCATCTGCATTGCTAAAAACAAACATTTTTTTCCAGTAATTAAAAATTGTTACAATACCATCTGCCCTAAAAATCACTTGACCAAAAATAATTGCAATTGCAGTTATGAAATGATCTGTTACTATCTGAACGCGTGTATCTCTTTTAGGAAGTTTTTTCTGCTTACGAAGAACTTTTCTTCTATTATCTCTTAATCGTTCAAAAGCTATAAAACAAAAATACCACATTCCATGCATTAAGAATTGAATTTTACTTCCATGCCAGATTCCTGTAATAAACCAAACACAGAGAAGAGCAATTATATCAGCCGTTACCGCAGGATTTTTCATTTTAGAAAAAACAGAACTACCAACTAGACTTTTCATAACAGGGATATATATATAAGTTTTAAACCATTCTCCCAATGTTATATGCCATCTACGCCAATATTCAGCTACAGTTCTAGCCATGTATGGATGATTAAAATTTTGAGGCAAGGAATATCCACACATTCTTCCAATACCTAATGCCATATCGCTATAACCAGAAAAATCGTAATATAGCTGAAGAAGGTATCCAGCTATTCCAAGCCAAGCTGCAACAGTTCCTGCATGAACAACATCATTAAAGGAATAAGCAACTAAATTTTCCAAATTATTTGCTATCAGCATTTTTTTTGAAAGACCGATGATAAATAATTCCAATCCATCATTTATATCTGAAAGATTTAATTTATTATTTTCCAATTGTCTTTCAAAATCTGAATAAAGCATTACAGGACCTTGAACAACCTTTGGAAAGAAAAGGAAATACAATAGAACATTTACAATATTTTTCTGAGGAAGAGAATTTCCCAAAAAAACATCTGTTTCATAAGAAATGATTGAAAAAGTATAAAAGGAAATTCCCAATGGTAACAAAATCTTTTCTGTCGTAAAAGTTAAATCAACACAAATAAAACTAAAGAAATTATTAAGATACGTCAAAAAATCATATAAATACTTAAATCTAAAAAGAACTGCAACATGAATAAAAACTGCAAAAATATAAGTGAACCTTTTTAGCGCTATACTTTTATTTTGTGAAAAATGATTTATTCCTATCCCAACAAAATATGCAAAAATAGATGATATCAATATGATGCATAAAAATTGAATTCCGCACCAAGCATAAAAAATAATACTTACCGCCAACAAAAACAATTTTCTAATTCTAAAATTGATGAAATAGTTCACTAATATACAGAACGGCAAAAATAAAATTAAGAATAAACTTGAATTAAATGTCATTTTTTACCACCTTTTCACTTAATTCATTCATTAGGTAATCTATAAATTCTTTATGCGGTTCCATTACTCCACCAACAGTTTGCTGCTCCATTATCAAAATATCAGAAGAAATCAAATCATTGATATAAAATTGAAAAGCTTCTTTGTCGTTAAAAGTTTTCATATCATCCAAAGATTTGTCTCTATGAGCTCGAATGGTATTGTATTGCTGATAAATTACACTGCTAAAACAGGACTCACCTTTATTTCTTGCAAATGTATAAAATATTTCTCCAGCAAAACTTGAGCCATATATATAGATTTTTTCAGAAGATGAAGATCCATAGGATATTAATGGAGAATCATATGAAGAAGCTTTTTTCCCTCTAAAAAGATTTAAAAGTAAATAAGCATCCTTATCCATCGTAAATTCTTCACCACTTGAATTTAAAACATTAATTTCCGGAATAACAAAATTTTCATAATGAAGAGCAATTTCTTCCAGAATTCTTTTCGTAATATTTGAAGCTGTCATAAAAGACCAGTGATGCCCTGTGTTATAAAAAACTGGATACTGCCCTAATCTTTTTATTTTTTTTATGTCTTCTGTTGAGTCATAATAAATTACACCATTTGCATTAAAGGCAGATATAAGTTTTGCTCTTTCTATATTTTCTGATTTGTAGTACTTGTTAACTAGATACTTATAATTCCATGGTAATTCTTCAGGATAAATTTCTGCTTTACATGGAGTTAAAACAAATATTGTCTTTTTTCCCAAAGATATTATCTTTTTTTGAAATTCTGCAATCTCTTTTGCATAATTATAATAGTCATCATCACTATTTTTTGCTGTAAAACAACTTTTAGTCTGATATACATCAAAAATATATTTATTAGAGCCTAAAATCCATCTTAAATTCCCTTCATTGAAAACACTGTATTTGAACTGATTGTATATTTTTAAAATGAAATTATATTTCCCAAAATTCTCATTAAACCATTTGGAATATTTACCTTGATATTGTCCATTCCAAATACTATCAGTTTTTGCAGGATATTCTGCCTTATCATAAATACCATTAATGACGGTTTTTTCTGGAACCCTTAAAATAAAATTCACACATAAAAAAAACAAAAAAAAGAAAATTGATAATGGAAAAATCAATCGCAATAATTTTTCCATAAATCAAATCCTTTCTTGTATTATTGACACCATTTCGCCAACATTTTTCATTTTTTGAGTTTCACCCATACTGAATTTAATTCCAAATTCTTTTTCAACAGATACAACTAAATTAATATGATTAAGTGAATCCCAATCCTCAATATCACTTGAAACGGTGTTGTCTGTAAGGCAGATTTCTTCATCATCAAAAACATCCTGAAAGACTTTCGTTAATCTGTTAAAAACTTCTTCTCGTGTCATTTTTGTTCCTCTCACTTATTAAAACTTTAGTTTCCATTTATCAAAATAACTTTATTTTTGTTTATATACTTATTGATATCTTCAAATAACCAGGTAGCATTTTGTTCAGAATCTTCATGGATTTTTATAAAACCATGCAAACCGTAAAAATCTTTCACCATTTTATTTTTTTCAGTTGGATAATAAAAACCTTTCACACTTTTAATATTACGTTTCGCACACTCAGCCATAAGAGTATCCATCATGGCAAATTCCATATCACGTTTTAAAACCCTACAGCTCATCAACCATAAATCTATACAAAATAGAGTTTTATCTGTGGTATCAATATGTCCAAACACAACAGAAACAACACCGTTATCTCCAAATTTGTCTGATAATTTTCCATATAGCGTTATGCAATTTTTATCTCCTGCAATATTTTCAATATCTGCCTGAGAACAACGCTTTGTCGTAAGATTAAATTGATTAGACTTATTTGTAAGTTGAGCTATTCTAGACATATATATTGAAGAAAATGGCAAAATTTCAGCTTTCATTTCCAAAGACAATAAATAATCGTTATAATTGGTAAAACAAGATTCCTGCTTTGCTCTCTGCACATTTGCAACATACATTTCGTTTCTTGCAAGATCATCCTTAGAAAAGGCTGTCACTTCAAAAAAACCGCTTCTATCGATGACATTAATATAATGTTCTTGTTCACAAATATCTGGCACAGAGCAACCTGCAACAGAATTACGAACAATTTCTCTTTCTGCAGGATTATCATCAATAAACACGAGAGAATCTGCTCCAATATTTAATTGAGATGCAATCTCCATTGTATTCACATCCTTAGGATTCCAGTTTGCTTTGATGACAATAAAATCTTCGGGCTTCAAAACCGAATCAGGACGATTTAAACCAGCAAGAGCATTTTCTTCTTCATTTTTAGAATTTATTGTTAACAAAATTCCTAAATCTTTATGATCTTTTATATATCTTTGGAATTCCGAATAAAGCTGGGCTATTGGAGTTTCCTGTCCAATTTCTATATTTTGAACGCCATCATCACCAACAATGCCACCCCATAAAGTGTTATCTAAATCAAGTACAAAAGCTTTTTTGTTTTTCCCGTAAATTGATTTTATTATATTGGCAAGATTGAATGAAAATTCAGGAATAGCTTCTAAACTTAGTGCATATTTGTACATATGCCAATAAAATGGGTCTGCCCACTTCTGAAGCCCATAACAAGAAGCCAGATAATTAATATCATTAATAAAGAAATTTTCATGACTTTGAGCATATTTATAAAACAAATTATTCAATTCATTCACATAATTTGAAAGTCCATGCACATCAGAAACATCTTTATTACCTAGCAATCTGTAAAAAGGCTGCTCAAAATTATTTTGAATGACAGGACAATGATATGTTTGTTCAATTTTTTTCCATAACAGTTGGAATTGATTAAATTCATCATTGACCATCTTTCGAATTTCATCAGCCTCTTTTTTAACAGAAGGAACTATTTTTATATTTCTTGTAGAAGTGTGAATGAAAATTAAATCAGGTGAAAATTCTAATAATTCAGGATTATCAAACATCACATCTTGAAAATACTGTGCATATTCAGATTCATAAAAGACTGGTTCTATACCATAATTCAATAAAAATAACTCAAGAATATCTTTTATATCATGAGTTGTGGATCCCCCAAGAATTGCTATTTTCTTTTTATTCCGATTAACATTTTCTTCAAGCAATCTTTTCTTTAAAGATTTTTTTTTCTTTATAATTAAAGATGAATCAAACGGAAATTCAAGCTCTCTCATTTTTCCTACTATCTACTAAAAGTAAAAACCATTCTTATATATAAGGTAAATTCCTATATTTAAGGATAATTATAACAAATTCCTATATCTAAGTAAAGTTAATATTTTTTTTCTTATTTTCAAGTAATTTATCTGTAATGAGTTTCAGAGATAATTTAAAAAGTGAATTAGAATATCAGGATATTAAAGTAAAAGAATTAGCAGCAAAAACAGGACTTAACCGAAAAACAATTGATAATTATCTGACGAAAAATTCAGCAGATCCATCAGCGACAAATGCAGTAAAAATTGCGAAAGCCTTGAATGTTACAGTCGAATATCTTGTGACAGGAGCTTCAAAAAATGAAGAAATCCTTTTACCAGATAATCAAACTACTGATTTTCTTAAAATAATTAAAAAATTGAAAAACTTGCCTGCAGAACAAAAAAAAATAATTTTTTCTATTATTGATTCTTTTCATGAACTTACTAAAAATCAGATGCCTAAATAATTTTTTTTATTATGATTCAATAGTTAAATAATTTGATATTTTATTTAATGCTGTTATTTTGATTTTTCAGTAAATATTCTATAATATTTTTATGAACACAACTTTTTCCGAAACCCCAGACATAAACAAAAGAAAAGCTGCTATTGCGGCATTTGAACGATTTTTAGAAACAATACAGTCTCTCCGTGCTCCGGGCGGCTGCCCATGGGATAGAGATCAGACTCCACTTTCAATGCGCCGTGACCTTATTGAGGAAACCTTTGAAGCTATTGATGCCATCAGTCAGAATGATGCGGCTCACGCAAAAGAGGAGCTTGGAGACGTTCTTCTGAACACAATGATGATTTCCTATATGTTCGAACAGAACCAGGACTTTACAATTGCTGACTCCATTAATGAACTTTCAGACAAACTTATCCGCCGGCATCCACACGTATGGCCACAGAGCGAAGGAGCCAGCGAAGCCAAAGGTCAGGTAAAATCCAGCGATGAAGTTCTAAACCAATGGGACAGAATCAAGGCAAATGTAGAAGGCCGCAGGGAAAAATCAATTCTTGATGAAGTTCCAGAAGGATTTCCACCCCTTCTCCGGGCATTCAAACTTCAGAAAAAAGCGGCAAAAAAAGGTTTTGACTGGGGAGAACTTGGCCCGGTTGTTGAAAAGGTTCAGGAAGAGCTGAATGAAGTAAAAGAAGCCCGAAAAGAACTTGAACGTATTCCGAACCACACAGAACCTTTTACACTTAATGCCGATGAACCACTTAATTCCGCTCAACTTCATGTGGAAGAAGAAATTGGCGACCTTCTTTTTGCAGTAGTAAATTATGCCCGTAAATTAGGCGTTGACCCGGAAACTGCATTGAACCGAACAAACCAGAAATTCTACCGCAGATTCACTTATGTGGAGCAGAAAATGGAAGAAGCCGGCATTCCTATGGACCACGAACATCTTCCGGAAGAAGACAAATTCTGGGATGAGGCAAAATCAAAAGGTCTGTGAATTCAAAAAAACTCGCTGCATTAAAATTGAATTTTACAGAAATCTTCGATATATTATATGTAATACTTTTTATATGGATGTTAGAATGAAAGAAATCCGTTTTGAAGAAGAGGATGAAAAGAAAAAGGCTCCAGAAATGCCTGATCCTCTTACAGAAAAATTCATGAAAACACGTCAGATTATTCTTTCTGGCGAAATCAACAAAGACCTGGCAGATAAAATCGTTCGCCAGCTTTTAGTTCTTGAAGCAGATGACAGCGAAAAAACAATCTATATGTACATCGATTCTCCTGGTGGCGATGTTGATGCAGGTTTTGCAATTTTCGACATGATTCGCTTTATCAAATCACCAGTTGTACTAGTAGGTATGGGACTCATTGCCAGTGCCGCAGCGCTTATTCTCCTTTCTGTTGATAAGGAAAACCGCGTCGCTCTGCCAAACAGCCGTTATCTTATTCACCAGCCGTCTTCTGGAATGCGTGGAGTTGCAACAGATATTGAAATCCATGCAAAAGAAATGGAAAAAACAAAGGCAATTCTCAACCAGATTATTGCAGAACAAACAGGAAAATCTGTTGAACAGGTTACAAATGACACCGAACGTGACTACTGGCTTGATTCAAAAGAAGCTGTGGAATACGGTCTTGTTTCCAGAATCGTAACTAAACGAGAAGATTTGGAAAAATAAATGGTATTCACGCTGACTGCTAAGCTTGCAGATGAAATTCTGCAGGCTCTTGAAAATCAGGAACAGACTTTTGTTGTGGATTCAAAAAACGAATGTTTAGTTCCTTTATCGTCAAAAGTTAGCGTTGATGAAGACAGTTTTTATGCTTTACCTGAATGGACATCTTCGCAAGGCTTTTCCCTTCGCGAAGACTTTGTAAGCGCTTTGCATTCCCCGATTGCAAAAGATGAACTGCAGCGAATTCTTCATTCAGGAAGGGGGGTTTTCAGAAGTTTTAAAAACACACTAAAAGAATACCCGGAAGTTGAAAAGTTATGGCATCAATATAAAAACAAACAAATGCTTTCGTACATCAACGACTGGTATAATCAGCTGCGGGAAATCTGGGGGTTGGAAAAACTTCAGCAGGAACCAGAAGACAACGAAGACTTGCTGAATGATGACTTTCAGTTTTTTGAATATAGTTCCAGCAATTACAAAGAACTTGTTCAAATTTTTAACGACGCAGCAAAAGGCGACTTTGACAGCAGCATTCCAGAAGAAATTAAAGAAGCAGTTTTTTCTTTATGGCAGCAAGGATTTGAAAACGGAGAGTCCAGAAATCAAACCGGAATTATTTGCCGCTCTTTAAACAATGAGTTTGCAGGCTGTATAACATCAGCGCCAGTAACAAATAGAACAGATAACATTGTGATTTTAACAAGTTTTTATGTTCACGAGAGATTTAGAGGTCTTGGCTTAGGTGCACAACTTTTATCAAAACACCTTGAAGTTTTAAAAGACCAGAAAAAACAATGGATTTTGCTAACATCAATTGTACCAGATTCAATGGAACCATTATTACTAAGTTCCGGCTTTGAAAGAACTGGCTCATGTTTTTCAGCAAAAATCTAAAATTACAATCATTTAGGAGAATTGTAAAATGTATAACCGTAATACAGAAATTGACATGGAATCAGTAGCAGCATTCCTTCAGGACACAGTAGAAAAAATCAGATCAGAAAAAAATCCAGAAGTTTTGGATGAATTAAAGAAAGTATTTAAAAAGAACGTTCCTCTTACACTTCGCTCTTATGTAGCCGCTTACCTTATTAAAAATGAAATGCGTCATTTCCACGGTAAGTACCGCTCAAACAAAGATTTCCGCGAAAATAAGAAAAATTATACAGAACGTCCAGCTCGTGAAAAGAAACCAGTTGTTTCAGAAGAAAACACAGAAACAGAAGAAAGACAGCCACGCCCAAGAGTTCAGATTGATCCAGAATTGGCTGCAACAATTTTCATCAGCATTGGACGTAACCGTCGCGTATTCCCAAGAGACCTTGTAGGACTCCTTGTTGGAGCAGCAGGACTTGACCGTGACAGAATCGGAGACATTCGTGTTCTTGCAAACTATTCTTTTGTTCAGCTTTTCGCAGAAGATGCAGATAAAGCAATTGCAGCATTAAACGAATACAACTATCGTGGTCGCAAACTTGCCGTAAGCTATTCACGCACAAAAGATGATGCAGATGAATCAGAAGACAATGCAATCGACGAACAGAGTGCAGAAGATGCAGCAGCTTATGCAGCTGCAGAAAAAGCTTCTTCAAACGAAGCTTTCGCTACACCACACTATTCTTCAGAAATACCATCAGATACAGATGGAAATGAATCTTTAATCTAAATTCACTTAATATAAAATAAGGCTGTTTCAATTCGTTGAGACAGTCTTTTTTTATGCTATAATATAATTATGACTACAAAAATTGCTGCAATTTCAACCGGAATATACCAGATTAACACATGGATTGTTTATGTAACCGAAAAACAAGTTTTAGTAATCGATCCTGCAACTAGCGAACTCACAGGAGATTCATTAAAAATCGTTGATTTCCTTAAAAAAAACAATCTTGAACCTGTTGCTTTTATTTTAACTCATGGTCACTTTGATCACATAGCAGGCACTTTGGAATTAAAAAAAACATATCCGAACATTCCACTCATCTGTCACAAAGAAGATGCTTTTATGGTTGGTTCTAATGCTGTAACAACCCAGGGGCCAGTATTAATCGACATGGAAATGGAATACATAATTCAAATGCTGGAAAATCTACCTGATCCAGATATTCTTGTTTCAGAAGAAACTACTTTAGACAAGCTCATAAAAACAGAAAACCATGAATTAAAAAATCATTTATCAACCTGGAAAATTCTTCATACACCAGGACACACAAAAGGCTGCATATGCCTTTACAACACCAATGAAAAACTACTTTTTTCTGGCGATACAATTTTTTATCATTCTTACGGACGAACTGATTTACCAGGTGGAAACCAAGCTGAAATGATAAAAACCCTTAATCGCATTTATACAACACTACCAAAAGATACAAGGATTTTTCCTGGTCATGATTATTCAGATTTTATATTGGAAGAAAACATTTAATTTTCAGTACATTCTGTCTGGAAAATATGGAACAAAATCTTTGAGTCCAAATATGGAAAAATCAATTTTATAGAAAATCGAAAAAATATTTTTTCCAGAAATTTCAAGAACAGCGCAACCAGGCTTAGACAAAGACCGTGGATATGAACAGCTTCCAGGATTCATTGAATATATAACATGATTATTTTCTACAGGAATATGGGAATGTCCGTAAACAACAGCATTTGCATTCATTAGATTTGCAGTAGACTCCAGCAATTCAGTAGAATGCTGAACTCTTTCCTCATGACCATGAGTTACAAGAATACGCTTTGCACCAACTTCCAAAAGAACTTTTTTTGGAACATGAACAGCTCTGCAAAAAGAGGTTTCATACGAACCAGAATCGTTATTTCCACGTACAATACATATAACAGGTGGCAGCCATTCACTTATTTCATCATAAGACTTAGCCTTTTCCATCAATGCTAGTAAATCGAAAATTCCATCTCCAGCAAAAATCGCTGCATCACATTTTTGTCCAAATTTTTCAAAAATATCACGAACTACAGGAGCTTTTCCATGAGAATCAGAATAAACAAGAATATGTGCAGAATCTTTATTTTTTAATTCCTGAATATCTTTTTCAGTAGCAAAAATCCCGTTTTCCAACTGACTGAAACAATTCATAAAAAATTACTCCAGAACAAAATGATTAATAGAAATCAAACCAGTCTCTGGATCTGAATATCTTCCAGTTCTTTTATTAACAGCAACTTTTTTTACTATTTCATACAATTCGGCATTTTTTTCAAAGGGAGCATCAGATAAATTTATACATTTTACACACTCACTCAGAATATCTGGAACTTCTTTCACAAAATCCTGACCTTCCTCATTTTGAATTAATCCGTTTATTTCTGCCTTCTGAGCTTTATCAAGGACGAAATCAGAAGAATATTCCATTGCCAAAACATCATCCTGACTGAACAAAGAAATCACAGGATATGGAATTTTTCCATTAAATCGATCCTGAAGTTTTGCTAATGCAAAATGAGTTCCATCAGGAGCACCAAGCATAACAATTCCACGAACGTTCATATCAGCAAGATAATCATATAAAAATGATATGTAATTTTTTGTACCTCTTTTAAAATCATTAGGAAAAACAAGAGGATATATCAGACCTCCATCCATATAATTTCCATATTTAAAAAACAGAGCTTCATTCATCTCTTTCACAAAAGAATCATCATTATAACCATAGCCATAAAGAACACAAATAATCTCATCTGACACATGCCACAATTGGGTTGGCAATTCCAAATCCTTTTTATCTTCTCCAGCATCGTATAAAGTTACTATATCGTTATTTTCATTAATTTTAGACGAAGTTCTTTCGCAAGATATTAAACAACAGAGAAAAGTAATAATAAGTACAAATGGCATCAATTTTAACATTATGTTCATATTACAGAAATAATGTAAAATTGAAAAGTAACGCATATTTTATTTTTTTTTGAATTTATTTGAAACCTTTTCAATATTTTATTATTTTAAATATAGATATGAAAAATAATCAGACAAATCAGCCAGACGATAATTACATTGACAGCGAAAAAGATTTAATCCTAGTTAATAAAGAACTGGAAAGTCATGAAGATTTTTACAAAATGGCGCTGCAATTTCAGCAGATAATGATGGTTTATGAAAGTGCAATTAAACAGGTAGAAACTAAACTTGAAATTTTAAATAAAGAATACAAGGTTTTTGGTCGCCGTAATCCAATTGAAACAATTAAATCCAGAATAAAAACCCCGGAAAGCATTGCCACAAAACTTCAAAAAAAAGGAGTTCCCGTAACCTTTAAGTCTATGTCGGAAAACCTGACAGATATTGCAGGTGTCCGCGTAATCTGTCCTTATATTTCCGACATTTACACGATTAAAGATGTTCTATTAAAACAACCAGATTTAAAACTTCTGGAAGAAAAAGATTATATTGCAAATCCAAAACCATCTGGATACAGAAGCCTCCACATTGTTATTCAGGTTCCCGTATACCTTTCGCAAACAGTTCACCACGTTAACGTAGAAATTCAGCTAAGAACAATTGCCATGGATTTCTGGGCCAGTCTTGAACACGAACTGCGTTACAAAACAACATCAAAAATTCCAATCAGCATTCGTCGAGAACTTCAACGTTGTGCAGAAACAATCGCTATGACCGACCGCGAAATGGAAGAAATTGCCATAGAACTTCAGGCGTTAGATTAAAACCAAACACAACAACTGAAAATCACTCCAAAAAAAGGGGTTGTCCAATAAGTTTGCATTACGGTGGTTGAGTTTATCGAAACCACCA
>SAMEA104315435__coassemble_727_pt1 | contig 21084 bp, 29 predicted proteins | sample SAMEA104315435__metabat2_high_PE_028 | metagenome-assembled genome bin SAMEA104315435 (sample SAMEA104315435) | gut metagenome | biome: Monkey gut; feature: monkey-associated habitat; material: faeces | place: China | collected 2013 | reverse complement strand
ATGTTTCCATCCCTTATGAGTGTTACGCAGATTTAATTTCTAATCTGGCTTGTACGGCTTCTCCAAAGTTTTATCAGAAAAATCCAATAGAAACCATGAAATCAAATGTTCTAGGGGCAATTAATGTATTGAATATTGCGGAAAAAAATAATTGCCGAATTTTTCACGCCTCAACATCTGAGGTCTATGGAGATCCAAAAGAGTTTCCGCAAAAAGAAACTTATTTGGGAAATGTAAATCCAAATGGAGTTCGTTCTTGTTATGATGAAGGAAAACGAGCTGCTGAATCAATTTTTATGGATTATTACAGAACGCGTTATATAAAAATTAAAATCGCACGAATTTTCAATGTGTATGGACCTAAAATGCGTAGTGATGACGGGAGATTAATAAGTAATTTAGTAATTCAGGCACTAAAAAATCAGCCTATGACAATCTATGGTGACGGAAGTCAAACTAGAAGCTTATGTTATATCGATGACTTATTAGATGGTATTTTAAATTTAATGGATACTCCTGATGACGTGACCGGCCCTGTTAATCTTGGAAATCCAGATGAAAGGAGTGTTCTTGAAATTGCAGGTATCATAAAGGATATTACTCAAAGTAAATCACCAATTGAATTTAGACCTTTGCCACAGGATGATCCAAAACGAAGGTGCCCGGACATTAGTTTGGCAAGCAGTATTTTAAACTGGAAACCCAATGTTGATTTACGGACAGGTATAGCAAAAATTGTTGATTATTATCGAATAGAACTCTGCTAATGTCACCTTTCAAATAGACCAATAAAGATAAATCTCCATCTTTATCAGTATCAAATAAATTATTGATATAAATCAAAGGCACATCCTCTCCTAAAATTTCAGAGGACATTTTGGCAGACCCTGCTTCTACACAACCAACTTTTGAGAACGTATGCGGATAAGCTTACTATGCAGTATTATAAGAAAAATAAAGATAAATATGGAGTGTTTACAGATTTTTTTGCAGACTCCATGAATGGAAAAGAGGAACTTTTCTCGAAGGAAGGATGCAAAATGACAGCCGCTGCAAAAGTGGCTTCACAGGCAACAGGAACAGATGTAGGTTTGTATGAAATAAACACAAACTGGGATTCTAATAAGGACGGATTGCTTACAGATGAAGAAATTACTTCTGGCTTAAATAATCTTCTGGACGAAAAATTTAGAGATGTTTATGATGTAAAAACAGCGAAAGTAGATAATCCTATTCTGAAAAATTTGCAGGATATTGCCGATGATTCTTATGGAGTAACATAATACAAGAATGTCAGACATGAATATTTTTTTACAAGAAACAGAAAGTATTGATTACAGTAATCCTATTATTACAAAACAAATTAATCTGCTTAACGAAAAATCTACCTCAAACATAGATTACATTAAAAATGCCTATGAATTTGTGAGGGATAAAATTTCTCATTCCTGGGATGTAAAAACAAATCTCGTTTCAAAAAATGCAAGTGAAGTTTTAATAAATAAAACTGGAATTTGCTGGACAAAATCCTGTCTGCTTGCCGCTCTTCTGCGGGGAAATGGAATTCCATCTGGAATCAGTTATCAGAAACTCACACGTGCCGATGATGCCAGTGACGGCTATATTCTTCATGCATTAAATACTGTTTATATCAGAGATCTTGATAAATGGATTCGACTTGATGCTCGTGGAAATAAAGCAACAGTTAATGCACAGTTCAGCACGGAAAAAGAAATTCTTGCCTTTACAGTTCGACCTGAATTAGACGAAATTGATTATAAAGATAATAATCCAGATCTGGATAAACGTTTAGTTGAAATATTGCACACTGTAGATGTTGTTATGAATATTCGTACGGATTTTGATCTGAAATAAAAATTATTGAGAATTATCGGAGAGTAGGTGAGTCCCAGGTAAAGGCTCGTTCTGGCGGAAGAATTTTTTCTTGATTATCTAACAATATTAGAATATAATAAACTAACAAAGTTAGAAAATACAGGAGGGGATTTTTATGCCAAGAACCGGGTTTTCAAAAGAAGAAATCCTTCAAAAATCAATTGAGCTGGCAAACCAAAAAGGGCTGGGGTATCTTTCTGTAACCACGCTTTCGGAAAACCTGGGAATTAAAAAACCTTCTCTTTATTATCACGTTCAGACTGTGGACGAAATGATTCAGTGGATTATGATTTACGGCTGGCAGAAAGTTTCTACGGAAATTGTTGCAAAAGCGGAAAATGAAAATCCTGAAACTTCCATAAAAAATTATGCCCTTCTTTTTTATGAATTTGCAAAGGAAAATCCTGGTGTTTTTGAAGCCATGCTTTGGTACAACAAATATAGTAGTGAAGAACTTAAAAATTCCACAGAAGGTTTATACAAATTTTTCTTTGAGCAGACTGGAAAAATGGGAATCAGCCTGGAAAATGCAAATCATTTGCTTAGAACATTTCGTGCTTTTCTAGAAGGATTTATTCTGCTGGAATCACACAATTCTTTTGGAAATCCAATAAAAATAGAAGAAAGTTTTGAAATTTCCTTGCAGGTTTTGATTGAAGGAATGAAGCAGTTTTGCGTGAAGCAGCAAAATGAATAGGTAAATCTCTAAAAATTACAATTTTTAGAACTTACCCTAAAAATGACTTTTCAGCGGGTTTTCATAGGATGTATGCAAAGTTGAACGACAAAGTGGTTTGAAAAAACAGGAGAAAGAATTCTATGGTGTATGAAGCAGGCGATATTCACAAAATTGAAACAATATTTGCAAATTGGGAAGAAACTTTAATCTGGTCCTGTTTGCAGAATGTGATGGGAAAAGTTTTTGTGACGAATAACGAAAATCCAAAGTCAGCCTGTGCTTATGTGGGATGCTTTATGTTTTTCGCAGGAGAGCCAGACAAAGAACTGGTTTTGAACAAAGGAAACGGATTTAACATTATGGTTCCACAGAACGAATTATGGGCAAGGCTTATAGAAGAATGTTACCCTGATTCAAAGTGTTTTACTCGGTATGCCATTAAAAAGGATACAAAGTTTGATGTTGCAAAACTGAAAGCAAATTTATCCTTGCTACCTTCAGGTTATGAACTTAAAAAAATTGATTCAGAACTTTATGACAAATGCTTTGAAAATCCTGAAACTGTAGATTTTGTTTCTACATTTGGCACAAAAGAAAAATACCTTGAATTGGGGCGTGGTGTTGTTGCACTTAAAGATGGGAAAATTGTTGCAGGAGCTTCTTCCTACACACGCTATAAAAACGGAATTGAAATTGAAGTGGATACTTTGGAATCAGAACGGAGAAATCATCTTGCAACAGTGTGCTGTTCCGCTTTGATAAGTTTCTGTCGAAAAGCGTACTCATTGAAAACAAGATTTTAAAGTTGGAGAATAAATGACATTTAAGAAATTTTCTAAAGAACACATTGAAGAAGCCAGAAAATTGGCTTTGAACAATTATGAAGAAGAAAGACTTGCAGTTCCTGAACTTCCGGCTGTGGATTCAATTCCTATGGTGGAACTTTTTGCAGAAAATGGACTTGGAATTGTGGCGTTTGAAAATGACAAGATGATGGGGTTTCTCGGCTGTTTTGAACCTTGGAGCGATGCCTTTGATTTTCTTGGTGATAAGGGAACTTTCTGTCCGCTTATGGGACACGGTGCTGTAAAAGAAAACAGGATTTTGATTTACCAAAAAATGTTTGAAAAGGCAGCTTCCGAATGGGGGACCAAAGAAATAAGCAGTTTTGCAATCGCCTTGTATGCCCACGATAGTGAAGCAAAGCAGGCTTTCTTTGAATACGGATTTGGACAACGATGTGCAGATAAAATTCGTCGTATGGAAAGTATTGGAGAAATCAAAAATAAAAATCTTGTGTTTGAAGAACTTGAACTTTCTCGTTTTCCTGAAATTCGTGATTTGAGAATTGATTTGAATAATCATCTTCTTAAGTCTCCCTGTTTTTTGAAATGCTCTCAAGAAGAACTTGCAAACTGGCTCAATAAAGTGGAGGCTGGTGACAGACGTACTTTTGTGGTTTGTGGAACAGACGGCAAGGTTTTGGCTTACATCGACATAACAGGTGAAGGCGAAAATTTTGTAGGTTATAACAAAAAAATGCGGAATATTCATGGAGCTTACTGTGTGCCAGAATTTCGCGGACAAAATGTAATTCAGGATTTGCTTGAATATGTAATCCGAACTTTGAAAGCAGAGGGCTTTGAACTTTTGGGTGTTGACCACGAAAGTACCAATCCTACTGCTAATCGCTTTTGGCGAAAATATTTTACAGATTACACTTGCAGCGTTCTTAGAAAGATTTTCTGAAGAAAATACGCCGAAGGAATTAGAAATAAAAGAACAGACGGAACACAAATATGTAGCAGTTCACATTGACAGACCTTTTGATAATCCTTTTGTAACGATTCCGGGCGCATACCATACGTTGAATGATTACATGAGAACTAATGGATTGGTTCATGTCGAAAATGAAGTAATTCCATGTTTTGAGACGGATGGAGAGAGTATGGATGTTTATATTGCTTGCAAGTGAAATAAATTGATGTTTTGTGGTGGAAGGAGCTTATGAAATGATAATAGAAACTGAACGACTAATATTAAGAATGTTTGAAAATTCCGATTACGATGATTTGTTTGAATATCTCGTTCAACGTGAGAACGATGAATTTGAAGGATATCCAGGAATAACTTATGAAAATGGAAAGGAACATCTGTCATATAGAGTCCAATCAGATGAATTCTACGCAATAGAACTAAAAGAAAATTGCAAAGTTATTGGAAATATATATTGTGGGAAAAGAGATTTTGAGTCCAGGGAAGTTGGATTTATCATAAATAAGAATTATCAGTGCCATGGATATGCAAGTGAAGCTTTATCTGCAGTAATAAGAGAATGCTTTAATAATGGCATACATAGAATATATGCAGAATGTGATCCACGAAATATCTGTTCATGGAAACTGCTTGAAAAAGTAGGTATGGAACGAGAGGCATTTTTTCATAAAAACATTTACTTATATAAGGACGAGAACGGAAACCCAATTTGGAAAGATACTTATGTGTATGCAATATTGAATGAATAGACGTACTTTTGTGGTTTGTGGAACAGACGGCAAGGTTTTGGCTTACATCGACATAACAGGTGAAGGCGAAAAATATTTTACAGATTACACTTGCAGCGTTCTCAGTAAGATTTTCTGAAGAAAATGCAGTAGAAGGAGAATTTATCCTTATTTTATTGTGCACTTTGTTGGTCTCACATTAATTAATTTGAAATAATCTTAATTTATTTTGTATCTTACCTTTGAAAAATTGAAACTTATCTTTCAAAGCGTTATCACCATTTGAAAAAATCAGTATTCTTGTATTCAAAATTACAAATACAGAGGCTTTTTATGAAAATAAATTTCTATCTTTTTGAAGGTTTTGAAACCCTTGATTTGTTTGGTCCTGTGGAAATTCTGTGCAGGGTGCCTGATTTGGAGCCGGAATATTATTCATTCAAAGGCGGAATCGTAAAAAGTGCACAGAAAACAGAAATTGTTACAAAGTCTTTGGACAGATGTGAGACCGGAGGAATTTTTCTGATTCCAGGCGGAAGAGGAACAAGACCGCTTGTAAAAGATTCAGAAGAATTGTCTGCAATAAAAAAAATTTGCGAAAAATCTGACTGGCGCCTAAGCGTGTGTACTGGAAGTGCGGTGTTTGCAGCATGCGGACTTTTGGACGGAAAGACTGCAACTTCTAACAAGAAAGCCTTTGACTGGGTTTGCACATGTGGACCGGCTGTAAAATGGGAAAAGGAACCAAGATTCTGCAAAGATGGAAAATTCTACACTTCGGCAGGAGTTTCGGCCGGAATTGATATGGCCATTGAATTTGTGAAAGATAATTATGGAAAGGAACTGGCAGAAAAAATTGTCAGCGACATTGAATATGAGTGAAATCTATAAAAAAGATAGAAGGTGCGTATTATGTTTGAAAATGAATTTGCAAAAATCGAATACATAGAAAAAGACAATGTTGTTTTTCACGTTTGGAAAAAAGAATGTCACTTTGAAGATTACAGAAAGCCTATTATGGAATCTTTGCGATTGCTTTGTGAACATAAAGGCAGCATTTTTATAGCAGATGCAAGAAATGGTTTTGAAGATGCAAAGGAAGATGTTGAATGGGGATTCAGTTATTTTCTGTCGGCATTAAAGAAAACTGGTTGCAAGGTCTGGGGTTTCATTCTTCCAGAAATTTCTGAAATTGAAGGCGAAATTGACTTGTGGACAAAAGAAATTCAGAAAAACTTCAAAGTAATCCGTGCAACTTCGTATGAAGAGATTTTAAGAAAAACAAATAAACAAACCAACAGGAAAGATAATATGATAAAAGTAGCTGATATGACTGATTTGGAGAATGTCACAAAAATCGTGATGAAATACAGAAAATTCTATGGCGTTGAAAACCAGAACGAAAATGAAGTGAAAGATTTTTTGAAGGAAAGAATTAAAAACAATCAGTCTCAGATTTTTCTTGCTTTTGATGATTCTTGCGTTGTTGGTTTCATTCAATTGTATCCTTCATACTCCACAGTTTCTTTAAAGCCACAGTGGATTCTAAATGATTTTTATGTAGATGAGAACTTCAGAAAGCAAGGCTACGGAAGAAAATTGATGGCTTATGTGAAGGAGTATTTCACAAACAAGGCAAAAGGATTCATTCTTGTAACTGACAAGACAAATGAAACTGCAAAAAAGTTTTATGAAGTGAATGGCTGGAAAACAGGAGAATACGATTTCTACACTTTTTTCTATGGGTAAAGGAGTTCATAGCTATGGCATCAAGCAAGGAATATCTTGATTTTATTTTGGAGCAGCTTTCTGGTCTTGAAGAAATTTCTTGCAGGCAGATGATGGGTGAATTTATCATCTATTATAAAGGAAAGATTGCAGGGGGAATCTACGACGACCGTTTTCTTTTGAAGCCAGTTGAATCTGCACGCCGTCTTATGCCGGATTGCAGTTTTGAAGTTCCTTATGACGGAGCAAAAGAAATGCTTCTTGTGGACAACGTTGACAGCCGGGAATTTCTGACAGAACTTTTTGAAACGATATATGATGAACTGCCAGCGCCCAAGTCAAAGAAAAAATGATTCTGGATTTTTGAAGGAGAAAAAAATGAATGAATTTATTAAATTGTAAGCAACGCTGAAACCATGCAGCATTATCCTGCTCCTTTTGATGAAGAGAAAACTCGGGGATGGATTAAATAGAATCTTGAAAACTACGCGGTGCATGCCGTGAACTTATGGTTCAGCTCATGCCAAAGACTTACAAGGGAATCGAGATTTTAATGGACTACGAAAATGAAAGAATCATAAAGCTTGGAGACATTACTCCAGAGTGGTGGATCGGGGAATAACAAATGGAAATCATTAAAGCAACTAAGAATGACATTGAAACATTGATGAAAATCCGCATGGAAATGCTGAAGGAAGTAAACAGCTTTTCAGACGATTACGTTTTCGACAAGTCATTCATTGAAAACTGCAGAAAGAATTTTGAATGTACCAGTGAAACTCAAACCGATATTCTTTGTATTGAAAACGGAGAACCTGTTGCCTGTGCAAATCTGTGCTATCTTTCCATGATGCCGACTTTTTCTCATCCAACAGGAAAGCGCGCCCATTTGATGAATGTGTATGTGAAAAAAGATTTTCGCCGCAAAGGACTTGCAAAAAAAATGCTGGAGCTTCTGATAGAGGAAGCAAAGTCTCGGAAAGTGACAGAAATCAGCCTTGATGCAACTGAAAAAGGAAGATCTTTGTATGAATCAATGGGTTTCAGCTCCAACGATTCTGCAATGACAATGAAATTATAAATGGAGTCAACATAAAATATTTTTAAAAACAAAACTGATTTTATTTTGAGTCTGAATGGGAGATAATATGAATTTGAACAATCTGATAAAATCGATTTTCGATTACGCCCCAGACGGTCCAAACATCCATCATCTGATGGCAGTTCACGGTTACAGCCGTATGATTGCCCAGGAGGTAATCTTTGAGCAAGTACCTAAAGCTTTGGGAATACATAAAAGAGCAGAGTAGTGATACCCTCAAACTCACATATGAAGAAATCGAAACCATTGCCGGCGTTCCTCTGGATCATTCTTTTCTGAAATATAAAAAAGAACTTCTGGAATACGGCTGGCAGGTAAAAAAGATTCACATGAAAGAGAAGTCTGTGGAGTTTATAAAAAATTAAAAACTTTTCTTGACTCTCCCCTTAGGGCATAGACTAGACTTCATATTGTAAGGAGACGAACAAAATGCTGAAGATTGGTGAGTTTTCAAAACTGAGTCAGATGACTGTAAAGGCTCTTAGATTCTATGAAAAGGAAGGCCTTCTGATTCCTGCTTCTGTTGACGAATGGACAGGATATGGGAGGTAAAGCTAAAAAATTGCTACATCGCAATTTTTTTTAACGCTTTGCTATTGAACACCGCCCGCTCTGACCGGCGGGCTTACACATTCTACACAACTGATCAGCTTACAACTGCGGCAAGAATAAAATCCTACCGTCAGCTGGACTTATCAATAGAAGAAATCAAGGCAATCTTCAAGGGAAAGAACCCACGAAAAATTCTTGAAGAAAAAGCCAAAGCTCTTGTAAATCAGCAGAAAGAAATTGATGTTCGTCTTTCTATAATCAATCATATTTTGGAGAAAGACAGTATGAAGTATCAGGTAACAATTAAAGAAATTCCAGAGATGACAGTTTATTATTGGGAAAAGCGGCTGGCAAAATATTCGGACATGATGCAGGTAATTCCTGAAATAGGTGAGGAAGTAAGAAAATACAATCCAGACCTTAAATGCAGTGAACCTCCTTATGAATTCTGCGAATATCCAGACGGTGAATATAAGGAAAGTGATGTGCTTGTCCGCCATATTGAAGCAGTTGAAAAAGCTGGTGTTGAAAGTGAAAACATCAAATTCAAAAAACTCCCGGCAAGTAAAGTTTTAAGCATTTTCCACAAAGGTGCTTATGACGAAATTGGCGAAGCTTATGCATTCATTATGAAATATGCAGAAGAAAACGGTTACAAAATTGCAGGACTTTCCAGAGAATGTTACATTGATGGAATCTGGAATAAAAAATCTGTAGAAGACTGGCTAACTGAAGTTCAGTTGCCGATTGAATAAAAATGGTATCTTAGGGGAGTCCGGTGGAGCTCCCCATTATCACAGAGATTTATTTACAAGCAATATAAACATCCATAGTATCACCGTCTGTTTCGAAACATGGAATAACATCCTTTTCTTCATGTTCCCAACCGTTAACTTTCATGTAATCCATTAAAGTTCGGTAAGCACCGGGAATTGTAACAAAAGGATTTTCAAAAGGACGCTCAATGTGGATTGCCGCGTAATTATGGTCGCCCTGCTGACGGATTTCCAGTTCTTTGTTTTTAGATACAATTCCTTCTGGCAAAATAAGGGCGGCTGTGTAACCGTGCATGTGGTAAATATTAATCTGCTCTGGAGAAAGAAACGGAAAGTCCCAGCCGATAACCTTAGGATTTTCAATTTCCCATTCCTTTGCATATTTGAAAACTCTGTCCAAAGCATCATCTTCTGGAGTTGTGCTCAAAACAGTATGGGCAATATAACGAAATCCCTTTACCATTTCTATTCGAAGATTTGAATATTTTTCATCCGGAACAGACATTTCATCTCTAAAAAGATTATCCAGCGTACAGTTGAAGATTTTGCAAAGTTCAAGAGCTTTATCCATTTCCGGCATTGCATCATCAGTTTCCCATTTAGAAACAGTCTGACGGCTCACATTCAATTTTTCTGACAGACCTTCCTGTGTTAGATTTCTATATAATCTTCGTAAATACTGAAGATTTTTTCCAAAACTCATAGAATCAACCTCCTTTTAATGTGGTTATGTTTGCAACGCGTTGATATAATGAATATAACATACAAATAAAAGTATGACTAACAACCCGCAATTGCTTTTTCACAGAACACTGCAACTTGAAGTTGCGGAATAAAAAGGACAAATAATCACCGAAAATGTCGGGAGAACTTACACGGAAATCTGGATTCTGGTAAAAGCAAAATAAAAAGCGGAGTTTTTAAAGTAGGCGTGATAAAAATTACGTCCGTGTAATTTTTATCACGCGGTGTTCTAAAAGGTGACTTACATGGATAAAGAATGGTCAGATAAAAACAAAGACTTTCAAAAACTGATTACAAAAGAAGCAACTTTTAAGGATGGAATAAAAGTGCTGCTAGACCTTCGGGACTCACTTTTTGAACAGATTACTCAGATTGTAAACAGTTATCCAAAAGATGCTTTTTGGAAAATGCCTTTTGCGAAAGCTGAGGGATATCACAGTAAGACTTTGGCTTATTCTATCTGGCACGTCTTTAGAATTGAAGATATTGTCCTTCATACTTTGATTTTGAATGATACACAAGTTTTAGAAAGAGGGGAGTGGCAGAAAAAAATCGGAGCGGAAATTATTACAACCGGTAACGAACTTTCAGGTCAGCAGATTGCAGATTTTTCAAAAACCCTTGATGTAAAAACTTTATATGAATATGCAAAGGCAGTAAAAGAATCTACCGACGAATATTTGAAAGGTCTGGATTTTATTTCGCTTAAAAAGAAGTTTTCTGATTCAGACAGACAACGACTTGCAACTTGTGGCGGAGTTAGTTCTGATGAAAAAGCCTGGTGGCTCATTGATTACTGGTGCGCAAAGGATGTGGCAGGACTTTTGAAAATGCCTTTCAGCCGTCACTGGATTATGCATATTGAAGCAATGCGACGAATCAAAAATAAGCTTTGTAAAATGGCACGAAAAGGTGTAAATCCAGTTGCTTACTGCGGGTTTTCATGCAACCACTGTTTTTTGGGCCAATGGTGTGGTTCCTGCAGAACGGAATATAACACTTGTTCTTTTGCAACCTGTTCCCCAGATGGAGAATGCCCTAACGCAAAATGCTGCAAGGAAAAAGGTTTTGACGGTTGCTGGGAATGTTCAGAAATTAAAAGCTGCAAAAAAGGTTTTTACACTCCTGAATGTGACGGTGCAAATGGGGCTAAAGCTCAGGCATTGTTTGTAGGAAAATACGGGAAAATAGATTTCCTTAAAATGCAGGAAAAATTTCATGAAAAGTATGAATTTACAAAAACTCAGGAAATCCTTGGTCAGAATTTAAAAGAAGGTTTGAGAATTTTGGAAGAGATATGCTATAATTCATAAATAAAACAATGGACCAACGTCAATTGTGAAAAAAAATTTTAATTATTTTAAGGAATAAACTATGAGTAAGTACGCAGGAACAGAATCAGAAAAAAACATTTTGGCAGCTTTTGCTGGTGAATCACAGGCAAGAAACAAGTATACATATTTTGCTCAGGTAGCAAAAAATGAAGGTAATGAAAAAATTGCCGACATCTTTACAAAAACTGCCAAAAACGAAGAAAACCATGCAAAAATGTGGTTGAAAGAACTGGAAGGCATTGGTGATTCAAAAGCTAACCTTACTGCTGCAGCAAACGGTGAAAATTATGAATGGACCGATATGTATGTTAAATTTGCTGAAACAGCAGAAAAGGAAGGATTCCCTGAATTAGCTGCAAAATTCCGTGCAGTAGCTGCAGTTGAAAAGCGTCATGAAGAACGCTATCGTGTATTGTTGAATGAAGAAGATGCAGCATCAGCTCAGCTTAAAGACAGCTCTGTAAAAATCTGGGAATGTTTAAGCTGTGGACACATTGTAGTAGGACCTGAGGCTCCTGAATATTGTCCAACTTGTGATGAACATAACGCATATACTCAGGTAACAGAAGAAAATTACGATTTGATCCGTACATGGGGTTAATGATAAATTCAATAAAGATAATAACAGCTACAATACTGGCGGTATTAACGCCCAGCTTTTAAAGTTGGATTTTGCAATATCGGCAGGCATTGTAGCTGTTTTATCTGTACAGCCAACCAAAAAAAGAAACTCTCAACACAGCTCATATAAATGCGGGAACGGGAACGACAAAAAAGCAGTTCTGTTTGAAGTTTACAAATCTTAATAACATGATTCTCAACGTGAAAATTTGTTGTCTGAAAGAAATAATCTTGAAGAACGGTTACATGGTTTAGAATAACTTTCATTAAGTTACTATAAAAAATAAAAATATGGTGAATAAAAGCAATGAAGTTGCTTATACACGTTATGAAAGTTATAGAGCAAATGTTGAAAAACTTTTAATTCAGAAGAAAATTTCATATCAGTCTTTTTTGGATGAAAAGAATTTACCGGAAAGCTTACGTAAACAAAAGAATATAAAACAGAAAACTCTGGAATATGAATATAATTCAAAGAATTTAGAGAGTTATAGAGCAGATTTTATAAATTCAATAAATCAAGAGAAAAATGAAGTTGCTTTGGCATTTTCGAAAGTTGTTCAAGAAATTCAAAAGCTAGACAGTCAATATGAATTTTTAAAGGTTTATGAACCTGTAGACGGATTTGTACAGGAAATAGCTTCTTTAAATATGGATGATTATCTGGAATCTGGGGCTAACGTTCTGAACATCATTCCAAACGATGAAAGGAATTTTAGGGTAGAAATGCAAATTTCTCCTAAAGATATGGGAAAAATAAAATCTGGCTTAAAGGTAAAATACAGGCTTTCTGCTTTTCCTTTTTTTGAATACAAAGGTGCGGAAGGAATTATAACGGCAGTGGATCCTGATATACGTTCGGGAAATAATGGATTGCTGTATTATATTGTTTATGCAGATTTAGACAGGGTAGTTTTTAAGAATAGACATGGAGATTCGTTTCCAGTGCGTTCGGGTTTAGATTTGCCTGTCACAACAAAAAAGAAGAATCTTACAATAGGCAACAAACAGACACTCTGTTTAAAAAACGAAAAATGTCTGCTTTACGCATTGCAGAATCTATAATGCGTTTGCCCTGAAAAAATATCTGTTTTGAGTTTACTTTTTTTAAGCTTAGTTATAGTTTTTATAATAATGAGGGTTTCGAAAAAGGTGAACATTATTATACAAGAGCTTTTAGTAATGATTCCAATGCTGGTGCACGACCAGATAGTCCTGGAACAGTACGTTTTATTCCATTGAATTAAAAATTAAATACGATGAAGTTTTATAAAAACTTCATCGTATATTTGGAGTAGGTATGAAAAAAATTATTATTATATTTCTATATTCTTTGTTTTTTTCTTGTATAGCAGAAAATATAGATCTAAAGTTTGTATGTGAAGATAATGCTGTATATATAAAATCTGTTGATGTGGATTCTAAGCAATTAATATTAGTATGTAATGAGTTTAGATTAAAAAAGATTATTAAAGTTGAGGGGTTTGAAGAACTAAAACAATTAGAAGATTTATGTTTTTATTTTTATAAGTTTGCTTGCGATTTAGATTTTTTAAATTCTTTAGAAAATCTAAGGTACTTATATTTAATGTCATGTGAAGTTCAAAATTTTGAATTTATTTCGGAATTAAAAAAACTTGAACGCACTGAATTAGATTTATTTATAAATCAAAATATTGAAAGCTTAGCAGATAAAAAAATTAGTTTAAAAGAATTGAAAAATCTTAAAGAATTAACTATTAATGTGTGGTTCAAAGATTGTGGAATTACTCATATACCTCCATTTGTTGATGTGAAAAATCGACCTGTCTTAAAAATTGATACTACGTATATAAATAAATTGTCAAAAGTTGATTATAAATATGCAAAACAGTATTCAAAAGTAGTTTCTTTAAATCCAAATCCAAAATGGCCGTTTAATTAGAATTGGAGGAAAGAGATGAAATTTAACTTAAGCGATTTTGTGGAATTGGACACAAACGGGCTCTTAGTTGTAAATGGGAATTTTATCCTGCTGGATCTGGTATTTGGACAAATACTAGTGGCATAAGACATCCATTCGGGTATGTGGATCATACAAAAGATAATGAAAACTATCGCCATCTACAGAAACCCCACAGACAGTTGCTGTAAACGTTTAGGGTGGAGGTACTTGCAGTGGATCTTCAAGTTCTTCTGATCAGGTTACTACAACAGTAACTACAGGGAATGCTCCGGGAGGAGAATCTCATACTGGCGGTTCAACTGGTACCCCGGCTGGTACAACAGGTGATAATCCAACAAATCCAAGTAATCCTCAAACACCGAATAAACCTTCTGGTACAACGGCTGATGGACATTTAATTTGTTCAAATCCAAATGATTTTCATTGTGATATCATTGCATGGAATCATGCTGTTGATGCCGGTCTTAATCCAAGAGGTAAGGACGGAACTGACTGGGATGCAAATGGTAAAACTGTAGACGAGATATTCAAAATGCATTTTGTTGATAAGGCTGTTGACTTTGATGGAAAACAAGCTGGCAAGATGGGCTACATTCTTTACGACTGGAAAAATGATGGTTCTTATGATCATATCGAATTTGGAATGATAAGTGCAGATGGCCTCAGTTATAGTTTTTATAGCAATGAAGGTTTCGAAAAAGGTGAATTTTATGATACGAGGACATTTGAAAAAGACTCGAATGCAGGTGCGTTAAATGGTGGTCCTGGAAAAGTAAGGTTTATACCGCTCAATTAAAAATAATTGCTGGTGAAGGTGAATTATCTTCACTAGCAGTTTTATCTGGAGATAATATTTATGAAAAAATTATTCTTAGTTTTATTAAGTTTATTCATTTTATTTTCTGTTAAAGCTAAAGAACTGGAATTGCGTAAGATATACGTTGATGGAACGGAAGAAGTTATTTTGTTGGATGATAATACTGATACCATTGTTTTATACTCATCGGATGCAAACTCAAAGGAAGTAAAAGATATTATTGGATTAAATCAGTTTAAAAACCTTAAAATTTTGGACATTCCAATGCTTCGGTATAATGGTGATTGGCAGTTCTTAGCAGGATTAACAACTGTTAGAATTCTAGGATTTAGTAGTGATTCTGAAAAACTAAAATCCATTAAATTTTTGGAAAGTTTAACAAGTCTTGAAACTCTTGATTGTAAGTTATTAATTCGCGAAGAATATAAAGATTCTTTCTTGAGAGAAAAGATTGATTTGAGGAATTTGAAAAATCTAAAAAATATTTATTATAAATGTCGAATTTGGAAAAACGATTCTTCTGGCTGGTATTATCCCGGGAGAATACCTAATTTTATAAATGTAAAGAACAAACCTATTCTTGATTTGAATAATAATGGAATAGAATATTTAACCTCAAGAGAGAAAAAAATGTTAAAACAATATAGTGAAGTAATTTTTTATTCGAATCCAATTACCAACAATAAAAAGACTAAATGATGAAATTTAACTTAAGTGATTTTGTGCAGTTAGACACAAAAGGACTCCTGACCGTAAACGGAGGATACAACTGTAACGGCTCATCAAACACAACCGTGTATTCAAATCCGTATTACAGCGGAAATTCAGGAGGTGGTGGCAATGACGGAAATGGAGGCGGTTCAAGTGGCCTTGTATCTGAAAGCAACTGGAGTATAAATGGTACAGCAGTGGAACATTCTGTATATGTTCCATTAAGTTAAAAATTTTAAAATATTGAGGTTAGAATTATTATGAAAAAACTCCTTCTATTAATTACATTTTTTATATCATTATTTTCGCTGTTTGCAGAAAAGATAAAATTTGTTGTTGGTAGTCAGTCTTCTTTAGTTGAAAGTGGAGATGAACTTTATATTGGATATGGCAGTAAAGTTTCGGATATAATATTTGAAAATGAGAATCTTAATATAAAGAAGATTGTTATAGAAGGAGCAGCTTTTATTCATGATTATTCATTTATTTCAAAGTGTAAAAAACTTGAAATCCTTGTTTTGAATGATGTAAAGCTTGATACTCTGGATTTTCTTGAATCATGTAAAAATTTGAGGATTCTTGCACTAGATTCTGTTTCTTTTAATCAGTTTACAGATTTTAGAAAATTAGAAAGTTTAGAATATCTTGGCATGACAAACTGTAATTTAAGCAATTTTAATATTTTAACGGAGCATGCTAGTTCATTAAGATATATAAATTTGACTCACAATAAAATCGTAAAATTTCCAGTGTTAAACTCAAAAGACAAGGCAATTTACTTTATTTCTGAAAGTGACGTTTTAAAAACTAAAGATAAAAGATTTGTTTTTTCTAATAATTTGCTGCAAAGGTTACCAAAGGAATATGCCTGTTATTTGCGGTAAAGAATACAAATAAATTGCCTTATATAAAAAGTATAAAAATCAAAGGAGAAAGAAAAAATGAAATTTAATTTAAGTGATTTTTTACAGCTTGATACAAAAGAATTGCTGGCTGTAAATGGAGAATTTAACTGTAATGGGTCTTCCAATACAACAGTTTATCCAAATACGTATTATCCAAGTACTCCTGGAGGGGCAGGAAGTAATTTGCCTTCTTCTTCAAGAGCTGTTGTAGGAAGTTCAATAAGATTAGATGGGACAATAAGATATGACTATGATGATGGCAGTCATTTATTCGTCTATCCAGACGGTCAGCGTCAATTTTATCCGGGTAGTGATGGAAAATCAAAAGAAAATAATGGGAAAGATGCTTCTTCTAGTTCCGGAGGCGGAAGCTGTAGTACGTCAACTTCTAACAATCCAAACGGGCAAGGGCCTTCAACTACTAGTTCAAATCCTGGCGGAAATCAACATAAAGATACTAAAATTCATAGCGGAGGAGGAACCTGCACTAAAACTGGAGGGCACTCTCCTGTAAATCTAAATCCAACAAATCCAGATGATGTTACTAGTGGTGGTGGAACTTGTAGTTCAAAGAATGATACAGATAAAGTTTCTGGAATGTTCGGCCAGATTACAGATGGTAGTTATGCTGATACACTTACAATGCAGAAATACAAAAACGAGCCATATAAATATCAGCCAAATCTAGATGAAAAAATGAATGGAGATGGGAATACTTTCTCAACTAAAGGTTGTTTGATGACTGCGGTTGCAAAAATAGCTTCTGAGGTATCTGGAAAAAAAATTGATCCTTATTTAGATGTAAATCAAAAAATTGATAAGAATAAGGATGGAAAACTTTCTGTTGATGAAATCTCTAATGGTTTAAATTCCTTGTTAGATGATTTACTCGGCGATATTTATGACGTTAATGTAAATAATATTGAAAATGTAAATTTATCTGATTTGCAAAATAATGTTTCAGAAAATTTATCTACAACAACATATGTTCTAGGTTTTGCTCCTGACTGTTATGGAGGACATTGGGTCGTTCTTGAAGGTTACAATGTAGATTCTTCTGGAAGAGTAAGTTTTAGTTATGATGGAACAAGTGATAATGATAATGGTAGAAGTTATATACTTGGGACATCAAACCAGAATACCGGTGAGCAAGTTTACGGTATTTCTAGAATTGAAACTGTTTCGATAACAAGAAAATAAAGTATACATTAAGCTATCTTTAATAATTTTTTTATTAAGGATAGCTTAAAAAAATGAAGGTATTATATGAAAAGAAATCTATTGTTTTTTTCATTGTTTGTGATTTGCATATCTGCTTGCTCCGCTAATGAGAAAGGTTTATTCTCAAGATTTATTAAAAATGAGGGAAATGATATAAAAATTTCAAAGGAAGATAAAGAAAGAATTGGTCAGATTGATGAAATAGAACACAATCAAATTCTTTCAATTTCGGTTCAGAAAATAGAAGTTCATTCTAGACCGTTTTCTTTTAAGCAAGATAATGTGATTTATATTTCCAAACCAGGAGATGAAATAAAAATTAAAAATGTTTTGTATTCTAAAAAATTTGGAACATCATGCCTTTATGTCACATTCCCAGACAAGAGAAAAGGTTTTATTCCAATTAAATCTAATCCATACAAAGATGGAAACTTTAGTTTTAAGGATGAAATAGAGGTAAATGGTATTTTTGTAAAAATATTAAATCTAAAACGAACCTATACTTTTGAAAGTTTTACAAATGATCCTGCGAAATTTCAGATTCAACCATCTTTTGATTCTGAAGTGCTTTCAGAAATATTTAATGATGTAAGACTTGATGCTACTGCAATTACATCAGATTACAAATGGCTTTATGTAACTTATGAAAATCACCAAGGCTGGATAAATACGAAATATTTATGTGACGGTATTGGAGGACCTGTATTATATACCCCAGAAGAAACCATTTGTGAAGAACTTCTTTGGGCTGACTACAGATAAAAATATAATGAACGAAAAAATGAAAAAACAACTTATCTCAATCATACTTTTACTTGCAGCAACATCATCTTTTGCCGAAGTGGCAAAAATGCGTTTTAAGCTTACAGAATCGACGGCTGAATTTAATATCAATTACATAGAAACTCCAGACATGACTTTGATTGAATCAAAGGAAAAGCCTGATGTTGCAGTAACAAGAACTTACAAAATCAAAAAAAGGAGATGAGGAAGGTAAGCTCTGTTACTCACTTTTTACAGACACAGGCACAGATGATTCTAATGCCAAGATGCAGGCATATATTTGGGCACTTGTTTGTACAAAAAATATGACCGGTATTGCAAAAATTGTTTCGGAAAAAACTGGTAAAGATATAATTCCACTAGATATTAGTAATGCAATCGACAAGAATTATGATGGTTTAGTCTCTTTTGATGAAATAAAAAACAATGTAAATGAATTATTCGGTGATGAATATGATGTAAACGTTGATTATTGGACAAAAGAAGGTAAACTTGATAAAGATAAGTTCGTTGAGATATCAAATACTCCTGATACTTATGTTTTAGGTAGGGCGTATGGAGATCACCTGATGGTTGGGCTTGGTGTAGATTACCAAATATCTGTAGAGAAAAGATAACTGATGGGACACATAATTCACCACCAAATGAAAAAAAAGGTGATTTTCTGTATATAACAGCAAAAAATATCAAATTTTCAGGTGTTGATTTGACAGATGTTTCTTACGTTTCAAAAGAAATCCATGATGTTATATATAACCGCTGTAGTCCAGTAAAGAATGATGTTTTATTAACAAAAGATGGAACTATTGGAGAAGCAACAGTAAATAATCTTGATTATCCATTTAGTTTATTATCAAGTGTGGCACTAATTAAGACCGCTAATTCAATTCTTCCTTGATATATTGTATATGTTTTGAAATCTGATTATTTACAGAAAAAAATGATTAAGGAAGCAAAAGGAACTGCTTTAAAACGTATTATCTTAGATCAAATTAATTCTTTTTTAGTTCCACTTCCTCCTTTAAATGAGCAAAAAGAAATAGTATCACAAGTTAAAAAAAATCTGACTCTTATCGATTCAATCGATAATGATAAATCAGATTTACAAACAGCCATCAAACAAGCAAAATCTAGAATCCTTGACTTAGCTATCCACGGCAAATTAGTTCCACAAGATTCTTCTGATGAGCCTGCTTCAGTATTGTTAGAAAAACTTCGTGCTGAAAAAGAAGCTAAAATTAAGACTGGCGAACTTAAAAGAGACAAAAATGACTCATATATTTACAAGAACACTACTGATAATTGCTATTATGAGAAGTTCAATAATGGAGCTATTAACATTGATGAAGAAATTCCTTTTGATATTCCTGGAAATTGGCAGTGGTGTAGATTAGGGACTTTGGGATATTGGAAATCTGGCTCAACACCATCTAAAACAAAAAATGAATATTATGAAAATGGAGCAATCAATTGGTTAAATACGGGAGACCTTAATGATGGACTCATTACAGATATTCCTAAAAAAATAACAACTCTTGCTCAAAAAGACTGTAATCTCCAACTATTTCCCATTGATTCAGTTTGTATTGCAATGTATGGAGCAACGATTGGTAAAATCGGTATTCTGAAAACAGAAGCAACAACAAATCAGGCTTGTTGTGTTTGTTCAGACTTTAATGGCATCTACAATAAATATTTGTTTTTCTTTTTACGTCAACACAAAGAGTGTTTCATTCAGCAAAGTTTTGGAGGAGCACAACCTAACATTTCAAAAGAGAAAATAACAATGACGTTAATTCCTCTATCTCCAATCTCTGAACAAAAACGAATTGTTTCAAAGATTGAAGAAATGTTTGAACAATTAAACCAGATTCAATGCAATCTCATCTAAACTTTTCTGAAGTTTTTTAACGGAACATATAATTTTTAGCTGTTCATTCAATGGTGGAACTGGTAGAAGCATCTTTTTTGCATCATCAGTTCCCAACCTTGGCATTTTTACACCATAAGTAACGAGATTAACTGTTGCTAAAAAATAAGACGACATTAATAAACATTGAGCATATTCATTAATCAATATTCCATTAAAATCAAGTGGTAAAATTTCTGATGTACAAACACCAGCCTTTGGTGCAATTACAACTTTATTCAGATATGGACGAAGTTTACTGTAAAGGATGTCTCCTTTTTTGAATACATGTTTTGTACTTAAGGAATTTCGTGTTCCAAGAGTCACAAATTTTAATATTCTACCAGTATCTTTTTCAATATCTTCAAGATCTAGCACCCACGTTTCATCATTCAATTCATCAACAGAAGCATTTCTGGATTTTCCATAATCACAAATGGTTCCTAATCTAGTCCAAGCCCAGGAATCGGGTAATTCAAATGGAACTTCTACTTCATTTTTTGTACCGTCCGCAAACTTCTCATAATAGCAATTATCAGTAGTGTTCCTATAAATATATGAGTCGTTTTTGTCTCTTTTGAGTTCGCCAGCCTTAATTTTAGCTTCTTTTTCGGTACGAAGCTTTTCAAGCAACACGGATGCTGGCTCGTCAGACGAATCTTGTGGAACGAGTTTTCCGTGGATGGCTAAATCAAGAATTTTGGATTTTGCCTGTTTGATTGCAGTTTGCAAATCTTCCTTGTTATTTTCAAGAGTATTGATTAACTGGAATGTTTTTTCTATTTCTTCAATAATTCTATTTTGTTCGCTAATTGGAGGAAGTGGTATTAGCGTAAGCGTAATTTTTTTTTTTCGAA
>SAMEA104315435__coassemble_702_pt1 | contig 21945 bp, 20 predicted proteins | sample SAMEA104315435__metabat2_high_PE_028 | metagenome-assembled genome bin SAMEA104315435 (sample SAMEA104315435) | gut metagenome | biome: Monkey gut; feature: monkey-associated habitat; material: faeces | place: China | collected 2013 | reverse complement strand
CAGTCATTTCGACGAGCTCAATGAGCGCTACACTCATTACTTTTGGGACAGCCCCATCAACTTTCATTTTTGTATAAAAGTTTAACCTTTCTCCAATTTTAAATATCTTTCAGAATCTAGAAAACTGACTATTGGAGTTTTTGATAACCACAAGGATAATGTATTACTAATGAAACGGAAAAACTGAAAACCAGATTTTAAATAAGTTTTTTATTGTAAATTTAGAATCCATTTTAATTTTTTTTCGCCAGATCTTTTTTCATTCCGTTCAGCAGCATTTTTACAAATTCAGAATCTTCAAACTCTTCCACAAGAAATATTTTAGATTTACTTCCTTCATAGGGTATTTCAAGCTGGCAACCAGCAAGCATTCTTCTAGACGTTTCAGTCTGCTTCACCAGAAAACGATTATCGTAAATGCCGCCAAAAAGCGTTCCTTCAAAGTAAAGGCAATATTCTCCCATCATTTTGCAGGAAGTAACGTTCAACTCCTTGCCTAAACATTCCATTACATAATCATAATATTCTTTTGCTGTTGCCATGAACTACTCCGTGATGTCTATCTGGTTACCTTCAAAACCTAGAATTGAACTTTCAGTGTGCCAGCTTTTGCTTCAAAATATTTTTCAAAAAATTCCTTTGCTTTTTCTAATTCATGAACATACATTGCAATGTGTTCGATTTTCATAAACCCATCTCACCTTGACTAAAACAAACAGCCAGCCGCAAAATTACGACTGGCCGCTTTCTCGTTACCGCCTAGAACAGCTGTCCTGGGAGCTTAAGCTTTTCTTTGAATGGAAATTTCGAATCGTACTCAGCAAATGCTTCTGGATTCTTCATTGCCACAAAATAACCTTCATGATCTTTGTAAGAACCTGAAATTCCGTTCAAAAAGCCTTCTTCCAGTTCCTTGCACAAAAAATATGGAGCATCACTTTTAGGGTCATCGGCATAGCGAATGCCTTTTGAGCTTGCCACAACAAACCCGGATTTTCCGTAAAAATCAGAATTTCCGCAGATTAAAAGACAGCCAGCACCCATCTGTTTTGCTTTTTCCATGGAATAATCCAGAAGAATTTTTCCATATCCTTTGCGCTTAAAATCAGGATGAATAGAAATGGGTCCAAAAGTCATCATTTTGATTTGAGAACCATCATCCACATTGATTTTTGACCAGCAGTACATTACATGCCCGATTATTTTTCCATCCAGCTCAAGAACAAGGCTAAGCTCTGGAATAAAAGCAGGATTTGTTCTGAATTGATTCAGAACATAATGCTCTGTACAGCCAGGGGTATAAACGTTCCAGAAAGAATCTCTGGTAAGATTTTCAACAGTTTCATAGTCCTTTTCTGTTTCAGGACGAATAATGTAGTTTGAGTTCATTGTTTTTCTCCAGCATCAGATTTTTCCAACATTTCCAACAACCGGGAGAAGCTAAAAGATTAAAACGGCACAAGCCGCCTGGAATCTCCCGGCGCTATGCAATGCCCCAAACTTTTGCAGATTTTTCCGATGCGGTAAACCTAAAAAATGCTGTCGCATTTTTCTTAACGGTTTGTCCTTCACCACCGGCCATCAATGGCCTAACACTCATCCACACTCCAAATATTTTATTCGTGACAAAAGCCACTTTAATTATTCTACCACAGTTTTTTCATTTCATCATTAAAGTATTAGTTTAATTATCTAATCTTAAATAGTGAAAACAAAGACCTTTCAGAACATCAATACAAATCATGTGAACTATTTGCATAATCTGAAAACAACTTTTTGCATTCAGCCCGACTTAATTCTTCTCCATAATTTCCGTTGTTTCCTTCATTCCATTTTTTATAGAAGGTTTCATCACGAAAACCAATTAAATCTGTATCTTCTATTGTGCAACCATAATATGTTTTCGAAATATTTGCCCATAATATAGCCCCTTTACACATTGGACAAGGAGCAGCCGTAGTATATAAACTGCAGCCAGACAAATCATGAGTACCAAGATTTTTGCAGGCATCTCTAATAGCCATCATTTCCCCATGACAAGTTGAATCATGATTTAACAGCACCTGATTATGTCCTTTTCCAACAATTTTTCCATCTTTTACGATTACACTACCAAAAGGACCTCCATGCTTTTTTTCAATTCCTTCGTATGCTTCTTTTATTGCTTCCTGCATATAATTTTTATCTTTTTCCATAAACACCTCATGTAAAAAACATCGTTGCAACTCAAATTTGCAAGGATAATGAGCCTATACTATTTTCAGGCTGCCTTTACTATAATGAAAAACTCAAGTTTGACAATCACAACCACCCGTCAAACTGGTGGTTTGCTCTTAGCCTATAAGGCTAGGGTCTCTTCAAACTTTAGAACATCCATTTTTTTGCCTCGCGCGTTTTAAACTACACCCATACGTCTAGCCGCAAGCTATTGTCGCCTATTCTTTCTCCACATCATAACAATTGATATGCAAATCATCCAATTGACTCAAAACAATCCCGTTTTCTTCACAAACCTGTTTCAAAATTTTCTTTTGCTTTTCTGTCAATGTTTTATAAACTCCTTTTAGCATTGATTTATGTTCTGAAGATTGCTCTATATGAAAAAGAATTTCTTTTACAGCTATTATATCCTTCTGTTTCTTTTCCATCGGTTCACGAATAGGATTTGTAAGAATTTTCTGAATTACATAAACGGCAGGCTCTGGGACGATAATATCATATTCATTCCCATCTAGCCCAGTTACAGTAATATCTCTTGGAAAATTGGAAAGAATATTTATAACTCTCAATCCTTCTGAAGTTATTCCTAACGGTTTGATATCAATTTTTCCTTCAGTTCCAGCACCTAAAACGCGAGTTAGGAACTCCAGTTCAAGCAAATCTTCTTTATAGAACCTGGATACACCATCAACTTTATCATATAAATATCCGATTTCTTTTAAATTTTGGATTACATCGATTTTTTCTTTTGGAATATTTATATTTCGATAAAAAAATCAACATCTCGAGTTCGAATATTAGGAATAAAATCTGTTTTAAAAAGCAACGGATAAAAATATTCTGCCCAACTACCTATAATCATTACATGCTGTAAAAGTCCAATTTTTTTGAATTGCCTTATCGTCTGCCAAAAAACTTCTTCCTGCTCTTTTCTCATCTCAATTCCTTTAAGATTTCTTTTTGTTCAAGCTTTAGTTTTTTTATAACCTTTGAAAGATCTTTCCTCTTATTCAAGTTTTCTTTCAGTTCTTCAATATTATAATCGACTACATTACCAAGAAATTTTGAAACAACTTTTTTTCCATCCCTATAATTCAAATAATAATACTCTTGATTTCCGATTTTTCTTTTGAATACAGCCCCCTTCGGAAGCCGTTCAATTTCCTTTTCATATCGAGAAATAAGTCTTTTGTTCCGTTCAAATTCGTCCTCAAAAATAGAACGCACTAATTCAGATTTCATAAGTACCTTACACTACATAATATAGAATTAAAACAAATTGTAGTGTAACATTACACTACGTATTTAATAATTTCAATAAATTGTAGTGTAATATTACTTTGAAACAACAAAGGGGGTGTCCAAAAAGTTCATGCGGTCATTAAACTTTTGGACACCCCCTTTATGTTTAATCTCTTATTCTTTTAATGTGAAGTTCATGTCGCACGCTTTCGCGTGCTTACCGAGTTTGCGATGTTTCGACAAGCCCTTCGACAGAGCTCAGGGAGCGCTCAACAACCGCAAACTCGCACCTTATGCCTCTGCATCATGAATAGTGATATGCAAGTCATCCAGCTGGCTCTGATCTACAACCGACGGACACTCATACGTCTGGTCAAGGCACGCTCGCTTTCCCTCGCTTAAAGCCTTGACTCAGCCGTTTTTGAGGTGTCTGATTTCATCATACACCTCAAATCCATAGGCTTTGCCGCAAGCTATGTCGCCTACTCTTTCTCCACACACTTAATATGAAGTTCATCAAGCTGTGAATCATCTACGTAAGAAGGACATTACGTCTGGTCAAGGGACGTTCGCCTTCGGCTCTCTCAAGCCCTTGACTCAGCCGTTTGACGGATTTCTGATAAATCATAAACCCGTCATCATCCATTAGCTCACGCGATATGTTTATTCTTTTTCTGCATCGTAACAATTAATGTGCAAATCTTTAAGCTGCTGCTCATCAACCGCACTTGGGCACTCATCCATTGGTGAAGCAGCCAGATTATTCTTAGGGAATGCAATTACCTCGTGAATTGATTCTTCGTGGCGCATGAGCATAATCAAGCGGTCCAATCCTGGTGCGATTCCTCCGTGTGGTGGAGCACCGAATTTGAATGCCTGAACAAGGAAGCCGAATGCTTTCTGTGCGCGTTCTTCGCTGTAACCTACAATCTTAAAGATGCGCTGCTGCAATGCAGGGTCATTGATACGCATAGAACCAGAAGCAAGTTCGTAGCCGTTCAAAACAAGGTCGTAGAGGTCGCCTTTTACAGCACCCGGGTCACTTTCCAAAGTATCCCAGTACTGTTTCTGTGGCAAAGTGAACATGTGGTGTTCTGTTTCCCAACCCTGAGTTTCTTCGTTGAATGCAAAATATGGGAAGTCGATAATCCATGCAAAGTGAAATTCATCGTTTGGATTGTAAAGGTTCAAGTCTTTTCCAAGCTGCTTACGAACAGCACCCAAAGCAGTACAAGCAAGCTGCCAGTTTTCATCACTAACGAACAAAAGAAGGTCGTTCTTTTCTGCCCCGAGTTTTGCGCAAATTTCAGCTTCTTTTCCGGCATAGAACTTTGAGATTCCACCTTCAAACTGAACTGCGTCGGTGGTTGAGCCTGTCGAAACCACTTTCATCCATGCAAGACCTTTTGCCTTGTATGTCTTTGCAACAGCTTCCAAAGCTTCAACCTGCTTGCGGCTGTATTTGTCTGCAACGTTTTTAACAACAAGAGCCTTAAGACCAGAACGCTTATGACGCTGAACATCACGTCCTGCATTTGCAGCTCCAGCTTTGAATGCATTAAAGTCCGCCAGGTCAGCCATGAATGTAGCATCCTGCATCTTCATGTCAAAACGCAAATCCGGCTTGTCGCTTCCGTAGAAATCAAAAGCATCTTCCCATGAAATGCGGTCAAATTTTGCCGGCAAATCATAGTTCATTGTCTTCTTAAAGATGTACTGCATCATTCCTTCAGTTGTAGAAAGAACTTCTTCGCGGTTTGTGAAAGAAAGCTCCATATCAATCTGAGTAAATTCAGGCTGACGGTCACCACGAGCGTCTTCATCACGGTAGCAGCGGGCAATCTGGAAGTACTTATCAAATCCAGAAACCATCAAAAGCTGCTTGTAAAGCTGCGGGCTCTGTGGCAAAGAATAGAATTTTCCAGGGTGAACGCGGCTAGGAACAAGGTAGTCACGAGCTCCTTCTGGAGTAGATTTAATGAATGTAGGTGTTTCAATTTCAAGAAAGCCCTTGCTAGTCAAATATTCACGAGTTGCGAATGTAACCTGACTTCTCAAAATAATGTTCTGCTGCATTGGATCGCGGCGCAAATCCAGGTAGCGGTACTTCAAGCGAAGATCTTCGTTAGGAAGAACGATTGTTCCATCCTTCTGGCGAACTTCTTCAATAGAAAATGGTAATTCCTGTGAAGTTGTAAAGATTTCAATATCTGTTGCTTCAACTTCGATTTCACCAGTTGCCATGTCTTTGTTGATATCTTTTTCAGCACGGGCAGCAACAACGCCTTCTACTGCGATACAATATTCTGATTTAAGACTGGAAGCAATTTTTTTAACTTCTTCAGAAGCATTGTCGCCAACCATAACCTGTGTAATTCCATAACGGTCACGAAGACGAATAAATACAAGTCCACCCAAGTCACGAGTGCGGCTTACCCAACCATTTAATACAACTTTCTTGCCAGCGTCAGCTTTTGTAAGCTGGCCGCAAGTAACTGTTCTTTTACTGTTTTCCATAGTAGTTACATTTTAATAACTTGTAGATTTTATGTATAGAAGAAAAAATAAAAACTATTAAACGTAAATCTTAAAACTAAAACAGTATGATATCATTCATAATATTCAAATAATTCAGAAAGTTACACAACTACAGCTTAGGAATTTCTCCGCTATTACGCTGTTCATTTTCACTTGCAATCTTTCGTAGAACAGCTCTATTGGTAAAATGAATGACAACAAAAAAAACAATCACAAAAATATATGCTATAATAAGAATAATAAAAGTTATTTCTTTATCAAATAAAGTTGAAAGCCAGACCATAAGGCAAATCACATCCTGAATTCCAAGAACCATATAAAGAGCCTGATGTTTATCAAATCCTAAATTTAATAATTTGTGATGCAGATGACATCTATCTGGACTCATAATAGATCTATGCTCTCTAATTCTTCTCCAAATTGCAGCGATAGTATCAAGCATAGGAAATGAAACTAACACAAGCATTATCAAAAATTTGTTGAATTCAAAATCTTCTCCTGATACATATAACGGAACCGTTGCAATCATAAATCCAAGGAATTGACTTCCATTGTCGCCCATAAAAATTTTAGCATTTGGCGCTGGCCAGTTCCATACAAGAAATCCAATTATTGAACCAACTAGAATCATACAGATTGCTGCACCTTCTTTATAAGAGCCGTGTATGATAATTCCCATAGTAAAAAGAGTTGTAGCAGACAAAATTCCGCATAACCCATCAAGTCCATCAATCAGGTTATACGCATTTATCAAACCTAAAATCCAGCAAAAAGTAATCAGACTGCTTAAAGTATCTGGAATTATAAGACCAAAAATCTGACGAAATCTGAAACCACCTGCAACTACAATTCCACAGGCAACTAGTTGAACAAGTAATTTAAATATTGCTCGCAATTCAACTACGTCATCAAGAATTCCAAATATAAAAATCAGCATTCCTGCAGCCAGCAATGGAAATGCATTGAAAAATGAAAGATTTTTATCTAAAAAGAGAAAGAGTACTGTAATTATGATAAAAGAAAATGATATTGCAACTCCACCTAATCTGGGTATATTTCCGGAATGAATTTTCCTTGCATTTATGGAATCATAAAGACTGTATATCTTACATAGTTTTATTATACCTGGTACCATAATCGTACTAAGCATGGCAGCTATAAATGTAAATAAAATGACTGACAACAACATAATCTTATTCTAACTAAAATATAAATGATAGACAAGTAAACAATTCAGAGGTGATAATCACATAGATATTATCTTTTTTTATTTTATAAAAATAAAATTTACTTTCAAATAATACATAACTCTTTAGAAATACTTTTAAATGTGTTAAAATAGATATATATGAAAGAAAATAATGTAATTATAATTGGAGCTGGAATTTCTGGTCTTACTGCTGGCGTTTATGCAAAAAAATCAGGATTTAATGTAACAATTCTTGAACATCATATTATCCCTGGTGGTCTTTCCACAAGCTGGATCCGCAAAGGTTATCTTTTTGAAGGCGGAATGCACTGGCTCACAGGCTCTCTTGAAACACTTTCTATTAATAAAGTATGGAAGGAAGTTGGCGCTCTCCAGAAAAATAATCCAATATATAATAAAGATCCTATTTACACTTTACTAGATAACGGGCAGGAAATAAATCTTTATCGCGATATTGATAAATTCAAAGAAGAATTACTTAGAGTTGCACCAGAAGACAAAAAAGCCATTAATCGTCTTTATAAGGATGTAAAAAGTTTTTTAGGAGTTCACATCGTAATAGACGATATTCCTGGGCTTAAATCTGACGAACCAAAACATCCGGATTTTAAGGAATTAATGGGAATGATGCCAGTAATGAAAAGAATTATTCCACTTAATAACACTCCTTACGAAAAATATATTCAGATGTTTAAAAACAAAAATGTGCAGCATCTTCTTCGCTCTTTGATTGGAGAACGTTATAACGCACTTTCCTTCATTTATACACTGGCATCTTTTGCAAGTGGTGACTGTGGATATCCGAAAGGCGGTTCTCTCGTTATGGCTAAAAATATAGCCTCTAAATTTGAGTCTCTTGGTGGAAAAATTGAATACCGCAAAACAGTAGAAAAAATCGTTATTGAAAACGGTAAAACAAAAGGTGTAATTGCTAACGGAGAATTCATTCCTGCAGATGCCGTAATTGTAACCCAGGATACACGAAAGGCAATTGACACTTTATTTGAACAGCCCCTGAAAGAAAAGTGGATTAATCAAATGCGCAAGAAAGTTATTTCTGAACAAAATATGTTCCTTGCATTCGGTGTAAAAGCAGATTTAAGCAAATATCCAAGAGGAATTATCTATCCTTTAAATGAAACTTTTAAAGCTGCTGGATTGGAATTTAAAGAACTCAGAATCAATAATTACGCTTTGTACGAAGGTTATGCACCAGAAGGTTGTTCCAGCGTTACCTGTCTTTTGCTTGGTCCAAGCTATCGCTATTGGAAAGCAGCAAAAGAAGATGGTTCGTATAAACAGAAAAAACAGGAAATAATGGATTCTCTCATTAAAATTCTTGAAAGCTTTATGCCTGAAATTAAAGGGAATATTGAAATTACAGATGTTGCAACACCATTAACCTATGAACGTTTTTGTAATACTTATGAAGGAAGCTGGATGAGCGTTTGGGAACCAAAAATGCTAACTTTCAATTTCCCTCCAAAAGCTAAAACTGTTGATGGTCTTTATTTTGCAAGCCAACGTTCTTCTATGCCAGGCGGACTTCCTATCGCAGTTTATGCAGGAAGAAAAGCTGTTGAATATTTGTGCAAAACAAATAATGTTACTTTCATAAACAAGGAATAAAAACGTGAAATTTAAAAATAACTATTTTTCTTTCTTTTATGAACTTGGAATGATATTTTCTTGCTGTGGTTTTGTTTTTCCTGTTTTCAAAAATTCAATGACCATTCTCGATAAAACAGTTGTTTTCTATTCTATAAGGATTTTTGATTTTCTTACAAAAGATGATTTATTAAGAACATCTTTATTGCTTTTAGTTCTTATTTGCAGCATTGCAGGTTTAACAGTAAACCTTCTAAAAACATCCGAAAAAAAAATCCTGAAATTTGCATTCATAATTGTTAGCATTTTAAGTGGAATTATATTTTATTTGATTACAACTGACATTTTCATACAATACCGCGAACATTTTTATATGGGTCTATACTGCATTATAGCGGGATGGATTTTTTCTCTAATCGGAATTCTAAACATTATGGTGACAAAAAAATGAATGAAATTAAAGCCGCAATTTTTGATATGGATGGAACAATTCTTAATACTCTTGTAGATTTGAAAGACGCAACTAATTACGGTCTTTCAAAAAACAATTTACCAGAACGTTCCCTGGAAGAAATCAGACAGTTTGTTGGAAACGGAATTAAAAGTCTTATTGCGAAAGCTGTTCCTGAAAATACAAGTGCTGAGATTTATCAAAAAGTCTACGAAGATTTTACAGAGTTTTATAAAATTCACAATTCAGATAATACTTGTCCATACAAAGGTATTAAAGATGCTATAAAAAAAATTAAAGAAAGCGGAATAAAAACTGCCGTTGTTTCTAATAAACCTGATTATGGCGTTCAGGCTCTTGTAAAACAATTTTTCGACGGTCTTTTTGATGTTTCTATTGGCGAAAGAGAAGGTGTAAATAAAAAACCTGCACCAGATATGGTAAACCTGGCCTTAAACGCTCTAAACGTTCCAAAAACCAATGCAGTTTACATTGGCGACAGTGATGTTGATTTTAATACTGCTGCTAACTCTGAGCTTAAATTCATTGGAGTTGCATGGGGTTTTAAAGGACACGATTTTCTTAAAGAATTGGGAAGTAAATTTGTTGTGGACACAGCTGACGAACTAACAAAACTGATTATTTCCAAATAAAAACATCTGTTATAAAAAAAAATTGACTAACTTCACAGGCTCTATAAATTAATTTTTTACGAGGTTTTTGAAATGAAAAAAGAAAAAAAAACTATTTCTTTAGGTGAAAATCTTATTGAAAATTACAAATTATTTTTAAATAAAGGCAAGACAGAACGAGAATGCGTATCACAAATAATTATTGCTGCAGAAAAAAATGGATATAAAGACATCTCTAAATGTTCAAAAATAAAGGCGGGCGATAAAGTTTATGTTCAAAAAATGAACAAATCAATTGCACTATTTCAGATTGGAACAGAAGATATTGAAAACGGAATGAATATTCTTGGAGCGCATATAGATTCTCCAAGATTAGATGCAAAACAAAAGCCTGTTTACGAAAAAGATTGTATTACATATTTGAATACTCATTATTATGGCGGTATTAAAAAATATCAGTGGGTGACATTGCCACTGGCAATTCACGGTGTTGTTTGCAAAACAGATGGCTCAACAATTATTGTAAACATTGGAGAAGAGGAAACAGATCCTGTTTTCTGTATTTCAGACATTCTTCCTCATCTTGCTCAAGATCAAATGAAAAAGACTGCCGCAGATGTAATAAAAGGTGAAGATTTAGACGTAATTCTTGGATCAATTGCACCCAAAAAAGACAATAAGAAAACAGACGATGATAAAAAGAAAGACAAAAAGAAAAAGAATGACGAAAAACTTTCCGGCAAAAAAATCATTCTCAACCTGTTAAACAAAAAATATGGTATTGAAGAAAATGATTTTGAATCAGCTGAGCTTGAAATTGTTCCAGCTGGTAAAGCCCGCGATTGTGGTTTAGACCGTTCATTAATTCTGGGTTACGGACAGGATGATCGTTCCTGCGCTTTTACTTCTTTTGCTGCTCTTATGGACTCAGAAAAAACGAAAAAAACTGCTTGTTGTCTTTGTGTTGATAAAGAAGAAATCGGTTCTGTTGGTGCAACTGGTATGGCAAGTCATATTTTTGAAAATGCCGTTGCAGAAGTTATTGCCCGACTTCCAAAAGGATATAGTGATTTAACATTACGCCGCTGCCTTTCAAATTCAAATATGCTTTCAAGCGATGTTAATGCAGCCTTTGATCCTATGAATGCCGGTTTGTTCGATAAAGAAAATGCATCTTTCCTTGGAGGAGGACTCGTGTTTATGAAATATACTGGCTCACGAGGAAAAAGTGGTTCCAGTGATGCAAATGCGGAATTCATCGCAAAAATCCGTAGCTGCATGAACTCATCTAATGTTGCATACCAGATGGCAGAATTGGGCAAAGTTGATCAAGGTGGGGGAGGAACAATCGCCTATCTTTCTGCAAAATACGGAATGAATGTTATTGATGCTGGTGTTGCTGTTTTGAGCATGCATGCTCCGTGGGAAATTACTTCCCGCGATGACATCATCCATGCGTACAACGGTTATAAAGCATTTTTACTGTTGGATTAATAAATTAAGCCGGCTAAAAAAAATTTTCAAAATTGATACCAATTATATAATCACTTTTGTCTTCACCCGGCTCCTGATTAAATCTATAAACATAACCAAAGGTGGCTTTTAGCATGAATTCATTTCGTGTCAGGCCACCTATATTTGGATTAAAATATAAATCAGCTTTCACCCTGAAATCATCATAATAATTTGAATTACCATCTCTTACTTCAACATAATAATCATAAAATCGTGTTATTGGCCAGGATTTCATATAATTATTAAATTTTATCATTCCAGAATACTGCGCGCTAAAAGTCAATCTATTAAAATAAATTATAGGAAAATATGGAATTGTTTTTTGAATTTCCTGATTAAAAAGAATAATATTTGCAGCTCCAAAAATAAAACAGCAATTAGATGGAAAAATCGCAGCCTCTACTGTAATAGGAAAAATTCCAGGAATTTTTCCCTGAACATTAACAGTCAGGTTTTCAAAATGGTAGTATTCCTTGTCAACATCTGCTTCTGGAGCACAATATAAAAAATCTACGATTGGCATTATTCTAAAGCCAGCATAGTTATAATACCCTTTTCCTGCTTTATGTATATTTCCAAAAAAAACAGATGCTGAATCTTCCGCAAAAACTCTTCTTATTGAAAGATTTTCACCATATTTTTCTTTTGAAAGAATGCCAATAAAATCAAAAAGAGAATTTATATCAGAGGATGAATAGCTTGTCTTTGATTGTCTACCATCAAAAAATTGAACAAAGTTTTTTAATCCAACATAATATGTACCCCATAAAGGAACTTTCACATCAAATGTAAAAGATTCATAAGTTTGTTTAAAACCATCCTTATCAAATTCAAAATGAGCTAAGCCTTTATAAGAAAAAAGATTATTTATAAGACCACCTCTAAAAATACCTGCATCTAATGCATAAGAATCAGACAAAGGCCCATAACCTGCAGAAAAATAATAAACAGGATATGTCCAGGGAGTTGATGAAAAATATGTTATGCCAACAGGCATCTGAACATACTGCATTGATTCCGCATCATCTTTTATAGCATAAGTATTTGCAAGACTAAAAGGTGCAAAAACGCCTCTTGGTCCTGTAAAAGTATATTTCAAGGCTGAAAACTTTTTGCTTCCATCCAGTTCTTTTCTTTCTGCAATTTTTTTCAATGAATTTAAATTTTCAACTGAATCAGACGAATATTCTTCAAACTCCAGTTTTTCAAAATCTAATGTCTGCAGCTTATATCCATCAAAATAACTTGCGATGTAGTAAATCTGGTTTTCTGCAAAAACAGGATTATAAACTCCGCCATTTCTATCAATTTTTTCAAAATAAAATTTACCTTTTTCAAAATACCCTAAGCGTGGCATAGAATCTTTTTTTACAAATGAAAAAAAGATTTTTTCATCTTCTGAACTTAATTTCTGAATTGCCTGAATTTCTTCTGGAAGTAAATACTGATTTATGACCTTATTTTCAACATTAAACTCACACAAACTGTATTTTAAACCATTTTTATACACAAAATACAAAGAACCATTTATTCCGCCTTCTAAAGACAAGAATTGATTTCCATATTCAACTGATTTTTCAAAATATTTTTTTGCTTTAATGATTCGTTTTTTTTCATCAAGTAATAATTTATAAACAACAAGTAAAGAAAATTCAGATTCTGTTTTTACCCCAGCCAGATAATATTCATTCCCATGCTGAATTATTGCGCCATCTCTTAAACTTTTTTCATGAACAAAAAATCTTCTTTTATTGATAATGTCATAAATATAAGTTCTTTTTTTTGTATTGGTAAATGAGTTATCAAAATATGAAACTGCCATAAATCTTGAATCTTTGCTTAAACTTACTTTATCAAGATTTGTCTGTCTAAAAATAATTTTCTCTTTTTTTTCATCAATTTTTTTCAAATATACGGAACATTTAGACGTATCCACAAATGCGTATACATTCTTTGCGGCTGTTAGAGATTTTAACATTGACAAGTTTTTTTTCTTTTTTTCTATCTGTATGTTTTCTGGAATTTCAATAGAATCATAAAATTCTTTCCATGCCGTTTTTATTGAAATACCATAAACTTTTTTAAAACAACCGATATATGTTAGAGATTTAAAATTAACACATCTGTACCAGAATTCTGAATATTTTTCCATTCCATATTTTTCTTGCAACCATTTGCAAAACATACCGCCAAATATATAACTGGCATTTGTGGAAGGATAAATATCTCTTGCACCTTGAATATCCGCATATTTTGGAAAAACACCTTCTATCTTAGCCTGCTTTACAATTTGCATTGCATACTCACTGTTCATTCGGCCTTCTCCAAAATCGCTTTCTAAAGACACCGCAGCACCTTCTGCCCATGCAGTAGTAATTGTTAATAAAGCTGGATTATAAACATCGCCCAAAATACGGTCTAATTTAAAAAATCCGTCATTCCTAAGATTATACGTAATTGCATGTATTAATTCATGACGAAAAGTATTTATAAAAGTTTCTGTAAATACAACAAGATTCTCGTCAGGCAAAGAATCATAAATTACTATATGATTAAATGGGAATGATGAGAAATACGCATTAAAATCATGATTAGTTGGAGAAATTACAACAGGCAATCGAAACTCATGTTTCAAACCAAACTTCTGAGCAACATCTTTAAAAATTTCATCGCCTTTTTCATAAAGTATTCCTGCACTCTCAACTGACCCTGGCGCATAAATTATATCAAAATACTTAGATTTAATGATTCTTAAATTTTTTTCACCAGCCATTACGCCTTCGTATGCGAAAAGCCGTATCAATGCGAAAATTAAAAATAAAACTGCAAATAATTTTTTTTTCATTTATTAATAATGAGGAGGTTTTCTGTTTGGAATCTCACCCTCTAAAGAGTCTGACATTTCTCTTATTTTATTAGACATAAGCTTTATCTCTCCCTTAAGCTTGTCTATTGTCTTTGCCTGTTCTACAGCAACTTCCTGAATTTGATTTACAAAATCTTCCATGTAAGCCAATTTCATTTCCATTGCCATAAATCGATTATCAATCTCTTTATCTGTCATATTAAAAATTTTTCTTAATATCTGTTTTTATGTTTATCAAATCAATAAGTTCTAACGAAAACTGTTTTGTTTTTCCGTCTGACAACACCACTATAAAATCTATGGTTGAAGTCTTTATTTCATCCGCCAGTATCTGACCATAAACAGAAGAAATTAATTCAAGATATTCTTCATTAGACATTTCTTCTTCAGTAAAAACAGGAGCCATAAAAAGATCAATGTAAGAACGCATTATTGACGGCATGTTGTCATACATTTTCAGCAGATTGTTTCTGGAAAATTCTATTTCTACATTTTTGCCATTATTTGAAGATTTAATTATTGACGAACCAGAAATAAAATCCCCATTATTACCGTCAATATCACCTTGAATGGAAATTTCATCTATTACTTTTGATTCTGCAGAAACATTCTTAAGACCACCTTCTGAAAAAATTTGCTTAAATTGTTCTGTATCAAAAATTTTTTCGCTTTCTGTTTCTCCAGCAAACGCATAAAACGTATCAAACAGAGCTTTTCCTAATTTTGTAGAATATTTCACTGTGCATGCATTTTTTGAAAAAGTTATTTTTATCTGACTTTTACAGGAAGTTAAAAATAAAATTACTGAACAAAATAAAGCAACCAATAAATTTTTATAAATGTTTTTCATATTCATATTTTTATGATACTACTTTTTTGCAAAAATTGAAAATGGGAATACGACTCTAACACCTGTACAAAATTCCAAACCAGAAGAAGCTGCTTCCAATGGTGCTAAAGCGGCATTAGACATATTATTATAAACCGAATAGCACACATCTTGTACTAACTGAATTTTAATGTCGCCCTTAGTAAATGAAGGGAATGCAAATGAAAAGCCTAAAACTCCTGGAAAAACACAACTTTTAATTTTTGTTTCAGAATCTGGACATGATGCTTGCCCAAATGATAAAAGAGGTCCTGCGTAAACTCTTAAAAAATCTCCTGCATTTAAAGAAAAAATCACAGGCATCTGAAATGCAGAAACACCATAATTCCAGCGCAAAATCAAACCTAAACCAGGAGATAATACTTTCCCTCTGTAAATTATATCTGCTTCACTAGAAAGACCACGAAAATTTGGCATTATTTTCTTTTCTGTAAAAACAGACCAGTCAATTGTTGTATAAGCTGCAAAAGCAAGATGATCTGTAAACGAACCTGTTCCAGAATACGTCATAAACGAATCTTGAAAAATTGGTTCTGCAGATAAATCTGATTTTGCTTTTTTTCCTGATTCTTCTCTTTTATTCTTTTTTGCTAAATCTTTGTCATTTTTTATTGATGCAAAATTATTTTCTGTATTGGAATCCTGCATTGAAGGCAAAAACTTTCCACTAGCAGCATAATGAGTCTTCCAATAATTTTCTTTAAGAGAGGACAATATTACACCTGTATTTGGGCCATCACTTACAGCAGAAATAAACTGATTTTTCCCGATGTATAACCCTACATGAGATACGGAACCATCTCCTGTTGTGCGAAAAAAAACTAAATCGCCGGGTTCAATCTGTTCTAATGGAATAATCTTTACAAAACTGTAAATTGCCTTAACTGTTCTTGGAAGCTGCATTCCAATGGCATCATGGGAAACTGTATAAACAAGGCCAGAACAATCAAAAGCTTCAGGTCCAGTTGCCCCTCGAACATAAGGCGCACCAATATATTTTTTTACCTCTTCTATAAGCTTTTCTCTTTTTTCTCGCGACTGAGCCACAGAAATATTTTCTGCATTTAAAATTGCAGGAGTCATGATGAAAATCAAAAAAGATGCGGCAAGAACAAAAATTTGTTTTTTGAAAATAAATCCACTCATATTTCAAATTTCGGAAATAATTATTCTTTCATTGAGAACTTTTTTACATTAGTCTATAATAATACGCTATGCAATTTGATAATCCATTAATTGTTCAGGGAGACAGAACACTTCTTTTAGACGTACATGCACCACTTGCAAATGAATGTCGCAATGACCTTATTCCATTTGCAGAACTGGAACGCTCTCCGGAACATCTTCATACATACCGATTAACACCGCTTTCTTTATGGAACGCAACCAGTGCAGGTCTTACCCCAGACGATGCTGTAGCTGTACTAGAAAAATATGCCCGCTACGATGTACCGCAGAATATTACAATGTGGATAAAAGAAACTGCCAGTCGCTTTGGTAAACTTCGTCTTATCCCCGGACCAGTAATTCAAGTCCCAGTAAAAACTGCAGAAGTTTTAAAAGCCCACGTTGGCGTCGATTCTGTTCCCACCGTTGAAGAGCAGTACCTGTATCTTGTTGCCAACGCAAGAAATGTTTATCTTGAAATTAAAGCAAATCCACACGCAAAAAAACTCCTTGAGCCGTGTGAATATACCCCTGACGAAATAAAAAATCCAGTTGAACTTAGCGAGGAAGAAAAACAATATTGTTTTCGCTTAAAGCTCACTGACCGCGGAACTATCAAACAGGTTCTCTTAAATTCCCTGTGGCCTGTAAAAGATGAAGTTCAGCTTGAAGACGGCGAACCTTTAGATTTCAACCTGAGAGAAGAAACTTCTGCAGGCAAACCTTTTGAAATTCGCGGCTATCAAAAAAATGCAGCTCAGGCACTTGTTGGAAACAAAGGTCCAGGAACTGGATTTGGAACTATTGTTCTTCCATGTGGTGCAGGAAAAACCATCGTCGGAATGACTGTCATGGATTTGCTAAAAACAAGCACCTTAATCATCACAACAAACATTTCTGCTGTTCATCAATGGATTCAGGAATTAAAAGATAAATCAAATCTTACAGACGAACAAATTGCAGAATACACTGGCGAAAATAAGACTCTTGCGCCAGTAACTGTTGCAACATATCAGATTTTAACATGGCGACCAGAAAAAGATGGTCCTTATCCTCATTTTTCAATTTTTACAAAAAGAAAATGGGGACTTATAATTTACGATGAAGTTCATATGCTTCCTGCACCAGTTTTCCGAGTTGTTGCAGAGCTTCAAGCCGTAAGACGGGTAGGTCTAACAGCAACATTAGTCCGCGAAGACGGTTGCGAAGGCTATGTTTTTAGTTTAGTAGGTCCAAAACGTTACGATGTTCCGTGGAAAGAACTGGAAAAAGCCCATTGGATTGCAAAAGCAGAATGTATTGAAGTTCGCCTTGATTTACCAGAATCACAGGAAATTGAATACGCCGTTGCATCTGCAAGAGAAAAACACAAGCTTGCCAGCGTAAACGAAATAAAAAACATTGTTACGCAAAAAATTATTGCCCGCTATCCAGATGATAAAATTCTTGTAATCGGACAGTATCTTGATCAGCTGAATACAATCGCTAAGGAACTTAATGCTCCAATAATTACAGGGAAAACCCCTAATGTAGAGCGCGACCAGATTTACAAAAGTTTCCGTGAAGGCAAAATCCACGTTCTTGTTGTTTCTAAAGTTGCCAATTTTGCCATTGATTTGCCTGATGCTTCAATCGCAATCCAGATAAGTGGAACTTTTGGCAGCCGACAGGAAGAAGCTCAGCGACTTGGTCGTATTTTGCGTCCAAAAGAACGCACCAGCAGATTTTTCACTCTCATCACCCGAAATACCGTTGAAGAGGATTTTGGTTCAAATCGCCAGAAATTTCTTGCAGAGCAAGGATATTCATACAAAATTCTTCGCTATACACAGGAAAGCGATTTAAATGAATTAGAAAATAACTGAGGTAAAAATGCAGACACAAAATGATGAAAAAAAAGTACAAAGAATCATTCGCTGGCGAGAAACAATGGCAACATTGAACGATGAACGCTTCTTTGAAATCATGCGTGTCTACATTGGCGAAATTCAGACACCTTACAACAAAGATAATTTAATTGAACAGATAAGCTCAATTTTAAGAAAAGAACAGAATAAAAAACGCATTATTTCGTATCTTAGTGATTTTGATATCAAAATTCTTAGCGTTATTTTTTCTGTAAAAGAACCAACAAAAGATAAAATCACAGATTTTTTCAAAAATGAATATCCGTTAAGCGAAATTTATTCAGCTCTTCTTAACTTAACAGAACGACTTATTATCTATTCCTACAAAAACGAAGTTATGGAAAACATCATTTCCATAAATCCACTACTGGAAGATACTCTTAGACCTTTTGCCAGCATAAAAATTCTTCTGCCTTCACCTTGTTATGCTGAACATAATTTTGATTCACCATTTTCACTTTCACCACAGTTTATTGCTGCTTTCATTTCATATATTTATGAAAATCCAGAAATGTGCAAGAATAATTCTCAATTAAAGAAAAAAGATTTGGAGCGTTTAGAATTAATTTTTTCTGGAAAACAAAAAATACTTGAACAACTTCTTAATGCTTTTATAAATCTTAAACTAGTACGTTCCAGTGACAAAGGTCTTTATGTAGATGACAACAGATTTTTAATTTTTTCTAAAAATAAAGAACTGCAACAATATGCATTTTTCGCAACCGCAGCATCCACTCGGCTTGGAAGGGAAGGGCTTAGAAGTCAATCTCAGCTTTTACTCGATATTGCTTCTTCCGTTCCTGCAGAAGGTCTTACCCGTTCATCACTTTCCCGACTTGCATTTTTAATCAGCAATAAAACAGAAGACACAGAATCTTCTCCTGCTAAAAGTCGTTTCAGCCGCATTTTAGAAGCCCATAATAAAAATTCAAAAAAAATTGAATATTCTGGTCAACTTATTGATTCAATAATTGACAATGCAATTCTATTCGGAATTTTTGCAGAAAATGGAAAAACTGAAAATGGTGAACTGATTTTAACTCCCGGCTCAATTATTGTTAATTCCCCAATGAACTTAAATTCAGAGCAGAAAAAAGGAATTGTAAATATTAATGCAGGAACAAACATCGCTATTTTACCAGGGCTTTCTTTAGAAGAACAGCTTCCACTTGTTCAATTTATGAACATTAAAAACTGCAGCACAATTACAGAATACGAAATTACGCGCAAATCAATAAGTCGTGCTTTTGATAAAAATATTTCAAAAGAATCTATTTTAGAACAGCTTGCAAAATACAATTCTTATAGTATTCCTCAAAATCTTGAAATGATTATTGACGAATGGCAGAATTCATATTCTTCTGCAATTCTTTATAAGGGTTTTGTATTAAAAGTGAACGAAAAAAGCGAAAGAGTTGTAGAAAAAAATCCAAAAATCCAGCCGTTTATTCACTTAAAACTGGCACCAGGAGTTTTCCTTCTTAACATTCCTTTTGACCAGGATGAAAGCGAATTTATAAAGTCTTCTGGCATCGAATTTATGGGAAATGTTAAAACTCCTGTTTCTAATAGCGAAGCCATTAATTATCCGCTTATTAGAAATGGTACAAATTATTGGATGGGCGATTTTTCAAAAAATAACGACGTTATTTTAAGTTCTGATGATGTTTCTAGTGCAGATGATTTCAAAAAGACTCTTTTTGATAAACTAAAATCCATGGAACTTACAAAGCAGCAATACGAAGGCCTTTCAACCCGTATTTCAAGAAACGTTATTCTTACCGAAGAACAGCTTAAACCAGAAACAGTTCGTATGGAAATACTAGAAGCAGAAGGTATGAATTATACAGGGAAAATTCATCTTCTGGAAAATGCAATTAATTCTGGTGATTTAATCGAAATTACAATTCCTGACGAAAAAAATTCATCTGTTATAAACAAAATACTTGGACAACCATTAATGATTCTTAAACAAGCAAATGATTCTTTAGTTAAAATCGCAATAAACGATGAACAAGAAACCTGTTCAATTCGCTTTTATTCAGTAAGCCGTGCCAATCACATAAAAATAATACGCACAAGCATTTTTAAATAATAGGGGCTGTTCCAAAAGTAATGAGTGTAGCGCTCATTGAGCCCTTCGACAGGCTCAGGAACCACTCGTCGAAATGACTGCTACACTAAATGTGGTGGTTTCGATAAACTCAACCACCGTAATGCAAACTTATTGGACAACCCCTATCTTAACATTGTTATTTTATTATTCCGATGCAGCATTATTCCACTAGCAACAGCCGTAACTAATTCTGCTGCTGGCATAGATAGCCATAAACCATTTTGTCCAAATAATATAGTTCCAGAAAGCGACAGTACAACCGGTAAAAATACTCCACGACAAATGCTAAGACTTGCAGCATCAGAGGCTTTTCCAATAGCCTGAAAATATCCGATTATTGCAAGACTTATACCGTTTATAAAAAAAGTTGGCGAGTACATTTTCAAAGCATAAACAGATTTAATCCGTACATTTTCATTATCCGTTCCAAAAATATCTACAAGATAGTTTGTAATTAAATTACAAAAAAGTAAAAAAATTACCCCAGTTATCAAAGACGTAATCAGCATATATCTTCGCATTAACGCAACTGTTGAAAACTCTTTTGCCCCATATCCATGAGAAATCAAAGGTTGAGCTGATTGAGAAATTCCTGTTGTTATGCAAACAAACACAAGACTCCAGTTCAACACTACACAAAAAATTGCAGAACCATCAGAACCATATAATTTAATCGCATTGTATATATATATGAATGTTACAATGCCATTTGAAAGTTCTCCAATGAAACTTGAAAAACCAATTTTCAATATCTTTTTAATTATGGAAATTTCAACATTTTTTATATCAAATCGAATTCTTGTCTTAAGTGCATAAGAAATTATAAAATTTGCAATTACAGAAAGGGTAACGCTCATGCAGCTTGCAATAGCGGCACCCGCCATTCCCCATTCAAAACCAAAGACAAATAAAAAATCTAAAAAAACATTCAGAAGATTTGAAATAATTCCACAGGCAACAGAGATATTCGGATGTCCTTCGTTTCTCATAAAACTTTGATATAAACCGTTTAAGAAATAAAATGGCAGAAAAATAAAAAGACATCGTGAATATGGAACTACATAATTAATATTTGTTGCATCAGCACCAAGAAATCTTGAAAAAGGATAAATAAAAATGTTTGCCAATATTCCTATAGAAACCGAAAAAATTATTGCAAAAAAAATTGCTGTAGAAAAAACTTTTTTCGCAAGATTTTCTTTTCCTTCTCCCAACGAAATAGAAAATAAGCTTCCTCCACCCATTCCAAAAAGAAATCCAAACGCATAAGCAAGATTTATTATCGGTGTTGCAATTCCAAGTGCACCTAATGCAACTGACCCTAATTTTTGCCCTACAACAAAGCCATCTGTAAAAATATATGCAGATAGTAAAATTGTTCCAACAAGACCTGGAATCACATAATTTAAGAATTTTTTTAAAATACCTACATTTTTCTGCATAAAATTAAAATACATTAAACAAAAAAAAATGTCATTTAGAAAAAATATGCTATAATATAAATTGATGGGACTGTCCCAAAAGTAATAAGTGTAGCGCTCATTGAGCCTGTCGAAATGACTGCTACACTAAATGTGGTGGTTT
>SAMEA104315435__coassemble_693_pt1 | contig 22385 bp, 21 predicted proteins | sample SAMEA104315435__metabat2_high_PE_028 | metagenome-assembled genome bin SAMEA104315435 (sample SAMEA104315435) | gut metagenome | biome: Monkey gut; feature: monkey-associated habitat; material: faeces | place: China | collected 2013 | reverse complement strand
CGTCATCTCCCAATGGTTGATTTTTCAAAAATTCATACTGTTGTGATTAGTGGTTGTGGTTTTCCTAATTATGAACATAATTTTGAAGGACTGTCACGCCAGTGCGATTTATGTTTTGGAAATCTCACAAAAATATTTGTGCCAGAAACTCCTTTACTAAATATTCCAGAAGCAAAACCAGTTACTGAGCCAAAAGTTTTAGCATTTGAAAATGCAGGTGAAGAATATGCTAAGAATTTTTCACTTTCACCAGAAACTATAGAAAACTTGCAGAGTTTAATGATTAGTAAAGAAGATTACATAAAGAATATTGAATAATAAATGCAGAAAAGCTTTACCACATCTTTTACAATGCAACTTGGACTAAATCAGGATAATAGATTCATTTTATTTATTGGAGTTATTTCCAATATAAATCATAGACCGTAGATAAAAATTATTGATTCCGTATTTATCATGTTCACGGATAACATGAATTACAGTCCAGTCATTACTTCTGGAAAAATCCAAAAGTTTTTAATCTGAGGAACAGTTGGCCTAGCATCATTCACATAAAAAGGACGACCAGGAAGGAGAAAGTCATTCTGCATGTCGATGATTAGTAATGCTGTATTAATCTGCATTCACCAAGATTTCCCAATGTCCGTTTTTATCGGCACCAATCCTTTTAACTAATTTCTTTTCTTCAAGAGTTCTCAGATTTGTTCTGACTGTTTCTCTTGTCTTATTCATTTTCTCTGCAAGTTCATCATATGTAAGCTTTGGATTTTCTATAAGCAATTCCAAAAGATATCTTTGTGTTTTATTTACAGGCAGATTTACAGGCAGAATTCTGTCTGTATTTTTGCTTTTCTGTTCACTTACAGGCAGATTTTGTGCTCTAATATGCACATATCTATTCTTAAGGTCATTTGATTCACCAAGCAGCAGATTACGGAAGAACATCTCCAGGTATTCAGTATTCATATAAATACCTTTGGTCATATTCGTATAATTTGCACGAACAAGACTGTTTCTAAAATACCAGCTGTTTTTTTCGAAAGGCTCATTGTTTACTTTGAAACCCAAAGAATTCAAATATTTGATTGTGAATACTGCAGTTGTTCTGGTGTTTCCTTCCCCGAATGGATGAATCTGCCAGATATTTGCAATGAATCTTGCAAGGTGCTTTACTTTTTCATCCATGGAAAGCGGAGAATAATCAAAGGCTTTTTCTTGAGCAAAGTCATAATCGAGGGTCTGCTTTATCATATCACAGTTGGCGTAGAGCACCGATTCACTATCCAACACCCATTCTTTTTTAGTAATATTGTAGTCTCTAAAACTTCCTGCTTTCACCTTGTAGAAAACTCCAGTAAACAAACGTTTATGAATTGAAAGCAACAAATCTGGAGTAAAACTGAATGTATTTTCTGCAAGAATTTCTCGGATACGAACAGAAACTTTATCAGCTTCTTTTTCATCCTCGTTTATTTCTTCTCTACCAATTTTGGATTCGTAATAGGAATCAATAAGTTTCTTTGCTTCTTCAATTGTGATGTCGCCATCAATGTTGCGTTTTGCAGTTTCGTAAAGGTATTTTGATGGAGTAAGTCCATCCACCTGCTGCAAACCGATGGCAGTCTGCCAAAGCTTACCCCTCTCCTGTTTGGAAGGTTCTGATTGGAGGATGTATGTGTCGAAGTCTATTTCAGATGGATTCTGTTCTTTTGGCATTGTATTTCCTTATTCTTCATACTTCTTGAAATTTTCAGCCTGCTCAAAAACTTCTTTAAATACTTCATCACGAGGAACTGGTGGATAGCCGTTATCATCAAGTAAGATTCTTAAATCGGCTTTCATTTCGGCTTTTACATCGATTCTCTGGTTCCAGTCTGTGTATTTTACATTCTTAGCTACGAGAAGTCTAATTTTCTTCGCAAGGTCAATCATCTTTTCTTCTGGATACTGATCTTCAAATTCAAATTTCTTTGCACAGGCAACAAGAATATCATAGAACGCCTTTTCTTCAAAATCAATTCCCATCTCTTCAAAAGATTTTCTGTCAGCCAGCATATCTTCAAAGAGTTTATTTAATTGTTTTGCAACAGATTCTTTCATGGTGTAAGTATCAACAACATCACCAAAAACCTGCTCCATTTCATCTATTGGAGTTCCTGTAAAACCAACATAAGTGGCGTTAGGAAATGATTCATGCAAAAAGTGCGCAAAACCAAATTTATGTTCAACAATTCCCTTTTTTTCATTAATCACAAGTTTTTCATCAAGATTATTCTGAGAACGATGGGCTTCATCTGAAATACAAATGATGTTAGAACGGTCTGAAAGAAGTTTTATATCCTCGCTGAATTTCTGAATTGTCGTAAGATAAACACCGCCGCTGGCTCGGTTTTTAAGTTCCTGCTTTAAGCCAGTTTTGTTTTCTGATTCATCATCACGAGCTTCAATGCACTTAATGTTTTCATCGCCAATGTAGTTTTTTGATTCCAGGAATATCTTTGAAAGCTGATCATCAAGGTCTGTTCTGTCAGTGATTACAACAATTGTAGGACTGTTGAATTCCTTGCTCTTCATAATCATTCTGGAAAGAAAAACCATTGTGTAACTTTTTCCACAACCAGTAGCACCAAAATAGATACCGCCTTTTCCGTTGCCGTCTGGTTTCATTGCAGATTTGATGCTGTCAAAAAGTTTTGTTGCTGCAAAATATTGAGGATAACGGCAGACAATTTTTGTTTCTTTATCCGAAGAATCTGGAAAATAAATAAAATCCTTAATAACAGCAACCAAACGATCCATTCTGAAAAGACCATTCACCATTGTGATTAAAGAACTGATTCCATCTACTTCCTTGTCTGTGCTTTCAACTTTTCTCCAGGCATAAAAAAATTCATAAGGAGAAAAAAGTGAACCCATCTTTGTATTAGCACCGTCAGAAATAACTACAAAAGCATTGTATTTAAACAGTTCAGGAATATCACGGCGATAGCGAATCGTAAGCTGCTTGTATGCATCTTCAATAGTTGTGTTTTCTTTTATTGCAGATTTGAACTCCAGAACAACAACAGGAATTCCGTTTATGTAAACTATTCCATCTGGAATACGAAGCTGTTCCCTGCCCTGCACTTCAAGCTGATTTACAATGTTGAACATATTGTTTTCAGGCTCATCAAAATCAATTAACTGAATAAAAAGATCTTTCTGAGTTGGGTCATCACGGCGAAGAGTAAAACCGTTGCAAAGCAAATCCAGCACTTTTTTATTTTCATCATAAAGGTCAGAAGAAATATTTTTAATACGATTTATGGCAGAAGTAATTTCGTTTTCGGTGATATTTTGAGAACCATAACGGAACAAGAGATAATTACGAAGAACATCAATCAAAAGCACTTCCGTTTTTTCGTGATGAATTTCACTGCCAGTAATATGCGCATAACCTTGATTTTCAAAAAGCTCCATGATGGAAAGTTCTAGGTGGTGTTCGTTGAATTTCATATTTACTCCCATAAAAAGTCAGGAAGATTGTTTCAACAATCGATTGACTCCTCCGTGATAAAATCAAGATAATTTTCTTTGGAAATCACAGAAAAAGGAATTTCTGGATAATTATTAGAGAATGTTAGCGGACATTTTGCATTCGCCTTCTTTGGATTGTATTTAAATTCAAAGGCTGAAAACTTTCCATCAATCTCTTCTATAAAACCAACTTCCTGCTTTTGAGTTGTACGCCAAAAATAATACTTTGCCTTTCTGTTATGAAAAGCATTGTTTTTTACTCGTTCGCTGATTAAAAAATTTTCCCAAATCATACCAATGTCGGAACGCAAATCACAAGGAGAAAAATTTGAAATAACCGCATTTCTGACACCGTTATCATAAAAATAAATCTTTATACTTTTTTTAAGTTCATTTCGAACATTGCGGCTGTAAGAATGAAGATGAAAAATTACATAAGCCTTCTCAAGTAAATCCACATATTTTTGAACAGTGAGAGAGTCAATTCCTAAAAGATTTCCAAGTTCATTAAACGAAACTTCACTTCCAACCTGCAATGCAAGAGCCTGAACCAGTTTTTCAATCACAGCAGGCTTTCGTATATCCTGAAACTCAAAAACATCTTTATAAAGATAACTTGAAACAATATTTGAAAGGATTTCTTTTTCTTCACCTGGATTATTCACCACATCAGGATAAAAACCATAAACAAGTCTGTTTTCCAACTGTTTCATTTCATCCAGCATCGAAAAATTGTGAACAAGCTCATTTGTAGAAAAAGGAAAAAGATTGTATTCAAATTTACGCCCAGTCAAAGGCTCGTTAATCGTGTTAGACAAATCAAGTGCAGATGAACCAGTTACAGCAATCTGAACATCAGGAAAATTATCGTGAAGGATTTTCAATTTAAGACCAATATTTTGAACACGCTGAGCTTCATCAATAACAATAAATTTTGAATTTCCCACAAAAGATTTCAAACGAACAGACGATTCATCAGCAAGAAGTTTTCTTACATCTATTTCGTCACAATTCCAGTACTGCACTGATTTTTCATCCGAATATTCAGAAAGTAGTTTTTGCAAAAGCGTAGTTTTTCCAACCTGACGAGAGCCCATCAAAATAATGACCTTACCTTTGCCAAGTTTTTGAGAAAGAACAATCTGTAAATCTCGCTTAATTTCGTTCATAACTTAATAATAAGAGATTTTTTCTGACAAATCAATAAAAATTATAATATTTTTCGATTATATTCAGAAATTATTATAATATTTTTCGATTATAAGGCTAGAAAGGGGAAGTCGCAGCAAGTACGTTAGTGCGTAGCTTCCAGCGAGTCTCCCATTGCAGCCGCACGACCTTGTGTTCCGTTTTTCTGCAGACTCAAGCGCTGACCGCAACGCCTACTTATTTTATTTTTCTATTGTTTTGTCGCTTTACACATTATCTACATGATCATCTACCAACATAATTAAAAAAGTTCCATAACGATAATCAATTATATCAGCATATTTAATTTCAAATTCCATTTCATCATTCAATTTACACATAAGATTATGATAACTTAAAACCCAGTGATATTTTTTAATTATCCTTTCTTTTAAATCTGCTTCCTTTTGATTTTTTACATCATTGTAATTTGAATATTGCTTGATCTTTTCAATCAAAATATTTTTGTGCTTTTCTAATATTGATTTTGTGGATGATGAATTTTTAAGAGAAACCGTAACATTTGTAAAATCGGAGATTGAAATCTCTTTTAGTTGATTCAATAGAGATGTTTGAATTTTTTCATCTTGTAACTCTGGTAACACATCAAACAAAGATTTCTGATTATACAAATAATTTAGAAACAATTTGTCATCTGGGAAGACCTGGATTATTTTCTTTAGCCAACCACCCACTATTTGAGAAATTCCATCATTTGCACAATTCGAATTAATAGCATTTTCAATAGATGTATCAAGCAGTATTCTTGGGTAAACTGCATCTTTTTCTTCAATTGATGCAGCTTTGATTATTCCTGGACCTTGAATTGTATGTTCCGATAAATATGCTTTATCTTTTACTATTGCCCCTCGAATGAATATTTTGTGTTCAAGGCACAATCCTTTTTGAAAATCACAAATCTGATTCAAAAAAGCCATTATTCGAAATACCTCAGAAGCGCCATTTTCAACAGGTAAGCAAAAAACAATATTGTCAGAAAACATTCTTTTTTCAATTTTCAGATCAACAGCTTGCAAAATCGAAGAAGAATTGTTTTGATTAATGCTATTAGATATTTTATTAAATGCCGTTATGATATTTTCAATGATTTCACAATTTTGTCCTTCATTTCCAGAGAACAATCCTCTATAACCGAGAATATCAAAATATGCAATGTAATAATCTGAAAGTTTGATTTGCAGAGACATGTTTTTCCTTATTATTCTGTTTCTATAATTGAATTAATTTTATCAATCCAATCACTATTAGAATTTTCAAATAACCCTAAGTAATAAGCAAAATTCGTTGCTGGTTGATTTTTATAATCATCAGAAAGTAAACTTATCCTCTTTTTCATTTCCTCATAATTCTCTTTTGTAATCTGTGAGAAAATAAAATCTCTGTGTTCCTTACACCCATCATATTTCTTTTCATCAGACAATCCAGTAAGGCGTTTAATTTCAGTATCATTTTTGCGTTTGTTTTGAGTTCGTAAACTAACATCTCCAAAATGAGAAAGAATAACCTGCATTGTACATGGATTAACAAAAATTATGACTTTATCAGCAGCAATTTCATTTCCAAAAATATTGTTGATTTTTGTTCTGATTAATTCAAATCCATCTTCAGGCCGTCTGTCCGTATCACAAAAAACTAAAACAATATCATAATTATCACTCTGATATCTGTCTTGATAACGGGCAGAAATATTTCCACAAGATTCAGCATTCACAAGTTCAAAATCATAAACATCAGACCAAATTTTCAGCTCCAGAAGTTTTGAAATATAATCAAATTCTTCAAAACCTTCGCAAATGAGACAAATCTTCTTTTTAGTTTTATTCAAAAAACTTGGCTTACTCATTCTTCACCTGTAATAAAGTCTTTAACATATCAGGCTCTGGAATTGCACCTAAAATTCCACGCTTATATTTATCAAATAAATCAGTAGTATCACCTCTGATACCATCTTCAGCAGTAAAAGACGCAAGTGAATACAAATAAACCTGTTCAGTATCTTTGTGAACAAACCAAATCTGTTCTTTTCTAAATAATTTTTTACAATCCATAAGACTAACATCGTGGGCTGTAAAAATAAGCTGAGCATTATCATTCAGTTCATTATTGAACATAGAAATAATTGCCCGAGTAAGCTTAAAATGAATGCTGGAATCAAGTTCATCAACAACCAGAATATGACCTTGTCTAAGAGCATTAATAACATAACTTGCCAATGCAGTAATTTTCTTTGTACCAGTAGAATCGAACTGCAAACTTGGAACAGGAACACCTTTATAAACGGACACCAGACGCATAGAATCTTCAAAAGATTGCTGTAATTTCATCGCAATAACTTCTTCTGCAGGAGCTTGTTTTGAAACTCTAACCTCATTCATCTGATTAGAACCGATATATTTAATTTCATCTAAATCCAAATCAGCATTTTTAATAAAACTGACAATATCCTTTTGAATTTCAGAATGATTCTTCAACAACTGAATTGTTTGATCCATAGAAATATTGTTCATATCAAAAATGACAATGCGATTGGCGAATTTCTGCAAAATGTTTTTTGCTTCGTTCAAATAAGGAAGCGTAGTTGTATCAACCACATGAATAAGAATGTTGTTTTTGCCCATCAAAGTAAGACTTGCATTTAAAGCATCATCTTTACTGAAAAAGCGGTTATTTTCAAAATCCCTTTCATAATAAAGAGTAGATTTTTCGTTTTTGTAAGAATCAAATTCAATCAGCGAAAAACTCTCATAAACAAAAACATTATTGCTTACATCAAATTTAAAAGAATATTCCCATTCCTTTTCATCCTGAATAAATCTGCACGAAATAAAAACTCTAGGATTATTAGAAAAAAGATTAGTCGAAATGTTGCCAGGTTGATTTAAAATAACACTCCAGATTGCGCGGATAATTCTAACAATACAAGTTTTACCCGAGTTGTTAGAACCATAAATACAAGCCGCCTTCAGAACATTATCATTCTTTGTTTCAATGACATTAGAAGATAATTTCTTGCTCCGTAAATCCGCCTTTAGCGAAAACTCCTGCTCCCGAGAAAAAACAAATGCATTATTAAACTTAAGACTAACCAACATAATACTAATAATATATCATAAAATATATTTTTTGTGTAAAAATAATGCATAAAAAATTAAAATATTTATTTAGGAAGGGGAAGTCTCCCCTTGCGGCCGCACTTCGTTGCGTCCAATCCCCTCTGCGGGCTCAAGCGCCGCCCGCAACGCCGGGCTGAAATTTTATTCATCTTCTAAATCAACATTTACTGCTATATATTTATCTTGAAAAGATTTTAATTCAAAACAAACTTTTTTTCCTTCAATATCCCGTTTATTTTCCTTATTCACATAAAATGATGCATTTCTTAATTTAAATGTACAAGATTTAGAAATATCATAGTCAATCACACCATACATTTTGAATAAGTCAACAAATCGAATAAAACCACATTTTTTATTATTTCTATTTTTTATGAATTCTTTAAGTCTTTTTATTTCATCAACCTCTTTAGGCTGAATATTAGTTGATGCTAATCTATCAATCCATTCTTGTATATTAAAATCTTCTTTCTTTCTGTTTAAAATACAATATTTATAAAGCTCTTTAATCATTATACATTTATCGTGCATGACATCAAAGTTCATAACAGTTTCGAAACAAGTAATGGCACTTTCAAAATCATCATTTTTAAGATATAAAATTCCTAAATCTTTTGTAATTTTACTTTTTAATACTTTTACTTGTTTGTCATAATTATTCATCTGCAAACATTCATCAATTAGACTTAATGCTAGGTTAATATAATGAAAATCAGATTGAATATCTCCTTGATTCAACAAAGACTCTCCCCATCTATGATAATTATCAGCCTTATAATACAAAGCAATTCTTTTTTGTTTAAAATCCAGTTTCTTTAACTGTAATGCTTTATCATATTGAATGTCTGCATCTTCGAATTTAAGAGTAAATGACAATGACCTACCTAATTCCGTCAGTATGTTTGCATTATCGCTATTTATTTCAAGTGATTGTTTAAATATTTCAATTGCTTCAGAAGCTCTGTCATTCTTTCTTAAGAAAATTCCATAAGACCCCAAAATAAACGAGTTTTTATTTATTGCAATTCCTTTTTTAAATAAATTTTCTGCATCTGTAACATGACCAATACTTGCATAAAATTTTGCTGTTTCATTAATTGCGTAAACTAAGTTAGGTGAAATATCCAGAGCTTTATTAAAATTAATCATAGCTAATTCAATATTATCTTGTTTTAAAAAGTTCTTTGCTGACTTTATGTAGTTATAAGCAAGTTTATCTTCTTGAGATTGAATTCCAAAAGATGCTAAAGATTGATTGTATTCAATAAATGATTTTGCTGTTTCTTCTGCATTACAATTTATTTCATGTAGAATTTTTTGGAGATTTCTTCGTACCAAAGGATCTTCCCCATCAAGTTTTACCTGAATAAATCCCCTGGTTAGAAATAACATATTATATTGCGTAATAAGTTGCCCATTATTATCATAAGTTTCAGGCTTAATAAATGAACAGTTTACTAAATCCTTAATAGTATCTTCGAATTCATCTTCATCCAAATTTACGAAGTGTTGTAGCATTTGTATAGAAATAGGTTTATCACCATATACAATCATGGCGTAAAGTATTTCTTTTGCATTTTTTGAAAAAAGAGCAAAAATATCATTAAATACAAATTGTGAAATTTCACTCTTCCCAAAATAAATAGCATTAAATGCTTTATTAATATCCATTCCTAAACAAGTTTTTCCTATTGACCACTTAATTAACAACGGATAGCATTTTACCGATGTAACTAATTTTTCAATAGATTTACTATCTAATTTTAATAAGTCCTTTTTATTTCTTTCTTTTGCAAGAATTCTAAATAATTGAACAGCACTATCAAGTGAGAAATCTGTTAATTCAACACGTCTTTCAATTTCGCCAAGTCCTTTTCTACTTGTTATTAAAATTTGTGATGGTCTAGGAATATCCTTAATGAATGTAATTATTTCGGCATCAACAATGGTTTCAAGGTTATCTATGATTAACAAACATCTTCTTTGTTCAAAAATAGTATATATTTCTTGCTTAAGATCAAAATCTTCATAATCTTCATCATATGTTATTGATAATACATCAGCTATATCGCGTAATAATGTTGAATAATCAGTTATCTGACTTTCTATATCAACAATTCCTTCATCCGCAGTTAATTTGTTTTCTTTTGCACTAAACCAAATTACATATTCATAAGGATTTTTCTCATCATAAACAATACTGTATACAGTTTTTAATGCTAATGCAGTTTTACCTAAACCGCCAGCTCCAGTTATTGAAATCACTCTATCCAAATTTGAATATAATTTCTTTTTTATATCAGTAATTTCTTTTTTTCGTCCAATATAGCCACCATCTAATTCATAATCTTCAGACGGTAAATTATTTATACATTTTGAGTCCATATAAAAAGATTCTGGAATTGATATAAAATCAGAATTCTTATACTGCTGATTATCCAAAAAAGTAAAAAAATCTTTAAAACATTCTTCTAAGCAAAGAGTCTTAATAATTTCTATTAAATTATCTAAATCATAATCAGAAAATGAAGACTTAGCATGTGCAATTCTATTTCTTAAATCATTTAATTCATCAAATTTTTCTATAAATACTTCTTTTGAAATGTCTTTATATATAGTATTTTTGCATAAAGGATAAATTTTTGTGTTTATCGATATCTCTTTTAAAGATACAAGATATATTTCCTCAAAAAAGGAACTAATATTATCAAAATTAATTTCTTTTTTGATTTCCTCCAAATCAGTAATAATTTTGTTTGGAATTTGATCTTTCCATCCTTTTAATCCAAAATTTGGAATAAGGATTCTATCTATTAATAGTTTTCTTAATAAAGGTTCAAATTCATTTATTAGAATATTATATGCCCATAAACGATTTCTTTTTGCAGTTTCTTGCATATCTATACCTACCTTTTTGAAATTTGAGATACAACTATATCTCGCAAAGAATATAATTTACTTAATTCTTCATTATTAAATGTAATCGAAAATTGAATTGATTTCGACTTTTTTATGTACAAATCTCTACTATTTTCAGATGGTATCTTTGTTTTAATTTTTGATAATCCAGAGATAGTAAGAGCTGTTTGTGTCGAACCAATACTAATCTGTTCAATTTTATTCTTAAATTGCTTACTGTTCAAAAAATCATAAATTAAATAATTTGAGTCTTCTTTGAAATTTTTGAACCAAATCAAATTACCATCCTTAAAATAGAATTTATCATTTTCAGTGACCATATAAGAATTACCTATTGTTCCTACGGCAGTTATAAGAATATCTCCAGCATGTGGAACACCATATTTTTCTATTTTTTCTTCATATGATTCTTCTGTAATAAAAAGAGGATCTGATATCTGTTTTCCATTTCGCTTTTCTGTTATTTCTCCACCTCTATAAAATGGAACACCTTCAGGAACATATTCATCAAAGAAAACTCTTTTACTCGATGTCAATTCACTTAATTCAGAAAGTTCAACTTCTATACTGTCTTCTGATTTCCACATCTTCTCAAACAAACACTGTGCCGTCTTCTCCAGATTCTCATTAATCTTCTGCTTAATCCGTATGCGGTTTGTGATGGCATTGTAAGTGTCCACAATTTTCTGCTGTTCGTTTAGAGGTGGAACTGGGAGTTCAACACGGCACATTTCGTCCCAATCAAAAATTTCGCGAACACTTCCATGAGACTTATAACGGGCATAACGATCAAACTCAGGTCTGCTGAACCAAAGCATTAAATATTCAGGCAAAAGTTTTGATGTATCTGTAATTTCAAAAACTGCATAAGAACTGGAAATAATGCACTCAGGTTCTTCAAGTAAAGCAATTGTAATTTTTTCACCATTTTTTGAAGTTACGGGACCATAAGCAAACTGACCTTTTTTTACAATTTTGTAAGGTCTGAAATCAGTTCCAATTGTATTTGCAATTGATTCAATAAAACATTTATTAATGCTCAAACCTAATAAACGAGTAACAGATAAATCATTATTTCTAACATCAACTGGCTGAACAAAATCACCAAGTTTTCGCATTTCCTTCATCTACTCCGCTTCCTCATAATAATACGAATAATCAATGCCTTTCATAAACATTTCTCGGTCGTTTATTTTGAATCATTCATCTTTCTATCAATATCATTAAATGCGTTTTCCAAATCTTCTGTGTGATAGATTTCGTACATATCGTAAACATAATTTGTGAGATTCAGCTCTTCCAATTTTTCAAGAACTTTATTTGCAGTAGTTTTCTTATGAAAAGCGTATTGCTCCATCAAAAAAATGAAAAATTCCATTTCTTTTGTCATCTAATCTCTCCTTATGTAAAGGGAATTCCTTGGATTTCCAGTTATCTGCTCGGTTTCCCACATATCGAAAATACCGTTCTCGCTGAATTCCCACATTTCAAGCTCAGGATTTGAAAGCATTTTATAAGTTTCCGACATCAAAAATTTTTTATAAGAATCCATCATAGAAAAACCATATTTCTGATTTATCATCTTTGAAACTTCTCTGTCGTAATAATCAAGAATAAAAGGAATTTCATTTGTCATTTTTATTCACCTCCACAACTTCAACAAATTTCAAATATTGCAAGGACTTTTTCGTTTTAAATACAATCTGATCTTTCAATTTTTGAGGAAGGAGACGCTTCACAGTTTCCTCTTCCGTGTACACTCCTGCAAAAAACAAAGAAATAACAGGCATTGTTCTGTCATTTGCAACTGGACCAATTACAACATCATAATCATTTTTTACCGAAAGATTTTTTCTGTTTGCACTCACAAATCTAAGCCATTTTTCATCAGCATTTTGAAATTTCAGAACACTTAATTCATTTGAACCTTCTTCATCATATTCAAAAACAGAAATAAAAGGCTTTCCATAATTTCTTCTTTTTACAGTCAGAACTGCCCATTTTTCAGCCTGTTCATAACTTGTCGTCAAATAAAATCCTGTTCCAAAATCAAATTTTCTATCTGATTCCAAGATTTTTGGATTTTTTATTTCAACATTACTTCCATGATAAAGTTTCATTAAAAAAATCCTCCATTGTTTTTTTCATTCTCAATTCGCTACAAATTCCCCAAAACAGACGGAATCAAACTCGAATCCAAAATCTCAAAGGCAAAACATTTTTTTGCCAAATCTTTCAGACTTGCACCAATGTGATATAAAACCGAATTGTCGATAATCAAAAATCTGTCGTGCATTTTGGAAGTAAAGTTCAAAGTCAAAGTTGGATACTGCCCATTGAATTTTTGCACATCAAGATTTGTAATTTTTGTTTTTGAATCTGTATAAAGCAGAACATTCACACCCTTCTTCTTTTTTGCAAGTCGCTCCAAAACCGTCAAATCAACATAGCCGTCAATCAAAACAATTTCTTTCTTTGCCGACTGAATGAAACTTTCAAACTTAGCATAAGCATCGAAAATCTGTCCCTGAAAGAAAATGCCCTGTTTTTCTTCGATTTTGTATTTTTCCATCAAAGTAAAAAGTTCATCAATCCGCTTGTCATTTTCTTTATGATGCAAATCGGATTCAATCAGATGTTTTTTTATAGAATCAATTTCCGCAAAAAGCTGAGAATTTGTCAGAACAAAATCTTTCATCTGTTTGAACAATCTTATCAAAGTTTTACTTTGTTTAACCGCAAGTTCACCTTTGAGAACTGTCATAAGCATATAAATTCCCTGTTCTGTAAAAGCATAAGGCAAACTTCTGCTCATAGTGCTAATATTTGTGGTCGAAAATTTCGACCGCAAAACATCAACCTCATCTTGAGTCAATTGAAATCTAAAATCTTCGTCAAATCGTTCAATATTATTTTTTACCTGTTCATTAAATCGCTTTGTCTCATACCCATAAATTTCAGCCAAATCGCTGTCCAGCATTACCTGAACACCGCGAATCGTATAGATTTTATTTTTCAAGTCATTTTCATCGAGAATTATAATTTCATTTTCCATACTCGTCTCCAGCTTTTCGCATTTCCTTCATCTACTCCGCTTCCTCGTAATAATATGAATAATCAATGCCTTTCATAAACATTTCGCGATCGTTGATTTTGCTTTTCTCGTCTAGAGTTATTAATTCCTCAACTGGGTAGTGATACTACCCAGTTGAGGAATCTCTGAAGCATAAAAAAACGAATTGAAATCTTTTCTGTCATCTATTATTCCAAATTCATATACTAATTCATAATCAAGTAATTCGAACTTCCCGACATTCTGCTTTTCTAGGAAGAAAATAAACTTCCTAGAAAACTTCCTAGGAAATTATTCCTCTTTATCCTTTAGAATTATCCATTCACCTTTTTTATCGCTACCAGTCCGATTTATGTATCCAGCATTTTTTAATATAGAACAATGAGTTCTGACACTTCTATCCGAAATATTTAGAGCTGCTGCAATTTCCTGGTTTGTTGCTGCAGGATGCTCTTTTAAATAATCAAAAGTTTGTTCTGCTGTTTTAGGGAAAATAGAAGGAATGTTTTCCACTCTTTGTAAGAGCCGTTTTGATATATCTGCAAAATATTCCCCTCTAAAAAACTGTGTTTTAAATTCAATATTTGAATCAACAAATTTAGGGGGATTGACTCTTGCATCAGCACAAGAATTTCTAATTCGTCTTAAGCCTGACCCCCATTCTTCCATAAGTCCGATTTTCTGGAATACCTTTGCAAGAACTGGATTTCGTAATTTTGAAACACCATCCAAGGCTTGTTCCAGAGTTAAATCATGTACAAGGGAACCAGGAGAAATAATATCTATACGATCTTCGTAAATTGCGATTTGAACATGTTCCGGATATAAATAATTTCTATGAACAACTGCATTTACAATTGCTTCTCGAATAGCTTCAGGAGGAAATTCGTATTTATTCTTTCCCTGAATTCCGTCTATTTCCATACCAACTTTAATATTCTTAATTACAAATTGAAAAGCATCTTCAATTTGTTTATATAGTGGTCCAGAGCAATCCAGACGATCTAAAAATATGGATTTATCGGTTCCCTTGAATGCTGCGCATCGAACAACACTCTGTTCAAATGCAGGTAATTCAACGCTCGAGAGGATACCAAATGCAATACTTGGCATTAAGTCAGAACCATTTCTAACTAATAATCCTAATGACTCCAGAGTATCTGTTGTTACATCAGGAGAATATGCATTTATTTTTTTTATCATTGAACTTAGTTCGTCACAAAGAGTTTTAATTTTTTCTTCATTAAAAAATCGATCATTTGAATAAAGTTCGCGACAAGGAATTGAATCAAAGGAACTCCTTTTTCCAATTAGCTCCAGTTCATAAAGAATCTTCTCATCTGCAAGTCTGGATGTTGCACCAACACGAATAAAAGAGCCTTTTTCTTTTCCTAGTGACTTTATGTAATATGGACAGTTACTGTTACTAAATATTTGAACAACAACAACAGATTTGCCCTGTTTATTCGTTTCCACAGTAATTTTTGGAGTTATCTGTGGTTCTATATTATCAGAAATTGAATTTGCAATTGCATCTATTAGCTTTGGCTGTTCATTTTCGCTAATGGGAATAATTTCTTTTGTTTTGTCATCTACGCCAAAGACAATAAAGCCACCGGAAGTATTACTGAATGCACTTACTGTTTTCAGAAATTTATTTTTATCTTGCGCCCATTCTCGCTTTAATTCGAGATTTAAGCCTTCGCCTTTTTGAATTAATCCAAAACTAAAATCCATACTCTCCCCCCTACAACTTAATCTCGTACCCCAAATCCTTGAACACGTTCAACAGTTCTTTTTTGCTTTCTTCTTCCTGTTTGAGTAAATCTGTAAGTTCTGTCTGAAGAGTTTTCATTGTTGTGTCAAAATCTGCTGTTTCATCATGGTTTACAAATTCAATGTAACGGCTAGGAACGAGAGTATATCCTTTTTCTACAATTTCACTCTTTTTGGCACTGTAACAAAATTCTGGAACATTCTGATAATCATTGTTGTCATTCTGCCAGTTGTGGAAAGTTCCAGTTACCTTGTTTCTTTCTTCCTGAGTAAGCTCCACATATTTTTTTTCATAGGGACTTCCCATCTGGCGAAGATCCATAAACAAAACTTCATCTTCTCTGGCACGGAATTTTCTCATTTTACCGTTCTGCTGAACCATTCTTGCTTTTTTGTTCTTGTTCAAAATCCACAAAGTAACCGAAATATCTGTTGTATAAAAAAGATTTCTTGGAAGAATTACGATTGCTTCTACAAGATTGTTTTCAATCAGCTGCTTACGGATTTCAAGTTCCTGACCTTCACCACTCAGTGCACCGTTTGCAAGAAGGAAGCCTGCAACACCGTTTTGAGAAAGTTTTGAAACCATGTGGAGAATCCAGCCGTAATTTGCATTACTTGTTGGAGGAACTACATAACCATCCCATCTTGAATCCTGTGTAAGTTCATTTTCTTCACGCCAGTCTTTCTGATTGAATGGAGGATTTGCCATAATAAAATCTGCACGAAGATCTTTGTGCAAATCATTTGTAAAAGTGTTCGCTGCCTTTTCCCCAAGGTCACAAGGAATACCACGAATGGCAAGATTCATTTTTGCCATTTTATACGTTGTACTTGTTCCTTCCTGACCATAAACAGAAATATCTTTTGTACTGCCTGCATGATTTTCTACAAACTTCAAGGACTGAACGAACATACCACCAGAACCACAACACGGGTCATAGATTTTTCCCTTATATGGCTCAATCATTTCGGCAATAAGATTTACTACTGTTTTTGGAGTATAGAATTCACCCTTACCTTTTCCTTCCTGAAGAGCAAACTTTGTAAGGAAGTATTCATAGACACGCCCCATGATGTCATTTTCTTTGTCTGCAGTGGTCTGAATATTGTTAATTTCATCAAGAAGAGCTGCAAGTTTTGAAACATCGATTCCAAGTCGAGAATAATAGTTATCTGGCAAAGCGCCTTTTAATGTTGGATTCTGCTTTTCAATTGTGTTCAACGCTGTGTCAATTTTGAGGGCAATATCAGTCTGCCTGGCATTTTCCATTATGTATGACCAGCGGGATTCTTCCGGCACAAAGAAAACATTCTTCATTTCATAGAATTCCTGCATATCAATATATTTTTCTTTGCCTTCAGCTTTGAGTTCTTCCTTGCGGTCATTGAATTTGTCATTAACAAATTTCAAGAAAATCAGACTGAGAACTACATGCTTGTATTCTGCAGGTTCTACAGTTCCTCGCAATTTATCACAAGAACTCCAAAGAGCATCTTCAAAACTCACCTGCTTTTTTGCTTTTGCCATTTTATAAATTCTCCTAAGGATATTTTACTATGATGCGGTGCCAAAGAATGACACTGTGATTATTTTTCTTCAGAATTTTCGTCATTTACAACACAAATATCGCCAACATCACAATGAAGCGCTTTACATATTTTCTGGAGACTTTCCATTGAAATATAATCGCCTTTACTGAGTTTAGCTAAAATGTTAGAAGAAATACCTGCCAATGGAATAAGTTCGGTTTTATTCTTTATTCCCATAGCAGCAAGCTTTTTCCAAAGTTTTGAATAGTCTATAAACATAATCCACCTTATTCTCATTATATCATGAAAACATGAGAAAGGAGATCTTTTGTTAAAAAAAAATGCCCAGAATTCGTAAGAATTCCAGGCAATCACCGAAATTTATAAAATCTTGCTACTATCAAAAAAGATTCCCACGTGACTATACTTTTCTGTTGTTTCGATAATCGCTTTTGATAAATCAGATTCATCGCTCATAAAAAGCAAGTCGCCGTTTTGTAAAACACTTTTGTTCATCTCTACTTCCCTACAATCACTTGCCCTGCAAAAGCCAGCCCTACTCCTGCAACAACGCTCAGTGCAATATATAAAACAGCAAGTCCGCTCTGTCCTGTCTTTATGAGAGTTTCAGTTTCTAAAGCAAAAGTTGAGAAAGTCGTAAAACCACCGCACAATCCTGTTTTGACAAAAAGCACAAGTTTAGACGACAGCGAACTATTCTTTAATGCAAGAGACGCAACAAGTCCTATAACAAAACAACCCAAAAGATTTATCACCAAAGTCTTTACCGGAAAAATAAATGGTTCTTTGAGAGGAATCAGCCCTATCAGATATCTGAGGCAGGCTCCAATTCCGCCGCCTAAAGCGACTACTAGACAATTCAACATATCAACCTGCTTTGCCATCTGGCATGAACATTCTCATCATAACATCTTTCTTTCTTGTATTGAAGATTCTTTCAAAATTTTACCATACAGTTATTGCTTTCATCTTCTCTGCTTTTTAATACTTCATTCCAATGTTCAACTACACAGCTTGCAATTTGCGGATCATACATAATCCCAATGTTCTTTTCAATTTGTTCCCTGCAAACATTTTCACACATTCCTTTTCGGTAAGGTCTGTCTGATATCATTGCATCGATTGAATCTGCTACAACAATTATTCTTGAACCAAACGGAATTTTCTTTCCTTCAAGCCCATCAGGATAACCTTTTCCATCAAAGCGTTCATGATGTGATTTGACAATTTTTGCAACTTCCTCGAAAGATTTTACATTTTTCAAAATATTGTACCCCTGAATTGCATGAGACTTCATTATTTCCCATTCTTCTTGAGAAAGTTTTCCTTCTTTTAAGAGTACAGAATCTCTAATACCGATTTTTCCTACATCGTGAAGATGCGCTGCTATGTGATAAACTTCTTTTTCATCTAGAGGTAGATTAAGCAAATCACAAATTTTTTCTGTCATTTCAGCAACTCTCGATGAATGGTGACTTGTGTATGAATCTCGTGCTTCCAATGTTGAAATAATGCATAAAATAAAATCGTGAAAATTAGATAATGTTTGCATACTACTCCTTTTAAGCACACAAAGTAACTTAAGCACTGTTAGAAGAACATACCTTTTTGTTTTTATATAAATGTTATGGAAGAAAAAGTTATTATTCATCAATTTAGTTAGTTTATACTAACATACTAATAAAATTATTTTTCTTTGTAAAGTGCATATTCTGACTAAGAAAAAAGCAGAAATGATAAAATGCTTTAGAAAAATCAATTCAGAAAGTCAGCTAACTTTAGGGAAAAATCATTATCTAAAAAATCTTTTCTTTATAGCGATTCAGTCTCGACTAAATAGCGCATTTTAATCTTTACCACATCTTTAAGAAGTTCTTCGCCTTTCTATTCCCTTTTCTTTATAAAATGCAGATTTTGCTTTGTACATCAGTTTGTCTGCTTCAGAAACCAGCTCTCTTACCGCAAGGTCAGGATAATCTATAGCAGCAACATAACCATAAGAAACAGAAAGACTTTCGACTAAATTTCCTGACCATTCTTTAGTCATATCGTCAAATGCAGATAATATTTCCGGTAATTTTTCTTTTTCACATCTAAGAATTGCCATAAATTCATCACCGCCAGTACGATAAGCTTTTCCTACCATATTAAATGCTTTTTCTATACACTTGCTGACACCAATAATCATTTCATCGCCAGCCTCATGACCAATCGTATCGTTAATTGTTTTAAGCCCATTCAAGTCCATGGCAATAATTATAAGATTTTTCATATCACCAGTTTCAATAATGGAATCTAATTCCTCTTCGTAGGAACGTCTGTTATATAATCTCGTAAGTTCATCAGTAGTTGACTTATATATAAGATTCATCAATTCATTTTTTTCAGAATCAATTATTTCAGATGTGATGACCAGTTTCTTTATCTGATTATCTTTAAATTCCATAGGAATGAGCGTCATTCTTGTCCAACCGTGATATTTACCAACAAACTCTCTTGTAAGAAGAGTTTTACCATCAATTCTTTGGTCCACAGTTGATAAATCAACAAACTGCAACATTCTGTCAAGATACTCGTCCTTACATGTTGCCATAATTGTTTTAGTCAGCATATTCTGAGCATCTTCTTCAGTTCCTATAGTTTTTTTTATAATATCAGATTCAATAAGCCTTTCAACAGTACTATTTTCCAGATTAACTATGTGCAGAGAATAAACAAGATTTGTTAGAGCAGAACATATCTGTTCCTCTCTCTTTCTAACGTCTGAAATATTTCGCAGCGCGTACGCAACTTTGCTGATTGGTTCATTAACATTTTCGCCAATCCTGATATACATGGCTCTTATCCAGTCGCCATTTGTAAATCTGAACTGATCCGAAATAAGTTTTTTTCCTCTCATTTTTTCGTCAAGAGTCGAAAGATTTGTATGCTCCCAGAATCTTTCAAAGTGATTTTTATCAATATATGAAGCCAGCGATTTATTTAAGGAAGTATGGGGATCATTTATAATATCAAAACTTTCAACTTCTGATTCTTTTTCATCAAACCTATAAGCAGTCCGTGTATCAAAATCTACAAGGTTGATATAATCAAAAACCCCAGAAATAGACTTAAGAATATCAAACTGTTTGTCAATTTCCGACTGCTTGTTCTTAAGTGTTTTATTTAGTTCTATAATTTTCTGAAATTTTTCTTCCTCACTTAAATAAATTTCCTTGTCCTGCGCAACTATAAAAATGTGGATGATAATACACCCTAAAAAATATCCCAGACTGTAAAATGGTGCATCAGGAAACAATAACTGACATATCCCAAGCAAAATCGGCGCAAGTGCAAATATAAAAACAGTCTTGTAATTTGAAGTATCTTTATTGTCTTTTTTTAATGCAAGTATAAAAGCCATAAATCCAATAATCAGATAAACAATATATTGATTTATAAACGTTAACGGACGGAAAGTTCCTGTTACGTAAACACCATCAACAATCCTGAATAATGTCGTATAAAAAATGTTAGCAATTACAAGAAACAATTCCGCACAAATAATCAGCAAATCTATAAATAAAAATATTTTTTTGTTCCTAATCTTATTTCCTAAGTAATCTAAAACATACTTAAGCCAGAAGAAAGTCGTAATAACAGTAGAAATATGAAAAATGGAACTGCATATAAAAAACAAAGTATCATTTTTTATTATATTTACTTCAAACAAGCCCCATAACGTATCTTGCAGACAGAAAAATATAACCCATGCAGACATTACCCTATAACTTTTTTCAAGTTTGGAAATTTTTCTCGAAACAATCATATCCCTGGCTAAGACAATTCCCAGCACAATTGCATAAGTTAAAGTTGTTATCCAATATAATTGATTTTCCATAAATCATCTTCTCTGAGTATAATTTTACGCTTAATCAAAAATTTTAAAAGTCTGGGGCTTACGTCAGCAAGCTGCCGTCGTGTGTTCCAGGGTTCCGGCTACCGCCTTCATTACTCCACTCTGGTGGTTTCAACAAGCTCAACCACCGCCGTTCCGTAACGGCTTCGCCGCCCTTACATACACTAAGCCATTCGCAACTATTCATTATCCTCAAAATAAATCATGATTACAGCGCATTTTATACTTTTTCACAAAAGCGAAATCCAAGTTTTTGCAGAACAGTCATGAAATTGCTTAAAAAAACTATTCAATCCCATAAGAACGAACAGCTTCTGAAATAATATCTATTATCTTTTCTTTTGGTATACGTCCAGTATCAATACAAATATCATAGTTATGACAAGAATTAAAATTATTTCCAGAATAATGTTTATAATAATTGGATCTTAACGCATCACGTTTTTCTACAAATTTCTTCAAGTCATGGGAACCATTTTCACCAAGTTCACCAATATGCTTCATTCTTTTTTCAAAATCCGCATAAAGAAAAATGTCAAAAGTTTCAATGTTTTCACTTTTTAAGATTACGTTAGAAAGTCTTCCCACAATGATACAAGGTTTTTCTGCAAGCTTAAGAATTTCATTCTTTTGAACCTCAAAAATATTGTCATGAATACTTACATAATTAATGGAAGAACCTGGAAATGAATCAATAAACAAATCGAATTTGCTAAGTCTTTCGCCGGCATTCTGAATATCTTCTTCTGAATATCCTGTATCACGAGCAATTTCTGTTATTATGTCCTGATCATACCACGGAATTCCAAATCGTTCCGAAAGCCCTTTTGCTATAGTTCTTCCGCCAGCTCCATATTCTCGATTTATAGTTATAACAGGAATTCTGTTTCCGCTGCTCATCCTCATCACCTCTATAATTTAAACTGTAATTATTTTACCACAGATTTTACTATAAAGGTATGAATTAATTTTTATTTTCGTGTTGAAAACTTTACGTAATCAACCAGCATTTTTTTAGTTCCGCCATTTTCTATTCGAGAATCCAATTCGCCACCAAACTCTTTTCCAAATTCTGTTGTTATCTTCATATAACCAGGAACCTGACACATGCCGTTGCCATAATCGCTTCCATTCATTTCCCACAAACGAGCACCATCAAGATAACAAATATACGAATTATCACTCCATTCAAACTGGAAAATATGCCAGCTATTGTAAAAACTTGAACTAAAGTATTTTGGTTCAGTTCCCTTCTGTTTGTGTTCAGAACCATACGCATCCCCAGGGCAAACGCATTATAGATTCTGCAATGCGTAAAGCAGACATT